>Ga0102589_1000211_pt1 | contig 151722 bp, 142 predicted proteins | sample AraplaMF_Col_mLB_FD_76858 | JGI IMG/M metagenome (GOLD analysis project Ga0102589, IMG submission 76858) | Arabidopsis root microbial communities from the University of North Carolina, USA - plate scrape MF_Col_mLB | ecosystem: Host-associated > Plants > Roots > Endosphere | place: USA...
TAACCAATTCATAAAAAATCGGTATCAACAAACTTGGCACACTATTGAGTTCTCAAACAACAGACACACCCGGCACCACCCAAACCAAACATTCAGGATCGCTCCGGAGCAACTTTTCAAACTTACCCGATTCCTCCCCGTCAGGCAAATCAACGTTTCCGTTGAAAACTGAAGAAAAAGAAGCAGATCCCCGAAAAGGCATCAAAGCCAGCCGGAAAAACCGGCTAAATTCGGGGGAGTTTGGCCGCCTCCGGGTCCCAGCTCTTCGCTGTCCCCCTCGCGGCGACTCAGAAAACATTACACGGACCGCCCGGCCCGCGCAAATCAGCCCGGCACGGGCTCCTTGACCGCGGAATCCCGGGCGAAATCCCACCCCGGGACCCACCGGAACCGCAACAGACTCCGGAATCACTTCCGTGAAGCCCCTCACACGCGCGGGACATGTCCGTCCTGTGCCACGACGAATGCGCATAGCCGCAATATGTCCGCTCCACATCGCCTACAGAGAGCATGTCCCGGAAACGCAGAAAGGGCCGGCAACCAAACGGTTGCCGGCCCTTCTCGAGTTGCTGAAATCAGCGATCCTGGATTACCAGGAAGACTTGGTGATGCCCGGGAGTTCGCCCTTGTGTGCCATGTCGCGGAAGCGGACACGGGAGATGCCGAACTTCTGGAAGGTACCGCGCGGGCGGCCGTCGATTATGTCGCGGTTGCGGACGCGGATCGGGGAGGCGTTGCGGGGCAGCTTCTGCAGGCCGAGGCGTGCCTCTTCGCGTGCTTCGTCAGTCGCGTTGGGGTTAACCAGGGTCTTCTTCAGTTCGAGACGCTTGGCGGCGTAGCGCTCAACGATGACCTTGCGCTGCTCGTTGCGAGCAATCTTGGACTTCTTAGCCATGTTTAGCGCTCCTCTCGGAATTCGACGTGCTGGCGGATCTTCGGGTCGTACTTCTTCAGGACCAGGCGGTCCGGGTCGTTACGACGGTTCTTCCGCGTCACGTAGGTGTAGCCGGTGCCCGCAGTGGACTTCAGCTTGATGATCGGACGTACGTCCTTGTCCTTCTTTGCCATTAGAGCTTCACCCCACGCGCAAGAATGTCGGCGACGACTGCGTCGATGCCGCGAACGTCGATGGTCTTAATGCCCTTGGCCGACAGAGTCAGCGTGACATTGCGGCGCAGGGACGGAACCCAGTAGCGCTTCTTCTGGATGTTCGGGTCGAACCGGCGCTTGTTGCGGCGGTGCGAGTGCGAAATGCTGTGTCCAAAGCCCGGCTCGGCTCCGGTCACCTGGCAGTGTGCTGCCATGTCGACTCTCCTCAAAGTATGGAATAACGGCCTGCAGAATTCCTGCCTGCCGTGCGGTCAGTGACGTCCGACGCCGGTCCACTATGTTTTCGGTAGTTCCCGCAGCATCAAAGACCGGTTGAAAACCAGTGCTGGATTGCCGCTGCGGCGAAGGAGTGGGCCCGGAAACTGGTTCCGGGATACCGGGCGGATGGAGGAACGAAGCAACTTGAGCCCCTAACTACCGGCCACCGGATGTTCCGCCGTTTCCGACAGTCACCGCCAACCGGAGCAATTGCACACGCTCCGCGCCACCTAGCGCCTAATAAGTGTAGGTGCTGCGTGAAATTAAGACCAATCCGGTGTATATGCGGCCGGCCGCGGCGGTGCCTTTCACAGCCCAAGGCCCGGGCCCCGCAAAGGTCATAAGCCGTATCAAGGCCCTTCACAGCAAAACGAAAGGGTCCGGGCCGAGTCTGGTTTGCATGAAGCAGCAACTCCTTGAAACCCCGGGCCGGCAGTTCTCGGCCGCACCGCCCCCGGCGGGTTCCGCCGTCGAGCACGGCTTGCGCTCCCGGCAGCGGCTCCGCATGGTCCGCACCGATCTGCTCACCGTGGTGCTGTGGTCTTCCCTTTCCGCCGCGGCGGCCTTGTGGCTGGCCGACGGCGGCGCCTCCTCGCTGGGCAGCCCCGCCCGGATTGTCACCGCGGCAGGCATCCTGGCCGGACTTGCCGGCATGGACGTAGTGCTGCTGATGCTCCTCCTGGCGGCCCGGCTGCCGTTCGTGGACAACACGGTGGGTCACGACCGCGCCCTGGAGTTCCACCGGAAACTCGGCAAGCCGGCCCTGTACCTGTTGCTCGCGCACGGGCTCCTCATCAGCATCGGCTACGGCCTCGCTGAGGGCCTGGACCCGGTCAGGGAAGCGGTGGCGCTGTGGACGCTGGTGCCCGACATGTGGCTGGCGTTCGTGTCGCTCGCCCTGTTCATCGCCGTCGTGGTCACGTCCCTGGTGGCAGTGCGGCGCCGCTTCCCCTATGAGTTCTGGTACGTGGTGCATCTGCTGACGTACCTGGCCGTTGGCACGGCCATCCCCCACCAGTTCAGTGTGGGCGGGATGTTTGCCGAGGGGACCTGGCAGCGCTGGTATTGGCTGCTGCTGTGCGTGGGCACCGGTGCGGCCCTGGTCTGGTACCGGGTGGTGGTTCCCCTCGTGGCCACCTTCCGGCACCAGTTGACCGTGAGCCGCGTGGTCCCGGTGGCGCCCGGCGTGGTGAGCATTGAGATGCACGGCCTGCGACTGCACGAGCTTGCGGGCAGCGGCGGTCGGTTCTTCGTCTGGCGCTTCCTCGCTCCCGGCATGTGGTGGCAGGCCCATCCGTTCAGCCTGTCGGCCGAGCCGGCGGCAGCACCGCCGTCGGACGGTCCGGGCGGGACCGGGAAACTCGGCGCCGGGGCCATCCGCATCACAGTGCGGAACCTGGGCGACGGCTCGGCAGCGTTGGCCAGGCTCCGGCCGGGCACCAAAGTGGCGATCGAGGGCCCGTACGGGATCTTCAGCAGCGCGGCCCGGACCAGGAAGCGGGTGGTGTTGATCGGGGCAGGCATCGGGATCACCCCCATCCGGGCGCTTCTGGAATCCACCCCGTTCGCGTCGGGCGACGCCACGGTCCTGCTCCGTGGCAGGAACTCCGGCGAGCTGTACCTGGGCGACGAAGTCATGGAATTGTGCCGGCGGCGGGGAGCCACGCTCTTCCACCTGACCGGCCCCCGGGGATGGGGAAGCTGGCTGCCGGCGGGCGAAGTTCCCGGAGGTTTGCGGGACTACGTGCACGATCCCGCGGGCGCGGATGTGTACGTCTGCGGTCCCTCGGCCTGGGCGCAACTGGTCCTCGCGGACGCACGGAGGGCCGGGGTGCCGGAAGCGCAACTCCACTACGAAAGGTTTGACTGGTGAGACTCAGGGCAGCATGCGCGGCAGCGATGGCGTCGGCGGGCATCCTCCTGGCGGGATGGCAGGCAGGGGCGCACGTCTCCGAAGCCAATGCTTCGGCGGTGACGACGTCGGACGTGAACGACACGGCCAGCGGAACCGGATCCAGCGGGACGGGTTCCAGCGGCGCCGGCTCGGCTTCCAGCGGCGCCGGAGCCTCGGCGAAGGCCGGGGCGGCGGCCAAAGCCGGCGGCAGCTACACGGGTACCGCCGTCGAGACCCGCTTCGGAACCGTCCAGGTGCAGGTGACGCTCAAGGGCGGGGCCATCACGGATGTCACCGCCCTGCAGCTGACGGACCACGAACAGCGCTCCGTGCAGATCAGCAACCGGGCGGCCCCTGTGCTCCGCAGCGAAGTCCTCGACGCCCAGTCAGCCAATGTGCAGACGGTCAGTGGGGCAACGGTCACCAGCGACGCCTACCTGACCTCACTCCAGGCAGCCCTCGATGCCGCCAACTTCTGAGCTTCGTTCGCGGACCTTCCGGAGCATGGGCACCGTGGTCAGCCTCGCCGTGCCCGCGCCTCACCGCGCTTCCGGTCCCGCCGGAACAACAGGCGACGCAGGGACGGGGGAGCTCGAGACCCACGACGCCGGAGCCTGGGAGCTCGAGGCTGCCGTCGCCGCCGTCGAGCAGGTTTTCCTCGCGCACGACCGGACCTTCAGCCTCTACCGGCCGGGTTCGGAGGCGAGCGCGATCGCGCGGGGCGAGCTCGCGCTGGGGCACGCCTCAGAGGACATGCGCCACACCCACGCCGAGGCGCTGCGCTGGCGCCTCGACACGGAGGGGGCCTTCACGCCCGAGCGGCCGGACGGGGTCCTGGATCTCTCGGGCATCGTCAAGGCCCAGGCAATCACGGAAGCCGGCACGGTGTTGCTTGCACTCGGCCTACAGGATTGGTGCCTCAACGCCGGCGGCGACGTCCTGGCCCATGGTTCCCCGCAGCCGGGAGGCAGCGAACCATGGCGGGCCGGCGTGGTGGACCCCGCGGACCGCGGCGCCCTGATCACCGCGTTCCCCCTCGGTCCGGCGACTTCCCGCAACGCCCTGGCCACCTCCGGGACGGCGGAGCGCGGCGGGCACATCTGGGTCGCCGGGCTGATGCGCACTGCCTCGAGCGGCTTCCGTCAGGTGTCCGTGGCGGCGGAGGACATCGTCACTGCCGACGTCCTGGCCACGGCGATCATGGCCGGCGGCCGGCGCACCCTGGACATCGCCACCGAACGGTGGGATGTGGACGTCCTGGCCGTGACCGACGACGGCGGATTGCTCGCCACACCGGGTTTCCGCGCCTAAGGGGCCGGGCGCTAGAGGCGGGTCAGCTCCGGGTACCTCGGGCTCAGCCCATCCCCCGACGACGTTCCCTTGACCCGGCGGACCACCCACGGAACGGCATGTTCCCGCATCCACTGGGCGTTATCCCGGAGGGCGGCGATGCGCCCGGCACGTTCGACGGGGGCACCCCCGCCCCCTGCCATGCCGTGTTCCGCGGGCGCCAGGCGCTCATGTTCCAGCACGTCCAGCACCCGGTTCGCCATGTTGATGTGGCCGGCCGCGGACATGTGCATCCGGTCGCGGTCCCACATGCGCCAGTCGTGGTACTCGCCGAAACGCCAGTAATCCACCAGTTTCGCCCCGTGCTTGTCCGCGATTTCCCGGACCAGTTCGTTGTAAATCGCGGTGCGTCCGCGCATGGTGCCGAAGACCTTCGAACTCCGGGCGTCGAACCCGGTGAACAGCACCACGGCGGCGCCGCTGGCACGTAAGGCGGCCAGGCCGGCGTCGTAATCCTCCATCAGGGAATCGATATCCACCTTCGGGCGGAAGATGTCGTTCGCCCCGGCGTACAGCGTCACCAGCGTCGGTTGGAGCGCGACGGCGGCCGCCACCTGTTCTGCCATGATCTGGCGGAGTTTCCTTCCGCGGATGGCGAGGTTGGCGTAGCCGAAGGAGTCGTTGTCCCGGCCGAGCTGTTCAGCCACCCGGTCCGCCCAGCCGCGGACCCCGTTGGGGCGGGTGGGATCGGGGTCGCCGACGCCTTCCGTGAACGAATCCCCCAGGGCGACGTAACGGTCCGAAAAATCCATGGCGACAGTCTAGCCACCGGATGCGGCCCGGCGGCCGGCGCAGCTCAGCCGTCCGCGCGGCATTGCAGTCCGCGCGCCTCAGCGTTCGCGCAGGATCCAGTGGTCCGGCTTCAGGCGGGCCACGATCTTCTCGCCGATGCGCGCGAGGTCGGCGACGTCGTCGTCGCTCATGGCGTCCAGCATCAGCTCGCGGACGGATTCCACATGGTCCGGGGCAAGGCCGACGATGGTGTCCATGCCGGCGTCGGTGAGGTGCGCGACGGTGACCCGGGCATCGCCGGGGTGCCCCTCGCGCTCAACCCAGCCGCGCTTCTGCAGTTTGGTGACCACATGGGACAACCGCGAGAGCGAGGCGCTGGTGCGGGCGGCCAATTCGCTCATGGGCAGGAAGCGGCCCTCGGATTCCGAAAGCATCGCCAGCACGTTGTAGTCGAAGAGGGACAGCTTCCCCGCCGCCTGCAGCTTGGTGTCCAACGCCGCCGGCAGGAGGGTGTTGATGCTCACGAGGGCCAGCCAGGCGCGGCGCTCCTCGGCATTCAGCCAGCGGGGTTCGGTCATGGAACCATCCTAGGCGGGGCCCGCTGGGTAATCTGATGGCATGTTCATTGTGTCGCTGACGTACAAGGTTCCCGACGAGATCGTCGACTTCCACCGCCCCGCCCACATGGCCTGGGTCAAGGAGACCTTCGACGCCGGGATCTTCCTTGCGTCCGGCCGCCGCGTTCCGGCGATCGGGGGTGTGCTGCTCTCCGGCGTCGACCGCGCCACCCTGGACGAGGCCCTGGCCCGCGACCCCTTCTATTCCAACGGTGTGGCCGACTTCGAGATCATCGAGTTCTCCGTGACCTCAGCTGCCGAGGGTTACGAGAACCTGCTCGACTAGCGTTCAGCGGTTTTTCCAAGTCTCACGACGAACCGGGTAGCCGAGCTTTTCGGCGGCTTCAAGGACGGCCCATGGCGATCGGGCGAGAAACGTCCAAGGCATGTTTTCCTCTGCGAGGAAGTTCACGTCGACCCAAGGCGCCAAGACGTTCAGCCGGCCCAAGTACACCTCACGGATGCCCGACCGCTCGACCCGCCAGGGGCCAACAAGGCGCGCGAGCCAACGAAATCTCATCCGGAATTCAATGTGTGAATCATCGAGGATCAGCAGCACCCAGGGGCCGAGGATTCTTGTCATTTTTCCCGGTCGTTCCAAGCCGCCCTTGAACACGCAGGTCATCCGAATGCCTTAGATGGATTGAAATTTTGGCAGTCCCTGCGGCCAAGTATTGCGCGACTAACCGCCGGCCGGAACCCGTGCCTTCGAGGTGCCGAGCCGTTCCGGGAGGACGGCGGGCATCAAATCCGGCCAGCGGGCTCCGAGGTGGTCGCCGCTGGAGACACCGCGGAGCCGCCGCGAAAACCAGGGGGCGACGTCGCGCCTCAGCCAGGCGGCGTCGTCGGCGATTATCCCGGCACGGGTGCGCTGGAGCGGCGGGGCGAGGACCGGCGTCGGCAGGGTATGGGCGGCGCCGAGCACCTCGAGGACCTTCACGGCCATGTATTGGTGGCCGGGCGTGGACATGTGCAGCCGGTCCGGCGACCACATGCGGCGGTCCTGGAAGCGTTCGAAGCACCAGTGGTCCACCAGGAGTGTGCCGTAGTCGGCGGCGATGCGCCGGATGTGCTTGTTGAAGACGGCGGTGCGCAGCTTGAGGGGCTCGAGGACCGGCGAAAGCGGCACGTTGTATTCGGTGAACAGCAGCACCTGCGTGCCGGTTCCCGCGATCCTGGCGACCGCGGCCTCGTAGCGGCGGATCAGCGCCCCGAGGTCAAGGCGTGCGGCGAGGAGATCGTTGCCGCCGGCGTGGAAGCTCACGAGGTTCGGTTCCATGGCGAGCGCGGCGTCCAACTGCTCGTCCACGATACGGCGGAGCCTGCGGCCGCGGACGGCGAGGTTCGCGTAGCGGGTGCGCGGATCGCTCCGGCTCAGCTCTTCGGCCACGCGGTCGGCCCAGCCGCGGCAGTCGTTGGGCAGGCGGAGATCGCGGTCGCCCACGCCTTCCGTGAAGGAATCGCCGACGGCGACAAGGCGCAGCGGGGCTGCAGTGACGTTCCTTGGGTTTGCGTTTCCGAGGCTTGGGTTTTCGGGGCTCATGCGGGCTCCTTCGTTGCGGCGTCTTCCATGAGTTTCCGGAGCCCGCCCTTGCGGGGGACCTTCACGGGCTCGGGCCAGCGGGGGCTGAGGGAGTCGCCCAGCGTGACTCCGCGCAGCTTGCGACCGAAGAGGGGGACCACCCAGTCGTTGATCCAGCGCCGCTGCTGGCGTTCCCATTCGCGCAGTTTCAGGCGGCGGGGCGGGTCCCAGTCCTTCGGGGAGATCTTGTGCGGCACGCCCAGCTGGTCCAGGACCCGCGCGGCGAGGTACTTGTGGCCGGCCTTGGACATGTGCAGCCGGTCCGCAGCCCACATCCGGCGGTCGTGGTAGGCGTCCATGCACCAGTAATCCACCAGGACGGCACCGTATTGGGCGGCGAGTTCGCGGACCCGCTGGTTGTAGAGGGCGTTGCGCTTCCTGAAGGGCTCCAGCACGGCCGAGACCTTGACGTCGTAGCCGGTGAAGAGGACCAGGGTGGCGCCGGTTCCGGCGAGGCGGGCGACGAGCTGTTCGTAGTCGGCCATGAGCTGGTCCATGTCCGTGCCGAAGTCGAGGATGTCGTTCCCGCCGGCGTAGAGGGTGATGAGGCTCGGTTTGAGGGCGATTGCGTGTTCGAGCTGTTCGTCGACGACGTGCCGGAGCCGTTTGCTGCGCACGGCCAGGTTCGCGTACTCCCAGCCAGGCTCCGCTTTAGCCAACTTCTCGGCCACCCGGTCAGCCCACCCCCGGACCCCATTGGGAAGGTGCTTGTTCTTATCCCCCACCCCCTCGGTGAAGGAATCCCCCAGGGCAACAAACCGCCGCCGCCCATCAGGAGAAGAAAGAAAACCACCCACCCCCCGAACCTACCCACCCCAATCAACCGCAAGGGAACAGCGAGCTTAACGGACGGAGTCGCTGAAGGGCAGTGGGCGCACAGCAAAGGCGACAAACCCACCAGCCGTGACCGGTGCTTTGCAGGGAGCGCATCGCCGACCAGAGTCGAAGAAGGCCGCCCGCGGCCGAATGAGACGCCGGGAGGTGTCTAAGCGACTGCAAAGTATCGGGCGCGGCCAAAGCCGCCCACCGCCGTCGAGCGCTAAGCGCAAAGCGGCAGGAGACTAAAGCTCCGCTTTCCCCTTGCGCCAGTACCCCATGAACGCCACCTGCTTCCTGTCGATCCCGACGTCCCGCACCAAGTACCGGCGCATTTCCTTGATGACGCCCGCCTCGCCGGCGATCCAGGCGTAGAAGGGCAGCGCGCCGGCGGGTAGGCCGGGGTTGCGGGTGGCCTTGATGGAGGCAGTGTCCATGCGCTGCGGGGTTTCCCAGAGGACGTCCTGGTCCACGTTGACGTCCTCGGGTTCGGGGCCGGCGGCGGCTTCGGAGGCGATGCCCACCCAGCCGGGCACGGGGACGGCCGTCCGGACGGCGTTCTGCAGGAGCTCGCCGTGCGGGCGGGAGCGGCCGATCGAGGCGCCGCGGGCCAGCCAGGTGATTTCGACGTCGGCCGCTGTCTGGAGGTCCTGGAAGTCGCCGGCTTCGGGGACCTCGAGGAAGGCCTGGCCGCTGATCCCGGCAGGCAGGCTTTCGAGGATGGCGCTGATGGCGGGGACGGAGGTTTCGTCGCCGGCGAGGAGGACGCGCTGGGCCAGCCCGGGGCGCCATTCGATGCCGGAGTAGATTTCGGCGGTGACGCAGTGGGCGGCGCGGTTGTTGGGGCCGATGATGGTCAGCGAGTCGCCGGGCTTGGCGTTGAGGGCCCAGTTGGCTGCGGGCCCGCCATTGCCGTCGGCGTCGAAGTGCATCACGAAGTCGACGTCGATCTCCGGGTAGACCGCGTCGAGGCGTTCGCTGCGCACGGTGTAGGTGCGCATGGCGCCGCGCACCTCGGGGTCCATGGCGAGCCACTGCTGGTACCAGCCGGCGTCGCCCATTTCGAAGGCGGGCAGCGGGATGGCGCGGCCGCGGGCGTCGAGCGAAGGGATCAGCAGCTTGATGCGCAGGTCCAAGGTGTTGCCGGAGACGCCGAAATCGCGCAGGCAGTAGCCGCCGAAGGTGATCCGGCGGAAGTTCGGCCCGATTTCCTGGACGGCGGTGACGGTGACGTCGAAGGCCAGGACCATGGGCTCGGTGGCGTAGCTTTTAGCCAACGGTGTGGTTTCCGTGCTCATGAGGCGATCTCCAGTGCGGTCTTGGTGGGGTGGGCGGCGTGCGTGTTGCTTGCGTGAGCGGCGTCCGGGGCCGGGTAGTGGTGGCGGCCGATCGGCACGATGAGCGGGGTTCCGGAGACGGGGTCCGGGACCACCCGGGAGTCGAGGCCGAAGACGGCGCGGACGAGTTCCTCGGTGATGACATCGCTGCCGGAACCTTCGGCCACAATGGCGCCGTCCTGCATGGCGATGACGTGGTCGGCGTAGCGTGCGGCGAGGTTGAGGTCGTGGAGCACGATCGCCACGGTGGTGCCGCGTCGGCGGTTGAGGTCCGTGACGAGGTCCAGGACTTCCACCTGGTGGGCGAGGTCGAGGTAGGTGGTGGGTTCGTCGAGCAGGAGGACGTCGGTTTCCTGGGCCAGTGCCATGGCGATCCAGACCCGCTGGCGCTGCCCGCCGGAGAGTTCATCCACGTTGCGGTCCGCCAGTTCAGTGGTGGCTGTGGCTTCGAGCGCGTGACGCACCGCGAGGTCATGGGGCGAGGAATCGCCGTGGCTCCAGTTGCGGAAGAAGCCTTGGTGCGGATACCGGCCGCGGCCCACGAGGTCGCGCACGGTGATGCCGTCCGGGGCGGTGGGGTGCTGCGGCAGGAGGCCGAGGGTCCGGGCGAGTTCCTTCGCCGGGCGGCTGTGGATGTCCTTGCCGTCCAGGGTCACCGCCCCGGCGGCGGGCTTCAGCAGGCGGGACAGGCCGCGGAGCAGGGTGGATTTTCCGCAGCCGTTGGCGCCCACGATCATGGTCACCTTGCCTTCGGGGATCTCCGTGCGGAGCCCTTCGATGACCCGGCGCTGCTCGTATTGGAGCGTCAGGTCCCGGGCGCTGAGACGGGCCATTTCAGGCGTCCTTTCGGTTGGATGTGGCCAGGAGCCAGAGCAGGAAGGGGGCACCGAGTGCGCCGGTGACGACGCCGACAGGCAGCACCGTGCCGTCCAGCAGCATCGGTGCCACGTTGTAGGCGAAGTAGTCGGCGGCCAGGACGATCGCGGCGCCGGTGAGGGCCGACGCCGGGAGGCTGGGTTTCCCGGTGAAGCGGCGGGCTATGGGCCCGGCAAGGAAGGCGACGAAGGAGACCGGGCCGGCTGCCGCCGTCGCGACCGCGGCAAGGGCGACGGCGGTGAGCACCAGGCCGAGCCGGACGGCACCGACGCGGATGCCAAGGCCCGCGGCGGTGTCGTCGCCGAGTTCGAGCATCCGCAGCGGCTTGGCCAGGACCGCCGTGAGCGGCAGCAGGACGGCGAGGGCCAGCAGCAGCACGCCGATCCGTTCCCAGGTGGCGGGGTTGAGGGAGCCGTTGAGCCAGATGAGGGCTTCCGCGGCGGTGCGGATATCGGCGCGGGTCATGAGGAAGCTCACCAGCGCCCCGAGCGCGGCGGCAATGCCGACTCCTGCGAGGACCAGGCGGTTGCCGGCGGCGTTCCCGTTGCGCCCCCCGGCGCCGCGCAGGCTTCCCCCGCGGGAGATCAGGTAGATGAGCAGGGCGACGGCGAGGGCGCCGAATAGGGCCGCGGCGGAAACGGCAGCCCCTGAGGCGCCGAAGACCACGATCGCCAGGACGGCGGAGGCGCTGGCGCCGTTGCTGATGCCGATGACGTCCGGGCTGGCCAGCGGGTTGCGGAGCATCGTCTGGAACAGCGCCCCGGACAGGCCGAACGCGACGCCGACCATCAGGCCCATGATGGCCCGCGGCAGCTTGGTCTCCATCACGATGAAGCTTGCGCCGGGGATCTTCTCGCCGCCCGTGAGCTGGGCCGAGACGATGGTGACGAAGTCCGGGACCGTGACCGTGTAGCTGCCAAGCAGGATGCTGGCCGCGAGCAGGAGGACGACGGCGGCCGCGAGTAGCCAGGTCCTGTTGGCGCGAACTGGCAGGTAATGCCCCTTTTTCGCGGTTTTAAGGGCATCAGCTGCCAGTTCGCGCTCAAGGGTGGGGCGCTCAGAGGTGCGGGTGCTCACAGCGAGACCCCCTTGCCGCGGCGGACCAGCCACACGAACACGGGAGCGCCGAGGATCGCCGTCATGATGCCGGCCGGGACCTCGCCAGGCAGGAGCACCACGCGGCCCACGACGTCGGAGGCGAGGAGCAGCGCCGGCGCCAGCACCAAGGAAAAGGGCAGGATCCAGCGGTAGTCCGGGCCCGTGAAGAAGCGCACGGCGTGCGGGATGACCAGGCCCAGGAACCCGATGGGTCCCGCCAGCGCCGTCGCCGATCCGCACAGCAGCACGACGCCGAGCGCCACGACACCGCGGGAGATCCCCACACGCTGACCGAGGCCGCGGGCGAGGTCGTCGCCAAGGGCCAGGCCGTTGACGATCCGGCCGCTCGCCAGCACAATGAGCGCCCCGGCGGCCAGGAACGGCAGGCCGGGCAGGATGACGGACCAGTCGCGCCCGGCCACGCCGCCCACCTGCCAGAAACGGAAGCGGTCCAGGGTGTCCTGGCTGGAGACGAGCACCACGTTCATCAGGGAGTAGAGCCCGGCGCTCAGGGCCGCGCCCGCCAGGGCGAGCTTGACCGGCGTCGCGCCTTCCCTGCCCATGGAGGCGAGCAGGTAGACGACGGCGGCAGCGGCCGCGGCGCCGGCGAACGCGAACCAGATGTACCCGCCGAGGCCGGTGATACCGAAGAGGTGGATGCCGCTGACGACGGCGAGCGCCGCCCCGGCGTTGACGCCCATGATGCCGGGGTCGGCCAGCGGGTTGCGGGCCACGCCCTGCATCGCGGCGCCGGCCAGGCCTAGGGCTCCCCCGGCCAGCAGTCCGAGCACGGTGCGCGGGATCCGGGCGTGCACCACGGCGTGGTTGCCGTCGTCGGGGTTGAAATGCAGCAGGGCGTCCCAGACGATGCTGAGCGGGATGGCGCGGGCGCCCACCGCGAGCGAGGCACCGCAGGCGAGGGCGAGCACGACGACGGCGGCCAGCAGCCAGGCGGGCCGGGTGCCTTTCCGTGCGCGAACCTCCGCGCGAACTGGCACGTGATGACCTCCAACGGCGGTTTTGGGGTCATCTGCTGCCAGTTCGCGCTCAAGCGAGGTGGCCGTCGTCGTGCTTGCCGTCATGGTGATGCCTACTTGGCGGCGGCGGCGAGCTGCGGCAGGAATTTCTGCAGCGCCCACGGCAGGCTCAGCGGCGAGGAGGCGGAGATGGCCAGGGTGAGGGTGTTGTCCGAATCGGCAACCAGGGCGCCCTTCTTCACGGCAGGGATCTGGCCCAGCAGCGGGTCCTTGACGATCTGGTCCTTGGTCTTGGCGTCGGGAACCCAGGTCACGAAGACATCGGAGTCCAGTTCGTTGGCCTTCTCAGCGGACCACGCGGTGAAGAACTCCTTGGAGCCCTTGGACTTCTCCTCGACAATCGGAGCCGCCTTCATGCCGATCTCGCTGAGGAAGCGCGGGCGGTTGTCCGAGGCGAGGTACACGTTCACGCCGTCGCCCTTGGCCGGCTCCAGGTTGCCGTAGATGAACGTCTTGCCGGCGATCTGCGGGTACTTGGCGGCTTCGGCCTTGATGGCGGACTCGGTGTCGCTGACGAGCTTGCCGGCTTCGGAACTCTTGCCCAGGGCCTTACCGATGATGGTGGTGGCTTCCTGCCACGGGGTGCCGTAGGCAAGTTCGGGCTGGGCGACGACCGGGGCGATTTCAGAGAGCTTCTTGTAGTCCGCCGCTTCGAGGCCCGAATACGCTGCCAGGATGACGTCCGGGTTCAGCTTGGCGATTTCGGTGAAGTTGATGCCGTCGGCCTCGGAGAACTGAACCGGCGCCTTGTGGCTGCCGAAGGATGCACCGAGCTTCTCGAGGGCGGCGTCCTTCCACGGGGTGGAGCCCTTGTCATTGTTGCCCCACTCGTTCTTGGGGACCCCGACCGGAACGACGCCGAGGGCCAGGGCGATGTCGTCGTTGACCCAGGAGATGGTGACGACGCGCTTGGGCTGTTCCTTGATGGTGGTCTCGCCGAAGACGTTCTTGATGGTCACCGGGAACGCTGCGCTGTCGGCCACGGCCGCGGCGTTCTGCGTGCTGTTGGCCGGGCCGGTGGAGCAGGCGGTGAGGGAAAGCGCGACGGCGGCCAGCGCGGCGGTTGCGCTGCCTGCGGTCTTGAGCAGCGCACGGCGCGGCATGAGGGAAGCCATGTGAATCCTTAGGTAAGCGGGGCAAACCCAAGTAAGGCTAGCCTATCCTTTCATCAATTACGAAACACTTACGTCACCTAATTCCCGTCAGTCCCATGCGGCAGCCTGGACGAAGGCCCCTTCATGCCGCGTCAATTCTTTGCACCAAAGGGGTGAACGGTGGTTCACTCGTGAGGTGGTGAACCGTCGTTCACCACCCGCCAAGCGACCCAAGAAGGGCCGAAACCACCATGCCCGCCACCCGTACCCGCACCCTTCCCGTCGGGGCCATCACCGCCGTCTTGTCCTTGAGCGGCACCGTGGTGGCCCTCATGCAGACCCTCGTGGTCCCGCTCCTCCCGGATTTCCCGCACATCCTCGGCGTCACGGGCGACGACACCTCCTGGCTCGTCACCGCAACACTGCTGACCAGCGCCGTCGCCACGCCGATCGTCTCCCGCAGCGCCGACATGTACGGCAAGCAGAAGATGATGCTGCTCTGCCTGGCGCTCATGGTGGCCGGCTCGGTGGTGGCCGCCGTTGGCGGGACGTTCCTCTGGATCATCGTGGGCCGGGCTCTGCAGGGATTCTCCTCGGCGCTGATCCCCGTGGGCATCAGCGTCATGCGGGACGAGCTGCCCAAGGAGAAGATCGGCTCGGCCGTGGCCCTGATGAGCGCGACCCTCGGAATCGGCAGCGCCCTCGGCCTGCCGCTGGCCGGCATCCTCTACCAGGCGTTCGGCTGGCACTCGATCTTCTGGGTGTCCGCAGCGGCTGGCACCCTGCTGCTGATCGCCGTCGCCCTCGTAGTGCCCGAGTCCAAGGTGCGCACCCCGGGCCGCTTCGACTACCTCGGTGCCCTCGTCCTGTCCGCCGCGCTCGTGGCGCTGCTGCTCGCCATCTCGAAGGGCGGCAGCTGGGGCTGGAGTTCGGAGGCAGTTCTTCTGCTCTTCCTGTCCGCGGCCGTGCTGTTGGGCATCTGGATCCCCTACGAGCTGAAGGTCAGCCAACCCATGGTGGACTTGCGGACCTCGGCCAAGCGGCCCGTCCTCATGACCAACCTCGCGTCCGTGTTGATCGGCTTCGCGATGTTCGCCAGCATGCTGCTGACCACCCAGCAGCTCCAGCTTCCCGCCGTCACCGGCTACGGCTTCCAGATGTCCGTGATCACCGCTGGCCTCACCATGGTCCCGTCCGGCCTGGCGATGGTGGTGTTCGCCCCGGTATCCGGCGGAATCATCCGCCGCTACGGCGGGAAGACGGCCCTGATCAGCGGAGCCGCGATCATGATCGCCGGATACGTGTTCCGGGTGTTCTTCTGGGAGTCAGTGCCGTGGATCATCATCGGCTCCACCGTGGTGAGCATCGGCACGGCCATCGCCTACGCCGCCATGCCCACGCTGATCATGGGCGCGGTGCCCATCACCGAGACCGCCTCGGCGAACGGGCTGAACAGCCTCCTGCGCTCCATCGGCACCTCCACCTCGAGCGCCGCCGTCGCCGCCTTCCTCACCTCGGTGACGCTCGACGTCGGCGGAACCCGGCTGCCCGCGTTCGCCGCGTTCCAGGACGTGTTCTGGATGGCCGCCCTGGCCTCCGCCGCCTCGATCGCGGCGGCGGTGTTCATCCCCAAGGCCGCGGCCGCCGTCGTGGTTCCGGCGCTGTCGGCGAAGGAACTGGTGCTGCGCGGGAAGGTGCGGGTGGCGGACCGCACCGCCGTCGACCACGGCGTGGTGACGGTGTTGCAACTGGACGGCGAGCCCGTGGACTGGAGCCGGGTGGACACGGACGGGCAGTACTCCCTCGCTGTGCCGGGACCCGGCCGGTACCTGCTGGTCATCAACGCGGCCGGCTGGGCACCCGAAGCCCGGGTCTTCGACCTGGACGGGAGCACCCTGCAGCACGACTTCACTCTCGGTGAGCAACTCACCCTCGCCGGGCGCGTGCTCGACGGCGGCTCTCCGGTTCCCGGTGCCGTCGTCGCCGTACTGCACGGCGGCGGGGAGCACGCTGCCTCCGTGGAGGCGGACGACGACGGCCGGTACAGTGTGCCGTTGCCCGCGGCCGGCCGGTACATTGTTTCGGTGCTTCATCCGCAGACCCTCGGCGCCGCCGCGCGCAAACTCACCGTGGACAACCGTTCCGTGGACCTCGACCTCGTGCTGGATCCCGAGCCCGTCGCGGCCGGCCGGGGACCGGGCGCATGAGCGGCACGGAGGCACCCGAAGTTGCCGTTCCGGGTTCCAGCCGCGAGGCGATCCTGGCCTCGGCCGGCCGGCTGTTCGGCGAGCGCGGATTCCGCGGCGTCACCGTGCGGGACATCGCCGCCGACGCGGGCGTCTCCGCCGCCCTGGTGATGAAGCTCTACGAATCCAAGCAGAAGCTGTTCGCCGCAGCCCAGCCCAACGAGCGGCTGCTGGGCGAGCTGAACGTCCCGCGTGAGGAACTGGGCACCGCGCTGGCGTACCGGGTGCTGATGCGGCGCGAACGCGGCCTGCAGGAACCGTGGGCCATGCTGCCGTTCACCATCCAGGACTCCCCGGAACCGGAGGCCGCCCGCACGGAAACCCGGGAACGGTACCTCGCACATGTGGCGGAGCTGATCGGGGATCCGACGCCGGAGCGCCGCCACGCCGCGAACGTGGTCGCCTTGATGATCGGCTTCGGGGAGGCCGCGCGGACCCTTGGGCTGTTCGGCGGGGCCGGCTCCTCGGGGGCAGGCTCTTCCGGGGCCGGCGCAGACGACGCCGCGGCGCATTTCGGTGCCCTGGTGCAGGCGGAGATCGACGCCTGCACCGTTTAACGCCTGCACCGCGGGCGCTTAGCCCGGCAGATCGCTCCGCCGCGCGAACTGCCGGCGAAGCTCCACCTTGCGGATCTTCCCGCTTGCCGTGCGGGGCATGTCCTCGACGAACACCACGGACTTGGGGATCTTGTAGCGGGCAAGCCGCCCCTCCAGGTACGCACGCAGTTCGGCCTCGCTGAGCGTCGCTCCCTCCCGGAGCACGACGATGGCGCGCGGCACCTCTCCCCATTTGTCGTCGTCGACCCCGATCACCGCCACGCTGGCCACAGCACCGAGTTCGGCAATGGCCGCCTCGACCTCAGCGGGGTAGATGTTCTCGCCACCGGAAATGATCATGTCCTTCATCCGGTCCGAGACGAACAGGAAACCCTCCGCGTCCAGGTAGCCCATGTCGCCGGAGCGGAACCAGGCCGAGTCCGCGAAGCTGCCTGCCGTGGCTTCCGGCCGGTTCCAGTACTCCCGGATGACGTTGGGGCCCGAGATCTGGATTTCCCCCACCTCACCCGGCGCCACGGGACCGCCCAGGGGATCGGAAATCCGGACGTCGGTGAAGAACTGCGGCAGGCCGGCCGACCCGGCTTTCTCCTTCGACTTCCACACGGGAAGCATGGTGGCGCCGGGCGCGGTTTCGGTCATGCCGTAGCAGTTGGTGAAGCCGATGCCGCGTTCCTCGTAGGCATCCAGGACGCGGCGCGGTACTGCCGAGCCGCCGCAGGTGAGCTTCTCCAGCGATGACAGGTCCGCCGCCGCCCATCCCGGGTGTTCACAGAGCATTTGGAAGGTGGTGGGCACGCCGTTGAGGGTGGTGACCCGGTGCCGCTCGATCAGTTCCAGAGCCCGCCCGGCGTCGAACTTGGCCTCCAGCACCACGGTGGCGCCCTTGAGGAGCATCGGCAGCAGGCCCATGTCCAGGGAAGCGACATGGAAGAGCGGTGAGATCATCAGGGCGACGTCGTTCCTGGTCAGGTCCATGTCCACCAGGGTGTTGATGCAGTTCCAGGTGATGTTCCCGTGCGTCAGCAGCGCACCCTTGGGCTTTCCCGTGGTGCCCGAGGTGTACAGGATCATGGCACCGTCCTCGTGGCCCACCGCCTCGTCAAGGGGACCGTCGCCGCCCTCCCGGAGGGCGGTTTCATAGTCCTCGACGCCGGGCGGCAGCTCCGCGGCGGAACCTGGCGTTCCGCCGTCGGGCAGTACCGCCAGGCGGCACGCCACAGGAGTGTCTTCCGCGGAGGCCGCGGCCAGAGCGTCGAGTGCTGCGGCGTTGACCAGGAGCCTCGCCCCGGAGTCCTGCAGCTGGAACTGCAGTTCCGGAGCGGCCAGCCGGGTGTTCAGCGGAACGAAGATCGCCCCCAGCAGGCCGCAGGCGAAAAAGGTTTCCACGAAGGACGGATCGTTCTCGCCGAGGTAGGCAACCCGGCTGCCCTTGGCGACGCCCCTTTTCCGCAACGCTTGCGCGAGCTGCTCAGTGCGCCCGGCAAGATCGTCGTAGCTCAGGGTGCGGCCCCCGGCGACGAGTGCAGCCTTGGGCCCTGACTTGGGACGACGGCGGCGCAGCCAGGATCCGACTCCATTGTTGTCCATGTGCGTGGCCCTCCTAACCGACCGTAGAGAGGTCGGTGTCCTTAGATTCCCGCGTCAGCAGGATGAACACAATCGAAACCAGGGCAAGGGCGGACAGGAACACCACCACGGGCAGGATGCTCTGCCCGGAGTCCTTGTACAGCCCTGCCACGATTCCGGGAGTGAAGCCGGCACCCAGCAGCGTGGCCAACTGGTAACCGACCGCGGCACCGGTGTAGCGGTTGGTGGTGCCGAACTGCTCGGAGACGAACGCGGCAAGGGGTCCGTACAGGGAGGAATGGAGGACGAGCGCCACCGCGAAGGCCAGGAAGACCAGCCCGACGTTGCCGGAACTGAGCATTCCGAACATCGGGAAAAGGTAGGCGATGAACAGGGCCAGGCCCGTGACCATGACGGGCCGGCGGCCGAAGCGGTCGGACAGCCGCCCACCCAGCAGTACGAACAGGACGGAAATGGCCGAGGCTCCGGCGAAGGCATACAGGACACCTTGCTGCGGCGCACCCCTGGACACGGCGTAGGTGACGGAGAACGTCGGAAGCACCACCTGGAGGCCGAAGCCTGCGGCACCGGCGAACATGATCATGAGCAGGGCCTTCGGGCGTCGCAGGACTTCAAGCAGGGGAACCTTGCGCTTCACCTCGGCACCCTCCTTGGCCACCGCTTCGGCGAAGATCGGACTTTCCGAGACCCGCAGGCGGACGAACATGCCCACGATCAGCAGCAGGAAGGACAGGAGGAAGGGTACCCGCCAGCCCCAGGCGAGGAAGGCGTCCTGCGGCAGCGCCGAGAAGATGCCCATGACGACTGTGCCAAGCACGGCGCCGGTGGGCGCGCCGGCATTGACGAACGAAGCGGCAAAGCCGCGCCGTTTCGGATCGGAATGCTCCAGCGCCATCAGTGCGGCCCCGCCCCATTCGCCGCCGACCGCGATGCCCTGGCACACGCGCAGTAGAACCAACAAGACCGCTCCCCAAGGGCCGATCAGCCCCGCACCGGGAATCAGGCCGATGAGGGTGGAGGCGATGCCCATCATCGCCATGGAGACGATCAGCATTCCCTTGCGGCCGATCCGGTCGCCGAAGTGGCCGAAGATCACGCCGCCGAGCGGCCGGGCAACGTAGCCGGCGGCGAAGGTTGCGTAGGCGGCAACGACGCCCACCCACTCGTCCATACCGGCAAAGAAGACCTTGGGAAAGGCCACGGCGGCTGCCGTGGCGTACAGCAGGAAGTCGTAGAACTCGATGGTGCTGCCCAGATAGCTGGACAAAATGACCGTGCGCGCTTCTTTGCGCTTCCCGGCCGTGCTCGCGGGTGCGAGTGCAGTGTGTCCTGACATGGCTGTTCCTTGCGAAGGAGGGTTGGGTGGGGTGGCCCTGGAACGGGCCTATTTGTAGAAGCGGGCGAGGAATTCGGCGACCACTGCCGGCCGCTCCTGGCCTTCGATTTCGATCGTGGCGTTGACCTTGATCTGGGCACCGCCCTTGACTTCGGTGACGTCGGCGATCCGGGCGGCCATCCGGACCTTGGATCCGACCTTGACCGGGGAAGTGAAGCGGACCTTGTCCAGCCCGTAGTTGACCTTGGTGGTGACGCCGTCGACGTCGAACAGCTCGCCCCAGAACGGGATGATCAGGGAAAGGGTGAGGAATCCGTGGGCGATCGGGGCGCCGAACGGGCCGTCCTTGGCGCGCTCGGGGTCAACGTGGATCCATTGGTGGTCGTCGGTGGCCTCGGCGAAGAGGTTGACGCGGTCCTGGGTGATTTCGAGCCAGTCGGTGGCACCGAGCTCGGCGCCGGACATGGTCAGCAGGGTGTCGAAATCGACAACGCGATTGGGCATTTCTTTCCTCCTGTGTAGGGGTGTTCAGCGGGTGAAGGCACTTGCCCCGGTGAGGGCGCGGCCGACAATAAGGGCATTGATCTCGTGGGTGCCCTCGTAGGAGTAGACGGCCTCGGCGTCGGCGTGGAAGCGGGCCACACCGGTGTCGAGGGTGATGCCGTTGCCACCTACGAGCTCCCGGGCGAGCGCCACGGTCTCGCGCATCGCCAGGCTCGTCTGCATCTTCGCGAGGGCGGAGTCCTGGTCGCGGTAGATGCCGCGTTCCTGCTGCCCGGTGAGCCGGACGACGAGCGAGAGGCTCGACGTCACATTGCCGAGCATCCGGGCAAGCTTCTCCTGGACGAGCTGGAAGGAGCCGAGCTGCCGCCCGAACTGCTCCCGTTCGCGCACGTAGTTGAGCGCCGCCTCGAACGCGCCGGCCTGGATGCCCGTGGCGATCCACGCGACGTCCGAGCGCATGGCCCGCAGCATGGCCGCGACGTCCTTGAACGAGTTCACGTTGTGCAGGCGGTCGGCCTCGGTGACGCGGACGCCGCTGAGCGTGATGTGGGCGTTCTGCATCATCCGCAGCGCGGTCTTGCGCTGGATCTTCTCGACGGCGACGCCCGGTGCCTCGCGAGGGACGAGGAACGCCTTGACCTGGCCGTCGGCGACGTCCCGGGCGAAGACCGCGAGGACGTCGGCCGTCGCGGCTCCGCCGATCCAGCGCTTCGCGCCGTCGATGATCCATTCGTCGCCCTCGCGGCGCGTCGTCGTGGCCAGGCCGCCGGCGATGTCCGATCCGTGCTCGGGTTCGGTCAGGCTGAAGACTCCCTTGAGCGAGAAGTCGACGACGCGCGGCATCCACTCCCGCTGTTGCTCCGGCGAGGCGCCGACGCGGATCGCGGTCCTGAAGAGTCCGGCCTGGGCCGTGTAGAAGGTGGCGAGCGAAGCATCGGTGCGGGCGAGTTCGAAGATCCGGAAGCCGTGGTAGATCCCGCGGGCGGGCTTCCCGTCCCGTGTGAGCTCGGCCGGTTCCATGAGGTCGAGGTCCACGAGCGGCTGGCGCAGCTCTTCCGGGAACTCGCCGCGCTCCCAGTGGTCGGCGAGGAGCGGGCGGGCTTTCCGGTCGAGGAAGGCGCGCAGCCGGCCGAGCACCCGGCGCTCGTCGTCGGTGAGGAGGGACTCGGCGTCGTACCAGTCGGCGACCTCGTAGAGCCGCTCGACGGCGGGCGCGGCACCACCGGCAGAAGGCGCGGCACCCACGGCGGGCTCCGCCGTCGTCGTGCTCATCTCAGGACCCCAGCCCGAGGACGCGCACTGCGTTCTCCTTGAGGATCTTGTGCCGCACCTCGTCCTTGAGCGGCAGCTCCGCGAACGCGCCGAGCCACTTCTGCGGGGTGATGAGCGGGAAGTCGGTGCCAAAGAGGACCTTGTCCTGCAGCATCGAGTTCGACGCCCGCACGAGCGACTCCGGGAAGTACTTCGGGGACCAGCCCGAGAGGTCGATGTACACGTTCGCCTTGTGCGTCGCGATCGAGTTCGCCTCTTCCTGCCACGGCACGGAGGGGTGGGCCATGATCACGGTGAGGTCCGGAAAGTCGGCGGCGACGTCGTCGAGCAGGAGCGGGTTCGAGTACCGCAGCTTGATCCCGTGGCCGCCGGGCAGGCCGGCGCCCATCCCGTTCTGTCCGGTGTGGAAGATGGCCGGGAGGCCGAGCTCCTGGAGCGTCTCCCAGAGCGGGTAGAACTCCTCGCTGGACGGGTCGAAGCCCTGCAGGCTCGGGTGGAACTTGAACCCGCGGGCGCCGAGCTCGAGGGCCTGGTGCTTCGCGCGGGCGATCGCATCCTCGCCCGTTCGCGGGTCCACGGAGCCGAACGGGATCAGGACGTCGTTGTGCCGGGCCGCACCCTCGATGAGTTCCTCGATGCTGTTCGGCTCGTGGCGGAGCTGGGTGCGGGCATCGACCGTGAAGACGACGGCGGCCATGTTCAGTTCGCGGTAGGTGTCCGCGATCTTGTCCAGGCTTGGCGAGCGGTCCTCGGCCTTGAAGTACGTCGCGGAAGCCTCGGTCAGGGCCGCCGGGAGGGAACAGTGCCCGTGGCCGTCGATCTCGACGTGCACATGCATGTCGATCGCGTCGATCCCCTCGACGTCGATGCCGGGTTCGTAGCGCATCAGAGCACTCCGGCTGTTTCGGTCGCGGGTTCCGGCTGCAGTTCCGCCGGCAGCGGGAGGAATTCCTCGCCCACGCTCTGCAGGTGGCCGCCGATGACCTCCGCGCCCTGTTCCCGGAGCGCCTCGTAGGTCCAGCCGCCCTCGCGGTAGTCGGTCGCCGCTGGCTCGGGGTGGGTCCAGACCTGGAGCCGGTCCCCGCCTGCGCCGATTGCCTGGCCCGTGATGCCGGCCGCGTCGTCGGAGGCGAGGTACGCGATAAGGCCGGCGACGTCGTCGGCCGTTCCGAAGCCGAGCTCGCGGCGGAAGAAGGCGGGCATCGGCTCGCCGTTCTCCTCCGCCTCGACGGCCTTGGCGAAGTAGGGGACGGTCTTCGTCATCGCGGTCGCGGCGATGGGGATGACGGCGTTGACGGTCACGCCGGCCTTCTTCATTTCGAGGGCCCACGTGCGCACCATGCCCACGATCCCGGCCTTGGCCGCCGCGTAGTTCGTCTGGCCGAAGTTGCCGCGCTGGCCGGTCGGGGAGCCGATGGTGATGATGCGGCCGCCGACGTTGTTGGCCTTGAAATATGCGAACGCCTCGCGGGCGCAGGTGAAGGTACCGCGGAGGTGGACGTTGATGACGAGGTCGAAGTCCTCGTCGGTCATCTTCAGCAGGCTCTTGTCGCGGAGGATGCCGGCGTTGGTGACGAGGATGTCGAGGCGGCCGAACGCGGCAACGGCGCCGTCGACGAGTGCCTTCGCGGCTTCCGTGCTGCCGACCGGGGCGACGACGGCGGTGGCCTTGCCGCCGTCGGCCTCGATCTGCGCAACCGCGGCAGCCGCGGTCTCTTCATTGACGTCATTGATCACGACGGCGGCGCCCTGCCTGGCGAGCTCCCTCGCGTAGGCGAGGCCAAGGCCCTGCCCGCTGCCGGTGACGATTGCAACCTTGCCGTTCAGGCTCATGGCATGCTCCTTCGCATGAAGTGACCGGCCGGTGCCGGTGGGGCCGATCCCACGGCGGCGTGAGATCCTTGTCACAATCAATGAGAAATTAGATTGTTGAAAAAGTCAATGATTGTTTTTTACTACGACTGGAGCTGGGATGGGCACACAGGATACTGACGTCGAGGAACCGCGGCTTGCCGCCGCGGACATAGGCAGCGATGTGGGGCTGTTGCTTGCGAAGCTGCACGCCGCAGGATCAGTCCTGAACAACCGGGCCCTCAAGGAGTTCGGGCTGAAGGAGAGATCCTTCTCGATCCTCACCCTCGCCTGCAGCGGACTGGAACCCACGCAGCGCGAGCTGGCCGATTTCCTCAGCCTCGACCCCAGCCAGATCGTCAGCCTGGTGGATGAACTGGAAGGCGGCGGGCTCGTGGAACGCGCGGCCGGCAAACTCGACCGGCGCGCAAAGATCGTCGTGGCGACGCCCGAGGGCCGGAAGACCCATACCAAGGCACGCGCCGCCCTGGTGGAGTGCGAGCACCGCCAGCTCGCCGCCCTTGACGGGGCCGAGGTCAGCGAGTTGAAGCGGCTGCTGCGCAAGGCGCTCTGGGACGCCTGAACGGGGCCGCCGGAACGCAACGCGGGGTCACTTACGGCCCTTCAATGCCCCGAACATGGGCCGTAAGTGACCCCGCGCCGGCGGGGAGAAGCAGGATCAGCGGAAGACGATGTCCACCGGGTTGGCCTCGGAACGCCACTCCCCCGGCGTGCCGGGGCCGCTGATCACCGGGGCCGTGAGCACGCCGGAACGGTTGGTGCGCTTGTCGCGGAGGATTTCCGTGACCGAGCCGAGGTGCCGGGAGAGGTCGATGACGTTTTCCGGGGCCGCGAGCAACAACTGGAAGCCGAACTCGTGCAGCGCCTTGATGCCCGCGCCGGCGAACTCCTCGGAAGCCAGCACGAAGGCCTCGTCCATCATCACGGTGCCGTAGGTGGTGAAGCCCTGTTCGGCGATGCCCAGCTGGTAGCTCAGCGCCGCGGCCATGATGAACGCGGTGAAGCGCTGCCTTTCGCCGCCGGACATGGAGCCGGTGTCCGTGTGCATGAAGACCTCGGTCTTCAGCTTGCCGCCCTTCGACCCGGATGAGCGGCCTTGCACCTGCCGGTGTTCCTTGCACTGGATGAACAGATGCCCGCGGACGTCCAGCACCTCGGCCCGCCAGCGGCGGTCCTCCGGCGCCTGCGAACCGAGCCGCTTGACCAGCGTCTCGAGCGACTTGTAGCGGTTGCCGAGTTCGACGTCGTCCTCCGCCGCGCTGCCTGCGGCACCGGAAGAACCGGCCCGGCCCCGCCCGTGGCGGGCTTTGAGCGCGTTCTGAATGGCGTCCTTGAACTGCTTGGCGGTGGCGGGCATGGTCTGCTTGATGTCCAGCTCGAGGTAGCTGCCCTCGTGGAAGTTCACCTCGGACAAAATGCCGTTCAGCGGCAGGATCCGGCTGGTGATGGCGCGCCGTTCCTCGTCCAGCAGGTGCAGCAGGGTGCTGAAGGATTCGTGCGTGCGCTGGTTGAAGAACTGCCGGAACTCAGCCTCCTGCGCCGGCAGGCCCTCGCTGACGATCTGGTGGTAGCGCGACTCGAATTCGCCGGCCGCGCCGATCGACGTGCCGTGGTCAGCTGAAATCGCGGTGCCCCAGTCGCGCACGAAGCCTTCGAAGATGCGGCTCAGCCGTTCAGACAATGCCTGCCCGCGGGATTCGGCTGCGTGCAGTTCGGCGAGCAGTTCGGTGCGGACCCGGTTGGCCAGGTTGTCCAGTTCGTGCAGTTCGGTGATGTCGCCGAAGCCGGTGAACTTCGGTTCCAGGGCGGCCACGGTGGTGTCCGACGGCGGCGCGTCGGCCAGGCGCTGGCGCGCCGCGTCCAGCAGCGAGTCCGCCGTGGTCATCTGCTGGTCCAGGGCCTTGTACTCACTCTGCAGCACGGCGGCCGAGCCTGTAGAGGACTGGTGCTTTTCGCGCACCGCCTCGATGCTGGCGCGCAGCGGTTCGAGGTCCGCCTGGGCAGCCAGGGCATCCTTGAGCCGCTGCTCGATCCGGGCCAGTTCGTCCGCGGCCACCGCAGCGGAAACCTGTTCCCAGCTGCGTTCGTCCTCGGCCACGCGGCGGAGGGCTTCAAGCTGCCGGGCCATGCCCTGGTGCGAGTCTTCGCGGCTTTGGGCCAGCTCGGCGGCCTTGGCCAGTTCGTTCTCCAGCTCCCCGACCTTCGCGGCGAGCAGTTCCTGCTTGGCGGCGTTGTCGAAGCCAAGTACGTAGTCCTGGCGGCCGGTGAAGCGGTCGTCCTTTTCCACGGTGTGCCGGTTCCGCTTGACCACGCCGCCCAGGCTCAGGCCCTTGTCCAGGCCGGCCAGTTCCTCCGGGGTCTCCACGCAGGGGTACGCGAAGTCCAAGGCGATCCGCTCGCGGACCCACTCGCCGGCGTCGGCGTTCACCCCGCTGGTGAGGATGTCCAGCTTCGTCAGCAGATCGCCGTCGGACACGTCCTCCACAGCCAGCGCCCCGCCGGCGAGCGGCTTGGACACGTCCACCGCGCGCAAGGCGCCGCGGATGGTGTTGTCGTTCAGGAAGCGCGTGACGGCGGCAAAGTGCTCGCCCGGGACCAGCAGCGTGGTGGCCAGGCTGCGCAGTGCCCGCTCGGCGGCGGGCCGCCACTGGTCCTCCCCCTCCGCGAGGTCGATCAGCTCGCCCGCGAAAGGCAGGCGCTCCTCCGGGACGCCCGTGGCCGCCGCGATCGCCGCACGGTTCTCAATGCTCGACGGCGGCAGCAGGGACTTGCTGCTCCGCAGCGATGCGAGCTCCTGCTGCGCCGTGGCAAGCTCGCGCTTCTTGGTGGCGTGCCCGTCGAAGGCCTCGAAGCGCAGCTCGCGCAGCGCCTCGGAGTCGTCCTGCAGCTCGGCCGAACGCGCCGCTGCCTGCTCGTGGGCCTGGTTCCAGCCTTCGGCCGACCATTCGAGGTCCAGGCCTGCGTCCGCCAGCGCCTTCCGTGCCGCAGCCTCCACGTCCTGCCGCAGCTTCAGGCCCAGCCGGGCGTTCTCGAGCGACTGCTCGATCGCCGAAATCGCGTTGCCGCCCTGGTTGTTGTAGTCCGATTCGAGCTGCCGCAGCTCCTTGGCCAGGGCGTCACGGACGGAGCGTTCGGCGCCGAGTTCCTTGGCCTTCTGCTGGGCGAGCTCCTTGAACCGGGCCAGCGTCTTCGCGTGGACGGCGACGGCGAGCTGCTGCCGGTAGGCATCGAATTCCTCGCCGCTGAGTTCCCGCAGCCGGTTCGCCTCCAGCAGGGACTGTGCGTACTCCTTGTTCAGGCCCGGCACCGGGGCCAGCTGGTCGCGCTGCAGCCGCACATCCTCCAGCCGCTGCCGGATGGACATGAGGTTGCTGAATTCTTCGACCACGTCGTCCGCCGCCGCGAGCGTGGCCGGCGGGTCCAGGACCTGGTCGCGGAAGAAGGTGTTGACGCTGCCGCCCAGGCCCTTGCCGGCCTGGATCACGCGCAGCAGCGGCAGGGCCTGGTCCGAGCTGATCCCCAGCAGGCGGCGGAAGCGCTCCGCGAACGCCTTGTGCACGTCGAAGACCTGCGCCTCCGGGAAGATGGTCTCCAGAGATCCCTTGGTGAAGCGCTTCTCCGCGATGCCTTCGATCGCGGACAGGTCCAGCGGCTTGTGGTCGATCAGGTAGAAGCGGCCGACGCTGGACTCCGTACCGTTCTTCGGCAGGTCGAACAGCGCCGACACCGTCACCCGGGTGCCCGCGGCGTTGTCGAACGTCAGCGCGACGGCGGACCACGTGGCGCCGGGCCGCTGGAAAGCACTGGCCGAGCCCTCGCCCACGGCCTTGTCGCCCACCTTGCCGCGCATGTACGTGAACGTGGTCCTCTTGTCCTCCACGGAGCCGCCGACCCGCTGCGCCGCAGCCTCGTTCGACCGCGGGCGGGCATCGAAGACCCGCAGCATGGCATCGAACAGCGTGGACTTGCCGACGCCTGAGTTGCCCGTCAGCAGGGTGCCGTTGCGGTCCACGTGCATGGTGTGCGCACCGTGGAAGGTGCCCCAGTTGACCACCTGGACCAGGGCCAGGCGCATCTGGCCGGGGTTCACCTGGTCGCCGATCGGAAGCATGCTCGCAATAGTCACTTGGCTGCCTCCTCTGCGTCGCCTGCACCGTGGTCACCAATCGCGACGCCGCCGGACACATGCTCTGCATGCTCGCTCGTTCCTCGCTTAGACGCATGCTGCCGCATGTCCCCGTCGCCGACGCTGCGGCCGGGCGCCGCAGGTTCGCCGATCGGCGAGGACGCCGATGCCGCCCAGGGAGCGGCATCGGCGTTCTCGCCACCCAAGGTGCCGTCGTCACTCGAGGCGCCCTCGCCGTCGTCGTCCGATTCCGCAAGCTCCAGCAGCGGCTCGGTGCCGGTTTCGTCTGCTCCTGCCGCTACCAGGGCTTCGATCTGGGCGGGGATGTCGCCGATGTTTTCGAAGGGGAGGGCCAGCGGGAGGGCCTGGGAGATGGAGTAAGTGTCGTCGATGCCGGTGGCCAGGAGGAGTTGGCGGGCCAGGAGTTTGGTGATGGTGCGGTTGACCACGTCGGCGTCGCGGAGGGCGTCCTGTTGGCCGGACGGCTGGTAGTGGGCCACGAGTTCGGAGATTTCCTCGCGGGTGATGGTGGGCTCGGTCTGGGCCGTGGCGTGCCGGTCCAGGAGGAGGCGCAGGCGCAGCAGCACGATGGTTTCCACCCGACTCAGGGCCCGCTGCTGGCGCAGGATGCTCGAGCGGGCGCCGCCGCCGATCACCTCGGGGTCCACCGGCCGCAGCACCGCGATCTTGCGTTCGTGGTCCAGCTGCAGGCTCAGGAACAGCTCGGAGAGGCGGCTGCGGAGGATCTGCTGGTTGTCCAGCAGCGTGGTCCAGAGCTTATCGTCGCGGCCGCCGTCGACGTACGGTCCCTTCAGCAGGCGAACCAGGGCCTGCCGCAGCTTCATCGGCAGCACTCCGGTGTCACCCGGGAACAGCGCGGCGCCGTCCACGAAGGTATCGCGCGGCGTCACGCGGAACGGGTCCGGGTGGACCTGTCCGTCGGTGGTGGGGGCGTCAGTCATCGGAGTCCTTGTCGGAGGTCACGGCGTCGGGGGCGGTGAGTGTCACGAGCGGCAGGTACGCGGTTCGGGTGCTGCCGTCGATCTGTTCGAAGTCGATGTTTTCCCAGCCTTGCTGCCCGAATGCCGCACCGCTGTGGAGGGCATGGGACAGCAGGGCGCGGACGGTGTTGATGTGCCGCTCGTCGTCGGGCAGGTTCTCCCAGGCCTCCGCCAAGGTGGCGGCGCCCGCGGCAGCCGCGCGGACGACGTCGGGCCTCGCCTTTGCGGACCGCAGGGACCGCACGCGGTCCGCGTCGCTGAAGGCGATCGGCTCGGCAAGTTTGGGCGGTGCCGCGAACTCGTCCGGGTCGAAGAGCTTGACCATGGCGAGCGACTCGAACGCGGCGTTGTAGAGCACGGGCGCGCGGACCAGGCCTGGCCTGTCGCGTTCGTACGGCATGGAGCGGATGGCCTGCTCGGCCTCGCGCAGGACGTTGCGGAGGCGCACGGACTGGCGGATGTCGTCGCTCTGGATGTAGGCGTTGAGGCTTTCGGAGAGCTTGCCGTAGATCCGCTGGATCTGGCTGTGCTGGGTGCGCAGTTCGGCCACGAGGTTCCGGAGCGTCTCCCGGTCCTCGTGGCTGAGCTCGTCCGCGAACTGCCGGCCCAGCACTTCGCCGATCGCCGAGCGGAAACGCAGTTGCTGTTGCGGGTCCTCGAGGAACGCGGTGAAGGAGCGGAAGGTCCTGCCTTCGGGGCTCTGGCGCAGGCGTTTGTCCGCTTCGAGGACCTGGGCCATGGTGGCGCCCTTGCTGAGCGATTCTTCGATGATCTGGTTGCGCAGCTCGCCCACGAGCTCCTCGATGCGGTCGCGCATCTTCTTGTAGTCGGCCGGCAGGCTCGCGGCCAGGTCCAGGATGTTGCCGGCGGCTTCGACGGCTTCCTCGTCGTCCAGCAGGCCGTCGAAATCGCCGGAGCTGATGTCCACGATGAGCTGCTGGCGCTCCTGGATTTCGTCTTCCAGGGCTTCCAGCCGGGCGCTCTGGTCCGGATTGGTTTCGTTGGCGAGCTTCTCGACGTCGCCCAGCAGCGTCCCGAGTCGCGAACCGTTCAGGGTGGAGCGTTCGCTGGAGAGGCTGTCCAGGAAGGCCAGCACGCGGGCTGCGGCTTCGGTGACTTCGTAGACGATCTGGCCGGACTGGTTCCGGCGGGTGAGGAACTGCTTGCGCGTCCACTCGTCGCCGAACGCCTTGCCGTTCGCCGAACCGCCCAACCCCGGCTCCTGGCGGCGGAGCTGCTCAAGGAAAGCGTCGACGTCGGCGTGGAACTCTTCGAGCGGAAGCTGCGGGCGGGTGCGGGTGAAGGAAGCCTGCAGCACCGCGATCACCCACGGCGCCGAACGGGTCAGGGCCCAGGCCGGACCTTTGGTTAGGAGCTCCAAGTCCCGGAGCCGGGCACCGATGGCATCTGCCGAGGACATCGCCGAACGGGACACACACTCTCCTTCAGCTGCCGCGGTACGTCATGGCAGCGGAAATTCCGGAAACTGCCCGTTCAAGGTTAACGCAGGGTGGCCGGTGCCGTCGGCCCGGACCTTGCGCCGAGCCTCCAGCCGGGCCGTTCGCCCGGCCTCCAACCTGCCCGTGCACCCAGCGTCGGAGGGCTCTTCGCAACCGGGCCGTGACTTTGCTTCCCCGGACGATTTCGATCCCGCAACAACTCCGTGTCGCGCCCGCGTCGTGCTGGCCGGAAACCCCGGACCGCTCCTACTCTCGAAACACCGGCCTTCCCCGGACTGCACCACACCCTGTTCACGGCACCACCCACCGCTCCCGGCACAACAGTTCTCAGGCACCAGCTTTCAGGCACATAAGTCCAAAGGGGGACCAATGAACCTCGATTTCACGGCTCTGGACACGTCCATTTACGTCTTCATCGGCACGTTGCTGATCGGGCTCGCCCTGGCCGCTTTCCTGGCCGTGGCTGCGCTGGCAACGCTTACCCTCGCGGGGTTCGGCCAGTTCCTCTGGTTCCTGCTGCGGAGCACCCTGGGCGCGCTGGTCGATGGAATCAACTTCGCCTGGGAGCGCTTGGTCCACCACGCCGGAAAGGTGGAGTTGCCGGCCGAATTCCAAGCCGTTCCGGGCGAACTGCAGGCCGTGACGGGCTCCTTGCTGCGTCAGCCCACTGCCCTGCACTAGCTGCCGCCTGGACGCCGCCACGGCACGGCCCGAACGGCCTAGTCCGCAAGGATGTGGTACAGCGCCCTCCGCGCTTCGTCGATTTTCTCCACCGCAGCCTTGCGTTGTTGATCGCTTGCCGCCATGCGGAACTGATGGATGACCCGCATGAGCTTCACCACGCTCTCATGAAACGCGGGCAGGGCTCCGTCGGGGTCCGCGTCCCAGGCGTTGCTCAGCTCTTCGGCATGCTCGGTCACGTAGGCCTTGCCCGCCTCCGTGAGCGTGAACTCGGTGCGCCTGCCCTCCCCCACGGGTTCGATCAGTTCTTCATCCACAAGCTGCTGCAGCGTCGGGTAAATGGACCCCGGGCTGGGACGCCAGGCACCGGACGTCTTTTCCGCAATTGTTTGAATCAGCCCGTACCCGTTGGAAGGATTCTCGGCCAGGAGGGAAAGGATCGCCCAGCGAACGTCACCCCTGTTGGCCCGCCGAAAACCGCCCGGGCCGAAGCCCGGCCCAAACCCGGGCCCAAATCCGCCGCGTCCGAACCCGCCTCCACCGTGGCCGTGGGGGCCTCGATGGCTCCTGCCACGCTCGAAACGGCCGTTGCCGGGTCCGCAGTCTTCGTGTTTGTTGTCGTGAATGCCTTTCATGGCGGCAAACCCTTTCTCTGATGTTTTCTGATTGACGCCAAACACCTGGCGATAGTTAACGATATATCGCTGAATGTTGCCAAACAAGGCCTTTCCCCGGAGCCACCAGAGGTAACGGGCGCCTTGGAGGAAGCCCTGGCTGCCGCACACTTCGGTCTCTGGCAGAGCTAGCTACCCGCGGGTAGCATTGAGGGACGGCTGAAGGGTTCACCACCCGAGGCGAACCCTGGGCCCTATGCCGCGGATGCGGCCGGAGGAGTCCTGCCATGACATCGACCACCGAGAACAACGCGGTTGGGCGCAGCAGTTCCACGGTCACGGCGGCCGAGGCGCGCGCCGTCGCCGAGGCCGCACGGGAGCAGGACTGGTCCCGGCCCAGCTTCGCCAAAGGCCTCTACCTCGGTGATTTCGACCTCGGACTGATCCATCCCTGGCCCCAGGCCCGGGCGGACGACGTCGAACGCGGCGAAGCGTTCATGGCCGCCCTGCGGGAGTACTGCCAGACCATGGACGGGCGCGCCATCGAGCGCGACTCCCGCATCCCCGACAAGGACCTCGCCGGGCTGGCGGAGCTGGGCGTCTTCGGGATGAAGATTCCGCGCGAATACGGCGGCCTCGGCCTGTCCCTCGTCTACTACGGGCGGGCGCTGGCGCTGCTGGGCTCGGTCCACCCCAGCCTGGGCGCCCTGGTCTCGGCCCACCAGTCCATCGGCGTCCCCGAGCCGGTGAAGGTGTTCGGCACCGCCGAACAGAAACAGGAGTACCTGCCGCGCTGCGCCGCCGGCGCCATTACGGCGTTCCTCCTGACCGAGCCCGACGTCGGCAGCGACCCCGCCCGGATGGGCTGCACCGCGGTCCCGGCGGACGACGGCGGCTCTTACCTTTTGGACGGCGTGAAACTGTGGACCACCAACGGGGTGGTCGCCGAACTCGTGGTGGTCATGGCCAAGGTCCCGCCCTACACAGAACCGGACGGCAGCGAGCACAAGGGCGGAATCACCGCCTTCGTGGTGGAAATGGACTCCCCCGGCATCACGGTGGAGAACCGCAACGCCTTCATGGGCCTGCACGGCATCGAAAACGGCGTCACCCGTTTCCACCAGGTGCGGGTTCCGGCGGAGAACCGGCTGGGCCGGGAAGGGCAGGGCCTGAAAATCGCCCTGACCACGCTCAACACGGGCCGGCTGTCCATCCCCGGGCTGTGCGTGGCCGCCGGGAAATGGTCGCTCAAGATCGCCCGTGAATGGTCCAATGCCCGCACCCAGTGGGGCCGACCCGTCGGCAAGCACGAGGCTGTGGGCAAGAAGATCGCCTTCATCGCCGCCACCACCTTCGCGCTGGAGGCGGTGTTCGAGCTGTGCGCCGAAATGGCCGACGCCGGGCAGAAGGACATCCGGATCGAGGCCGCCCTGGCCAAGCTCTGGTCCACGGAACTGAGCTGCCAGATCGCCGACGAACTCGTGCAGATCCGCGGCGGCCGTGGCTTCGAAACGGCCGACTCCCTCGAGGCGCGCGGGGAACGCGCCGTCGCTGCCGAACAGCTGTTCCGGGACCTGCGCATCAACCGGATCTTCGAAGGCTCCTCGGAAATCATGCGACTGCTGATCGCCCGGGAGGCCGTGGATGCGCACCTCGCGGCTGCGGGCGACCTCGCCTCAGCGGACGCGAGCCTGCAGGACAAGGCACGGGCCGCCGTCGGCGCCACCGGCTTCTACGCCCGCTGGCTGCCCAAGCTGGTGGCCGGGGCCGGTTTGGACCCGCGCTCCTACGGCGAGTTCGGCCGGCTCGCCCGGCACCTGCGTTACGTGGAGCGGGCTTCCCGGAGGCTGGCCCGGCAGACTTTCTACGGCATGGGCCGCTGGCAGGCCGGGCTGGAGCACAAGCAGGCCTTCCTGGGCAGGATCGTGGACATCGGCGCGGAGCTGTTCGCCATGGCCGCCAGCTGTTCGCGGGCCGAGGCGCTGCTGCGCAGCACCCCGGAGCACGGCGCCTCGGCGTTCGAGCTTGCCGACGCATACTGCGAGCAGGCCCGGCTGCGGGTCGACGCGTCCTTCGAGCAACTGTGGAAGAACACCGACGACGCCGACCATGCGGTGTCCAGGAAGGTCCTCGCCGGGGACTACGCCTGGCTGGAGGCAGGGATCCTGGATTCCTCGGAAGGCACCGGCCCGTGGATTGCGGACGCCGCACCCGGGCCGTCGGCCCGGGAGAACCTGCACCGGAAGTACCGGTAGCGCGTTGGTCCCTTCCCAACGCTCGCAAGCTCGCGTCGGGGCCCTCGGGACGACGCCGCGTGGGTCCCTTCCCAACGCTCGCAAGCTCGCGTCGGGGCCCTCGGGACGACGCTTAGGGCTAGCGGACCGTTCCGTCCACGTAGTACCAGCGGCGGTCCATCCGCAGGAAGCGGCTCTTTTCGCGCTGCACTCCGCGTTCGCCGTCGTGCGAAAAGTGGGCCGCGAACTCGACCGTCCCTTCGGAGTCCAGCGGGCCGCCGCGGGAGGTCCCGATGATGTCCAGCCGGCGCCACTGCGTGTCCGGGTCGAGGTCCAGGGCGGCCGGACGGGTGTCCGGGTGCCAGGTGCGCAGGAGGTAGGCGGGGTCCAGCACCACGAAGGCGCTGTAGCGGGAGCGCATGAGCTGCTCCGCCGTCGGCGCCTCGGCCTCGCCGCGGTGGAAGATGCCGCAACACTGCTCGTACTGTTCGCCGGACAGGCACGGGCACGCGCCGTTGCGGAGCCTGGAAAGGTCGAGCGGCATGGTTCCTCCGTGACGAGATAACAGCTTCGCTACAACCCGGGGGCCGCGCGCGGCGGCCGGGTGATTCCGGCCGGATTCAATCGTAGGCTAGGAACCGTGCCCGGCATCCGGCACGGGTCGAAACTCCGGCGCGGGGAGGTTACGTGGAAGATCCGACAACGCTCGCACTCAACATGACCTTTTTCGGCACCCTCGGTCTGGCCTTCCTGATGTTCATCGGCCTGGCCGTGTGCATGGCGGTCACACTGGTGCTGGCAGGGCTTGCGCGGCTGCTGTCAGTCATTGTGCTCGCGATGGTGGGGATCTTCCCGAAGAAGGACGCCGACCATGTGGTCCGCCTCCCGCGCGGCTATGCGGAGCCCGAAGGGACTTTCGAATCGGCGACGGCGGATGGCGGCGAGGCGCCCGCCGCCGGCGCGACTACCCGTCGCGGTATCCCGTGGAAGACGCTGTTCTCGCCAAAGGATTGGCCGACTCCGGGCCAGCTCCGGGCCAGAATCGCCGAAGGAACCGCCGCCGCCGTCGAGACCCAGGCGAAGCACCACCCGTTGCTGCTCGCGGTGACGCCCGAACCGCCGGCCCTCAACGCCGAGTGGGCTGCCGCCGTCGCCGAGGCCGACGCCCGGGAAGAGGCGCGCGAGGAAGCCCGCGAAGAGGCCCGGCAGGATGCTCCGGTGGACCCGCACGAAAAGACCCATCCCGGGCCGCACGACGGGACCCGTTTGAAGTCCCGCGAAAAGTCCTCGGCCGGCTACCGGTAACACCACAGGCCAACGCGGGGTCAGGTACGGCCGGTGTTGGCGCCCAGCATGGGCCGTACCTGACCCCGCGTTGGAAAGAAACCGTCAGGCGGCTTCGGTCAGGCGGCGGAACGACGCGCCGTGGTAGATCAGGGGCCGGGCGCCGTCGTTGATTTCCGTCGACTTGACCTCCAGCACCACGATCGCGTGGTCGCCGGCCGGGGTCTCGGACACGATCTCGCATTCGAGGGACAGCACCGCCCCATCGATGGTGACCGCACCGCCGTCGCTGGTCGACGTAGCGACCCCGGCGAAACGCTCGCCCTTGCGGGAGGAGAGCTGCAGGCACACGGCTTCCTGGCCCTCGGCCAGCACCGAGACGCCAAGGCGCGGCGCCCTGCGGAGCTTCGGCCAGGTGGTGGAGGAGTTCTGCACGGCGAACATCACCAGCGGCGGCTCCAGGGAAACACCCACGGTGAAGCTCGACGCCACCAGCACTTCGGGGGCGAAACCGACCATGGCGCTGAACGCGGCCACTCCGGACGGGAATTGCGCAAACGCCTGCTTGATCGAAGCTGTTCCATCCACTGTCGCCTGGGTCATGCCGTTCGTCCTCTCTCCGTGCTTCTGCGCCTTCCCTTCAACTAATTCACTGGATCCGGCATTGGGCAATATTTGTGTAATTGCGTGTCCGTGGGCCCATTCACGCTTCGTCACGATGCCGTTTGCGTTACTCCGGAATACGAAAAACGACGAACTCCTACGCTTTTCGGGCGATGTTTCACGCAAATGAGTAGCCTCGTGTCAACCGATTGTCCACTCCTGCTTGACCGCGATCATCTCCACGAAGGGAGCCGTCGATGAGCCTCAGCGAGCTTCGCACCCTGGGACGCACAGGCGTCCCGATCAGCCCACTGACCCTGGGCACCCTCAACTTCGGCACGGGCTCCGCCCCCACCGGCCCGGACGACAGCATCCGGATCATCCGCACGGCCCTCGACGCCGGCATCACCAGTGTGGACACCGCGGACATCTACTCGCAGGGCGAAGCGGAAGCAGTTGTTGGCCGCGCTCTGCAGGGCCGCCGGGACGACGTCTTCCTGTCCACGAAATTCCATGGCCAAATGGGCTCGAACCCGGCACATTCGGGAAATTCGCGGCGCTGGATCATGAGGGCAGTGGAGGGCAGCCTCAGCCGCCTGCAGACGGACCGGATCGACCTCTACCAGGCGCACCGTCCGGACTACAACACCGACGTCCTGGAAACCATCACGGCGCTGAACGACCTCATCCGTCAGGGCAAGATCCTCTACTACGGCACCTCCGTCTTCACGCCGGCCCAGTTGGTGGAGGCGCAGTGGATCGCCAACACCAACCACCTCATCCCGCCCGTGGTGGACCAGGTCCCGTACTCGCTGCTGGTGCGCGCCAACGAGCGCGACGTCTTCGCCATCACGCAGCAGTACAACCTCGGTGTGCTCAGCTACGGACCGCTCGACGGCGGCTGGCTGAGCGGTCGCTACCGGCTCGGTGCCCGCCAGCCGGCCAGTTCGCGGGCCAACGCGCTGCCCGGCCGCTTCGACGTCGCCGCACCGTTCAACCAGCACAAGATCCACGCGGCCGATGCCCTGGCCCGCCTGGCCGAGCAGCACGGGCTCAGCCTCATCCAGCTCGCGGTCGGCTTCGCCCTGAACCACCCCGCCGTGAGCAGCGTGATCATAGGCCCGCGCACCGAGGAGCACCTCACCGACTACCTCAAGGCCGCGGACACGACGCTCAGCGACGCCCTGCTGGACGCGATCGACGACATCGTGGCGCCCGGCACCAACTTCCTGGAGCGCGACGCCGGCACCGTGGTCCCGCACCTGGAATACGCCGAGCTGCGCCGCCGCTGAGGCCACCGCCGCCGCCGCTGAGGCCACCGCCGCTGAGGCCACCGTCGCCGCCGTCCTACGGCCGTTTAGCCCGCCGGTTTCGCAAGCAAACGGCTAGACTCGTTCGCAGCCATGAACAGCCTGCCGACCTCCTCCTCTACCCGCATCGATGCGTGGCTGTGGGCGATCCGCGCCTACAAGACCCGTTCGGCGGCCACTGCCGCCTGCCGCGCCGGGCACGTGCGGATCAACGGGAACCCGGTCAAGGCCTCCCAGACCGTTATCGTCGGGGACACCGTGCGGGTCCGGCAACCCGGTTTCGAGCGGATCCTGGAAGTGCGGCAGCTGATCGCCAAGCGCGTCGGCGCCGAGGCCGCCTCTCACTGCTTCACGGACCACACGCCGGAGCGGCCGGCGCCCGCGGCGCTCGGCCTGCCCCAACGCGACCGGGGTGCGGGCCGGCCCACCAAGAAGGACCGCCGCGACATGGAAAAGCTGCGCAGCAGCCGCTAGCCTATCTCCCCCTCAGGACGATGACGTCGAAGGTCCCCGGATTCTGTACCCCGAGCTTCGCGTTCACCACGGCGAGCTTCCCGCCAAAGTTGGCAGCCGTCGTCGGGACCTGGAACAGCGGACTGGTGATGACATGCTTCACGACGCCGGACGAAAGGTCGGCGGACAGCTTGACCCGGCTGATCTGGTTGCTGAAGTTCTGCACGGCCCAGAGCGTCCGGCCCCTGACCAGGATGCCGTCCACGTTCGGCACGCTGACGCCGGAAATCGCCGCACTGGCGCCGGTCTGCGGGTTGACCGTGTACACGGCCCCGTTGCCCGAGTGCGCCACGATCAAAGTGCGCCCGCCGTTTGCTGCCGCGATTCCGTTGAGGTTGAACTGGGCGGACGTGTCCGACGCCGGTCCACTGAGTGGGAGCGTCCGGACGGCTCCGAGGCTGCCGTCACTGCCCACCGGGACGAAGTAGAGTTCGGCGACGTTCGAGTTGGTGAACCAGGCACCCTCGCGGGTGAGGGCCACGTCGTTGATGAACGACGGTTGCTTGCCGGTCAGCTGGATCGTGGCCTTGGCGGTGGCCGTCTTGGTGTCGTAGACGTAGGCCGTACCGGCGGGGCCGCCGGCCACGAAGAGCAGCTCATGGCGCCGGTCGAACTTCATGCCCACGGCCACGCGGCCCGCCGGGGCGTCGATGAAGAGTTCGGCCGTGCCTTTGCGGATGTCGCCGCGGAAGATGTCCCCGGTGGCGAGGTCGCCGGCATAGAACACGGTGCCTTTGCCCGCGGCGATGCCCTCGGCGCCGCCGGCACCGGGAAGCACGATGGATTTGGCGGTGTGGGCTTTCTGTGCGGCCGGGCCGTGCGGGGCCGGGGCTTTCGCGGAGGCAACAGGACCGGGAAGGAAGAGGAGGCCTGCTGCGGCCAGCAGGGCGACGGCGGCACGACGGAATGTTCTTGCAGTTTTGTGGGTGTTTCCACGCCGGGTGTTTTCACGCATGGGGATGCTCCCTGGGTTATTCCGTGGGAACCCGCCCCCGCTGCGGGACTCCGCACGATGGTAACTGCCAGTCTAGGGAGCACCGAGGGCTGCCGCCAGAGGGCACGACCCCTGCCGGTAGTCCTAGAAAATTGCGGTCATGTTCTGCCAGCCGCCGCCCACCTGGACGCGCGGGAACCAGATGCCGTTGCCCCGGCCCGGGTACAGCCAGAGCGCCCCGCCGGGGTCCCGCGCCAGGACGTCCGCCGCCCCGTCACCGTTGAAATCACCCGTGCTCAGCAGGGCCGTCATGTTCTGCCAACCGCCACCCACCTGGACCCGGGGGAACCACTGCCCGTGCCCGTTGCCCGGATACAACCACAACGCCCCTGACGGTTCCCGGGCCAGCACGTCGTTTGTGCCGTCACCGTTGAAATCACCCGGGCTGAACACCGCCGTCATGTTCTGCCAGCCGCCACCCACCTGGACCCGCGGGAACCACTGCCCGTGCCCGTTGCCCGGATACAACCACAACGCCCCTGACGGGTCCCGGGCCAGCACATCGGACGCCCCGTCACCGTTGAAATCACCCGGGCTCAACAGCGCCGTCATGTTCTGCCAGCCGCCACCCACCTGGACCCGGGGGAACCACGTGCCGTTGCCCCTGCCCGGATACAGCCACAGCGCCCCGGCAGGGTCCCGGGCCAGCACATCGCCGGTGCCGTCGCCGTTGAAATCGGTCATGTAGCTCGTCGCTCCGTGGCCGAAGGCGCTCGGGAGGGCGCTTGCCTTGAGCTGCAGCACTTTGAGTGCTGCCGCGTTGACCACCGCGTCGAAGGCCGCGCTCTGCTGGGCACGGCTGAGCACGGCGTGGTACATGGCGGGAATGCTGGCCGGGTTGGCGCACAGCAGCATGGTGCCGCCGGCGCTGAAGAAGTCAACGGCGCGTTCGGCCAAGGACCATGGTGCCAGCTGCGCTGCGTTGCACAGGTCGTCGGAAAGGATGACGCCAGTGAAGCCAAGGTTCACCCGCAGCATGGTCTTCAGGATGACGCTGGAAAACGGGGCAATGTGGGCGGAATCGATCCGGTCGTAGTAGGCGCTGGAGACCATGACGATGCCGGTGCCTGCGTTGACGGCGTCGTGGAAGGGTTGCAGGTATGGGTCCGAGATCGTGGTGATGGTGTCATGGACGTTGCTGCTGGTGTCCGTGTTGGCCGTGACCCGTCCCAGCCCGGGGAAGTGCTTGACGGCGGTGACTAGCCCCGCCTGCCTCATCCCTGCCGCGAAGGCCAAGCCGTGGCTCGAGACGGTGGCGGGCGTGTAGCCATACTCGCGTTCGTAGTAGCCGATGGGGGCGTTCAGCGGAGCAAAGGCGGCGCTGGGCACGGTGTCCAGCACGGGTGCCAGGTTCAGGTTCAACCCGGCGGCAACGAGTTGTCCGCCCCAGGTATGCGCGTCGCCCTGCAGCGTCGTCGGAGCCAGCGTGCCCTGGTACAGGGCCGTGGGGATCGTGGAGAAGCCGGGGCCGCTGAGGACTTGGACGTAACCGCCCTCCTGGTCGGTTCCCACGAGCAGCCTGACATTACCCGTTGCGGCGGCCGAGACGCGCTGGGTCAAGCTCCGGACGACGGCGGCCGTTGCCGTGGTGCCCAAGGAGCTGCGGCCGGAGAGGTAGGCGTTGCCCACATGGTAGGTGGAAAGGTCGGACAGCGTGGCGGACGAGGCACCTGTGGCGGTGGCGGCGACCATGAACAACTGCCCGATCCGCTGGCCCATGGTCATGCGCAGCAGTTGGGCCGACGGCGACGGGGCGGTCACGGCGCTCACGGCCGGGGTGCCTGCCCATTCCGGAACCGAGGCGGGCGACGCCATGCCGAAGGCCGCAAGCAAGGCGGTCGCGATTGTTGCGCAAAGCGCCAGTCCGGGATGGGTTCGTCCCATGGGTCACGCGGCTTTTGGTGGTTCCTGTCCTTCCTGTCCAGCCTACGACCGTGCCGTTCAAGCCGGAAGGGCACGGTGGGGTCGCACCCGGCCACGGGGAAAAATTACCGGCGACGATACGCGGGTGCGGCGCGTAAAGTGTCAGGAGACGGACGATTTCTGGGGGCTGACTTGCCGAAGGAGAAAACGTGGACATTGACTGGGACGGCAAACGTGCCCTGCTCCGCGAACCGAACATCGCTGCCGTAACGCAGCTCTGCGAGGAATTGATGGCCCGGAAACCCGGCTCCATGGTCCCGTATGTCGACCCCGTCCACGACGAAGACGAGTGCCGGATCGTCAGCCTCCAGGTGAGTCCCGGCCGCGGGACGGTGTCCGGGTTCGTGTCGTACTTCAACGACGACGACTCAGCCCGCCGTGCGCAGGAGATCTACACCGGAGCCGAGCTGGACCCCCGCTACGTCATGCCGTGGCACAGCTACCCCTGGGTCCGCGACGCGGGCCTGCCGCCGTCACTGAGCGCGCAGGAAAAGCTGGACGGACTCAAGCCGTTCCGCCAGTTCCTGAAGATCAACAAGAGAGTCTCCGCCGTCGTCGCGCACGGAGCGGAAGCCGCCGCCTTCCTCACCCTGTTCGAAAAGACCTACCACTCGGCGCTCAAGCAGCACGGAATCAAGGTCTACAAGGCCAGCGCCCTGGGCGGGCGGGCGTTTGCCCTGTCCGAGGCGAAGCAGCAGGAACTGCTGGAGAAGACCATCGAGACCTACCGGGACGCGATGCAGCGGGCGGGCATCCAGCACCTTTAAGACTTGCGGGCTGCCTGCCCGGGACGGGCTGCCCGGCTCAGGCGAACCAGGTGTCGGGCGGGCCCATGAACAGCAGGAAGCTGAACACCGCGGCCACGCCCGCGAGGGCGATGCCGAGTGCCAGCCATGGTTTGCGCAGCACCCAGGCCTGGACGGTTTCGGGGAGACCCTTCGGCGTCTCGCCGCCTTCGGCCAGCCGCCAGCCGCCGTCGAGCAATCCGCCACGGTCCAGCCGCTTTTCGACGGGAACGGTCGCGTACGGGACCACCGCGGAGGCGATCGCCAGCAGGCCCGTTCCGGCGCTCCATTTCTGGTTGACCCAGGTGAAGGCCGCCACGGCGGCGTAGCAGAGGAAGACGAAGCCGTGGATGCCGCCGCCGATCCGCACGCCCCATTCCGTGGTTCCGGTGACGTACTTCAGGACCAGTCCGATCAGCAGCAGCGTCCAGGTGACGGCCTCGGCGAAGGCAAGGGTTCGGAACAGGGTGCGCGGAGACATGGTTGTCCTCGGGTCGGCGTGAGAGGGTCTCCTCCACCGTACCCGTACGGAGAGCTAGTTCCAGGCCGCTCCTAACTCCAGGGCAGGATGCGGTCCGCGCGGTGGCTGTCGGCCTGGATGAGGCGGGCATTGGCTTCGTCGCTGCCCTTGGCCCAGGCCTCGGCCGCCGCGGGTTCCTTGCCGAACTCGACGTGCCGGCGGATCAAGCGTTCGAGTCGGAGGCCCGCCGGGAGCTCGAGGTACCAGACGGCGTCGAGCTGTCCCCGGACCTTCTGCCAGGCCGGGTCCGGGTTCAGAAGGTAGTTGCCTTCGGTGATGACCAGCGGGATCCCGGCCGGGACCGCGATCGAGGCGGCGATGGGTTCCTCGATCTCGCGCGTGTACAGCGGTGCGTAGACGGTGTCCTCGTCGCGGCTTTTGAGCCGCTGCAGCAGCGAGAAGTAACCGCCGACGTCGAAAGTTTCGATGGCGCCCTTGCGCGCCTTCAGCTCCGTCCCGGCGATGACCGCCTCGCCTAGGTGGAAGCCGTCCATCGGAACCACCACGCTGGTTTCCGGCCCGAAATGCGCGGCGAGGCAAGCCGCGAAGGTAGATTTCCCGACGCCGGGCGGTCCCGTGATGCCGAGGATGACCCTCGAGTTTCCCTTGAGGTGGCTTTCGAGGTCCTTGAGGGCGGCAGCGATCGCGGGGTGTGCGAAGGCTGCTGCTTCGCTGGTGCCGTGGGCGCCTTCGGTGGCGTTGGTTTCGGTGGGCATCACGGTTCAGGGTAGCGGTCCTTGCCTGACCGCCCCGGGACGCGGCGGATTTCGCGCGATGATTCTCGGCGCCTGACTGCCCGGGCCCGCCATTCCGCGGCGGGCGGCCGTATTCGGCGAATGATGTCGCGGAATCCGCCGCACTGTGCCGACAACATTCTGCTGGATCACCGGTTGATTGGCCTCCGTACAGCCCGCCATCTTGCCGAACACAGGCAGTCCTATGCGGGTGATCCAGCAGAATGCGAACCGGCGAGTCATCCACAGGAGACCAGGCGTGACAAGCCAGCCCAGCCTGCATCGGCCTACAGTCCCAACGACATGCCGCCAGCCTCAGCCAGCGCCCACTCGTTCCTGATCCGCGACGGCCCGAAGTCGAGGGCCAGCGGCTCGATGTCGATGGGCCCGCTGTGACTGGTCTTCGGCCGGCCCACGGCTACATGCGGGATCCACCGCGGAGACCTGTAGCCCAGGGCGCGCGAGCTGAGGATGAAGTCGTCGATGTTGTCCACGGCGAGATCGTCCAAGAGGGCGTGCAATGCCACCACCAGGGAGAGTTGGAAATCGCGCACCGGCTGGGGGATGTCGACTTCCAGCCCGTAGATCCTGCCGCCGCCCAGGACCACCAGCCTGCCCGCGTTCGCGGAAAACCCCTCCAGGACGGGCAGTCCCCGAAGCCACGTCGCGGTCCGCACAAGCGCGGCGTCCTCGCCGGTGAACCCTTTGGTCCACACGGCCACGTCCGCCGCGAAGTCTTCGAGGATTCCCACATGCAGCAGGGTCATGTGGAGCCCGCGCGGCCGGCGCAGCGCATCGACGTGGCTGCCCAGCGCCTCATAGTCGGCAGGCCCGTCACCCAGGCTGAGCAGCGGGACCTCGACGGTAATGCGTGGCGGCGCCTGCATCCGGACCTCCCTGTCCGCCGGCACCCGATGGCCGGCCGCTCCACCTCGATTATGCGCCGAAAGGCTGCGGCGGGCGCCGGGCAAGGGCCGGAAGCCAAGGAAGGCCCGGTTGACAGCCCCTTGTGACCCGTGCCATATTCTTAACCGTGAACCTGTCAGACAGCCGGACAGCAGGACAGGCCGACGGCGGCCAGTCGCCGTTGCCAAGCACCCCGGCACCGCGTCCCGCCACTCCCCTCGTCCGCCTCAGCGCGGCCGAGGCAGTGTTCAACGCCATCCGGCAGGACATCGAATCCGGTGCCTCCGAACTCGGCGCGAAGCTCAGTTCCGAGGCCACTCTCGCCGGTCAGTACGGCGTGAGCCGCTCCGTGATCCGCGAAGCCCTCCGCTCCTGCAACGCCCTCGGCCTGACGGTCACCAAAACCGGCAAGGGCACCTTCGTCGTCGCCAACAAGGTGGCAAACGACCTCACCTTGGGCCAGTACTCCGCCCGCGACCTCAACGAAGCCCGCCCGCACATCGAGGTACCCGCCGCCGGGCTGGCAGCACAGCGCCGCAGCGACGAGGACCTCAAGCAGCTCCGCGGCCTCATGGAGGAAATGCTCGCGGAAAACGATCCCGAAGGCTGGGTCAGCCTCGACGCCGCCTTCCACTCCACCATCGCCCGGGCCAGCGGCAACAAGGTCTTCGAAAGCGTTGTGGCCGACATCCGCGAAGCCCTCGCCCACCAGTCCGAAACCCTGAACATGGTGGCCGACCGCCGCCACGCCTCCGACGACGAGCACCTCCGCATCATCGAAGCCATCGACGCCGGGAACGCCGAGGCCGCCGAAGCCGCCATGGCAGCGCATCTCGACGCCGTCAGCGTCGCCCTGGACAGCATCCTCAGCTCCCCCGCGGACTGACCAGGCCCGCGCACGGCCCAAAGCCACCACACAGACCACAAAGCAAGCAACTACCTAAGGACGCCATGCCAACCCCGCACCACGTCCCCTTGGCCGAGCAGACCCGCGACGGCCTTGTCGAGAGCATCCACTACGGCTCGCTCATCGCCCTCGGCCCCGCCGCGGACGGCGAAAGTCGAACCAACCCGGACACGCAGCCCGAGACCAAGCTCGCCGCCGGCGATCCCGACGCGCCCATCTACCCCCGCTCCTCCCTCAAGCCACTGCAGGCTGTGGCCCTGCTCCGCGCCGGGCTGGAGCTTCCGCAAGACCTCCTGGCCCTCACCGCGGCCAGCCACTCGGGCGCGGCCATGCACCAGGACGGTGCCCGCCGGATCCTCGCCATGCACGGCCTGGACGAGGAGGCCCTCGCCAACAGCACAGACCTCCCGTACGGCGCCGGCGAGCGCGAAGCCTGGCTCCGCGCCGGCAAGGGCCCCACCCAGTTGGCCCAGAACTGCTCGGGCAAGCACGCCGCCATGGCCGCGGTCTGCACCATCAACGGCTGGCCCGTGGAAGGCTACCTGCACCCGGAGCACCCGCTCCAGGTCCTCGTCCGCGACACCATCACCGAACTCACCGGCGAAGACGCCGCCGCGGTCAGCACCGATGGCTGCGGCACCCCGCTCTTCGCCCATAGCCTTCGCGGCATGGCCCGCGCCTACGGCCGTCTCGCCTCCGCCGCCCCGGAAACCCAGGAAGGCCAGGTGGCACACGCGATGCGCGCCTTCCCCGAGATGGTGGCCGGCGAGGGCCGCGACGTCACCGCGCTGATCCGCGCGGTGCCGGGACTGCTCGCCAAGGACGGCTTCGAGGGACTGCAGCTGATCGGCCTGGCGGACGGGACCGGCGTCGCGATCAAGATTTCCGACGGCGGCGACCGCGCCCGCCTGCCCGTCACCCTCCGGGTGCTTGCCGAGCTGGGGGTCGACGCCGATGCCCTGGCGGAGCTGCAGATCCCGCCGGTGCTGGGCGGCGGCAAAGCCGTGGGCGTCCTCCGTGCCGCCGACTTCCTCCCCGTGCCGCGGCCCGCAAACGCCCGCTAACCTCCAAACCACCCCGCGAGTTGACACTTTGCGGCAGTGTTCCCAAAAAGCATTGCCGCGAACTGCCAACTCGCGCACCAACAGACCAAGGAATGCCATGAGCAACGACGATCACCGCTTCCGATCGGAACACGACCTCCTGGGCGACCGCGACGTCCCCGCCGACGCGTACTGGGGCGTGCACACCCTCCGCGCGATCGAGAACTTCCCCATCACCGGCCAGCGGCTCTCCAGCAACCCGGACCTGGTCCGCGGCCTGGCCGCAGTGAAGCTGGCCGCCGCCCGCACCAACCGGGAACTCGGCCTCCTGGACGCCGAGCGCGCTGCGGCCATCGAACAGGCGTGCCAGGACATCCTGGACGGCAAGCTCCACGAGCAGTTCATGGTGGACGTGATCCAGGGCGGTGCAGGCACCAGCTCCAACATGAACGCCAACGAGGTGATCGCCAACCGCGCCCTGGAAATCCTGGGCCACCCCAAGGGCGACTACGCCCGGCTGCACCCGAACGACCACGTCAACCTGAGCCAGTCCACCAACGACGTCTACCCCACCGCCGTCAACCTGGCCACGATCTTCTCGGTCCAGGGGCTGCTCAAGGCCCTCGCCGTCCTCGAAGAGGCCTTCGCGGAGAAGGGCCAGGAATTCCGCACCGTGGTCAAGATGGGCCGCACTCAGCTGCAGGACGCCGTACCCATGACCCTCGGCCAGGAGTTCGGCGGCTACGCCGTGACGATCGGCGAGGACCGCGCCCGGTTGGCCGAATCCCAGCTGCTCATCCACGAAATCAACCTGGGCGCCACCGCCATCGGCACCGGACTGAACGCCCCCAAGGGATACGCCGAGGCCGCCTGCCGGCACCTGGCCGAGATCACCGGCCTGCCGCTCGTCACCGCCGTCGACCTCATCGAGGCCACGCAGGACGTCGGAGCCTTCGTGCACCTTTCCGGCGTCCTCAAGCGCGTGGCCGTGAAGCTTTCCAAGATTTGCAACGACCTCCGCCTGCTGTCCTCCGGACCGCGCGCGGGACTGGGCGAAATCAACCTCCCGGCTGTCCAGTCGGGATCGTCCATCATGCCAGGCAAGATCAATCCGGTGATCCCGGAAGTGGTCAGCCAGGTGGCCTACGAGGTCATCGGCAACGACGTCACCGTCACCATGGCGGCCGAGGCGGGCCAGCTGCAGCTGAACGCCTTCGAGCCAATCATCGTCCACAGCATCCACAAGAGCATTTCCCACCTGGAAGCTGCCTGCCACACGCTCACCGAACGGTGCGTACGTGGCATCACCGCCAACGCCGAGCGCCTGCGCCTTACCGTGGAGCAGTCGATCGGCCTGGTCACGGCCCTGAACCCGCACATCGGCTACGCCTCCGCCACCGCCATCGCCCAAGAAGCGCTGGCGAGCGGTCGCGGCGTTGCCGAGCTGGTTCTGGAGCACGGAATGCTGACCGCGGAGCAGCTGAACGAGCTGCTCCGTCCCGAACGGCTCGCCAACCTGAGCAGCTGACACTCCGCTGCCGCCCTCCCCGGCAGGGCACCGCCCTGCGACACGAGCGGCAGCGAGCACGACGACGGCGGCCGGCTTTCCGCCGTCGTCCCCTAACCGGAACCTCCCCACAGGACACCCCTAAGGATCTCCCCCATGAGCAATCAACCCATCACCGACCACACGGTCCCGCCGCAGGCGCACGCGACTGAGAAGCTGCTGCACGCCGAGGACAAGGGCTACCACAAGAACCTCAAGCCGCGTCAGATCCAGATGATCGCGATCGGCGGCGCGATCGGCACCGGCCTGTTCCTGGGTGCCGGCGGCCGCCTGAACGCCGCGGGCCCTTCGCTGGTGCTGTCCTACGCGATCTGCGGCGCGTTCGTGTTCCTGATCCTGCGGGCCTTGGGCGAACTCGTCCTGCACCGCCCGTCCTCGGGCTCCTTCGTCTCCTACGCCCGTGAGTTCTTCGGTGAAAAGGCTGCCTTCGCCTCGGGCTGGTTCTACTGGATCAACTGGGCCATGACCACCATCGTGGACATCACGGCAGCGGCCATCTACATGAACTTCTTCGGCAGGTACGTGCCCTGGATCGGCGCCGTGCCGCAGTGGGCCTGGGCGCTCATCGCCCTGGTAGTGGTCCTGTCGCTGAACCTGGTCTCGGTGAAGGTCTTCGGCGAGATGGAATTCTGGTTCGCCCTGATCAAGGTCGCAGCCCTGGTTGCCTTCCTGGTCGTCGGCATCTGGTTCGTCATCTTCGGCACCCCCACCGGTGCCCCGACGGGGATCTCCCTCATCACCGACAACGGCGGCATGTTCCCGAGCGGCATCATGCCGATGATCCTGCTCATGCAGGGCGTTGTGTTCGCCTACGCATCCGTTGAACTGGTCGGCACCGCCGCAGGCGAAACCGAGAACCCGGAAAAGATCATGCCGAAGGCCATCAACTCCGTCGTCTTCCGTATCGCGGTGTTCTACGTCGGCTCCGTCATCCTGCTCTCGCTCCTGCTGCCCTACACCACGTACCAGAAGGGCGTCAGCCCCTTCGTGACCTTCTTCGGCTCCATCGGCGTGCAGGGCGTGGACACCATCATGAACCTCGTGGTCCTCACGGCCTCCCTGTCCTCGCTGAACGCCGGCCTGTACTCCACCGGCCGCATCCTGCGCTCCATGTCCGTGGCCGGTTCCGCGCCGAAGTTCGCCCAGCGCATGAACAAGGCCGGTGTGCCCTACGGCGGCATCGCCATCACCGCTGGCGTCTCCCTGCTGGGTGTTCCGCTGAACTACCTGGTTCCGTCCGAGGCCTTCGAAATCGTCCTCAACGTCGCGTCCGTGGGCATCATCTCCACCTGGGCCACGATCGTCCTCTGCCAGATCCAGCTCAAGCGCTGGGCGGACAAGGGCTGGCTCAAGCGGCCGTCCTTCCGGATGCCTGGCGCGCCATACACCGGTTACCTGACGCTGCTCTTCCTCGTGGCGGTCCTGGCGATGGTGTTCATCGATTCGCCGCTCACGCTGTTGGTCACCCTGGTGGCAATCGCGCTGATGATCGGCGGCTGGTACGCCTGCCGCAAGCAGATCCACGAAATCGCCGCAGCCCGCGACGGTTACACCGGCATGTCCCCCGTAGTGGCTAACCGCCCCGCCCCGGGTTCGGAAGACTCCATCTAGTCTTCCCCGCTTAAGCGCGGAATGGCAGTTCGCGGCAGTGTTCTTCGAAAACACCGCCGCGAACTGCCAACTCGTTTAAGGGGTGCCTTGGCGCTTCCGCAGCACGAAGGCGACCAACACCGCGGCGGCCAGCATCAGGACCATGCCGATCGCCGAGGTCATCCCGACGCCGGAATCGAAGGCGTGCCGGGCGGACGCCAGCAGCGCTTCGGCCTGCTCGGTCGGGAGCAGCTTGGCGGCGTCGATCGCTCCGCCGAGGGTTTCGGAGGCCTGCCGCGCGGCGTCGCCGGCCAGCGTGGCCGGCACCTCGACGCCGGAGCGGTAGGCGGCGGTCAGGATGCTGCCGAGCACCGCGGTGCCCATCACCGAGCCCACCTCATAAGCAGTCTCGGAAATGGCGGATGCTGCCCCTGCCTGCGGTGCCGGAACGCTGGCCAGGATGAGGTCGTTGGAGATGGTCTCCGCGGCCCCCACACCCGAGCCCACGATCGCGAAACCGAGCAGCAGCGCCCACAACTCCCCGCCCTGGCCGAACATCAGCACCACGGCGTAGCCGCTCATGTTCAGCAGCAGCCCTGCGGTGACCACGTGGGCCGGACGGACCCTGCGCACCACCGGCACCGTCACCAGGCCGGCGACGATGGTCAGCGCCAGGCCCGGAACCATGAGCATCCCGGCCTCGAGTGGCGTACGGCCGGCCACGAGCTGCAGGTGCTGCGACATGAAGTAAATGAAGCCCACCAGCGAGAAGATGCTCAGCAGGTTAGCGGCCAGGGACACGCTGAATGCCTTGTTCCGGAACAGGGTCATGTCCAGCATCGGCGCCCCGCCGGTCCGCTGGCGCCGCAGCTGCCTGCGGACGAACAGCCCACCGGCCACGAGCCCGACGGCGAGCGGCAGCAGTGCGGCCGGGCCGCCGTCGTGCGCGAATTCCTTGATGCCGTACACGAACGGAACCATTGCCGCCATGACCAGCAGGATGCTGACCGGGTCCACGGGCGCGGGCTTCGGGTCCTTGGACTCCGGCACCACGAGCGGCGCCAGGATCAGCAGCGGCAGCAGCATGGGCACGGCGAGCAGGAACACGGCGCCCCATTCGAAGTGCTCCAGCAGGAGGCCGCCGGCCAACGGGCCGAGGGCCGCGCCGCCGGAGAAGCACGCGGCCCAGACGGCGATCGCGGTGCGGCGTTCGGTGGGGTCGGTGAAGATGTTCCGGATCAGGGAAAGCGTTGCAGGCATCAGCATGGCGCCGAAGACGCCCAGCAGGGCGCGGGCGCCGATGAGCTGGCCGGCGTTCGTGGCGAAGGACGCCAGCACGGAGACCAAGGCGAAGCCGGTGGCGCCGATCAGCAGGAGCTTGCGGCGGCCGATGCGGTCGCCGATGCTACCCATCGGGACCAGCAGGCCGGCGAGCACCAAGGCGTAGACATCGATGATCCACAGCAGTTCGGTGCCGCTGGGCTGCAGGGCGAGGGACAGGGACGGGACCGCGAAGCTGAGCACGGTGTTGTCGACGGCGATCAGCAGCACGGGGAACATCAGTGCGCCAAGGGCGAGCCAGCGGCGTCCGGCACCATGCTGCTTGCCGCGGACGGGATCGGGACGGAAAACCGCCTCGCTCTCGGCGAAGCGTTCGCGCTTGGTGACGGAGATGGTCATGGTGGCCGCTTTCTCGACAAGGGTGGAAGTCTGACATTGAAAAACTATACCGTCCAGACGGTACAGTTTCAAGTCCGTTGCGTGGCGTCGCCGTTCCTCAGACATCGGACCACTCGCCGCTACGATTGAGCCATGGCTGTGACTGACGAGGCGATCGGCAAGATCAAGGACATGTTGATCCGCGGCGAGCTCAAGGCCGGGGACCGGTTGCCGCCGGAAAAGGAGCTCAGCGAGAGCCTCGGCCTGTCCCGCAGCTCATTGCGCGAAGCCGTGAAGGCACTGGAACTCATCCGGGTGCTGGACGTGCGGCGCGGCGACGGCACCTACGTCACCAGCCTGGACGCGAAGCTGCTCAACGAGGCCGTAGCCTTCGTGGTGGAGCTGCACCAGAACCGCTCCATCCTGGAACTATTCGAAGTCCGCCGGATCCTCGAACCGGCCACCGCCCATATGGCGGCAAGCCGCATCACGCCCGAAGAAGTGGCCGCCCTGCGCGCAACGATGGACGGGATCGACGAGGGCACCGACGTGGAGGAGCTCGTGGCCCACGACCTCGAATTCCACAGCATCATCGCCGCAGCCGCCGGGAACGACTACCTCAGCGGACTGCTTGAGGCCCTCTCCGGGGACACGGTCCGGGCGCGCATCTGGCGCGGCATCACCCAGGAGAAGGCCGTGGCGCACACCTTGGCCGAGCACAAGGCCATCGCGGATGCGCTGGAGCGCGGCGACTCCGAACTGGTGCGGGCCCTGGTCACCGTGCACATCAGCGGCGTTGAGAACTGGCTGCGACAGGCGCTCTAGGTTCCTAAGGCGCGTTTGGTATGTGGTGCCAGCTCTTAGAATAAGTGGGTGGATCTTTCGCATCTCGGCGCGCCGATCGGGCCGATGATTCGCGTCCACGGCGGGTTCGCCAACCGGATGTACCGGCTCGATACCGACCAGGGGTCATTTGCGGTGAAGGAGTTGAACCTCGTCGACCGCCGCTGGACCTATCGCCTCGAGGACGTCTTCAGCTTTGAGCGGGCGGCCTTCGCTGCCGGTATTCCGATGCCAGAGCCGATCTCGGCCAGCCACGACACACTCGTTCACCGATGGGTCGAAGGCGAGAAAGTGCCCGAGGCGCCGGTGTCGGCGGCGTACGCGTTTGAGGTCGGTGAGATCCTCGCGCGCATCCACGCGCTCGACGTCGCGTGGACCCCTGTGTCGATCGAGGACCCGATGTCACGGGACTGGTCCGAGCTCGCCGCGCGGGCGGCGGCGAGCGGACAGCCGTGGGCCGACGAGCTCGCCTCTCACGTCGAGACGTTCCTCGCGATTGCCCACTTCGTCGACACCTGCGAACGGCCAGGCCCCGTCGTGCTGACCCACAGGGACATCCAACCTTGGAACCTGCTCACTCGAGAGGGGCGGCCGGTAGTGCTCGACTGGGAGCTCTCGGGGATGCTTGACCTGTCCAGTGAGCTCGGCTCGACCGCGCTCAGCCTCGCGAAGGGACCAGGCTTCGACGACATCAACCCCGCTATTTTCCGCTCGGTTCTCGACGGCTATGTCGCGGGGGGCGGAGCGCTGCCGCCGTCAGGTCCAAGCTGGTTTGTGTTCATGATCGGCGGCTGGCTGGGGCACACGAGGTGGAACATCCTGCGGTGCCTCGCCGGTGTCGAGGCGAGCACCGGCCCTGACCTCGCGTTGTCGCACGAGTCCGTGCGCAACGGGGTGCGCGGCCTCCCCCAGCTGTTCGGCCGACTTCCGGAGCTCGAGGCGCTGCTCGTGTGACAGTCACCTGCACCGGCGCGGACGCGCGGACACCGCGACAAGCTCGCCGTCCGCTACGAGTCGGCCGTCCAACTCACCCTCAGACGGCAAGCCCTGTGACCACAGCTCAAACGCGTCGCAGCCCGTACGTCCGCGCCGCAGTTCCTTCCAGGACCTGGTGCTTTTCGGCGTCGGACAGCTCGCCGAGCAGCTCCAGCAGCACGCCAATCGTGCGCTCATAGGGCGCGCCAAGCGTGCTGACCGGCCAGTCGCCGCCGATCATCAGCCGCCCCGGACCGAACGCTTCCAGGGCTTCCTCCCACAGGGGCCGCAGGGCCGCGGCAGTGTAGGAAACACCGGGCAGGTGCAGCCCCGATAGTTTCGCCACTGTGTTCGGCAGGGCGGCCAGCGCGCGGAAGTCCGCACGCCACCGGTCCATGGGCTCCGAACCCGCGCCCGCACCCAGCGGCGGTTTGCCGAGGTGGTCCAGGACAACGGTCAGGTCCGGGAGCTCCCTGGCCAGCCGCACCGTGGCGCCGAGGTGGCGCGGGAAGGCGTCGGGCACGTCGAAGGCCAGGCCACGCGAGGCCACGAGCCGCAGGGACTCCCGCACGGGAGCCAGCTCGAGGAAATCGTCCCGCGGATCGTCGTGGACCAGGTGCCGCACGCCCCGGAACTGGGGGTTCCTCGTGAAACGGTCCAGTTGGGTTTCTGCTTCCGCGGGCCGCTCCAGCGGGATCCAGCCGACGACGCCGAGCACCCACCCGCTGCTGTCCGCCACCGCGAGCATCGCCTCGGTGTCTGCGAGGGTGTCGTCCGCCTGGACGAGGACAGCGCCGCGGACGCCTGCCGCGTCCAGGGTGCCCGCCGCCTCCGCAGGCCCGAAGCTGCGGAACAGGGCCCCGTGCTGCGGTCCGAGCCAGGAGTACGCTCCAGGCTCGAGTTTCCACAGGTGCAGGTGCGCGTCAATCAAGCTGCGCCGCCAGAGGCAAGCTCCGCGACGGCCTCCCACAGTTCCTCCGGCACGGCCGTGTCCATCCGCGCGGCGTTCTCCGCGGCCTGCTCCGGGCTGCGCGCCCCCACCGTCACATTCACCACCGCCGGGTGCCGCAGCGGGAAGTGCAGGGCCGCCGTCGGGAGCTCGACGCCGAAGTCCCGGCACAGTGCCGCCAGCGCGCGGGCGCGTTCGAGCAGGGCGCGCGGTGCCTGGCCGTAGTTGTAGTGCGCGTCGTCCGGCACCTCGGGCCGGGCCAGGAGGCCGGAGTTGTAGGTGCCGACGGCCACGACGCCGGTGCCACGCTCCGTGCAGCGCCCCAGCAGCGGGACCGCCGGCTGTTCCAGCAGGGTGTAGCGGCCGGCGAGCATCACAAGGTCCAGGTCGGCGGCGTCGACGCAGGCGAGCGCAGCCTCAGCCGAGTTGGTGCCGACGCCGATCGCGCCCACCAGGCCTTCGCGGCGGAGCTTCTCCATCACGGGCAGCGCCTGCCGGATGCCGGCATCGAGATCGTAGGCATCGGGGTCGTGCAGGTAGGCGATGTCCACCCGCTCCAGTCCGAGGCGCAGAAGGGAATCCTCGAGGCTCTGCCGGATGCCGTGTTCGCTGAAGTCCCAGCGGCGAACGGCATCCGCGGGAACTTCGAAGCCTTCGTTGTCCCGGCGGCCGGCGGGGTCCTGCGGTTCGAGCCGCCGGCCCACCTTGGTGGAGATGACGAAGTCGGCGCGTGGCTTGTCACGGAGGACAGCGCCGAGCCGCTGCTCGGACAGGCCCAGGCCGTAGTGCGGGGCGGTGTCGAAGTAGCGGACACCGGCGTCCCAGGCGGCGAGGACGGTGGCGAGGGCTTCGCCGTCGGGGATCGCGGTGTAGAGGTTGCCGATCCCGGCCCCGCCGAAGCCGAGCCTGCCGAGCTGTGCTGCGACGGCGGTGCTCATGGCAGTTCCCAGACCTTCGGGATGCCGGAGTCGTTGCCGGAATAGTCGTCCTCCACCTCGAGCAGTTCGGCCATCCGGGCCTGCCAGGGCACGTTGGCCGGGTGGTTGGCGAGGGCGTGGCGCATGGCCTGGTAGTCGTCCACCTCCACGAGGTGGAACAGCTCGAGGCCGCTGCGCCAGATCCGCCAGTTCCGCACCCCGGCGTCCTTCAGCGCTGCCACGAGTTCTTCCGGGATGGAAGCGTGCGCGTCGGCGTATTCCTGCTCCGCCCCGGGCTTGAGCCGGGTGTGCAGGGCGATGGTTTCAGGCATCTGCACCCTCCTTGAGGAACAGTTCCAGCACGGGCACGGCCACCGGCGGCCGCTGGATGGGCAGCGTGATGCTCAGCGTCCCGGCGGGCTGGGCGCCGGGGGTGGTGGCGTAGGCCTCCCGCTCCGGGTCCGGTTCCTGGAGACGGAGCTCGGAGGCGTCGTTGAGCAGTTGGGCGTACTCCACCTTGCCGGCCAGCCCGGGCAGGTGTACGAAGCCGAATGGCCAGGCGAACAGGTGGACGTACAGCCGGTTGCCGCGCCGGGTATAGCGGGCGTCGGCGGGCGGAATGTACGACGACGGGCCGGCACCGTAGATGGAGCGGCCGTGCAGCCGCATCCACTCGCCGATGCCCGCCAGGGACTCCGCGGCGCGCGGGTCCAGGGTGCCACGCGCTGTGGGGCCGACGTTCAGCAGGAGATTGCCGCCCTTGGAGACCCCGTCCACCAGCATCCGCACCAGCAGGTCCGGGCTCTTGTAGTCGAGGTTGTCCCGGTCATAGCCCCAACTGCCGTTGAGGGTCTGGCAGGCCTCCCAGGCGAGCGGGACGCCGTCGGACATCATGGGACCGGCCGGCTGGTACTGCTCCGGGGTGACGAAATCTCCCGGCAGGTCGAGGCGGTCGTTGACCACGATCCCGGGCTGCAGCTCCCGGACCATGGCCAGGAGTTCCTCCGAACCCCAGTCATCCCGGCCCTTGCCGCCGGCCGGGTGTCCGTCCATGCCGTCCGGGTAGGAGAAGTCGAAGAAGAGGTAGTCGATGGTGCCATAGTTGCTGAGCAGTTCGCGGACCTGGCCGTGCAGGTACTCCCGGTAGCGGGCCATGTCCCGGCCCCGGTTCAGGGCTGTTAGGTCCGAGGCGTTGCGCTGCGGGTGCACTGAATCCACGGTGAAGTCAGGGTGGTGCCAGTCGATCAGCGAATAGTAGAAGCCCACCTTCAACCCCTCTGCCCGCAGCGCCTCCACGTAGGGCGCGATGAGGTCCCGGCCGCCGGGAGTGTGGGTGGCCTTGTAGTCCGTGAGGGCCGAGTCCCAGAGGCAGAAGCCCTCGTGGTGCTTGGTGGTCAGCACCACGTACCTCATGCCGGCGTTGCGGGCGGCGCGGGCCCATTCGCGGGGATCGTAGAGGTCCGGGTCGAAGCGGCGGAAGTACTTCGAGTACTCCTCCACAGTGATCTCCTCGCGGTTCATCACCCACTCGTGCCGCGCCGCCAGGGAATACAGCCCCCAGTGCACGAACATGCCAAGCCGGGACTCCTTGAACCACGGGGCGTGCTGGATCACGGCTCCTCCTTCAGCTCTCGACGGCGGCGGTGTGTGCGGCGGAACGCCCGACGGCGGCGCTTGCTGCGGCGGCGCTGCCCGCCTCCGCGGCCCACACGGGTCCGTCCGGGTAACGGTAGTCCGCCAGGCTGGCGGGGAGCATTTCGCTGCCCCCGCCCGGCGCCGTCGGCGGCCAGTAGCGGCCTGAGCGCATCTCGACGGGCGTGACGAAGTGTTCGTGCAGGTGGTCCACGAATTCGATCATCCGGTCCTCCTTGGTGCCGGAGAGGGCCACGAAGTCGAACATGGACAGGTGCTGCACCGCCTCGCACAGCCCCACCCCGCCGGCGTGCGGGCAGACCGGGACGCCGAACTTCGCGGCCAGCAGCAGGATGGCGATGTTCTCGTTGACGCCGGCCACCCGGGCGGCGTCGAGCTGGAGCACCTGCAGGGAGCCTGCCTGCAGCATCTGTTTGAACACCACCCGGTTCTGGACATGTTCCCCGGTGGCCACCGGGATCGGCGCCACGCCCCGGGCGATCGCGGCATGGCCCAGGATGTCGTCCGGGCTGGTGGGTTCCTCGATCCAGGCGATGTCGTAGGGGGCGAGGTGGCGCATCCAGTCGATGGCGTCCTGGACGTCCCAGCGCTGGTTGGCGTCCACGGCGATCCGGATGTCCGGGCCCACGGCAGCGCGGGCGGCACGGACGCGGCGGATGTCCTCCTCCAAGGAGGCTCCGACCTTGAGCTTGATCTGCGTGAATCCGTCGGCCACGGCCTCCTTGGCAAGGCGCGAAAGCTTCTCGTCGCTGTAGCCCAGCCAGCCGGGCGTCGTCGTGTATCCCGGGTAGCCTTCGGCGAGCAGCCGTTCATGCCGCTCTTCCCGTCCGGGTTCCGCGGCGCGCAGGATGCCGAGCGCTTCCTCGGGCGTGAGGGCGTCGCTGAGGTAGCGGAAATCCACCAGGGCGACGAGTTCTTCGGGACTCATGCGGGACAGCAGCTCCCAGAGCGGCAGGCCGGCGCGCTTGGCCTTCAGGTCCCAGAGGGCGTTGACGACGGCGCCGATCGCCATGTGCATGACGCCCTTCTCGGGTCCGAGCCAGCGGAGCTGGGAGTCGTGGGCGAGCAGCTTCCAGGTGGCGCCCATGTCCGCGAGTAGTTCCTCTGTGTTGCGGCCCAGGAGGTGCTCCCGCAGCGCGGCGATGGCCGCGGTTTCCACCTGGTTGCCGCGGCCGATGGTGAACACGAAGCCGTGCCCTTCGTGGCCATCCGGCGCGTCAGTGCGCAGTATCAGGTAGGCCGCCGAATAGTCCGGATCCGGGTTCATGGCGTCCGAGCCGTCCAGCTCCCGGGACGTGGGGAAGCGGATGTCGAGAGTTTCCATGGCGGTGATGACGCTCATCGTGCTCCTAGCTTAGGCGGCGCGTACGGCCCGGAGGGGCAGCCGGGGACGTCCATTCAACTTGAGACTAAACATCGGATGTTTCCATTGTCAATGGGTCACATTTCCGCAAGAATGGGGGAGACACCACACTTGAAGCTCGGAGCAATGACGCTGAACATGGAGGAAGACATGAACGTGAAATTCGCCCGGCTGGGAGCAGCCGGAAACGAGCAGCCGGCTGTCCTCGTCGAAGACGGCAACGGCGCCCGGAAGTACTTCAGCCTCACCGGCCTGACCCATGACATCGACGGCGCCTTCTTCGCTGCCGACGGCGTTGCCCGCACCCGGAAGGCCCTTGAATCCGGGGAACTTCCGGAAATCGCGGCCGAGGGCCTGCGCATCGGCTCCCCCGTCGCCCGGCCGGCCTCGGTAGTCTGCATCGGCCTGAACTACACCGCGCACGCCGCGGAATCCGGCGCCACCCCGCCCGAGGTTCCCGTGGTTTTCCTTAAGCCGTCCAACACCGTTGCCGGGCCGTTCGACGCCGCCCCCATCCCGCCGTCGTCGGCGAAGTACGACTGGGAAGTGGAGCTCGGCGTGGTGATCGGCAAGGAAGCGTCCTACCTTTCTTCCGTGGAGGAAGCCGCCGGGCACATCGCCGGCTACGTGGTGGCCAACGACCTGTCCGAACGCGACTACCAACTGCCCGGCGCCGCGGGCCAGTGGACCAAGGGCAAGTCGCTGCCGGCGTCGAGCCCGCTGGGCCCGTGGCTCGTTCCCGCCGACCAAGTGGACGCCGGCAAGCTCCGGCTGCGGACCTGGGTCAACGGGGAAATCCGCCAAGACTCGAACACCTCGGATATGATCTTCGATCCCGCCACCGTGGTGCACCACCTCAGCCAGTACATGGTGCTGGAGGCGGGCGACGTGATCCTCACCGGCACCCCCGAAGGCGTGGCACTCTCCGGCCGCTTCCCGTTCCTGCAGCCCGGTGACGTGGTGGAGCTCGAAGTCGAGGGCCTAGGCCGCCAGCGCCAGGAGTTCTACCGGGCCCGTTCGGACAACGCGGCCGGCGCCCTCACCGCAGCCTCCGCGGGGGATCCCGCGGCAGTCCGGTGAACGGCTCCTCCCCGGCCAACGGCTCCGTGGGCCGCGAGTTCGACGGCCTGGCCGCCCTCGTGACCGGCGGCGCGTCCGGCATCGGCGCGGCCATCGCGGACCGGCTCGCTGCCGCCGGGGCGAAGGTGGCCGTGCTGGACCTGAACCCGGCCGGCACGCCGCACTTCGGCGTCGAATGCAATGTGGCGGACGACGCCTCGGTGCGGGCCGCCGTCGACGCCGTGGTCCGCGAGTTCGGCCGCCTGGACGTGGTGGTGAACAACGCGGGCATCGGCGCCCAGGGCGACATCGCCGCGAACCCGGACGAGGAATGGCTGCGGGTCCTGGACATCAACGTGGTGGGCATCGCGCGCGTGAGCCGGGCAGCGCTGCCCTACTTGCGCGAGTCGCCGGCCGCGGCGATCGTGAACACCTGCTCCATCGCCGCGACGGCGGGGCTGCCGCAGCGGGCGCTGTATTCGGCGTCGAAGGGCGCCGTGCTGTCCCTGACGCTCGCCATGGCCGCCGACCACATCCGCGAAGGCATCCGGGTCAACTGCGTGAACCCCGGCACCGTGGACACCCCGTGGGTGGGCCGGCTGCTGGACTCGGCCGCGGACCCCGCCGCCGAACGGGCCGCCCTGAACGCCCGCCAGCCGCACGGCCGGATGGTGGACCCGGCGGAGGTGGCCGGCGCCGTCGCGTACCTCGCCAGTCCGCTGTCCGGTTCGACGTCGGGCACCTCCCTGGCGATCGACGGCGGCATGCAGGGGCTGCGGCTGCGCCCCGTGGGGTAAGGGGCCCGTAACACCCCCGGACTCCCGCCGCGATTCCCCTATGCTCGGTTCCAAGGCATCAACGGAGATCCGGCAAGGAGCAGCACATGACCAACTGGCGCATCAGGGACTTCCATTCGTCCGACCTCGACGGGATCCTGCACCTGTGGGAGAGCCTGAAGGCCGACGGCGTCGAGCCCGTCTACGCGCTCTCCGAGGTCCTTGCCTCCTGCGAAAAGGACCACGCCGTGGTGGCGGTGCAGGGCGAGCAGCTGGTGGGTGCCGCCGTCGGACGGGCCGCGCACGACCAAGGCTGGATTGTCTTCCTGTCCACGCTTCCGGAGTTCCGCGGCCGCGGGATCGGCACCTCGCTACTGGCCGCCGTCGAGAACCGGATGGCCCCGCACGGGCTGAACAAGCTCTCCGCCCTGATGCCCGAGTCCGAGACCCGGGTGGAGGCGTTCCTGGGCCGCGGTTTCGTGGTGAAGAAGAACCTGCGCTACTTCGAACGCACCATCCCGGTGCAGCGCGCCGAACTGGAACCGCTGAGCCTGCTGGGCGGCCGGGTGCTCGCGCGCGACCTCTGGGAAAACGTGGCCGGCATGAAGCGGGAGAAGGAACTGCTGGAGCGGCGCCTGGTGCTGCCGCTGGCCGAGGCCGACCTCGCCGACGAATACGGCGTGGTGCCCCCGCGGGCGGTGGTGCTGTTCGGCCCGCCCGGCACCGGCAAGACCACCTTTGCCAAGGCGATTGCGTCCCGGCTGGAGTGGCCGTTCGTGGAGGTCTTCCCCTCGCGGCTGGCCGCCGACCCCAAGGGCCTGGCCGGCGCGCTGCGCGAAACCTTCCTCGAAATCGCCGAGCTGGAACACGCGGTGGTGTTCATCGACGAAGTGGAGGAGATCGCAGCCCAACGTGCGGGGGATCCGCCGTCGCCGCTGCAGGGCGTCACCAACGAACTCCTCAAGATCATCCCGGCCTTCCGCGAACAACCCGGCCGCCTCCTGGTGTGTGCCACCAACTTCATCCGGGCCCTGGACTCGGCGTTCTTGCGCCACGGCCGCTTCGACTACGTCATCCCGATCGGCCTGCCGGACGTCCATGCCCGCGAGGCCATGTGGCAGCGCTTCATCCCGGCAACCGTGGTGGACTCCGTGGACGTGGCCCTGCTCGTGGAGCGCACCGAGGGCTTCTCGCCCGCGGACATCGAGTTCGCCGCGCGCAGCGCCTCCCAGCGGGCGCTTGAATACGCCGTCTACTCCAACGGCGGTTCTTCAAGCAACGGGCGGAAGGGCCCGACCACGCAGGACTACCTCGACGCGATCGCCGACACCAAGACCACCGTCAGCGAAGAAGTCCAGCAGGAGTTCCTCGAAGACATCGACGTCCTCGGCCGCGTCTAGCCTCCCAAGACCCAACGCGGGGTCAGGTACGGCCCATGTTCCGCCCCAACACGGGCTCTATCTGACCCCGTGTTGGGCTGACGGTACTGTGTGAGGATGTCCAACCCACTCCGCCATGCGCTCTCCCGTATGGGCGGCCGCGATCCCCATGAACAGCACCGCGCCGCCACCCCCCTGGAACTCTTCTTCGACCTGACGTTCGTCATCGCGTTCAGCGTGGCCGGCAGCCAGTTTGCGCACGCAGTGGCGGAGAACCACGTGGGCGCAGGCCTGATCGGCTTCGCCTTCACGATGTTCGGCGTGCTGTGGGCCTGGATCAATTTCTCCTGGTTCGCCAGCGCGTACGACACCGATGATTGGATCTTCCGGATCGTCACCATGGTCCAGATGGTTGGCGTGCTCATCCTGACCATGGGAATCGAGCCCCTATTCCAATCGCTGCTTGAAGGCGAGTACGTGAACAACGGCGTCCTGGTGCTTGGCTACGTGGTGATGCGCGTTGCCCTGATCTTCCAGTGGCTGCGGGCCGCCCGGCAGGACCCGCAACAGCGCAAGACCTGCCTCACGTACGCCGGCCTGCTGGCCGTGGCACAAGTGGGGTGGGTAGTTGTGGTCTTCGCGAAGACCGATATCCCCACCACTTTCCTGATCTACGCGCCTTTGTTCGTACTGGAAATGGCCGCTCCTGTCATCGCCGAGCGCAGGGTCAAGACTCCGTGGCACGCACACCACATCGCAGAACGCTATGGCCTGCTTGCCATCATTGCGCTGGGCGAATGCCTGATCGGTGCCATTGAGACCCTGCGCTCGATCGTTGCCTTGCACGGTTGGACCTTGGACGCAGCACTGGTCGGACTCGGCGGAACCGGGCTGGCCTTCACCATGTGGTGGGTGTACTTCATCCTTCCGGCCGGCCAGGCCCTGCACCTGCGCAGGAACCAAGCCTTCACCTTCGGCTATGGGCACATGATCATCTTCGCGTCCATCGCCGCCACCGGGGCCGGCCTGCACGTCATGGCCTACTACATCGACCATGAGGCCCACATCAGCGCAGCTGCCGCCGTGGCCAGCGTCGCCATTCCGGTGGCGGTCTTCAAAGTCACCCTCACCTGGATTTACGGAAGCCTGCTGGGCGTGAACCGCGCCAACCTATTGCTCACGTTCCTGGTGGTTGCGGGCGCGGCCGCCGCTGTTGGGTTGGCGGCCGTCAACGTGCCGGTGACAATCTGCCTGCTGGTGATCCTCGCGGCCCCGGCCATAGCCATCCTGGAGGACGAGCTGTCCGGCCACCGCCGTCGGGCACGGGCACTCGAGAAGCTCGGTATCGAGACGGCGGGCTAATAGCGGATAGCCACGTTGCGAGGCCCGCTCTACGTCCTCTGAGCGAGTGAAAGGACGCAGAGCAGGCCTCACAACGCGGGGTGTCCCCCGGAAAGCGCCCCCGGATCACTGGTCCGGCGGCCCGCGGAATGCAAAACTGGGCGGATGATCGTGCCTCCGAGCCAGGTCCGCCGTCCGGGCATCCGCGCGGCCATGTTTGTCGACTTCGACAACGTCTATTCCGGTTTGCAGGCGGTGGATCCCGCGGCTGCCAAAGTGTTCGCAGAGGACCCCAAACAATGGACGTCGGCCCTGGCAGGCGGAGGCGGGCGGGAAGCGGCCCGGCGGTTCCTGATCCGCAATTGCTACTTGAACCCCGTGATCTACTCGAAGTACCGGGTGTACTGGACGCGGGCCGGCTTCCGTGTCATTGACTGCCCTTCCCTCACGCAAAGGGGAAAGAGCAGCACTGACATCAACCTCGTCCTGGATGCCATGGATGTCCTTGCCGGCCCGGTGGGCATCGATGAGTTCGTCATTGCGTCGGCCGATGCCGACTTCACCTCGTTGATCGCGCGGTTCCGGGCAGCCGACCGCATCACCACCGTAATCGCCGCGGGGCCCGTCGCGTTCGCCTACCGGGAGATGGCGGACCACGTGGTGGAATCGAACGACTTTGCCGCCATCCTCACCGGATCCTCAGCCGACGCCGGCACTGGAGTCCTGCCCCGCGGCGAAGGACGGGCGCCCGCACCGGCCCCGCGGAAGGGTGCCGCCGCCAAGGAAGTCAGCAGCCTTGTCCGCTCGTCTCCGGGACCCGTCACCGGATCCGTCGCCGCGCACCGGGCCTTGACCGCGGAACCGTCCCTGAAAACGGACTGGGGCGGCCATGGCAAGTTCGGCGCGTGGATTGCGCAGCTAGGAAACGGCATCGAGTACTCACCGACGCCGACGCCCGGCTGGGTGTGGGACGCCCGGCGGTTTTCCGCTGCCGATCTTCCCCAGGAAGCGGAGGCGCGCTCCGCCGTCGAGGAGCACGTGACAAGGGTGACCGATGTGCCCGCACTCTCCAGGGCACAGTTCCGGCAGGTATTCCTCTCCTTGGAGGCGGTTCTCCGCGAGCACCCGCCCAACAGGAATGAGCTCACCAGGTCGGTGCGGGACCACTGCGTTGCCGCCGGCCACGCCGTCTCCCGGGCCGCGGTCAACTTCATCATCCAGGGACTGAACTACACGGACGCCTTGGCAGACGAGGCCACCGCGGTGAGCCTCGCGACCGCATGGACCCGGAACGTCGAGGAACTCTGCCGGCTGGCCCTCCTTGAATTCGACGAGGCGGAAGTCGCGGAGCTGAGGCGCTGGGCCGGCGGCGGACTCGTGAAGACGCCTTCGAAGCAGAAGCCGAAAGCTGAAACGCCTGCCGAGGACTGAGTCCTTGCGGTACGTACGTGCCGATTTCCATGTGATCGCCCTTGTTCCGGGCCGGCACCAGGAGGGAAGATAGCCATATCGGCACGTTCGTGCCGATATGGGCGAAGGGCAATCACATGGATCCCGCGGACTTCAGCATCGCTTTGGGCAGCGCCGTCCGCTCCCGGCGTGCCGCGCTGTCCCTCAGCCAGGCCGACGTCGCCGACCTCGCTGGAGTCTCCGAACGCTTCGTCCGTTTCGTCGAGCAGGGCAAGACCACCGTGCAGCTCGAACAGTTGTTGGCCGTGCTGGGCACGCTGGGGCTGGAGCTGGACGTGTCCGTTTCAGCAGCGGAGCCCGCGCCATGACTTTCCACCGGATCGCCGACGTCTACAAACAAGGGGTCCTGGCCGGACGCATCGAGCGGCATGCCGGCGGCACCGTGTTCAGTTACCTGCCGAAGTATCTCGACGCCGGTGGCCCGCCCGTCGCGACCACCCTCCCCCTACGCAGCGAGCCGGTTTTCACGCCGAGCGGCGCGGTGCCGCCCTACTTCACGGGCCTGCTGCCCGAGGGCCGCCGCCTGAACTCGCTCCGGCGCGCGGTCAAGGCCAGCGCGGATGACGAACTCGCGCTCCTCATGGCCGCCGGGGGCGACGCCGTGGGCGACGTCCAGACAGTCCCGCACGGCGAGCTCCCCGCGGAAGGCGGCTCCGCCGTCGTGATGGACCCGAAGCTGCCGCTGGACTTCGACGCGCTGCTGGGCGACTCCGGGCTCATCGACCCTGTGGCGCTGGCGGGTGTGCAGGACAAGTTGTCCGCGGGCATGATTTCGCTCCCGGTGGCGCAGTCCGGCAAGCGCTTCATCCTCAAGCTCAATGCGCCGGAATTCCCCTTCGTGGTGGAGAACGAGTTCCTGATGTTCCGCTATGCGCGCCGGCTGCGGATTCCGACGGCGGGCGTGCAGCTGGTGCACGACGTCGCAGGGCGGGCCGGGCTGCTCGTGGAGCGTTTCGACCGGCTCACGACTGCCGATGGCGGCACGCTGCGGCTCGCCGTCGAGGACGGAGCCCAGGTGATGGGGCTGTATCCGGCCGACAAATACAGCGTCCCGTATGGCGAGGTGTGCGCGGCACTGGCCGCCCATTGCGCGGCCCCGCTGCCGGCGCTGCGGAACCTCGCGCTGCAGCTGGCCTTCGCGTGGCTCACTGGCAACGGCGATCTGCACGCCAAGAACGTCTCCATGCTGCAGGCACGGTCTGTGGAGGGGAAGAACGGCGAATACACCGTAGCCCCGGTCTACGACATCCCCTCCACAGTGGTCTACGGCGACAAAACCCTGGCCCTGGGCATCGGCGGCAAAAAGAGCGGGATCTCCCGCAAGCACTTCCTGGCGTGGGCCGAGCACCTGGGGCTGCCGGCGAAGGCGGCAACGCGGGTGCTGGACATCGCCCTGAAGGCTGCAGGGCCCCTTGCCGAAGACCTCGACGGCGGCGCCTCGCCTTTCGGGGCGATGCAGACCAGGGACTGGATCAAGGAGCTCCGGCACCGGCGCCGGCTGATGGAAGGCTAATCCCCCACCGGCCCCGTGTCCTCGTTCCGTTCGGCAGGGGACCCTGCCGGCGTGGGCCCGGCGAGCTCCTCCAGTTCCTGGAGCAGATGCGGGTTGACGCGCTCCAGGATCAGGCGGATTTCTTCCTTCGGCACGGCACTGTAGAGAACCGGACGGGCCTCGGCGTAGCGCGGGTTCGGGGCTTTGTCCGGCCACTTCTCCGCCAGGGCCTGGACACGTTCCGGCAGTGAGTTGTGGGCGTTGTCCGCGATCTTGACCAAGGTGGCGTCGTGGTCCTCGGCGACGAAGCGGATGCCGGCGGCGTAATCGTCAGGGTTGTCGTAAAGCCGGCGCGTGACCCGCTCAATAATGCCGGTAGCGCGCTCCGAAACACCCATGTCTTCAAGGGCCTGCCGGGTGATGGGAGTGTCCTCGGCGATATCGTGCAGGTAGCCGGCAATCCGGATGTCGTCGTCGAAGTCAGCCAGCGCGTCCCCCACCGCGAACACGTGCTCCACATACGGTCGCTTCAGTTTGTCCTTCTGGCGGTTGTGCGCCACCTCGGCCAGGACCCGGGCAGTTTCAACGGTAAATCGGGGTGCGCTCATGCCTTGATACTAGGCCCCGGCTCCGACAGTCTTACCCGCCCAGTTCCGACACAGCTTTCCGCACCGCTGCGCTCAGCTCGAAATTCCGGCAGCCGATGCCGCCCGGCTCGGCCTGCTGCGGCACGTAGCCGAAGGCCAGTCCATACACCGGATCCGCGTAGCCCAAGGCCCCGCCGGCGCCGTCGTGTCCGAAAGCCCGGTAGCTGCCAAACGGCATCCGGGCGTGCGACTTCATGAAAACGGTGGCGAAGCAGCCGGTGTCGCCGAAAACGCGGTCGATCCCGAACACTTGCTCGGCCGAGACAGTGCGGATCGTCTCCTCGCTGAGCAGCGGCGCGACGGCGGGACGTCCGCCACTGCGGGTCGCAGCGCCGTCGGAATCCTCCGCGGCGAGTCCGGTGAGGGCGGCAGCGTAGATACGGGCCATGCCTTCCGCGTTTGCGACACCAGCCACCGAACAAAGCCCCGCGGCACGCACCTCGCGGAGGTTGGGCAGATCGAGGATCTCGGCGGTCCCGGCGTTGGCGGCAAGGCCGAAATGGCTGGCGGGGTCCGTCCATGGCCGGGTGGGATCGGCCATCCAGCGCAGCGTGGCATAGCGCGGCTCCTCCGATTCAGGCAGCCCGAGATAGAAATCCGCCCCGACAACGGAACGGATCCGCTGTTCGAAGATTTCCTGCAGCGTGCTCCCGGTGATCCGCCGGCAGAGTTCCTCCATGAAGACGCCGATGGTCAGGGCGTGGTAGCCGAAGGCCGTTCCCGGCTTCCAGAGCGGAGGCAAAGCAGCCAGCCTGGCCGCGGCCAGTTCCGAGTGGTTGCATTCGTCGAGGGAGAGTCCGCCTTCCACGCCCAGCAGCCCGGCCTGATGCGAGAGGAGCTGCACCACGGTGATGCCGGATTTCCCCTGGGCGCCGAACTCGGGCCAGTACTTGACCACCTCAGCGTCGAGATCCAGCACGCCGTCCTGCACCAGCAAGGCGATGACCAGGCCGGCCATCCCCTTGGAGCAGGAGAACACGCCGGTGACGGAATCGGGGCGGATATACGGCCCGCCACTGAGGTCCAGGACCTTCACGCCGCGGTGGTAGGCGGCCAGCTGGGCCGAATATTCAGGATCTTCGGCAAGGTAGCGGCCGAAGAGTTCGGCAACGGCTTCGAAACCGGGCGCGACAAGTCCAGGGGCGGTGGTCCGTGCATCCATCGCTTCAGCCTATACGCCGGGTCCGGCCGGAGAGGCGTCCAGTGTTGAAGACGATGACGCCTCCGATGATGAGCGCCATGCCGGCGAACAGCGGCGCGGTTCCGGGCTCCGCGAAGAGCAGGGCTGCAGGACGGCGGTGAGCACGGGCTCAAGGCGCGGCAGCGGCTGGGGCCGGGCTGCCCAGGTGCCGGACGGCCACGGCATAGCTGAGGGCCGAGAGCAGGCGTCCCGATTCCCTGGATCGTGCCGAAGAGAAGAATGTCGGGGACCGGGGCCGCTGAAGATGTGTGACGGCACGGCGCCCGTGAGAGCGAGTGCCGTTGCGGCGAGGGCGGAGACAATGCACATGAAGTAGGCGACGGCGAGTGGTTCCAGTTTCGTCCGCCCAAGACCCACCGTATGATCGCCCTGGCGAACCCCGCAGCCAGGAGTACCGCGACACCTGGCTGGAGGGCTGCGGCTTCGCCCGGGAAGGCGCAACGTTCACGGTGGCCGTGTGGAAGATTTCAGAATTTCAATATGTGGGATGCCTCAAGGTCCCCCGACTCCAACAATTGTCGAAGCCGTGGCACCAGAGAAATGCTTCGCAGGCGAAAAGGACCTAGCATCCACCGATGTAATAGGCGAACCTCAGTGCCCCTAGATTTGGATTCGCATAGAGTCGAGTTTCTCCAGGAGTCACGCAAAAATCACGATCCGCGTAATAATACTGGACCCGAATCTTCACGTTCCCCTTTCCGCAATGATTGTAAATCGCTTCCTCCCAAGGGGCTTGATTTCCTCCGAGCCCCGGAGTCGGAACGCCTTGAAAACCGCAGACTGCCGCAGATGCAGGGGCGGCGACAACCAGGCCGCCTACACCCAAGGCCAGCACCACTGAAGCCGCGGCGGTCATACGCCGAATCTTCGTCATCACTAGCATGCACCCACGTAGTAGGCGTAAGTTACCCTGCCACCCTCATTGACAAAGCCCAACCAGCTGTCGCCTCTAGGCACGCACACGTATCGACTGCCGTTCGGCGATTCGGTCTTGATTCGAACATTCGTCTTTCCACAGTGCCCATAGACCGCCACCATCTTCTTGCCCCCGAAGGGATCAAGGCTTTGATTCAACAGGCTGAGGCTCAGAACAGAGTTGTACGTTCGAATTTCCTGCGAGTAGCCACAAACGGAAGCGCTGGCTTCCGTACTGTTGTACACGCTCACGCCGAGCGAACCAACGCAGGCTAGAACTCCGGCAGAAACGAGACCAACTATCTTCATGATTTGCATACGGACCCCCCATTGTCTGTATCGTAATCACAGGCAACCGCCTGTGATTTGAAATCGTAGGAGAGATCAATGCAAAGTTCAAATCAATTTGAACGACGCCCTGGAATCAATTTGCATCGAATACTAAAATGGACTCTTGGATTTTCGATCGTCGGATTTGCCTTTTCTTTGACCCTTGCTTGGAACAGCCCGGAAAATTCACTATGGCCGGGCCCCCTGCTTGTCTTGACGTTTTTTCTCGGTATGACAATCAGCCTCATTGGTATGGCGCTGAACAGGATAAGGAAAGCCGCCTAGACTTCCGCCAATTCCCCGTCCCACACCCACGGATCCCTTGGCAGCGCGGCGGGGTCGAACACGGCGAGCGCTTCCCTGAGGTCACCGGGCAGTCCGAGCGACGCCAGAATCCGCTCCCGCAGCCCTCCCGCGGAAAGCCCGACGGCGGCGAGGTCCTCGAGCGTCACGGCGCCGTCGCGCTTGGCCAGCCGGGCGCCGTCGTGGTTCACCACCAGCGGAACGTGAGCGTACTGCGGCACGGGAAGGCCGAGCAGCGAGGCGAGGTAGGCCTGCCGGGGCGCTGAGGACAGGAGGTCGTCGCCGCGGACCACCTGGTCGATGCCCTGCTCGGCGTCGTCCACCACCACGGCCAGGTTGTAGGCGGTGACGCCGTCGTTGCGGCGCAGCACGAAATCGTCCACGGTGCCGAGGTAGCGGCCGTGCAGTTCGTCCTCCACCGTCCATTCACTGACGCCGGCGCGGAGCCGGATCGCGGCCGGGCGGCTGGCCCGGCGGACATCCCGCTCCTCCGCCGTGAGCCGGCGGCAGGTCCCGGGGTAGGCGCCCTGCGGAGCGTGCGGGGCGGACGGGGCATCCTGGATTTCGCGGCGGGTACAGAAGCATTCGTAGGTGAGCCCGGCGTCCTCCAGCCGACGGATGGCCTCCGCGTAGAGCGGGCCGCGCTCCGTCTGGCGCACCACCGGGCCGTCCCAGTCGACGCCGACCGCCGACAGGTCGCGCAGCTGCACTTCTTCCGCTCCCGCCCGGGCCCGGTCCAGGTCCTCCACGCGGAGCAGGAAGCGACGGCCCGTGGAACGGGCGAACAACCAGGCCAGGAGGGCCGTGCGGAGGTTGCCGACGTGCAGTTCACCTGAGGGGCTGGGAGCGAAGCGGCCGGCGGCTGTCATGGGTCCAGCGTAATCGGCGGCACCGACGGAATTGCGCGACGGCGCCCCGCGGATTCGACGGGTTCCCGTGGGCAGCACAAGAGCCCCTCAGCTACCGGCAGGATCGGTGGCTCAGGGGCTCTTGGTGGCCGGCGGGGCCGGCTCCAGGGACTGACGTTGGTGTGAACAAGAGTCAATCAGCGGCGCGTCCTTGCGGGACGCTGGTGCGGGGTCCGGGAGGTGTGCCGGGGATTCCGTTGCCGGGTGGGACGCGGCGGTGGCCGTCTCCCTTTGCTGTCACTATTCGAGCAGAGACACTACAGTTGGTGCAACAGAACAAATCCGAACTGGTCAATCTGATCAATCGGGCAGCAGTCGATAGGCAGGCGGTGGTCACTTTGCAGGAACTGGACGCAACGGACAGGCGGATCCTCGCAGCACTCGACGACGATCCCCGCCTTCCGGTCATGGTGCTCGCCCAGCGCCTCGGCCTGGCCCGGGGCACGGTGCAGTCCCGCCTGGAGCGGATGTCGGAGTCCGGCGCACTGCGGCCCAACAGCAGCCGGGTTGTGCCCGCCGCACTGGGTCGCGGAGTGGCGGCAGCGGTAAGCGCCGAACTCGACCAGCACCGGCTGAACGAGGCCATCGCGGCACTGCGTGACATTCCCGAGGTCCTCGAATGCCATGCCCCGGCCGGCGACACGGACCTCATCATCCGTGTGGTGGCCACCAGCCCGGACGACCTCTACCGGGTGTCCGAGGAAATCCGGCTCTGCCCGGGAATCGTGCGCACCTCCACCAGCATGTTCCTGCGCGAGGTGATCCCCTACCGCACCACAGGCCTGCTGCGGAGCTGAGCTGCCCGAGAAGCTGGGCCTGCAGCGGAGCTGAACGGCCGCCGTCGGAAACTGCCGGAGTACCGCCCTCGGGAGAAGCGCCGTCGGGCAGTTCTGCCCATCGCTGGCGGCACGGCGGGCACGTAGGATCGGCAATGCCGGTACGGCTGGCACAATGTGGGGCACAGACATTCGCTCGGGGGAATCATGTCCGGAACTTTCTACGGCGCAGACGTCGCACAGCTGCGCCAGCTCGCCAAGACCATGGCGGCCGGCGCGCACAAGCTGTCCGCGCTGGGCCAGCAGCTGAGCAGCACGCTGGCCGGGACCGGCTGGCGCGGGGCCGACGGCGAGCGCTTCCGCAGCGAATGGAGCTCCGCCCACCTGCCCGCCCTCAAGAAGGCGGCCAGCCAGATGGAAGCAGCCAGCAAGGCGCTGTTGAATAACGCCGACGAGCAGGACAAGGCAAGCACCGCAGGCAGCGGGACCGGCGGACCAGGCGGCGGGCACAACGGACCCGGAGGGCACAATGCCCAGGCAGTTGAGCTCACGGACAAGCTCGAGCACATGACGCCGGCCGAGCGGAAGGCGTACCTCGCCAGCGACGAGTTCAAGCGATGGGCCCTCGAGCACCCGGAAGCTGCCAAGGCCGCCATGGACGCAGCCGCGGATTCCGGTCTGATCAGCAAGAACTCCCCGGAGTACGCCGGTTTCCTGAGCGGCTACTGGAACCAACAGGCCATGCGGGAGATGGGCATCGACCCCGCCACGTGGGACACCTCCAAGGGCACCGAGTACAACTGGGAAACCATCAAGAAGGTCTACGACTACTACGGCAAGGCCTTCCTGGAAAACCCGGACTTGCAGTGGGCAGGCATGGCCAACATGATCGGGCCGTCCTTTGCCGGCGGGTTCAAGGACATGGCGTTGATGCGGGATCTCGCGCAGCAAATCACGGACAATCCGGTGTCCGACATCCCGCTGCCCGTCCTGGACCAGCTCGAGCAGCTGGCCGGGATGACGGACCAGGAGATCAAGTTCTACGAAACCTCCATGCTGGACATGAACAAGGAGATCTTCCTTGACCAGGCACGCCAGCACGAGGCCTACATGAACGGCGGCATCGAGGAGATCAACCGGCTGCGGGATTCGGGCGCCATCGATGCGGGTACGGCCCGGGCCTGGGCGCAGATCGATTCGGGCGACCCCGCCGAGATCCAGAAGGGCAACACGGCACTGCTGTACCGCGAGCAGAACGAGATCATCGCCGACGACTACGTCAACATGAAGAACCACCCGGGCGGCGAGGCCGTCACCTACATGGTCACGCTCGCGGGCGAACCCTCCATACCGGGCGCGAAGAGCTTCCCCGAGGTGTTCCCGTACACCTACAGCGTGGAAAGCCCCGGCCCGGAGAAGCTGCCCGTCACCGGCTGGGACAACCCGCTCCAGTTCCGCACCGACTTCACCACGGGTTTCCCGGACGGGAACATCGCCGACGCCGACTCCCGCTGGGCGCTCATCAGCCAGGACACCCTGCCGGCGTTCCAGAACCTGCTCACCACGGACCCGGACCGCGCCCGGGAGATCATCGCCTCCGACTTCAACGGCCGGGTTGAGGAGAGCCGCCCCCTCAACAACATTCCGAACATCACCGGACGCTTCCTGTCCGGCTTCGACGTGGAGGTCCACCAGTGAGGCCGCCGAAGGCAGCACGCACAGCCGCCGCGGCACTGGCCGCCGCTGCGTGCCTCGCCCTCGCCGGCTGCCAACTCCCCGGATCCGCCACGCCCGCCCAGACGCCCCACACCTCGCCCCACACTTCGCAAGGGAGCACCGTGAACACCTCCGACTTTTCCACCCTGGACACCGCCGGTGTCGACAAGATCCGCACCGAACTCCGCGCCCGGCTGGACCTGAGCAGCGGCAAGCTGCTGAAGTCCGCCGTCGGCGTCTCGGACACCAGCTACGGACCGGAAATCAACACGCAAAACGAAGGCAAGATCAACCTCACCATCGTGGCGCCTGCCGGCGAGATCAGCGGGGAAACGGACCGGATCCGCTTCAACACCACCAACATCCAGCCCGACTTCAGCGAAATCACGTACTTCCTCACCGCAGACTCCCCGGAGGAGTTCTTTGCGCTGATCCGCGACGGCGTCGGGAAGTACGGGATCGACGGCGACTCCGCCGAGGGCTGGATCAGCTCGGCGAGCGCCGATCCGCAAATGAAGAGCGACTTTTCCCTCACCAGCGGCACCAGCACGGGCCTGGACGTCAACTACGACCTGCGCTACGACGGCAGCAAGGACGTGCAGGTCATCATCGTGCACGTCAGGCCGGTGGAATAGCCGGGCGTGCTGACGCAGCTACGCCGGCGGCCCGGCGTTGCGCTTAGTTGCACAGAGAGAAAGGACCTGTATAGCGAGATGGTGAAGCCGATGCCCGAGCGAGTGGAAGAGTACCGGATGGTGCCGGAGGAAGTCCGCGGCGCAGCGGGTGCGCCATGAGGCCCCGCATTGTCCTTGTAACCCTTTCAGTCACCCTGATCGCAGCGCTGCTGAGCAGCTGCGGAGTGATCCCCGGCACAGGCCCAGGAATGAAGGAACCGATCGTGGTCAACGGCAACTCCCAATTCACACCCGAAGGCATCAAAGCCATCAAGAGCAGCCGGAAGGTCGTCTTCGACTTCACCAAGCTGCCGATGGATATGTCCGCGCTCGGTTTTCCGGAAGGTTCCGATGGCACCCTGATCGCAAGCGATTCCGACAAGCTGATTGACGTAGCCATGACCACCCCAAACGGCGTCGTGGAAATGCAGACGGACACCATCCGCATCCGCCCCGGCGCGGACAACGTCGTCGATCACATTGACATCTTCATCAACTACCCGGACGCGCAGGACGCCAACCAGGAGATCCAGCGCGGCGCCAACGAACTCGGCTTCGTAATGCTTCAGCGTGCCGAACAGATAGGGCCGGACTTCAAGGATGGCTCGGGCAAAGAGCAGTGGATTCCCGGCATGGGCAACAAGACCGGGACTGTATTTTCCGCCGAAATTCATTCCAACCACACCACCGGACGGATGACATTCATCTACTCCGTAGAGCTCGCCCCGGAGTACTACACCCCTGAGGCCGAATCCAACATCGCGTCGACGGGCAAGCCCTAGGCCGCCCGGGCAGGAGCATCGCTAAGCATCGCTAGACCGGCGGGCCGGCGTTGCTCTTGAGGTTCTTCATCACCAGTGTTGAGGTCAAGCGCTCGACGGCGGGCAGCACCGTGAGCTGTTCGTCGTAGAAGCGCTGGTACGCCGGCAGGTCCGCGGCGATCACCCGTAGCAGGTAGTCCGGCGAGCCGAACAACCGCTGGGCTTCCACGATGTTGGGCAGCGCCGCCACCCGGTCCTCGAAATCGGACATGATGCTGCGTTCCACCTTGGCCAGGGTAACGAACACAATCGCCTCGAAGCCGAGCCCGATCGCGGCCGGATCGATGTCCGCCCGGTACCCCCGGATAACGCCTGAAGACTCCAGGTCACGGAGCCTCCGGTGGCAGGGCGCGACAGTCAAGCCCACCTTCGCGGCGAGCGCCGTGGCAGTCATCCGGCCATCGTCCTTGAGGTGGCGCAAAATAGTTCTATCTATTCCGTCAATCACGCAAATATCTTACCGCGTAGGCGGCCACGCGAGACAAAAACGCGAACACTTATGGATCGTTTTTCCCTAAGGTTTTCTTACCGGATCACCCCGGCGGAACGACCCAGGAGTACCCATGAATCCCCAGCTATTCCTCGCATTCACCATCGTTGCAGTCACCTTGGCCTGCACCCCTGGGGTCGACTGGGCATACTCAATCTCGGCTGGCCTCCGGCAGCGCAGCTTCGTTCCGGCGGTGGCCGGACTGTGCAGCGGCTACGTGCTCCACACAGTGCTGATGGCTCTCGGCCTCGCGGCACTGCTGGCCGGCGTTCCGGGCCTCCTCGGCTGGCTGACGGTGGCCGGCGCGGCGTATCTGCTGTGGCTGGGCTTCAGCACCCTGCGCTCCTGGCGCGGTGCGCGCTTCAGCGCGGAGGACGCCGTCGGGCAGTCCCATAACCAGTTCCGCAGCTTCCTGCTGGGCATGGGCACCAGCGGCATCAACCCGAAAGGCCTGCTGTTCTTCCTGGCGCTGGTGCCGCAGTTCGTGAGCCCGGAAGCGCCGCTGCCGGTTCCCGTGCAGTCGGGTGTGCTGGGGCTGACCTTCGTGCTGCTCGTGGCCATGATCTACACAGGTGTTGCGCTGGCGTCCCGCAAGCTGCTGCACTCGCGGCCGGCGGCTGCCCGGGTGGTGACGCTGGCGAGCGGCATCGTGATGGTGGGGCTCGGCGTCGTGCTGCTGGCCGAGCAGATCATCCCGCTCCTGACGCGGACCGCCTGAGCCGCCCGGCCACACTTCCGGCACCCACCACCGGACCCCGCTGCACGCGCTACACCCGCTGCACGGCCAGGAGTTCGTCGAGCCGCTCGTAGCCTTCGATCACCCCGGAGTCCATGCCGCTGGCAACGGCCATGTCCCGCCCCTCGACCGTGGGGTAGACGTCGTGGATGGAGATCCGCGAGCGCCCGCCGCCGAGGTCCTCGAAGGTGGTGGTGCCGATGCCCACCTGGCCGGGAGCACCCGAGAACTCGAAGGTCATGATGAGGAGCTTGCCCGGCTCAACCGCGTGGAAGACCCCGCTGAAGCTGAACTCGTCGCCTTCGCTGCTGGCGCCGTCGAAGCTCCAGCGGCCGCCCACCCTGGTGTCGTACTGGATGTTCCCCACGGTGTCACGCCGCGGGCCCAGCCACTGGACCATCAGCTCGGGCTCCACGTGGGCACGGTAGACGGCGTCCACAGGGGCGTCGAATTCCCGGACGGTCTCGACGAACGGAACGCCGGGTTCGGCCGTGATGTTGGTTGGATTGCTCATCGTTCTCCACTCCTTGGAGTCTGCGCGGATTCTGCGGTCCGCGCGGAGGCCTGGTTTTCCAGGAGGGCGTCGAGCCTCCGGTAACGCCCTTCCGCTTCGAGCCGGTACCGGTCGATCCACGCGGTGAGCCGCTCCAGCGCAGCCGCGTCCAGATGGACCGGGCGCCGCTGGGCGTCGCGTGAACGGGTGACCAATCCGGCCTGTTCCAGGACCTGGATGTGCTTGGACACGGCCTGCTTGGTGATGGCGAACGGTTCGGCGAGTTCGTTGACCGTGGCGTCGCCGCGCGACAGCCTAGCCACGATGCCCCGGCGGACCGGATCCGCGAGCGCCATGAACGCCCTATCAAGTCGAGCCGCATCGAGCGGGTCCTGGTGTGGCACTTCCTACCTCTTATGCAACCATCTAGTTGATCAACCAACTAGTTGACTAAAGAATAGGCCCATACCGTCCCGGGCACAAGCGTTCCGTCAATCCCCGCCGAGGTCCTTCCAGTCCTGCTCCCAAAGCCGGCGCATCTCGGCATCCTTGCGGATCAGGCCACCTTCCAAGGCGCCGCTTGTGCTGGGCCCGGCCTCCCGCCTCGAGCCGGGCAGCAAAGCCCGCCGGCCGGCGTCGAACGCCAACAGTGCGCGGTCGGTCAGGGCGTCGTTGCGCAAGGCAAGGCTGGTCTTCCGCCGCCGCAGCACCTCGGTGAGGGCCGCCTGCGCGGCCGCTCGGTTTCCGAGCGCACGCAAGGACCTCGCCCGGAGCAGCAGGAGGGCGGCCGAAAGGTCGTCAGAGTTGAGCAGGCCCTCGGTCCAGCCAACGACGTCGCGGTGCCGGCCGAGTGCCGAGGCCGCCGTGCAGCGGGCCAAGGCAGCAGGCAACGACGGCGGCAGTCCGGCAAGCGCCCCCAGCGCGCCAACCGTCTGCCCCGCTTCCCGCAGGCAGTGCGAGAGGGCCAGGAACACCGATTCCTCGCTGAACAGCACTTGCACTTCGACGCGCTCGGCGACCTCGATGGTGCTGACCACGCGGCCGAGGTACGCGGCGGAGAACTGGCTGGCGTCGTCGTCAATCCTGGTGGAGATGCCCAGCCTCAGCAGCTCGGCCGCACGAAGGTAGCTGCCGTGCTTGTACGCGAGCAGGCCGGCCAGGACCTGGCACAGGCCCGCCCAGCCGGGGTTGGACCGGGCGAGGAGCAGCAGGCGTTCAGGTTCTGTTCCGGTGAACACCGCGGCGTGCATGGCCTTCGCAGTGCGGCCGGCGAAGCGCTTGAGCGGCGGCACGTCCCCCGCGACGGACAGGCGGTCGGCGCTGCGCCTGCGCAGCACCCCGGACACGGCCCCGCCCACGCCGTCGGCCACGCCGCGCACCTGGGTGCGGACCCGGGCGCGGCGGAACGGGGTGAGGTCCCGGGTGTCCTGGTATCCGGGAACGGGGTGGCCCGAAATCATTCCTCCATGCTAGCCACGGCAGCCCCGCGCGCCAGTCCGTGCTCCGCACGGGACCGCCTGGCGGGCCCTCCCCTCTATTTCCGGGGTTATCGGGAGTAAACTATGGACGTCGGCAGGGTTCCGACAGCTCCTTGCCGCAAACGGCCGGCCACTTGGCAGGCCGGTACAAAATGTGGTTGGGAGGAGTTATGACCACCGCTTCACACCCGGCACAACACCACCATGTGATGGGGCTCTCGCTGCACAACACGGCGCTGGGTTTGGGCTGGGTTTTCCTGGTCGTTGGTGTCTTGGGGTTTATCCCCGGCATCACGAGCAACTACGGCGCCATGACCTTTGCTGGGCATGACTCTGGCGCCATGCTTCTTGGAATTTTCCAAGTGTCAATTCTGCACAACATCGTCCATATGCTGTTCGGTGCGGTCGGCCTGTACATGGCCAGGACCATGAGGATGGCACGCGGGTTCCTGGTTGGCGGCGGCGCCGTCTACTTGGTCCTGTGGATCTACGGTCTCGTGATCGGTGGAGACTCGATGTCGGGAGCCAACTTTGTGCCATTCAACACCGCCGACAACTGGCTGCACCTAGCACTCGGTATCGTGATGGTTGCTGTGGGCCTGTGGCTTGGCCGTGACGCCAGAGAGGAGATGAAGGGCCGCGCCATGTAGCGCGCCTTCCCCTTCAGAAACACCACAACTGAAAACGACGACGGCGGTCGCTCCCCTTGCGGGGCGGCCGCCGCTGTGCTGTCGAAACTGGCTGTGCGCTCGAATCAGCCGGCGCACTCTATTTGAAGGGTGACCACGCCTGCGGGATCGATGTGGACCCGGGCAATCTGATTGGGAGCGGAACCTTGGTTGACCAATACATTGTGATCCACCAGGTCCACATTGTCACCGGTCACCTGGACTCTTTGTGTGTCGTTGAAGAGGTACTCACCGCTTCGCTCCCCGGTACCGGTGGCATGGATGGTGGCGAGTTGAATGATGGATCCATCGGCTTGCTGTTTCGTGACCAAGCCAAAGGTTCCAGCCAAGTTGACGAATTGCCCGCTGCAGGTGTCGTAGGCGGCGGCGTTGAAAACCACAACCCGATCCACTTGCGCGGGTGCAGCCACAGCGACGGCCGCGCCCGCAAGGGGAGCCGTCGCTGCCAGGAGGACCGCGGCCGTGAGGGGACGGATGATCGGGCGCATTTTGGCCTCCATGTCATTCCGGGATGACGTCATCGTCAATGTGATCCTGGCATCACGCTACTCCCGGATGAGGGCGCGTGGCAGGTCATTCAGGTCAGCCCAGGAGCCGGTGCTCGTAGGCGAACGCGACAAGCTGAAGCCGGGTCCGCAGGCCGACCTTCGCGAGCAGGCTGCGCAGGTGCGACTTCACTGTGGCTTCGGAAACGAAGAGGCTCTGCGCCATGTCCGCGTTGGCCAGCCCCTTCGCGGCGAGCAGGAAAACATCCCGTTCCCGCGGCGACAGACCATCGAGCACTCCCAGGTCCCGGTCCGCTTGCCGGTACGGTGCGGGCCGCATGCTGGAACAGTTCATGGACGGATCCGGGCGCGATCACGGAATATCCGGAGTAGACGGTCCGGATTGCGGCCAGCAGGAATTCGGGCTCGGCGCTTTTAAGCAGGTACCCGCTTGCGCCGGCCTGGACGGCATCAACCACAGCCTGGTCCCGGTTGAAGGTGGTCAGGGCGATGATCTTGGGCCTGTCCACACCGGCCGCCGCGGACTCATCCGTGATCCTGCGGGTCGCTTCCACCCCGTCCAGCACCGGCATCCGAAGGTCCATCAACATGACGTCCGGCCGGTCCGCCGCCGCATTCACCACAGCTTGCTCGCCGTCACCGGCTTCCCATGCCAGCGACATGTCCCCTTGGCTTTGGACCAACATGCGGATTCCCGCCCGGAAGAGTGGCTGGTCATCCACCAGCGCCACAGTAATCGGGGACTCAGGCACGGGTGGCGCTTTCAGCTTCCGTGCGGGCTTCCGTTTCCTCATCGGAGCGGGAGAATGCATGCGGTCCGTACGGGATGAAAACGGTGACACGGAACTGCTCGCCGTCCGGACCGGCAGTGAGCCAGCCGCCGGCCAGATGGGCGCGTTCCCGCATTCCCGGAATGCCGCGCCCCGCACGGGAGGGGGTGCCGCCGTCGTCCGCTCCCCCATTAACAGCGGACGACGGCAGGTTTGAAGCGGCATGGATGGTGAGGCCGGGGCCGCTCCAGTCCAGGTGCAGGCGCACTGCGGTGCCGCGGCCGCCGTGTTTGAGGGCGTTGGTGAGGCACTCCTGGATGATCCGGAAGACGGCGAGCTGCTGGCCGGCGCCGAGGTCCACGGGCGTTCCCGTTTCGCTCTGCTGGATCTTGAGGCTGCCTTGCCGCATCCGCTCCACCAAGGGTCCGACGTCGCTGAGCCGGGGCTGCGGGGCGACCATGCCGTCGTCGCGGACTCCTTCGATGACCCGCTGCGCGTCAACCAGCGCGTGCCGGGCGGAGACTGCGATGTTCTCGAGGGCATCGAGGACAGGCTTGGGCTGGTCCTTGCTGAGGTAGCGGGTGCCGTCCGCCTGGGCTGCGATGACGGCCAGCGAATGCGCCAGCACATCGTGCAAGTCCCGCGCAATCCGGGTGCGTTCCTGCTCGACTACCAGCTCCACCTCGGTCTCCTTCAGGCTCGCCTGGGCCGCGTTTCGGGCAAGGAACAGGCTGCCGCGCTCCTGGTAAAGGCGCAGTGCGATCCCGACGGCGGAACAGCCGGCGGCGATGAGGAGCAGGACGGCGAAAAGCTGCCACCAATAACTGACCATCGTCCTTTGCGGCAGGCCGTAGACCCACATCCAACTGCCGCCCATGCCGTAGTGCCGGGAGAGGACCAGAAACGCGAACCAGCCCGCAAAAACGACATTCGCACCCACCCCTATGTTCCGGATCCTCGGTGCTGCCGTCCACAGCATGAAGGCCATGGCGATGAAGACCCCGATGTAGAGCTGCCAAGACACCGCGAAGTCCGGCATCGAGTCAAAGATCTTCAATGACAGCAAAGTCAGATGACCACCAATGATGCCGAGCGAGACCAGGGCCCAGCGTGATGCCAGCGCGATTGCCAGGGAAATGGCCACGATGGCCGAGATCCGGCCCTGGTCCGTGAGGAAGCTGCCGTAGAGTCCGTAGTACGGCCCCATCCACAGGGTGAAGAAGATGACGGCCGCCACGGGGGCGCCCCATTGCCGTGCAACTTTCAGTGTCTGTTCCATGCCAGTCACGATATCCACGCGTCCACGCTCGAACGCGCCGATTCACGGCGAATGGAGCCGATCTCCACCTGGAAGCCAGCGGATTCATCCTTTGGGCTACGGGCCCGAGGCGGGCAAGCCGCCGCTTTGCTTCCTTACCAGGACACCAGGCAGAACGGGTGGCCCGCCGGATCGAGGTAGACGCGGAAGGTCTTGTCCTGATGCTCCTTCTTGGCGCCCAGGGCAAGGACCTTCTCCTCTGCCTCGTCAAGGTTGCCGACCCGCACGTCCACGTGCATCTGTTGCGGGTGCTCGGCGGAGGGCCATTGCGGCGGCGTCAGTTTGTCGACCCTCTGGAAGGCCACCGCCGGGCGGTCGGCGGCGTCGCCAATCGTGATCCAATCGGCGTCGCCCTCCACCCGCTGCATTCCGAGGAGTTCCTGGTAGAAGCGGGCCATCGGTTCAATGTCTTCACAGTCGATTACCAGTGCATGGAATTTTCCAATCATGCGCCCGACTATGCCCCACGCGGGCATGGCCAGCCATGGGCATGCGGACAGCGGCGGTCCGCATGCCGGAATCTCGTCAGGGACCGTCAGCTGAGCGCAGCCACCCACACGCCGATCGCCCAGGTGCTGGCCGCGAGGCAGGCCAGGCCGAACTCGGCCAGGATGCCCAGGCCCGTAGCCTTCAGCGCGGCCAGGCTGGAAGTGACCGCCGTCCTGAACGCGCGTGTCCGCAGCAGCTCGCTCAGCAGAAGCCCGACGGCGAATCCCACCAAGAGCCCGACCACGGGGATCACGAACATCCCCACAACCGCCAAGGCGATTCCGACGAGCACCGAGCGGTTGGGGATGCCGTGCTGCTTGAGTTTCCGCCCGGTGAGGATGGCACTCGAGGCCATGCCGATAGCCACCAGCGTCAGCCCGATGCCGAACACCACCCAGCCAGTGGCCCCGGCGCCACCCCAGAGTGCCCAGGCCAGCAGGCTCGCACCGACCAGGATGCTTCCGGGCAGCACCGGGATGATCGTGCCGGCCACGCCAATGGCAATGGCCAGGCCGCAGAAGATCGTCACGATGGTTTCCCCGCTCATGCCCTTGAGTCTAGGGCGGGAAAACGACGGCGGCGCTCCCCAGCACGGGAGCGCCGCCGTCGGGCTTTACGGAAAGCCGGGCTGTTGCAGTGGGGACCTACTCGGCGGCCGCTGCGACCGCGGCGGTGACGGCCGGTGCCACGCGGGCGTCCAGCGGGCTCGGCACGATGTAGTCGGCGGAGAGCTCGTCCTCGGCGAGTTCGGCGATGGCGCGAGCGGCGGCCAGCTTCATGGCGGGCGTGATGCGGCGGGCGCCGGCGTCAAGGGCTCCGCGGAAGATGCCCGGGAACGCAAGGACGTTGTTGATCTGGTTCGGGAAGTCGCTGCGGCCCGTAGCCACGACGGCGGCGTACTTGGCGGCAACCTCCGGCAGGACCTCCGGGTCCGGGTTGGACAGGGCGAAGACGATGGAGTTTTCGGCCATGAGCTTGAGGTGCTCTTCGTCCAGCTTGGAGGAGGAGACGCCGACGAACACATCGGCATCCTGCAGGGCCTCGCCCGGTCCGCCGGCGATGCCGCGCGGGTTGGTCCGCTGCGCCATCTGGGCCTTCTTGCTGGCGGGGTCAGCGGCGATGTCGGCGCGGCTGGTGTTGATGGCGCCCTTCGAATCGAGCAGGATGACGTCCTCGACGCCGGCGGTCAGCAGGATTTCGGCGACGGCGATGCCTGCGGCACCTGCGCCGGAGACAACGACCTTCAGGCCGCTGAGTTCGCGCTTGGTCACCTTGGCTGCGTTGGTCAGTGCTGCGAGGACGACGACGGCGGTGCCGTGCTGGTCGTCGTGCATCACCGGGCAGTCGAGGGCTTCGATGAGGCGTTCTTCGAGTTCGAAGCAGCGCGGAGCCGAGATGTCTTCGAGGTTCACGGCGCCGAAGCTCGGGCGGAGGCGAACCAGGGTCTCGATGATCTCCTCCACATCCGTGGTGTTGAGGACCAGTGGGATGGAGTCGAGGTCGCCGAAGGACTTGAACAGGGCGGACTTGCCTTCCATGACTGGAAGGGAGGCGCTGGGGCCGATGTTGCCCAGGCCCAAAACGGCGGTGCCGTCGCTGACGACCACCACGAGGCGTTCGGCCCAGGTGTGCGTGCGGGCGAGTTCCGGCTTGGCGTGGATGGCGCGGCTGACCTGGGCGACACCCGGGGTGTAGGCGATGGACAGATCGCGCTTGTCGTTCAAGGGAACGGTGCTGGACACGGAGAGCTTGCCACCCTCGTGCGCGGTGAAAATCTCTTCTTCGCTCAGGATGAGTGCTGCGTCGTTGGCGCTGCCGATGGTTTCAGTGGACACGTGGTTGTTCTCCTCAGGCTTGCCGTGGACCCGCTGGCGCGGGTCGGCACAAATATGGGCGTTCGAGGAGCGTTGGTTCGGGCCAAGGGTGGCTGGCCCGGTCTGCACATCTCCTGCAGGTGGGCCGCTGGCCGCATCGGTTCTGCCATGGTAGGCAAGCCGCGGGAGTGCTGATGGCCGGAGACGAGGCGACGGGCCTTGATAAAACGTTTACCCGCCAAGCCATGTGAGCTAGATCACGAAAAATCGGGGCATTTTCGCCCAACCGGTCTAGACCGGTTACTTCGTTTTAGGGCTTTCCCAGAGCAGGTTGCAGGCGTTCTTGAGGTCTTTTTCCGCATCGAACAGCGAGATCCGCCGGCAGCCGACCAACTGGACCAGACCACTGACCGCATGCAGTAGAACCCGCGCCCTGACGGCGTCGTTGTTCACCGACACCACCAGCGCCTCGGCGAGCGAGTCGATCTCGCGGAGGAGTTCCGGGATGTCGCCGTCCCAGCTGTCCGACCTGCGGGTCAGGCAGTGCTCGACGGCGGGCTGCATCACCCGCAGGTGGAAGATCTCCATGAGCAGCCCGGTGAGCTCGTGGCGGCTGCGTTGCGGCTGGCCGCCGGGCACCTCGCGCCCGAGCCGGGCGGCCTTCGCATGGCCGCGGCCGAGCTCGCGCAATTGCTGACGGTAGACAGCAAGCATCAGGTGCGCAGGAGAAGGGAAGTAGCGGTACAGGGTGCCCAAGGGCACATGCGCCCGCAGGGCGACGTCGGAGAGGCTGACGGTGTCGAACTGCCGCTGAGCGAAACCCGCGGCGGCCTTCAGGATCCGGGCATAGCGGAGCTGCTGCCTTGGCGTGGTGGGGGCGGCGGCCATCCGCGGCAATCCCGCTGCAAGGTCGAGCGAATACGGTTCCAGGTAGTTTTCTTCGGGCATGTCCGGTGATCTGTGCTGTGCGCCGGGCGGCATCCTACGTGACTTGAAGATGTTACGGCAGGAAGGTGGGAGTTGTCTGGGAGAGGCCCGGGAAGGGATCCCCGGACACTGCGCCGGAGCGGATGTTGGCACGGGACCTACCCGGCAGTATCCTCAGGTGATCGGGCCGCGTCCGGCCCATGCTTATTGGGGGAAACATGGCGTTCAGCGCTGCTCTTTTTCGTCGGCTTTTTCGTGTCCTCGGCGTCTGCGTTTCTGCGGTGCTTGCGGCCGTGATCCTCGTGCCGGCAGGGCCGGCTGCCGCGGTGGAGGGCGGCCCGCAGCTCCTTTCCCTCGAACGAACCTCCCCCGCGGTGATCACTCCGGGAAACAACGCGACATTCAGGTTCAAGGCGTCGGCGCCGGTGACGAGCGTCAGGATGTATTTCTGGGACAAGACCGGTGGGCGCACCGCCTCCTGGTCCGGCAACAATAGTCCGGCTACCGAAGGCACTGTCAGCCTCGCGATCGACGCCGGGAGTTGGCCTAGCGGTAGTGTTCTTGCGACCTCGGTGGTCGCCAGCGGATCAGGCTCAGCTACGTACTATCGAGGCGATCCCTCTCCGGCCGGAGATCTCAAGAGTCTCGACTTCCAGGTTGATAACCCGGACGTGGTCTTTGAGGAACCCGCTGTTACGGCTTTGTCGCCAGCAGCGCCAACCCTTGCACCGGGCCAGACCGCGAACCTGAACTTCGCGCTGTCCCAGGCCGCCAGCGAGGTCCGCTTTACTTACTCGGACGATTCCCTGGTGCCAGGCTTTGAACTAAGCTGGGCCGGCACCGTTCCGAGGGGGCCGTTCACAGCCACGGCGAGCGCACCCGTCACCGCGGCCGAGACCACCGGCAAGTACACCCTGCAAAGCATTCGCATCACGTACTTGGCCGGCCGTTCCGCCGTCACCTATTACTTGGGCGGCCGAGTCGAACGGACCAGCCCGCCCGCGCCGTCACCGCTGCCTGCGATCGACTTCAACAAGGCCACCTTCTCGGTAGACAACCCGGCGGTGTCGCTGCACGCTCAGGTCAACACCGAGAAGCCGTCCATCTCCGGACCGTTGGATTTTCCGATCTCTGCTTTGACCGCCAACCCCGGCAGCTGGTCCGAGAGACCAACGGCATACCGCTACCAGTGGCTCCGTAATGGCGTACCGATTGCTGGAGCCACGGGACGCGATTACTACTCCCAGTTCAGCGACGACGGCGGCAGCAAAATCTCCGTGCGGGTTACCGCATTGCGCGAGGGGAAGTTCCCGACTGAGGCGACATCGGCGGCAGTGGGACCGATGCCGCGTGACATCCGTGTCGACAATGAGGAAATCGACGGAGATGTGTCCGTGGGAGGCACCATTTTCGCAAAGGTGTTCAAGGTCCACTCCTTTCCACAGGGTGGAGCGCCGTCTTTCAAGTACGTCTGGAAGAGGGACGGCAATCCGATCCGGGGCGCAACGCAACGCAGCTATGTCCTCACGACAGCAGACAAAGGCCACAGGGTCACGGTCGACATCCACGTCACCGTCAGCGGGCAGACGAACGTTTTTCCGGTCGTCCTGAAACCGCGTATCGCCAACCGGGATAAGACCAAGGGCCTCAACGGGGACAACACCATGGATGTCTTTGCCCGCGACAACGCGGGGACGCTCTACCTCTACCCCACGAACGGCCGGGGCTCCTGGCTGCCCAGGCAACGCATCGGCGGAGGCTGGAACATCTACAACGCGCTTGTCTCAGCCGGCGATTTCAACGGCGACGGCAAGAATGACGTCATCGCTCGGGATCGTCAGGGCAGGCTTTTCCTCTACCCGGGGAACGGGAAGGGCGGGATTCCCACCAAAGTCCAGATCGGCACGGGATGGAACATCCACCGCAACATTATTGCCCCGGGGGACTGGGACGGCGACGGCTTCAACGACATCATTGCGCGGGACACCTCGAACATCGTCTGGCTCTACCCCGGCAACGGACGGGGCGGCTGGTTGCAGCGGAAAGTCATCAGCAGGGGTTGGTCGGACTTCAACCTCCTGCTGGCACCCGGGAAGTTCTGGGGTTACAACAGGAACGAGGTCATGGTCAGGGACCGTTACGGAAATCTCATGCTCCTGACGAGCACCGGCACAGGACATTTCGGGGCCGGAACACCGAACCTTTTCACCGCCCACTTTGAGGGGTGGGACATCTTTTCCCGGATCTGCGCCTCCGGAGACTTCAATGGCGACGGCAAGGTGGACGTCTACGGCATCACCCCAACAGGAACCATGTGGATGTATTTCGGAAACGGTAACCCCAACGCAAATGTCAGGTTCAAAGGCCGCGCCGTCGTCGGCGGCGGCTGGAACCAGTTCAGCGCGGTCTTCTAGGCCGAGAACGAACCGCCGCGGCCCGCACCAAAAGAGCCCTACGCCACGCTCCTGATCTTCACCACGAATACCGCGCCCAGCAGCCCGATCACGGCCGCGGCCACATAGAGGGACACGTAACCGCCCCAGTAGGTGACGAACGGGAAGGCAATCAGCGGCGCTATCACCTGCGGCAGGGAGTTGGCCACGTTGATCACGCCGAGGTCCCGGCCGCGGTCGAGCGCTGTGGGCAGGACCTGGGTAATGAGCGCGAAGTCCACGGCCAAGTACGCGCCGAAGCCGACGCCAAGCACCACAGCGCCGGTGATGGCGCCGGCCCAGGTCGGGGCGAAGCCAAGGATCAGGCTGGCCACCGCGATCACCACGGAGGACACGATCACCAGCGGCTTGCGCTTGCCCATGCGGTCGCTCAGCGCACCGCCGATCACGCTCGTGACGATCACCATCACCGCATACAGGCCGGTGAGGATCAGCACGCCGAACTCCGGCGCGATGCCCTGCGTCCGGTCCAGATGCACGGCGTCCTTGAGGAAGAACAACAAGTACAGGGTGACCATGTGGTTGCCGATGTTGACCAGCAGCCGGGTCAGCCACGCCCACGCGAAATCGGGGTACTTCACCGGCGACACCCAGAAGCCCCTGAGGAAGTCAGCCAGATTGAAAGGCGGGCGTGCGGCGGGAGCCAGCGGAGCGTCGTCGCTCCTGAACAGATAGAGCACGACGCCGGCGATCAGCGCCGCTGCGCACACCAGGTATCCGGCGGCGAAGTTCCCCGCCACCGCCGAGGCGATCACCGCGCCGAGCAGGATGCCCACCGTCTGGCCCATCGCGGCGAGTCCGCCCACCGTGCCGCGCTGCGGCACAGGAACCCGGTCCGGGATGGCCGCCGTGACCGCGGCATAGGCGCCGTTGCACCCGGCCTGGACCAGGCACCAGAGAATGGTCATGACTGCCACGTTCGGCGCACCAGCCAGGCCCACCAATGCGGCTGCGCCCAGGATCGCACCGAACAGGACCCAAGGCACGCGGCGCCCGTAGCGGGATGCCGTCCGGTCGCTGAAGGCGCCGAACAGGGGGTTGGCCACGAGGGAGACGGCGGCTCCGCAACCCGTCACCAGCGCGAGGATGGCTTCTTTCTGGCCTTCGTCGAAATAGATGGCCTGCTGGCCGAGCAACACCTGGATCGGCCCGAAAAAAGCGGCGTTGATGCCCAGGTTGACCAGCACGACTCCGGTGATCCACAGCCCCCGGACACGGTCCACCGGCTCGGCGAGCGCCGTCGTCGTGCTTCCAGCTGAAGCAGCCGGATCCGGCACCGGACGCTCGGGCAGTGAACCGGGCAATCCGGTCAGATCGCTCGGACTCATGGCGGCTCCCCCTGCATGTGACGGTGTTGATTCAGCTTAATCCCCAGCGGCTCCCGCTGTCGGCTGTTGGGGTTAGGGTTGCAGCATCGAAGCAAGGAGAGTCAACGATGAACGAAATCCTGAGCACCGCCGATCTCTACGACGAGCGGGGCGATGAACTCGCCTCGATCGCGCTGCAGTTCCAGGACCTGGGCGGACGCAGCAGCTTCAGCGGACCCGTCCGCACGGTGAAATGCTACGAAGACAACGCGCTGGTGAAGACCGTGCTCGGCACCCCCGGCGACGGCGCCGTACTGGTGGTGGACGGCAACGGTTCCCTGCGCACGGCGCTCATGGGGGACATGATCGCCGAGAGCGCCGTGGCGAACGGCTGGGCCGGCGTCGTCATCAACGGTGCCATCCGGGACCGGCTCGCCCTGGCCAAGCTGCCGTTCGGCGTCAAGGCGCTGGGCAGCAACCCGAAGAAGAGCAGCAAGACCGGCCGCGGCGAGGTGGACGTTCCCGTGGTGATCGACGGCGTGCACATCGAACCCGGCAACATGATCTACTGCGACCCCGACGGGATCCTCGTGGAGCCGTGAGCCCACGCCGGGCCGCGAGCGGTCCCGCCGGCCCTCGGGCCCTTCGGAAAACTCTTCCGGCTATGCGGGGAATAGACCGTCAATTAGGATAGTTACTGAAAGCAACTATCAATTGCGCCTTCCCCTAACTACGCCTTCCTGGAGGACCGATGTCCAAATCCACCCCTGTCCGGGTACCCGGCGAAGTCCTGACCCACCGCCAGACTTTGACCGTCATGGTGGGGCTCATGCTCGGGATGTTCCTGTCGTCCCTGGACCAGACCATCGTGTCGACCTCGATCTACACCATCGCGAACGACCTTGACGGCCTCTCTCTGCAGGCCTGGGCCACCACGGCCTACCTCATCACTTCAACGGTGAGCACCCCGCTGTACGGCAAGCTCAGCGACATCTTCGGCCGCCGTCCGCTCTACCTGGCCGCCATCCTGATCTTCCTGGCGGGCTCCCTGTATGCAGGGTCCGTGCACTCCATGACCGAGCTCGCCATCGCCCGGGGCATCCAGGGCATGGGTGCCGGCGGTCTGCTGGCCCTCGCGCTGACCATCATCGGCGACATTGTGGCGCTCAAGGACCGCGCCAAGTACCAGGGCTACTTCATGTCGGTCTTCGGTGTGTCCTCCGTGCTCGGCCCCGTGATCGGCGGCGCCTTCGCCGGCACGTCCAACATCCTGGGCTTCGACGGCTGGCGCTGGGTCTTCTTCATCAACCTGCCGATCGGCCTGGCCGCCCTGGCCGTGGTCTTCCTGTACCTGCACCTGCCGCCGCGGCACGTGAAGCAGAAGATCGACTACTGGGGCGCAGCCGCCATCACTCTGGCGATCGTGCCGCTGCTGCTCGTGGCCGAACAGGGCCGCAGTTGGGGCTGGAACTCCGTTTCCTCGTGGGTCTGCTACGGCCTTGGCGTGCTGGGCATCGTCCTGTTCCTGCTGGCCGAACGGCGCGCCGGCGACTACGCCCTGATCCCGCTGCGGCTGTTCCGCAACGCGACCTTCGGCCTGTCCTCGCTGCTGAACTTCATCATCGGCATCGGCATGTTCGGCGCCATCGCGATGCTGCCGATGTACTTGCAGCTGGTCAAGGGCCTCACCCCCACCGAGGCCGGGCTCATGATGATCACCTTCACGGTGGGCATCCTGGCCGGTTCCATCACCGCCGGACGCACCATCTCGTCGTCGGGCACGTACCGGATCTTCCCGATCCTCGGCACGGCGATCCTGACGGCGTCCGCCGTCGTCATGGGCCTCTCGCTCGGCGTGGACACGGGCCTTTGGGTTCCCGGCCTGATCGCGGTGTTCTTCGGCATGGGCCTGGGCTTCTGCATGCAGCCGCTCACCCTGGCCATGCAGGTCTCCGTGCCGGCGAAGGACATGGGCGTGGGTACCTCGACGGCGGCGTTCTTCCGTTCCATGGGCGGCGCCGTGGGCACGGCTGTGTTCATCTCGATGCTGTTCAGCCAGGCCGCCGACAAGATCGCCGACGGGATGAAGACCGCCACCGGCAGCACCGACTACCTCAAGGTGCTCAAGGACCCGGCCGTCGCCGCCGATCCCGCCAACGCCAAGCTGTACGACTTCTTCAAGAACGGCGCGTCCAACGATTCGCTCAACGACACCAGCTGGCTGCACTCGGCCAACCCGGTGCTGACGCGGCCCATCACCGATGGCTTCGCCCAGGCGATCGACGTCGTCATGCTCACCGCCGCCGGGCTCACCCTGCTGGCTTTCCTGATCAGCTTCGCGCTGCCCAACAAGAAGCTGAGCGACCCGAAGGCCGCGGCCAAAGAAGCGGCGCCGGCGCACTAAGCATCGCTCGGTTCCGGGTTCCGGGTTCCGTCACGGGAGGCAGGCTTTGGGCCTGCCTCCCGTTGCTCCTATAGTCGTCAAATCTGACTTTGGTCAGTGATGAATGGGGTTGTGTCGCGCCGGATTCCCAGCACCCGACTTTCGGGCTGCCGTTGCGTGAGCACGCTGGGAATCCGGCCGACGTTTGATGTTCCTGGCAGTGATGGCGCAGGAAGAGGGAATGGTCTGACGCGGACGAAGGATGTCTATCCGGAGGGTTTAGCGATTGAAAAGCGGTAACACCGCTAATCCCTTTGGGTGGTCCTTTCCGGCTGACTTTGTTCCAGAAGGTAGATCCTTTGGAGCTCTGCTGGCGCAATCCAAAGTTCATACCCGGAGGTTTTGTCTATGAGGGTCCTGTTCAAGAGGCCGTGCTGGGACAGCCACACAATGGTTCCATCGGCGGTAACGGCATCTATGAGGCCATGTCGCACGACCATACCTTCACGGCGTACTTCGACGGTCGTGCCTTGGAGTTTGGCCCAGTCGTGGAACGGGTAGGCGCTGAGTGGTCCGACGTGCGGCAGATCGGTCATGACCGGAAGCCTGCCCCGTAGACTGCGCCGGCAACCCCAGCAGCCTCGGCCAATTTGTCGGCTTTCGAAATGCCTTTCGCCGTGGACGGACCGAAGGATGTGGTCAGCTGTGCTGTCTGGCCCTGCCCATAGACTTGCTGTATGGCAGTGGAGAATGTGCAGGGACCACCACCCCTTCTGGTCTTGGCGAAAATTAGTGACATTCTGGATTCCTTTTCATTGGCTCGTCCTGAACTGACGTTGGCTCAGATTCGGGAGTCGACTGGTCTTCCGACATCTACTGTCCAGCGGCTGGTGGGAAACCTCGTGGCTCAAGGCTTCATCGACAGGGCTGACGACAAATACAGGGTGGGCGTGAAGATGTCCTATTGGGCGGCCCCGGCGACCCACGGTGTGGAGCTGATAGAGATCATCAAGCCTGTGCTTCAGGATCTCAGGGACAGGTTGGGCGAAACCGTCTGCTTTTTCCAGACCTCCTTGGAGTACAGGGTGTGCGTGGCCATGGCCGAAACCCGCCATATGCTCCGCCGCGACATGGCAGTGGGACGGATCCTGCCCTTGCATGCCGGGTCTGCCGGGAGGGTTCTACTTGCCTGGGATCCAGAGGTTGCCGACAAAGTCTTGTCTGCCCGCCTGGACCAGCTGACGGACAGCACGATCACGGACACGGAATCGCTGAGGGCCGCGATCAAGCAGACGCGTGCTGATGGTTACGCGCTCACTACCGGGGAACGGGAGTCAGGTGCGAGTGGGTTGTCTGCACCGGTGTTCAATCCCCAGGCGGATCTGGTTGGTGCATTGACCATTATGGGTCCCACTCTTCGGATGCCGCGGGAGGTGTGTGAACAGTGGGTGGATGACTTGCTGGAGGGGGCAGAACGTATTACGCGCATGGTCGGGGGGCGCTTGCCTTCGACAAGCGCCCTTCCCAGGCTTTGAAGGTCAGTTCGGCATAACCCATTGGAATGCCGCTGCTTTCGAGCGGGCTCCCAGCGCTGACTTGGACCTGTTGTCCTCTTTCAGTTCGCTGGTGATGGATTCGCCCAGCCGGACGAGATCAGCGAAATTTTCCGGGCTCAGCCAGTTCGGGCGAAGACCGAAGAGCAGGTCCTCGGTGGAGGTATTGCCCGAGGCGCCCGGGGCGAAGGGGCAACCGCCCAGACCGCCGAGTGCACCGTCGATAGTGGTGGCGCCTGCATCCAGCGCCGCTATCGCGTTAGCGACTCCCATTCCCCAGGTGTCGTGCCCGTGGAAAACCACGCCCAGTTCAGGTGCGGCGGCGTTCACCCTGGCGATGAGGGAGTTCACTTGATCCGGCACGGCGTGCCCCAGGGTGTCGCAGATTACGACGTCACTGACGCCGTTGCCCCTGGGGTCTTCCACGAGTTTCAGGACCCGGCCCGGATCAATGTCACCTTCAAAGGGGCAGGTGAACGAGGTGGCCAGGCATAGTTGAAGGGTCACTCCTGCCTCGTTGGCGTGCTCCAGTGCCTGGGGCAGTGCCGCCATGCTTGCCTCCGTGGACCGGCCGATGTTGGCTTGGTTATGGGCGTCCGAAACGCTCAGGCAGTACTGCATGTTCATTGCTCCAGCAGCCGCAGCCCTCTCAACGTGGCGCGGTGTCGCTACCCAAATCCAGCACTTTTCTAGTTCTTCGGCAGTCAATGCGCTGATGAGTTCGAGGGTGTTGGCCATCGGCGGCACGAGGTCCGGGCGTGCCATCGACCCGATTTCAATGGCCGGCACCCCTGCATCCAGCAGCGACCTGACAATGCCGGCTTTCCGCTCAGTGGAGAGCATGCCGCCGGTGAGCTGCAGCCCGTCTCGAAGGGTGACGTCCCTGAGCTGAAAATCATTCCTGGTGTTCATACGGTTTCCATCTCCATTTTGGCCATCAGTGCATCCACCTGTTCCGCGGTTTTTCCCAGCACCCGCTCGAGGACATCCTTGGTGTCCGCTCCAAGGTCCGGGCCAAGGTTTCTGATCGGCAGCGACTTTCCCCCGATGACGGGAATGATCCCGGGAAAAGCGACATCGGAGATGGTCTCTTCCCCGGTTGAAACGTCGAATCTCTGCACCATGTCCCGTGCAGCGTACTGGTCATCGGCGACGATGTCGGCCGCAGTGTAGATGGGGCCGGCGGGCACTCCGGCAGAGTCGAGGATGGCGAGGGCTTCGCTGGTGGTGTGGTTTTTCGCCCAGTGGCCGATCGCGGCGTCCAGCTCGTCCCGGCGTTCCCATCGGTCTGCGTTGGTTTGCAGTCCTGGGTCGTTGCCGAGATCCGGACGGGCGATGACGTCCATGTACCGCTTGAAGATGGCGTCGCCGTTGCCCGCGACGACGATGCTTCCGTCGATGCACAAGTAGGCGTTGGACGGGGCGATGCCCTCCATCCGTCCGCCGGTCCGCTGGCGTTGGATGCCGAATGCTGTGTGGTCGGGAATCAGGGACTCCGTCACTGAGAGCATCGCTTCATTAAGGGCGATGTCCATCATTCGGTGGTCCAAGGGAATGGGAGTTTTGCCGCGCTTGACCTCGCGTTCAAAGAGGGACATGACCGACCCGAAGGCGGCATAGAGGCCCGCGATGGTGTCGCCGATGGAAACTCCGACGCGGACAGGTGGCCGGTCTGGGTCTCCGACGAGTTCGCGGAAGCCGCCAAAGGCCTCGGCGACGGCTGCGAAGCCGGGCCGCGAGGCCATTGGCCCGGTCTGACCGAAGGCGGATATTCGTGTCAGGATCAGATCAGGGTTTGCTTCGTTCAGCGCTTCGGGGCCAAGCCCCCATTTTTCGAGGGTGCCGGGGCGGAAGTTTTCCAGCACGATGTCTGATGCTGCGGCGAGTTCAAGGACAAGCTGGCGCCCTTCCTCGGTTTTCAGGTCGATGACGACGGATTTCTTGTTCCGGTTGATGGTCCGGTAGAGCATTGACGTGTTCCCGGCGTAGAGCCGCCAGTTCCGGAGTTCATCTCCGGTACGGGGGCGCTCGACCTTGATGACTTCCGCACCGAAATCGGCGAGCATCCGCCCCGCGGTTGGCGCGGCGATGTAGTTGCCCAGCTCGAGGACGCGGACGCCCTGAAGTGGGGCTACTGCGGCGTTGAGTGTCATTAGCTTTGTTCCCTATCTAGATGAAGATGCTCAGTACGAGGGTGAAACCGAGTGCAACTACCGATGCCACGGAGACGCCCAGGGTGCAGCTCTTCAGTGTTCCGCGGGTGGTTTGGCCGAGCATGGACTGCAGCAGCCAGAAAGTATTAGACGTGACGTGGACAAGGAACATTGATCCCGCCCCCGCTGCAAGAGCCAGCAGCACGGGATTGATCCCGAGTGCTGGGGCTATGGGTGCGAGCAGCCCGGCAGCCGTGATGGCCGAAATTGAGACGGAGCCTACGGCGATGTGAAGGACGGCAGCGATTACCCAGACAACCAGGAGCGGTGCCACGCCCGAAGCGGAGAAGTACTTTCCTAGGATGTCGCCCATCCCGCTGGTGGCGACCATTGCCGCAAGGGAACCGCCGGCACCGGTCAGGATCAGAATCTGTCCGGATTCCTTGAAACCGTTTGCGACCGCGGCCTCGACGCGTTTGGTGCCAATTGCCAGGCGCGCGACAAGGCTCGTCCCCAACAGCCCGATCAGCAGGGCAACCACGGGGGTGGAGAGGAAAACGGTGATGTCCGTGGTGATGCCGGCCATCTTGAGGAAGGCGCCGGAGGCGATCAGCACGAGCGAAAGGAGCATGGGCCCGAACATGACCAAGAGTCCGGGTTCGCGGGATGTCTTCGTTCCGGGAGTCCGCACGTCGTGAGGCAACAGACCTACACGGCTGGAAGTTGCGCCGCCCGTGGCGGCGCCGTGGGCAACGGCATGAGGAGCCTTAGGTTCTGCTGATTCGCTGTGCTCATGGGCGTGGGTGTGGACGACCATTCCGTCGGTGTCTTCCAGCGCCGGAGATTCGGCAACGGCCTGTTCCTCGTCGATATCTGTCTTCCACAAGCCCCGGCGGATGAAGAAGTTCATGATGATGATTGAGACGACGATCGTGGGAATGATGACCAGAAGGCCGAAGATAAGCATTTCGCCGAGCGGTACCTGGAGAAGCCCGGCCAGGGCGACCGTGGCGACGCCGGGGACCATAAGAACAATGCCGCACTCCAGGCTGATGGCCATGGCGGTCGCTATTTTCGCTGTCCCGTATTTGCCCAGTTTTGGGGCGATCCTGCGTGCCAGCGGCGCGCTCATCACCAGAAGGACATCGAGGAAGATCGACTGGAGCAATGTGCCAATAGTCAGGCCCAGGGCGTAGGGCACTCCCTTCGGTCCAAAGACACGAAGCAGTTTGTCGACAAGCTTTGAGATGGCGCCCATTTCGTTGAGGATGGCACCCATCAGGACGCCCCACGCGATGAGCAACCCGACCTTCGTCATGATGTCACCGAATCCGGTCATCACGGTTTTCGTGGTGTCGGCCGCTCCCAGGCCCGTAAGCAGGCCCAATGCAGCAGCGCCGATTACCAGCGACATTCCAGGATTCAGGCGGAGCCGAAGGATCATCACGACGATGCCGACAATCACCGCCGCGGTGATGCTAAGTATTTGCCAATCTTCCATGAGAAATCCTCCATTGGATCCATGTATTCGTTTTGGTAAGCCAAGTCACACTCCTACAATATGAGCATGAGCTCACTATGTGAGTCAAGGCAGTTTGCGGGGCCGGTCGCTTTGGCCCTGTCCTAAGCACGACAGGAAAACCTCGCCCCCTGTCAGCAAGACTTGGCGCGCGCGGCTGCAGGGCCAGTCCCCGACTGGCCCTGCTCGGTGAGCCATTGTCTGTAAGTCGCAGCTAGGTCGTCATTACGAATGCGTCCGCGTTCGAGACGCGAAATGGTGGAGACCCATTGGCCAAGTTCGCCGGCTACGGTCGTGATGGTGAGCCCGAGTTCGGCGCGTATGCGGCGGAGGTCGGAGTTGTTGGGTGCCGGCCGGGGGTTGGTGATTTGGCGGTAGATTTCTCTGGCTGCGTAGCGTTTGGGGCAGCGTATGATTTCGCGTTTTCTCTTACCCTCGGACGCACGTTTGGCCACGTAATCCTTGGTTCGCTGACACGAGGCCATGCGGACCAGGACCACCTGATACAGGGCATGGTTAGCGCCGCGGTCCCCGCCTCTGCTGAGCCGGTGGCGGGCTGTTTAGTCACGGTCAATCCGGAGGATGCACCGGGCGTCCTCTCGTTCGAGCGGGTCCCGTTCACGCACCCCGTTTCCTAAGCGGAGCTGACCAGGCCCCGCGCCCGGCCATCCAAAGGCGCCGGAATCTCCGCGATGGAGGGTCCGGCGTTCTTGTTTAACCTGCGCTGCGTGACGCCGTCGGGTGCTGCTTGCTGTGACCGGCCAGGGTCCCGTGGTGCGCAGCGTCACAAGCCTTCAACTCTTTAACACAATGGAAATCCGGCGCTGTGGCGTGCCACACTGTTTAGCGCGAGTGCACCGGCGCCTCCATTTGGAGTCCGCAGCCGACGATTGCCGCGCCACCCCAAGCCACCCAGTCCTCAAGGGAGAGACATGCCCATTTCCAGTTCCGCCAGCCATGCCGGCGTCCACCGAAAGGTCATTGGCCTTGCCATCGCAGGGGCAGTCGGCGGGTTCCTCTTCGGTTTCGATTCCTCGGTGGTCAACGGCGCAGTAGACGCCATGAAGGCCGAATTTTCGCTGGGCGAGGCTGTTACAGGCTTCGCCGTGGCCATCGCCCTCCTCGGCTGCGCCGCCGGTGCGTACCTTGCCGGGAAAGTCGCAGACCGCCGCGGCCGGGTGCCAGCGATGAAACTCGGAGCGGCACTGTTCCTGGTCAGCTCGATCGGCACGGGCCTGGCGTTTGGCGTCTGGGACCTGATCTTCTGGCGCCTCGTGGGTGGTCTGGGCATCGGCCTCGCCTCGGTGATCGCGCCGGCATATATTTCCGAGATCTCACCGCGCCAGATCCGCGGCCGGCTCGCATCCCTGCAGCAGCTTGCCATCACCAGCGGCATCTTCGCGGCGCTGCTGTCGGACGCGCTGCTGGCCACCTCCGCCGGCGGCGCACACCAGGACTTCTGGTTCGGCCTCGAGGCGTGGCGCTGGATGTTCATCGCCTGCGCCGTCCCCGCCGCCGTGTACGGCGTGATCGCCTACACCCTGCCGGAGTCCCCGCACTTCCTGGTCCTCAACGGGAAGGAAGACGCCGCCCGCAAGACCTTCGACGCCCTCATGCCCGGCGACGACACCGAGCGCCACATCCGCGAGATCCGCGAATCCATCCAGCTGGACCAGCTGTCCGCCAAGAAGGGCTCGCTGCGCGGCAACGCGTTCGGCCTCCAGCCGGTGGTGTGGATCGGCATCATCCTCTCCGTGCTGCAGCAGTTCGTGGGCATCAACGTGATTTTCTACTACTCCACCACCCTGTGGAAGGCCGTCGGCTTCCAGGAGAAGGACTCCCTCACGATCTCGGTGGCCACCTCCATCACCAACATCCTGGTGACGCTCGTGGCCATCGCCCTGGTGGACCGGATCGGCCGCCGCCCCATCCTGCTGGCCGGCTCCATCGGCATGGCCGCATCCCTGGGCACCATGGCCCTGGCGTTTTCCTCGGCCACCGGCCACGGCACCGAGATCGCGCTGCCGGGTGTCTGGGGCCCCGTGGCCCTCGTGGCGGCGAACCTTTTTGTGGTCAGCTTCGGCGTGTCCTGGGGCCCGCTGGTATGGGTGCTGCTGGGCGAGATCTTCCCGTCCCGCATCCGCGGCCGTGCCCTGGGCCTCGCGGCAGCCGCTCAGTGGGTGGCCAACTTCGCCATCACGCTGAGCTTCCCGGTGATGGCGGCCGGCTCCCTGCCGCTGACCTACGGCATGTACGCCCTGTTCGCGGCGGCGTCGTTCTTCTTCGTCATGTTCAAGGTGCCCGAGACCAACGGCATGTCGCTGGAACAGGCCGAGACCCTGTTCGTCCCGAAGGGCGCCAAGGTCTCGGCGGTCAGCAGCGACTAGCCCAACTGAATCGCAGTTAAGGCCGTTTTGGGCGTCCAAAACGGCCACAACTGCGAGCTAGTTGGGTGTGCGGCTCAGACCAGGTGCGGTTCGTGGGCGGCCAGGAACTTCCGGCCGCCCAGGGCCACGGCGATTGCCAGCAGCAGCGCCACGGCTCCGGCGAAGAACGGCAGCTGCGGGCCGAAGTGCTCGCCCAGCTGCGCCGCGGCGAACGGGGCCAGCGCGCCGCCCATCCAGCGCACGAAGTTGTACCCGGCCGAGGCGACCGGCCGCGGCGAGTCGGAGACCTCCATCGCCAGCTCCGTGTAGAGCGTGTTGTTGATGCCCAGAAGCGCACCGGCGACGATGACCAGCACGACGACGGCCGGCACCGAGTGCCCCGCAGCCAGTCCCAGCCCCACCAGGTCAAGCATGAGGGCCGCCAGGGTACCCACCAGGACGTTGTTGGTGCCGAAACGGCGTTGCAGCATCGGGGCCACGAACACCGAGAACACGGCCACGGCCACGCCCCAGCCGAAGAACACCGCGCCGATTCCGTAGGCATCCATGCCCAGGATGAACGGGGTGAAGGCCAGGATGGTGAAGAAGCCGTAGTTGTAGAAGAGCGCGCTGGCCGCGGTGGTCCGCAGGCCCTTGTGGCCCAGGGCCAGCAGCGGATCACGCAGCCGCGCCTTCTTCGCCGGCGCCGGGGTCTTGGGCAGCAGCACCATCAACGCAATGAACGCAACGGCCATGAGCACCGCGGTGCCGAAGAACGGTGCGCGCCACTGCCAGCCGCCCAGGAGGGCGCCGAGCAGCGGGCCGAGCGAGATGCCCAGGCCAAGGGCGGCTTCGTAAAGGATGATCGCGGTTCCCGCCCCGCCGCTCGCGACGCCGACAATCACCGCCAGCGCGGTGGCCACGAACAGCGCGTTGCCTAGTCCCCAGCCGGCCCGGAAGCTGACCAGTTCAGTGACGGAACCGGAGAATCCGGAGAGCGACGCGAACACCACGATCAACGCCAGGCCGATCATGAGGGTCTTCTTGCCGCCGATCCGGGACGAGACGAAGCCGGTAATGAGCATGGCCACGGCCGTGACCAGGAAGTAGCTGGTGAACAACAGGGAGACCTGGCTGGGAGTGGCCTCCAGGTTCTTGGCGATGGCCGGAAGGATGGGATCCACCAGGCCGATGCCCATGAAGGCGAAGACCGCCGCAATGGCGGTGGCCCACACAGCCTTGGGCTGCTTGAGGAATGAGGCCTTCTCAGCCTCGAGGGTTTCTTCTGCTGGCTGCAGGTGCTCTGCGAGCTGGCCGTTCATGGCGTGACGCTCCTGTCGTGCGTGCGTGGGTTGGTTTGGCTGTTCGTTTGCGGGCGGGTTCAGTCCCGGACCGAACTGTTGATCTTGTGGAACACCGGCAGGGCTGCGCTGATCGCCTCGCGTTCGTCCTCGCCGAGGGTGGCGAGGATCGCGGCAATGTGTTCATTGCGGCGGCGGTCCGCGAGGGCGACGGCGGCGCGTCCTTCCGCGGTGGCAAGCACCCGCACTGCGCGGGAGTCATCCGGGTCGGCTTCCCGGCGCAGCAGCCCGGCGCGCTCGAGCCGGATGATCTGCTCCGTGGCACTGGGAACTTTCACTCCGAGGTCGCGGGCGATCTCGCCCACCCGGGCGCCGCCGTCGAGCGCCATCTTCAGGACGCTCAGCTGCGCCGAACTCAATTCGGCGTGGGCGTCCAACCGCCGCAGGACGTACACGCTCTGGCGCAGGGCGTTGCGGAATTCCTGGGCCAGGTCGATCAGGGCGTCGGCGGGGCGTTCGGTGTTCATACTTAGGAAGCCTAATAGTTAGGTTCCCTAAAGTAAATGGAATGTGAGCGGACAGACACTCGGCCGCAGTTCAGAGCTTGAGCTTCATGCCTTCGTGGCTGGCGACGAATCCCAGCCGCTCGTAGAAGCGGTGCGCGTCCGTGCGGGGTTCGCCGACCACCAAGACATGGGCGGGATCGGCGTCGATGGCGTCAAAGGCCCGCTCGTACGGCGCAAGATCGGAGGCGTCCTCGCGCTTGAGCTGGTCGGCCGCGAGCAGGCCGAGGATGGCGGGCAGATCGGCACGGGCCGCGCGGCGGAGGGCGAAGGTTCCGCCGTCGACGTCGAAGGCCGCCAGGGTACGTCCGGCCGGCGTGCCGTGCGGAGAAACGGAGCTCATGGGCCTAGCGTGCCACGCCCTGAACGCGCAATCCACCGGCAAACCCCGAAGTGCGAAATTCAGAGTAAAACGTTCAATCATGCGAATTCGGCTGACAAGCGTTACCTTTGGAACGTCGTTTTGTTAGCCACATCACTCTTGCGGCGAATCACTCAAAGGACCCACATATGTCTGAGCAGACAACCACGGGGCAGCGCACTGCCTCCAGCAGGGACAGCGAGCCCCACCTCTCCCGCTCGCTGAGCAACCGCCACATCCAGCTCCTGGCAATCGGCGGGGCCATCGGAACGGGGCTCTTCATGGGCTCCGGCAAGACCATCTCCGTGGCCGGCCCTTCCGTGATTTTCGTGTACATGATCATCGGCTTCATGCTGTTCTTCGTCATGCGCGCCATGGGCCAGCTGCTGCTGTCCAACCTGAACTACAAGTCCTTCAGCGACTTCGCGGGCGACCTGCTCGGCCCCTGGGCCGGCTTCTTCACCGGCTGGACCTACTGGTTCTGCTGGGTGGTCACCGGTGTTGCCGACGTCATCGCGATCGCGGGCTACGCCAACGAGCTCTGGCCGGGCATCCCGCTCTGGATCCCGGGCCTGGCCACCATCGTGATCCTGCTCCTGCTGAACCTGCCCACGGTGAAGGCCTTCGGCGAAACCGAGTTCTGGTTCGCACTGATCAAGATCGTGGCCATCGTGACGCTGATCGTGGTGGGCCTGGTGCTGATCTTCACCGGCTTCAAGTCCGACGCCGGCGCAGCCACGTTCGCCAACCTGTGGCAGCACGGCGGCTTCTTCCCCAAGGAGTTCATGGGCTTCGTGGCCGGCTTCCAGATCGCCGTCTTCGCCTTCGTGGGCATCGAACTCGTGGGCACCGCAGCAGCCGAAACCAAGAACCCGGAGCACAACCTGCCCCGCGCCATCAACGCCATCCCGGTACGCGTAATGCTCTTCTACGTGGGCGCCCTCATCATCCTGATGTCCGTCACCCCGTGGACCGAGTTCAAGGCCGGCCACAGCCCCTTCATCGCCATGTTCTCCCTGGCGGGCCTGGGCATCGCCGCCACCGTGGTGAACCTGGTGGTACTGACCTCCGCCATGTCCTCGGCCAACTCCGGCATCTACTCCACCTCGCGGATGGTGTTCGGCCTGGCGAACGACGGCGACGCCCCCAAGGTGTTCGGCAAGCTTTCCAGCCGCAAGGTTCCACAGAACGCACTGTTCCTGTCCTGCGTACTGCTGCTGGCCGGCGTCGTGCTGCTCTACGCGGGCAAGGACGTCGGCGCGGCGTTCGACATGGTCACCACCGTCTCGGCCGTCTGCTTCATGTTCGTGTGGTCGATCATCCTGGCCAGCTACCTCGTATACCGCAAGCGCCGGCCGGAACAGCACGCCGCATCCCCGTACAAGATGCCGGGCGGCATCGCGATGGTGTGGGTGGTCTTCGCATTCTTCGGTTTCCTGGTGTGGGCCCTGACCACCCAGCCGGACACCCTGACCGCCCTGCTGGTCACCCCCATCTGGTTCGCCATCCTGGGCGTGGCCTACGCGGTGGTGCGGAAGTCGCCCCTCCACCAGGCCCGTGTGGCCGAGTGGAAGGCCATGTCCGACGGCGAAACCGCCGCGGTGGCCACAGCCGCCGCGCAGCGCTAGCCTCAGGCGGCGCGAGCCTCCGGAACACGAAAGCAGTCCTCCTCCACGAGCAGCTTGTGGAGGAGGACTGCTTCGTTTGACCGTCCGGTTGCTGCCGCGCAGCGACTCAGACGACGCCGTCGAAGGCGATGGTGGGCAGATCCACCACGTGCGCACCGCCGTCGGCCACGATGGTCGCGCCGGTGATGTACGAGGAGTCCGCCGACAGCAGGAAGTTCACCACGCCCGCCATCTCGGCCGGTTCCGCGGCCCGGCCGAGCGGCACATTCGCGGTCACGGCGCCGTAGGCTTCCTCGCGCCCGGACAGCCCGGCGCCCTCGGCGAACTGGTCCATCTCGGCGTCGGCCATCGGGGTGCGGACCCAGCCCGGACAGAGCGCGTTCACCCGGACGCCGTGCCGGCCGTAGTCCCGGGCCAGCGACCGCGTGAGCCCGATGAGCGCGTGCTTGCCCACGGTGTAGCCCGCCACGTTCGGGCCCGCGAACAAGCCGGCCAGGGAGGACACCACAACGGCACGGCCGCCGTTCTGTTTCAGCTGCGGCAGAGCCTCGCGCAGGGCGGTGAAAGCCGTGGTCAGGTTGGCGTTCAGGCTGGCCTGCCACGCGGCGTCGTCGGTGTCTTCGACGGACGCGAAACCGTGTCCGCCGGCGTTGGCCACCACCATGTCCAGCCGCCCGAACTCCGCCACCACGGCGTCGACGGCGGCCCGCGCCTGCGCGGCGTCGGCCACGTCCGCGACCACGGGGAACGCGCCGTGCTTCTGTGCGACGGCGTCCAGCGGCTCCTTGCGGCGGCCGACGACGGCCACCGCGGCGCCTTCCTGCAGCAGCCTGGCCGCGATGGCCTCGCCAATGCCCGTGCCGCCTCCGGTCACGAGGGCCACCTGGCCGGCGAGTGGTTTGGTGCTGGTCATGGTTGCTCCTTGGGTAGGAAATCGTGGAACGGGCTCAGGAGTTGGTTCAGGCGGGGAAGGACGAGCGGGCGAGGTACCCGAAATCGGACACCAGGCTGGTGCCGCTGACCGGCGCGGAGGCAGGAGAAGCCAGGTACAGCACATGGTTGGCCACCTGCTCCGGACTCTGGACCGGGAAGTCGCGCGCGTTCAGGGATTCTGAGCTTTCCCCGAGGTCCGTACGCGCCATCGGGGTGTCCACCACGGACGGGCAGACGCAGTTGACGCGAACGCCGTCGGCAGCCAGCTCCACGGACAACGCCCTGGTCAGCTGCAGGACCGCACCCTTCGAGGCGTTGTACGGCACCATTCCCGGGGCGGCCACGAAGCTGGAATCCGATGCCAGCAGCACCATGGTTCCGGGTCCGGAAGCGGCGGCGGAGGCCTCGGAGGAGGCTCCGCTCGCCGAGGAGCGCAGGAACGGCGCCGAATGCTTGGCCAGCAAGAACTGCCCGGTGACGTTCACGTCCATCACGCGCCGGAATGCGGCCACCTCCACATCCTCGAGGCCGGTTCCGACCGGCCCGGAAATCCCGGCGCAGCCCACCACGGCGTCGATCCCGCCGAACGCAGCGGCCGCCGCTTCCACGGCCCGGCGGACCTCCGCCTCCTCGCTGACGTCGGCACGGAAGAAGCGGGAAGCTCCCGCACCCGGCACCGCGGCGAGGTCGCGCTGCAGGACGGCTCCGGCGTCGTCGTCGACATCAAGCAGCGCCAGCCGGGCGCCCTGGCGGGCGAAGGCGAGCGCACACGCCCGTCCGATGCCCGAGGCCGCGCCCGAAACCAGCACCACCTTTCCCGCCAATCCAAGATCCACCGCACGCTCCTGTCCGCAAACTGTCCACCCATGCTGCCAGCGGATCCCGTCCCGGCACTTGACCGGCCGCGAACGCGACTTGTCGCTGGGTGCCCGGCTTGGGGAGGAGGAGTCGCCGCGCGGCCTTGCCAGTTTCGACAAGCGGCCTTCGCTCGCAGACAAGGAAGCCGCCCGGGAGCCTCCCTACGCTGGAGCCAAGCCCGCCGAGCAACGTGACCCGGCACACAGCGGGCCTGATGCCGCCACCGCCGACGGCCGGTCCTCGAGCCGCCGGCTGCACCTAAGGACACACCATGAGCAACAACCTCCTCGACACCTCCACCTGGCTGCCCCTGGACGGCCTGGCTCCCGGTTTCGACGCCAACAAGGCCACCCCGGTCCAGGACCTGGCCGGCAGCAAGCTGACCGTGACGGTTGACGCCGTGCCGGGCAATTCCGCGGACGACGGCGGCGGCAGCTTCGTTTTCGAATTCGACGCCGGCACTGTGGCCTGGAGCGCCGGGGGACGGTCGGGGGACGATCACTACGAGGCATTCGCCGTGGCCGAGGGCCTTTACTACGCGCAGTGGCAGTCTGCTGCCGACCCCAACTACTCGGTGTCGCTCTTTGTGGACCTCGACTTCGGCCGGGTGCTGTTTGTCGGCGCCGCCCTGGGCCACGCCGAGCCCGGCGAAACCGCCGTCCGCCACCAGTTCCTGCCCGGCGTGATCACGGGGTCCGAGCCCACCGGCGAGCCTGTCGCAGAGACCACGGCGCTCCTCGGCCGCCGCGTGGAGTGGGTCTACAGCGACATCCACGCCTACGAGCACGTCTATCTCAGCCCGCAGTGGTACACGTGGCAGTGCCTGGCCGGACCCGAACGCGGACTGGCGGACACGGACACCAACACCACCTTCCAGATCCGCCCGGGCATCTACGTCTTCACCTGGCGCGAAAAAGTGATCCCGTGCGGCTCCGTGACGATTGCCGACCACCGCGATGTCAGGGCCATCCGCTCGCACGGCTACCTCTTCGGCTGGGACGAGGCCGGCACCGAGCCGGTGCATTTCACTTTCGGCGCCCACGGCCGGTTGATCAGCATGACCTCGCACACCCCGGAGCTTGATCCGGCGCGGCCTTAGTCCGGCGCTGACCCTCTAATCCACACGCGAGTTGGCACTTGGCGGCAGTGTTGGGCCGGCGGATTGCCGTGAACTGCCAACTCGCGTGGGGCCCTCCGGAAGCACACCGCTCGCTATGGTTGTCCTGAACAGGACTTCAATCGGGAGGGTGCATGTCGTACGTCGTTGATTTTGAGAAGGTCTCCACCACGGGCCTTGAGTCGTCCCCCGTAGCGGAGGCCCTCGCCGGGCTGCGCGCCAACGAGGCGCGCTACTACAAGAACAAGTACGGCCACGTTTTCACGGTCACGCCCGCTGCGGAGGCCCCGGAAATCCTCGAGCGGATCCACCGTGTCCTGGCCGAGGAGCGCGAGATCGTCATCGCTTCCACCCCGCTGGAGGTGTCTTCCTTCGAGGTCGACGGGCTGCGCATGGACTACGTCTTCTACGAATCCGGCCTGTCCATCAACGTGATGTACAGCCTGGCGGAGGGCGGCAAGCGCGCTGTCGGCTTCAAGCTTTCCCAGGGCATGGATGTGCCGGAGGAACTCGCGGAGAAGTTCAAGTTCGCCCGACAGAAGTCCAAGCTGGCCGGCGAGATCCGGGGCTCTTTCTTCGTGATCAAGGGCGAGTACTGACATGACCGCCGTCGATGATTCCGGCACCGATGTCCTCCCGGAACCCGAACGCGAAGTCCTCTCGTGGGACGCTTTCGGGGACGCCTCCCGCGAGCTCGCCCAGACAGTGGTGGACAGCGGCTTCCAGCCCGACGTCGTCGTCGCGATCGCCCGCGGCGGGCTGCTGCTGGCCGGGTCCATCTCGTACGCGCTGGGCGTCAAGGCCTGCGGCGCGCTGAACGTGGAGTTCTACACCGGCATCGGCACTGTGCTGCCCGAGCCCGTGGTCCTGCCGCCGATGCTGGACGAAGGCGCGCTGCACGGCAAGAACGTTCTCCTGGTGGACGACGTCTCGGATTCCGGCCGCACGCTGGCCAAGGTGGTCGAACTGATCGCCGACTGGGGCGCCGAGGTACGGACCGTGTGCCTCTACACCAAGCCCCGCACCATCCTGGCGCCGGACTACGAGTGGCGCCGCACGGACAAGTGGATCACCTTCCCGTGGTCGGCCCTCCCGCCGGTGACGGCCGGCGGCTGAGTATCCCAGCAGAGCCCGACGGCGGTAAGCACCTTCCATCGAAAGGCGCGGGTGCCGCCGTCGGGCATCTTCCTCGCGAGTCAGCGCGGCGAGGGTTCCAGCTCCTCGATCGCGGCTTTCTCCACCATGCCAAGGTGCTGGCGCACGAGCTGCACTGACAGTTCCTGGTCGCCTTCCAGGAAGGCCTCCACCAGCTGGGTGTGGACGCGCTTCATCTTCTCGATGTCGTCGCGCCGGGAGTCGATGACTGCCACGAAGAGCGAGGAGTCAATCATGAGCTGCTCCTCCTGCTTCATGAGCCGCTCGTTCCCGGACATCCCCACCAGCGCCACGTGCAGTTCGCGGTGCCTGCGGGAACTCTCGGCGATGTCGCCGGAATCCATCGCCTCGAGGTAGCTGGCCAGGGCCTCCCTGAGCCGCACCTTGCTGTCCTTGCCGGCCGCGATCGACCGGATCCCCGCGTGGACTTCCACCAGTTCGCGGGCCTCCATGATGTCCCGGACTTCCTTCTCCGTGAACGAGCGCACCTGCGCACTGTGGTACGGACGGCGCACCAGGTACCCCTCGCCGATGAGGTAGTTCAACACTTCACGGATGGTGGTGCGTGAAACGGAGTACTTTTCGGCGACCCATTTCTCGGTCACCGGGGCACCCGCGGCAAGCTCGCCGCTGACGATGGCGCGGCGGATCTCCTCGGCTATTGTCTCGGCCGCAGGGGTAGATACCCCGCCCGCGTCCCCCCTGCTTTCACTCATGCCGCTCATGTTCCCAGATCTCCCCCAAGCGCACCATTCGATGTCATGAAATCAATTTTGCCAGACAATTTCTTGACTTGAATGGCATCTATGGCAAATATTGTCATACATTCACGGAGAAACTTGTGGGAAGGATCACAGAATGAGCGTTGCTCAGGCACAAGACGCCGGGCACCATGAGGCGGGAAAACTCTGGGGCGGGCGCTTCGCCGCCCCCTCGGCCAAGGCCCTTGAGGACATCTCCCGCTGCCCTCCGGAGTACTACCGCATGGTCCGGTTCGACGTCATCGGCTCGAAGGCCCACGCCGGTGAACTGGTCCGGGCCGGCCTGCTGAGCGAGGTCGAGCGCGTGACGATCAGCAGCACGCTGGATGAGATCGTGGCCGACCACGAATCCGGGCAGGAGCGCCCCACCGCCGAGGACGAGGATGTCCACGGCTACCTGGAGCGGGTCCTCGTTGAGCGGCTGGGCATCCTGGGCGGCAAGCTCCGGGCCGGCCGCAGCCGCAACGACCAGACCGCCAACGAACTGCGGCTCTACCTCCGGGCGGCAGCCGCCCGCCTTGCCGAGGGAGCGGCGGACTTGGTCGAGGCGCTGATCCAGCGGGCGGAGGAAAACCGCGACGTCGCCGCGCCGGGTTTCACGCACCTGCAGCCCGCCCAGCCCATCACCTTCGGACACCAGCTGCTGGCGCACGCCTCCGCGATCTCGCGGAACGTCCAGCGCCTCCGCAACGCGTGGGAATCGTCGTCGCTCTCCCCCCTGGGCGCGGCCGCACTGGCGGGCAATCCGCTAAGCCATGACCCCCGGACGGCGGCGCGCGAGCAGGGTTTCTCGGGCTTGGTGGTCAACTCGATCGACGGCGTTTCCAGCCGCGACCACGTAGCCGACTTCCTCTACGCCACCGCCATGCTGGCCACGGACATCTCCCGGCTGAGCGAAGAGCTGTGCCTCTGGTCCACCACCCAGTTCGGCTGGATCGGGCTGCACGACTCTTGGTCCACGGGCTCCTCGATCATGCCGCAGAAGAAGAACCCGGACATCGCCGAGCTCTCCCGGGGCAAAGCGGCCCGCCTTAACGCCAACTTGAGCGGCATGCTGGGCGTACTGAAGGGGCTCCCCTTCGCCTACAATCGCGACCTTGCCGAGGACAAGCACTTCTCCTTCGACAGCACGGACACCCTCGAACTGGTGCTGCCCGCCATCACCGGCATGGTGCGCACCTTCACCGTCCGTGCCGACACAATGCGCCGCCAGGCGGCGCAGGGCTTCACGCTCGCCACCGAACTGGCCGACTGGCTCGCGGAACAGGGCATCCCCTTCAGCGAGGCGCACGACGTCGCCGGCGAGGTGGTGCACTTCTGCGAGGCCGAAGGCATCGGGCTGGAAGAGCTGGGCCTGGCCCAGGCGCAGTCCATCGACTCCCGCATCACAGAAGCGGCACTCGACCGGCTCAGCATCGAGTCAGCACTGGCTCGGCGTTCCGGACCCGGCGGCACCGCGCCGTCGAACATCGACCGTCAGGCGAGCGCCTTGCGTGGCACGCTGGCCAGCAGCCTGGCCGGCTTCGCCACCCCCGACTCCGTTACTCCCGACTCCCAGGAGGTTTCGCCATGACGCCCACCCAAGTCACTGCGCGCGTCACCTACCGGATTGTTCCGGTCAAACATTGGGCCCGCTGGATTGCCGCGATCGCGACGGCGGCCGTGCTGGCCTGGATTGTCGCCTCCTTCGCGGGGGCCCAGATCGACTGGCCCACGGTAGGCGAATACTTCACCTTTCCGGCGATCGTGTCCGGCATGGGCATCACCGTGGTCCTGACGGCCGTCTCCATGCTGATCGGCATCGCGCTGGGTGTATTGGTCGCCGTCATGCGGCTCTCCTCCAACCCGGTGGTGAGCGGCATCGCCTGGATCTACGTCTGGTTCTTCCGCGGCACCCCGGTGTACCTGCAACTGCTGCTCTGGTTCAACATCGCCCTGGTGTTCCCCGTTGTGGGCATTCCCGGGCTGATCGAAGGCCGTACCGTGGACATCGTCTCGCCCTTCGTGGCGGCGATCCTGGGCCTGGGCCTGAACCAGGGCGCTTACACCTCCGAGGTGGTCCGCGCCGGCATCCTGTCCGTGGACGAAGGCCAAGGGGAAGCGGCCAAGGCCCTCGGTCTTCCTGGTACCGACATCATGCGGACGGTGGTCCTGCCCCAGGCCATGCGGGTCATCCTGCCCCCGATCGGCAACGAAACCATCGGCATGCTGAAGACCACTTCGCTGGCATCCGCGATCGGCGCCTCCGAAGTCCTGAACGAGGCCCAGCACGTCTACCTGGTCAACAACATGATCATGGAGCTGCTGATCGCCTCCGGCATCTGGTACCTGCTGGCCGTGTCCGTCCTGTCCGTCATCCAGTACTACGTGGAACGCCGCTTCGCCAAGGGCAGTTCCAGCAAGGCACTGCCCCTGACCCCCTGGCAGAAGGTGGTCTGGTTCTTCACCAGCCGTAGGAGCGTCGCATGAGCATCCAGCCCCTTGTCCAGCTAGAAAACATCGTCAAGAACTTCGGCCCCAACGAAGTCCTCAAGGGTGTCGACCTGGAAGTGAACAGCGGCGAAGTGGTCTGCATCCTGGGTCCCTCCGGCTCCGGCAAGTCCACCCTCCTGCGCTGCATCAACTTCATCGAGCAGCCCACCTCCGGGCTGGTCTTCGTGGGCGACGAAGTCATCGGACACCGCCGCACCCAGGACCCCGAGGTCCTCCAGCAGGTCCACGAGAACGCCATCGCCCGGCAGCGCAGCGAGATCGGCATGGTCTTCCAGCGCTTCAACCTGTTCCCGCACATGACCGTACTGGAAAACATCACCCACGCTCCGCGACTGGTGCGCGGGCACAGCGCGGCAGTGGCCAACGAAGCAGCCATGGCCCTGCTTCAGAAGGTGGGCCTCGCGGACCGGGCCACGGCCTATCCGCGTCAGCTCTCCGGCGGCCAGCAGCAGCGTGTCGCGATCGCCCGTGCCTTGGCCATGGAACCGCGGCTCATGCTGTTCGACGAACCCACGTCCGCCCTGGACCCGGAACTGGTGGGCGAAGTCCTCAAGGTCATGCAGGAACTCGCCGCCGGTGGCCTGACCATGATCGTGGTTACCCATGAAATCGGCTTCGCACGAGAAGTTGCGGACCGGGTGGTCTTCATGGACGGCGGCGTGATCGTGGAGCAGGGCAGCCCTGCCGAAGTGATCGACAACCCGCAGAACCCCCGGACCCGGGCCTTCCTGTCCCGGGTCCTCAAATAGGACACCGAAGTAGGCGTCCCCGAGTAATCCAGGCTTCTCCCCTCATCCCCCGGAAAAACCCACTCCCCCGAAGGAAGACCATGAAGAAGAACATCCTCACAGGCGGCATCGCCGTCGTAGGCCTCGCCCTGGCACTCACGGCCTGCGGCGCGCAAGCCAAGAGCGCTGACGGCAAACTCAGCACCATCAAGGACGGCGTCCTGAGCGTCGGCCTGTCCCCAGACTTCCCGCCCATGGAGTACCTGGATGAAAGCAGCAACCAGCTGGTGGGCGTGGACGTGGACATCGTCACCGAAATCGGGAAGCGCGTGGGCCTGAAGGTCGAGTACACCCAGCAGAAGTTCGACCAGCTCATCAACTCCGTCCGGACCGACCGCGTGGACATCGTCTTCTCCGGCATGTCCGACACCGTGGAGCGCCAGAAGACCGTCGACTTCATCGACTACTTCAAGTCCGTGGGCCGCTTCTACGTGCTGGGCGCCAACAAAGCCAAGTTCACGCAGGACACCGACGTGTGCGGCCAGAGCGTTGCCGTGAGCTCCAAGACCGACTACTACCCGGCGCTCCAGCGCTTCAGCAAGGACAAGTGCGAGGGCGCCGGCAAGCCGGCCGTGAACATCGTGCCGACCGATTCCGGCGCGGCGGCCCGCCTGCAGCTGGACCAGGGCCGCGCGCAGCTGGCCATCCAGGGCGCGGAAAACCTGGTCTATTTCGAGAAGAAGTCCCCCGGCAAGTACGCCATGGTCCTGGGCAACGTTAATGAGCTTCCGTTCGGCGCCGCCACCAAGAAGGGGAACTCTGCGCTGCAGGACAAGGTGGTCAAGGCTTTCCAGGCCATGAAGGACGACGGCACCCTGAAGAAGATCCTCGACTCCCACAACGTGGGCTACGGCCTCACGGATCCGGTGCTGAACGGGGTCAAGTAAGCGGTGAAGCCTGATACCTCCGGGGCCGGTGTGGACAGCAGCGCACCACTGCGCAGCGCCACACTGGCCCTGGCCTTCGACCTCGACGGACCCACCGGAGATGCCATGCTCACCGGCGCCCTCTGGCGCAAGCCGGGCTACTTCACTTTGGGCGCCTACGGACCGCACCGGGCCATGCCCCGGATCCTGGATATCCTGGCCGGGCACGGGCTCACAGCCACCTTCTTCACCCCGTCCTGGGTGGTGGAACAGTGGCCGGAACTCTGCCGCAGGGTCCTCGAACAAGGCCACGAAATGGCCCACCACGGGCACCGCCACGAAGTGTTCTTCGGCAAGGCCGAAGAGAAGCAGCGGGCCATCATCCGCCGCAGCCGGGACATCTTCCGGCAGCTCCTCGGCGCGCCGGGGGTTGGCTTCCGGGCCCCCTCGGGCGACTGGCATCCACGCACCGCCCGGCTCCTCGCGGAGGAAGGACTGCTGTACTCCAGCTCGCTCCGGAACGGCGACCTGCCCTTCCGGCACGCGGACAACGGCCTGATAGAGCTGCCGGCGAAGTCCCTCTTCGACGACTACACCGCCTTCGCCTACCACCGGGCCCCGAACTTCCCGTCCGGGCTGGACCGTGTGGCGCCCTATCGTCCGGTCTTCAACGGCTGGTTCGACGAGATCCTCGCCGCGGCGGACGAGGGCCTCATGGTCAGCACTATCTGGCACCCCAAGGTGATCGGCACACCCGGCCGCGCCCTCCTGCTGGACGAATTCCTCGGCAGGCTCCTGGACTCGGGACGGGTTCACGTGACCACCTCCCGCGCCGTGGCCGAGGACTGGAACGAAAGGCTCCCGCGATGAACAACTCACCGGTCTGGCCGCACGGGGCGCGCTGCGCCGTCGTCGTCACCATCGACGTCGACGGTGACCTGCCCTTCCTGGCCCTCGACCCGGGGCACCGGGACCGCCTGAAGTCCCGCTCGGTGGGGCAGTACGGCCCGGACCACGGCGCCGCCCGGCTCCTGCGCGTGCTGGAGCGGCTGGGCGTCAGGGCTAGTTGGTTCGTCCCCGGCGCCGTCGCGCAGCAATACCCGGAGCTGGTCCGTTCGGTGGTCCAGGGCGGGCACGAAGTGGCCAGCCACGGCATGCACCACCTGGACTTCGACGGCCTGGACCTCGACGCCCAAGTGGCGGAAATGCTCGACGGCGCCCGGGCCCTGCAAGAGGTCTCCGGTGTCCAACCCCGGGGGTTCCGCACGCCCTCCGGCGAGTGGAAACCGGGCTTCCCCGAGGTGATGGCCGGGGCCGGTTTCCAGTGGTCCTCTTCCTTGCCGGGCGACGACCGCCCCTTCCCGCTGGGCGGCACCGGCGTCCTGGAACTGCCGTTCCGCTACGAACTGGAGGACCTGCAGTACCTGGGCTTCAACCTGGACCCGCCCTTCCCGCCGGGACAGTCGCGGATCCAGAGCCTTGAGGCGGTCCGGGACAACTGGGACATCGAGTTCGCGGCCGCCCGACGCTTCGGCACCGTGCTCACGCTCCGGCTCAACGCCGAAATCATGGGCACGCCGGGCCGGGCGCGGCTGCTGGAGGACTTCCTGTCCTCCACCATCAACTCCGGGGAGGCCTGGTTGGCGACCTCCGGCGAACTCGCCGCACACTGGGCCGGGCAGCCGGCGGAAGAAGACCATCCCTACCGCCGGTTCCTCGACCTGTCAGCCCGGGAATCATGACGACGGCGGCCGGCCCCCTCACGGCGCAGCCGCTGGCCCGCCGCTTGGGTGAGTGGGTTGCCGGGATGACGTCGCGGCCCCTCTCCCCCGCCCTGGCCCAGAAGGCTTCCGACCACCTCCTCGACACTCTCGGCGCCATGGTGGCGGGCCAGGATGAACCGCCTGCCAGGGCCGCACGGGCGGTGTTCCGGCGGCCGGGTCCGGTGCCGCTGGCCGGCGTCGCAGGTTTGGGGCACCACCGCGCCGCCGTGGATCCGTTGGACGCCGCGTTCGTCAACGCCGTCGCCGCCCATTGCCTCGAGATCGACGACACCGAAGGCTGCGACCATTCCGGCGCCGTCGTGGTTCCGGTACTGCTGTCGCTTCTGCCCGCGGGTGAAATGCCCGACGGCGGTGCCCGCCCGGGAGGGCGGCTCCTCCCAGCGCTGGTGGCCGGCTACGAAGTGGGCCGCCGGGTGCAGCTCGCCCTGGGCGGCTACGAGCGGCACAACGCACGCGGCTGGCACTCGACCGCGACCTGCGGGGTGTTCGCTGCTGCGGCCGCCGCCTCGGTCATGCTGGGGCTGGACGGCGGGCAGACGGCGTCGGCCCTGGGCATCGCGGCGAGTTCCAGCGCCGGCAGCTGGGCGTTTTCCGCCGACGGAAGCATGACCAAGCAGTTCCATCCTGGGCAGGCCGCGCGGGCCGGCCTCGAGGCGGCGCTCCTGGCCCAAGCGGGCGCGAGCGGTCCGTGGCAGGTGTTCGAGCCAGTCTGGGGTGGGTTTTTCGCCACGCACGGAGATACGGGGCTCGAGGGAGCCGGCGGCGCCGGCGGCGCCGGCGGGCGCGGCGGGCGCGGCGGGGGCGGCGGCGTCGATCCCGGCGTCCTGGTGGACGACCTGGGCTCCACCTGGCACTTCGGGAACTCCGCTCTCAAGCCGTACGCGAGCTGCCGCAGCGCCCACACGGCCATCGACGGCTTCCTCGGCGTCCTCGCCGCAGAGGGCCTGGCTCCCGCGGATGTCCAGGCCGTGCGGGTCCACATCAGCGATTTCCTGCGGCCCATGATCTGCCCGCCCGCGCCCGCGGACGCCGCCCAGGCCCGGATGAGCCTGCCGGTGTCACTGGCCCTGCTGCTGGAGGGCAGGGAGCTGATGCCCGAGGGCTTCAGGGACTTCGACAGCCCCGAGGTAGCAGCGCAGCTGGCACGCATCGAGGTCGTGCGCGATACGGAACACGAGCGGGAGCCCTTGGTTGAGGTCGTGACGGACCGCGGCACCTTCGCCTCCCGCGTGCACCATGCCCGGGGCGGTGCGCGGCATCCCCTCAGCCCGGCCGAGGTGGAGGAGAAGTTCCGCAGGCTGACTGCGGGGCACCTCCGCCCGGACCATCAGGCGGAGTGGATCGCCTTCGCCCGGAACCCACATTCCCTGCACCGGTTTGGCAGTTCACGGCAGTAATCTGCGAAGACACTGCCGTGAACTGCCAACTCGCGCCAAGGGTGGCTCAGAGCGGCGTAACCACCAGGTCCTGGTAGGCGGCGCGGCCGTCGAACACGTTTACGCCCACCTTCCCTGAGCTGAACTGCGCATCCGTGATGTCGATCAGCTGCGCACCGTCCACCGAAACAGTGATCCGGTTCCCCCGGATGGCTGTGTCCAGCTGGTAGCTCACGCCCTGCGAAAGGGCCAACGGGACCTTCGCCAAGATGCCGGTGGTGGGGTTGAACACCCCGTTGACCAGCACGAACACGCGGACTTCGCGCAGGTTCGGGTCAAGGTTCACGTAGTATGCGCTGGACCCGTCCGCCGAGGAACGCAGCAGCACCGAGCCGGCCCCGCCGTAACCGTGCTCCGGGGCGAGGTCGCGGTTGCGCATGGCCCCAGCGAAGGGTTCGCCGCTGAAGCGGACCGTGGCCTGGACCCGCACATCCGTGAACGAGCCCGGGCTCATGGCCGTGGAGTCCTTGTCGAAGGTACCGGCCAGTCCGGCGCCGGTGCTTTCCCAGCGGCCGCCGGGCACCACCGAATACGCGCCGAGGTTGTGCCGGGCGCTTCCCGTCGCGGCAGGCAACGGGGCCGACGGCGGAGCGGACGTCAGGCGGGAAGTGTCCGCGAGCTGGTGGACCTTGACCGAAACCAGCCGCGCCGTCCCGCCGCTCGCGGTGAAGGACAACCCTGTGGAGGACGGGTCCGGGAAGATGAGGGAGGAAATCGACGCCGTCCCGTCCCCGCCGAACACCTCCACCGACGACGAATCCACCAGCACCCGCAGCTTCACCCGCCGCTCGGAACCCACCACGGACGTGTTCCACGGCGCCGAGGCGTTGTCCGCCGAGGTGCCGCCGAAGTAGCGCGTGAAGTCTTCACGACCGGAGCTGCCACGGTCCACGGTGACGGTTCCCGGGCCAGTGCCCGCACCGGCGTCGAACGTCACGGAGGTCTCCTGCGCACCGGTGGAGCCACTCCCCTTGCGGAGCCCGAAGGCGAACGACGAAGCGCCGCCAACCGAGGGCAGGCCCACCTCGGCCTCGAGTTCGAGGGTACGCCCCGAGGCGACGGCCAGAGGATTGGCGGACGACGGTGTAACGGTGATGTCCGAAGCCTGCCAGGTGGAGGCCCTCAATGACTCCTCCTCCACAACCGGGGACTGGCTCAGCCGCAGCCCGGCCCCCGGAACATCCACCAGTTTCAGCTCGCGCGGGATGCTGAGCTGGCCGTTCCAACGGCCGGTGGGCGGGCTGAAGGCGTAGTCCCAGTTGCTCATCCAGCCGATCATGATCCGGCGTCCGCCCGGGGCTCCGAAGAAGCTCATGGCGGCGTAGTAGTCACGGCCGTGGTCGGCCTGGAGCACCTGGCTGGCGGTGGTGTCCGGGGTGAAGCTGCTGCCGTTCCACGTCCCGGTGACGTACTGCGCGGCGGAGCCGTTGGTGGCCCGGACCGCGCCGGTGCTCCAGTACAGCACCCAGCGCGAGGTTCCGGGCTGTCCCTCCACAGGCATGGAGAAGAAGTCCGGGCATTCGAACACCCCGCCGCGGACCCAGTCGCCGTAGCCGAAGGAGCTCGCGAAGGTCCAGGACACCAGGTTGGCGGAGGCGTAGAAGCGGATGTGATCGCCGGCGGCCACCACCATCACCCACGTGCCCACAACAGCGTCCCAGCTGACCTTCGGGTCGCGGAAGTCCCAGCCGCCGTTGGCGCCGCCGGGGTTCTGCACCACGGGCGCGTCCTGCACGAGCCGCCAGGAGCGGCCCTTGTCCGAGCTGTAGGCGGCCCGGACGGACTGGTTGCCGTTGGGCGCGTCGTGGTTGAAGGAGGTGAAGAACGCCACCAGTCCTCCACCGGACACCCCGTTGAACAGCCCGCTCGTATTCGAGGCGTCCACCACGGCCGAACCGGACCACGATTCCCCCGAGGCCAGGTGCGGCAGGGCGATGGGCAGCTGCTTCCAGTGCACCAGGTCCGTGCTGACGGCGTGCGCCCAGCGGCCGCGGTCCTGGTGGAAGAGGTGGTATTCACCGGCGAAGTAGACCAGGCCGTTGGGGTCCGAGCTGCTGCCCGAGTCCTGCGAGTAGTGATAGCCGGGCTGGTAGAGCCCGTTCATGTACTCCTCCACAGCGTCGGCCCGGACGTTCTGGAACACCGCGGTGCCGCCGTCCGCCAGCAGCGCGATGCCGGTCCCCGGGGCCGTTCCCGCGTTGCCATTCAGCACAGCTGTGCCATTTACCAGCACCGTGGCGGTGTTGCCCTGCAGCGTGAGCTGGACCCGGTTGAACGGGGACAGCGCAGTCTGCTGCGACCCCGTGAAGCTGCCGGCCGGAAGCGTGCCGGACAGCAGTAAAGCCGAGGTGGCGCGGTTGTACACTTTCGCGGTGCCAGCTGCGGGATCGATCCGCAGTTCCGTACCGCCGCTGCCGTCGGCATTGCTCCGGACCACCAGCGAGGCGGTCGCCGGAGAGGTGACGTTCAGGTCCAAGGAGGCGACGACGTCGGACGCAACCGCCGGGACGAACCGCACCGCTGCATTTGGGGAGCCAGTACCGGACGACGCCGTCGCGCGCAGCCCGAGCGCGTCAGGTTCCCAGGAACCCGCGCCGGAACGCCAACCCTGCAGCGGCGATTCGAGTCCGCGCAGCGTCATGCCCTGGAACACCGTCGTGCCGTTGTAGGACAGCAGGCCCACGTTCCCGGAGGCTGCTGTGGAGTCGGTGGCCGTGATGGACGGCATGGCGCCGTTGGGGTCCAGGAAGTCGGTCTGCCAGTACACGGCCAGCTGGGACCCGGAGGCCGTGACCCGCAGCCGGTAGACCTTGTTCAGTTCAATTGCCGTGGCGAAGGTGCCCAGGGTGGTGTTGTCCGAAACCCGGTAGAGCCGCAGCCGGCCGGCGTTCGGATCCGCCTCGGCGGCGTAGCCGGAGGTACCGGCGGAGTTGCTGCGGAACAGGACCGCCCCCACCCCGTACGTGGAGGTGAGCTGGATGTCGGAGGTGAAGTCCACGTCCGCGGGAGACTGGCCCGTGGCGACGGCCCGGATGTTCGTGTCCGCCGGGGCCGCGCCGCGGAATCCGGTGGCCGTGGCCTGCCAGGCGGAGGCGGAGGACACGGACCAGCCGTCCACGTTGGCGTCGATGGTCCGCACGCCCGGGGTGCCGAAGGAGACCGTGCCGTTGTAGGCGTGCAGGCCCACGTGGCCGGAGTTGTAGCGGTAATCCGTGGCGTCGATCCGTTCCACGCCGTCCACCGCCACGTAGATCCGCGGCCCGTCCACGTGCACGTCCACGGTGTAGTCCTGGCCGGTATTCAGCGGAACCGAGGCCGGGGTGGCGATGTCCTGGCCCGTGGCCAGGTCGAACAGCCGCACCCGGTCCAGGTTCGGGTCGATCGTGGCCGCGTACCCGGCCCCGGCGTCGGGGGTGGCCCGGAAGACGAGCGCCCCCACGCCGTAGGGCGTTCCGGCGTCGACCTTTACTCCGGCGGTGTAGCGGGCGGTGCCGGCCACGAGCTGTTCACTGATGGCCGCCGCGTTCTGCCCGGGCTGCGCGACGGCGGTGTACCCGCCCTGCGCGGTCCGGGTCCAACTGCCGCTGACGCCCACTGCGTCCGGCATGGTGCTGGTGGTGCTGTTGAGGGTGACCGGGCCCGGGCCGACGGCCGCCGCGGGAACGGCGACCCCTGTTCCCGCGAAACCCACGCCAAGGACCGCGGCCGTGAAGCCGGCAACTATTCTTTTATGCATTCAGATCGCCTTTGATCAACGGATGAATGGCTTGCACCAGACGTGAGTGCCCAGTTGTGGCGGGTTTTTCGCGTGAAAGACCGCCACAACTGAGCACTCAACGGGGTTTACGGGAAAAGGACGCGGCCACCTCCTCCGAAGATCTCCCCCATGGTCCAGGCGTCGAAGGACAGGAGCCGCGCGGATCCGGCAACGGCGCCCAGGCTGACGCGCCCGCCAAGGAGTTCCGGATAGGCGCGCGCGGTGAGCGGCTTGCCGTTCGCGAAGATCTCGACGGCGGAGCGGTCCACGAGCACGCGCAGCGAGACGCGGCCCTCGGGCATCGTCACCGGCCCCTCGCGCGGCTCGGCGTCGAGGCCTTCCTCTTCGGCGGAGAGGCTGCTGCGGCTGCGGTCCAGCCGCAGGGTTCCGGAGGTGCCGTCCGCGTCCAGGGCCAGTTCGACGTTGGTTTCCTCGCGTCCGTCGTCGGAACCGAGCACCCCGAGCCGCACCACGGAACCGGCGGAGAGCTGCAGTTCGATTTCGAGATCCAGCTGGTTTCCGGAAATGCCGGGAACCACCGGGGTTCCGGCGCCCACCAGCACTTGCCCCGGCAGGTGGACATGTCCGGTACGCAGCCGCTCCAGCTCGGGCACGGGTGCGAAGGACAGGGTGCCGTCCGCGGCGAGGGTGGTGACGCGGGGCAGGCTCATGACGCCGGACCAGCCGGCCTCGACGGCGGTTTCCTCGGGGCGGCCTTCTTGCAGCCAGCCGAACATGATGCGCCGGCCGGATTCGTCGAGGAAGGATTGCGGGGCGTAGAAGTAGCGGCCGCCGTAGTCGAGCCGCTGCAGGGCGGCGGGCTCGAAGGAGTCGCCGGAATACCGGCCGCTCCAGTACAGCGGGTGGCGGGTGTCGCCGTCGTTCCATGCAGAGAAGACCAGCGCGTCCGGCGCCGCCTCGGCCGAAGCGGAACCGAGGGTTCCGGCGCCCGCGCGGAACAGGTCCACGCACTCCCACATGGTGCCGGTCCAGTCGGTGGCCTCCGGGTCACCCGAGGCGTCCCCGATGAAGAGCGGCCCTACATAGTCCCAGGAGCGCAGGTCCGCGGATTCGTAGAGGAACGCAGTGCCGCCACGGCCGCGGATACCCGAACCCACCAGCTGCCGCCACTTCTCGCCTTCGCGCCAGACGCAGTGGTCGCGGTAGGCGGTGATGTCGACGCCGGCGGGCGGGGCCGCGATCACCGGGTTCTCCGGCGCCTTGCTCCAGCTCCGCAGATCCGGCGAGCCGACCGCCACGCAGGGCAGCTCCCGCTCGCCGTGCCGGCCCGAGTACACCAGGGTGGGGACACCGCCGTCGTTCACGAGCACGCCGGACCAGCAGCCGTCCCGGTCCGGCGCATCCGCGCCCGAATCCGGTTCCAGCGCCACGGGCACATCCTCCCAGTGGACCAAATCCGTGGAAACGGCGTGGCCCCAGAGGATGCGGTGGTGGAAGGCGCCCTCGGGGTTGTACTGGTAGAAGAGGTGGTAGGTGCCGTTCCACTGGCTGACGCCGTTGGGGTCGTTGAGCCAGCCGGCCGGGGACACGAAGTGGAAGCGGGGCCGGTGCGGGTCGGCTTCCGCGCGGGCCACGAGTTCGCCTCGGGGGACGGTGGCCAGCGGGTGGGTCAGTTCAGTCATTCAGGAGACCTTGGATTCTACGAGGGCGTGGCCGGCCGAGCCGGCGGCTGGACGGTACAAGTGGCAGCGCACCCAGTGGCGGTTCTCGGGGCTGCCCACCCGGTGGCGGACGGGCTGCTCGGCGGAGCATGGCTGCTCGGGGTCGCCGTCGAACGCGCACGACGCCGGCATCATCACTGCGGCGCGCAGCTCCGCCCTGCGGACGGGGTCATACGAGCCGCTGCGGGCGGGGTCCGGCACCGCGGAGACCAGCAGCTGCGTGTACGGGTGGGCGGGGTTGGCCAGGAGGTCCAGGGACTCGCCTTCCTCCACGAGTTCCCCGGCGAACATCACGGCCGTGCGGTCCGCGAGGTAGCGGGCGGAGGCGAGATCGTGCGTGATGTAGAGCATGGAGATGCCCTGCTCGTCGCGGAGCTTGCGCATCAGGTTCAGGATCCCGATCCGCACCGAGACATCCAGCATGGACGTCGGTTCGTCCGCGAGGATCACCTGCGGTTCCACGGCGAGCGCCCGGGCGATGGCCACGCGCTGGCGCTGCCCGCCGGAGAGTTCGTGCGGGTAGGAGTTGAGCATGTCCGGCTGCAGGCCCACGGTGGCCATGAGTTCCTCAAGGCGCTGCTGCGTTTCGGCGGCGGAGCCGGCCTTGCCGTGGATGGCCAGGGAGCGGCGCAGGAAGTGCTCGATCCGGTGCGCCGGGTTGAGCGAGCCGAAGGGGTCCTGGAAGACCATCTGCAGCTGCGAACGGTACGCCCGGGAGGCCTGGAAGCGGTCGCGTTTGAGGACGTCGACGCCGTCGAGCAGGATTTCGCCGGAGCTCGGCTTTTCGAGGCGGGCCACGCAGCGGGCCAGGGTGCTCTTGCCGGAACCGGACTCCCCCACGAGCGCCACGATTTCGCCACGCCCCAGGCTGAGGTCCACCTGGTGGAGGGCCCGGACAGCCTTGCGGGAGAACAGCCCGCCGATGGGGAAGGTCTTGCTGAGGCCGCGGATTTCCAGGGCCGGGCGCGTGGTGCCGGCGACGGGTGTTGCGGCACCCAAAGTAGTGGCACTCATCGGGAGGCTCCTTCCAGAACGGGTCCGCCGGCGGCGCCGGCAGTATCGGCACCGACCGGTGCCACAAAATGTCCGGGCGAGACCTCGGCGAGGTCCGGGATGTTGCGGAACTTCACGCCGTCGGCCAATCCCGTCAACGGAACCCGCGGCCCGGTGAGCGGAGGGAACGCGCCCATGAGGGCCTGCGTGTAGGGGTGCTGCGGGCTGGCGTGGATGTCCGAGGCCTTGGCGGTTTCCACGATCCGGCCGCCGTACATCACGGCCATGCGGTGGGAGAGTTCCACCATGAGGGACATGTCGTGCGTGATGAACAGGACGGAGAAGCCCAGTTCGTGCTGGAGTTCCTTGATCTGGGCCATGATTTCCTGCTGCACCACCACGTCCAGCGCCGTGGTGGGTTCGTCCAGGATCAGCAGCGAGGGCTTGAGGGCCACGGCCATGGCGATCACGGCCCGCTGGCGCATGCCCCCGGAGAGCTGGTGCGGGTAGGACCTGAGCCGGACGGGATCGATCCGGACCAGTTCCAGCAGTTCCGCGGCCCGGCGCAGGGATTCCTTGCGGGAGTAGCCGGCGTGGGTGGTGTAGATGTCCGTGATCTGCTCGCCGATGGTCAGCACCGGGTTGAGCGAGTTCATGGCCGACTGGAACACCATGGCCACGTCCTGCCAGCGGAAGCGGCGCAGTTCCTCGGGGCTCATGGCCAGCACGTCCTTGCCGCCGAAGAGGATGCTGCCGCCGGCGATCTTCGCAGGGTTCTTGAGCAGGCGCATGATCGAGTTGGCGATGGTCGACTTGCCGCAGCCGGACTCGCCGGCCAGGCCGAAGATCTCGCCGGTGCCGATGCTGAAGGAGACGCGGTCGACGGCGGTGGTGGAGCGGGTGTCGCCCACGTACTTCACGGTGAGGTCCTTGACCTCCAGGACCGGCTCGTGCGAGCCGAAGGAGACTTGGGAGACGGTCATTTCGCTGCCTTCCCTTCTGAAACGGGCTTGATCTTGCGCAGGCGTGGGTTGGTGACCTCGTCCACGGCATAGTTGATAAGGGCCAGGGCGAAAGCAACCAGTGCGATACACAGGCCCGACGGGACGAACACCCACCAGCTGCCCGTGAGCAGGGCGCCTTCGTTGCCTGCCCAGAAGAGGTTGTTGCCCCAGGAGACGGTGCTGACATCGCCCAGGCCCAGGAATTCCAGGCCCGCCTGTGCGCCGATACCGTAGATGACACAGGCCAGCAGGGTGCCCATCACGATCGAGGCCATGTTGGGCAGGATCTCGCGGAACATGATCCGGCCTGCCCGCTCACCGGACACCACGGCCGCGGCCACGAAGTCCTTGGAGCGGATGGACAGCGCCTGCGAGCGCAGCACCCTGGCGGAACCGGCCCAGCCCGTGACGATCAGCACGAGAATCACGGTGCCCAGGCCCGGTGGCAGGAACGCGGCCAGGATGACCAGCAGCGGCAAGCCGGGCAGGAGCAGGAACACGTTGGTGACCAGGGACAATGCCTCGTCGATGAACTTGCCGAAGTAGGCCGAGGCCAGGCCCACCAGGATCCCCACGAAGGTGGAGGCGAAGCCCACGGTGAGGCCCACCAGCAGGGAGCTGCGGGCGCCGTGGATGGTCAGGGCCATGACGTCCTGGCCCTTGGCGGTGGTGCCCAGCCAGTGTTCGGCGGACGGCTCGAGCGACGCCATGTCCGTGATCCGGGAGGGATCGCCCGGGAACAGGACCGGCGCCAGCAGCGCCAGGGCGATGAACACCAGCAGGATCGCGGTGCCCACCATGGCCTTGCTGTTTGTCAGGAGCCCGTGGACGAGGCCCTGTTTCGGTTTGCGGGGCGCGGGCGCCTTGCCCGCAGCGCCCGGTGCCGCCGTCGGGCTTTCCAACGCAGCTTCAGCCGCGGAAGGTGACGGTTCGATGTAAGTCGTCATAGTAATCCCTAGTTGCTGCGCACGCGCGGGTCGAGGCGGACGTAGAGGATGTCCACCAGGAAGTTGGCCAGGAGTACTGCGGCCGTGATGGTCAGGAAGAGGCCCTGCATGAGCGGGTAGTCCAGGCCCTGCACGGCGTTGAGCAGCTGGTAGCCGACGCCCGGGTAGGCAAACACCACCTCGGTCAGCAGCGCACCGCCCACCACGAAGCCCAGGCTCATGCCGAAGGCGGTGGCCGAGGGCAGCATGGCGTTGCGGGCGGCGTAGCGGAACATGATGCGGCCCGGCCTGAGCCCCTTGGCCTCGGCCATGGTGATGTAGTCCTCGGCGTTGGTGGCGATCATCGTGTTACGCATGCCGAGCATCCAACCGCCGATCGAGACCAGCACGATCGTCAGGGCGGGCAGCACCAGGTGGGCGCCGGCGTCAGAAATGAATTCCCAGCTGAAGGCCGGTTCCAGGCCGTCAGTGAACGCGTGGCGCAGCGGGGACCAACCCAGGATCATGCCGAACAGGTACAGCGCACCCATCGCCAGCCAGAAGTACGGGAAGGAGCCGATGAAGATCAGCAGCGGCGGCAGCGCCGAGTCGATCGCGCCGCCGCGCCGCCAGGCGGCGAGGATGCCCAGCAGGTTGCCCACGACGGCGGCAACCACCAGCGCGGTCCCGCCGAGCAGGAGGGTCCACCCGATCTGGGAGGCGACGACCTCGGTGACGGGGGTGGGGAAGCGGGTGATGGACACGCCCATGTTGCCGGTGACGATGTTGTGCAGGTAGTCGACGTACTGTTCCCAGATGGGTCGGCTGTCCACGCCAAGGAGCTTGCGCAGGGCCTCGATCTGTTCGGGCTGCATCTTGCCTTGGGTGCGGGCGAACATGCGGGAGACCGGGTCGCCGGGCATGAAACGCGGGAGCAGGAAGTTCAGTGTGATGGAGGCCCAGAAGGCGATCAGGTAGAAACCCAGACGGCGCAGGATAAAGCGCACGGTTTCCCTCCGTTCGGGAATTGCGGTGGCCGGAACCGTGGAAGGTCACGGCCGGATAAGAGAGGTGGGGTGCGCCCGGCGGCGGCAGGGCTTACCTGGGCAAGCAGCACGCCGCCGGGCGGTGAGGGGAACGCCAGGCGTTTACTTGCGCGGTTCCAGGGTGGTCAGAACCAGGACAGTGGTCGGCGAACGGTCCGAAAGGGTCGCGTACGGGTTGTCCTGGCTGGGCCAGCCGGTGAAGTGGACGTCGGTGTAGTCGCCCCATTCCGGGCCGGAGAACAACGGCACCAGCGGTGCGGCGTCGTTGTACTCCTCCTGGAGCTTGTAGGCGATGTCCTTCTGCTTGGTTTCATCGCCGGCGGCCACGAATTCCTTGAGCAGCGCATCGGCCTTCGCATCGCCGAAGCGGTGGTAGTTGTCGAAGGTCTTGGTGCCCACGGGCTTGACCGTGGCGGTGCCCATGGAGGTGTTGAAGTACTTGAACGGGCTGGGGTCGTTGGCGCTCCAGACGATGCCGGAGTCGAAGGTGCCCTGCTCGTAGCCTGCCACCACAGAGGCCCAGTCGGGCGAATCCACCTTCGCGGTGACGCCCACGGCCTGCAGGTTCTGGGAAATCACGTTGGCCACGGACAGCCAGTCGGAGGAGGACGCGCCCACGGAGATCTTGAATTCGAAGGGCTTGCCATCCTTCAGGGTGCGCTTGCCGTCGGCGCCCTTGGTGTAGCCGGCCTCATCCAGGAGCTTGTTGGCTTCCTCGACGTTGAGCTTGGTCCAGCTGCAGTTGTCCTTGACGGCGGGGTTCTTCCACTTCTCGTAATTGCCGGAGAGGCCGGTGCAGTCGGCAGCCTGGGCGTAGCCGCTCATGCCGATCTTGGCCACCTGGTCGCGGTCAACGGCCATGCTGAGGGCCTTGCGGACCTTCGGCTCATTGAACGGGGCCTTGGTGGTGTTCAGCTGCCAGTTGATCATGGCACCCGTGGGCGGGAACCAGTAGTGGCGGTGTTCCTTGTCCTTGGCGATGAAGGTCTTCTCGATGTTCGGGATGTACTGGGTGGACCAGTCCACGTCCCCGTTGACGCTGGCGAGGTTGGCCGCGTCATTGCCGGACATGGCGAGCATCTTGATACCGGCGATCTTCTGCTTCTCCGGCTGCCAATAGTTGGGGTTCTTCTTCAGCACGAAGGACTGGGCCTGGAAGTTCTCCACCTGTGTGTACGGACCCGTGCCAACAGGCGTGGCGTTGGGGTCCTTCGCCGGGTCGGCGATCGCGGACCAGATGTGCTTGGGCAGAATCGGGAGCTGTCCGAGCTCATAGAGGGCCGGAGACCACGGCTTGCTGAAGGTGAAAGTGACCTTGTTGGTGCCTTCCGGGGTGACTGCCTTGAGGTATTCGAAGCCGCCCTTGATCTTCTTCTGGAGCTGGAAGGTGTAGGCGACGTCCTCGGCCACGAGCGGCTTGCCGTCGGACCATTTCACGCCGTCGCGCAGGGTGTAGGTAATGGATTTGCCGTCCTTGGCGACGTTCCATTCAGTGGCGAGCCATGGGGTGGTGTCTCCCTTGGCGGGGTTGAAGACCAGCAGCGTCTCGTAGATCGCCTGGTTGACCATCGGATTCACGGTGGGGGCGAAGGGGTTGAAGTTGCGGTCGAAGGTGCTCATGTCTTCGCGTGGGATGGTGAGCAGGGCGTTCTGGTTCGCAGCCGCGGCGGAAGACCCGGCCGGCTTGTTTGCCGTTGCCGAACAACCCGTGAGGAGCAACGCCCCCACTGCCAGGCCGGCCGCGGTAATCCGCGCAGACCTCAGAAACCGGGATTGTGTCATGATGGTTATCTCATTCCTATCTTGCTGAAAGGTGGGTTGGGGAAGATCTTCAGTGGTGATTTCGCGGTCAGACTGAAGAGCGTTCAAGCAGCGGACAGTCGACCAGCTGCTGGTCGGCAGCGATCGGCTGTCCTGCTGTGAGGGCTGCGAGCGTCCGGACTCCCAGAGCGCCCATTTCCTCGAAAGGCAACGCAACCGTGGTGAGCTTGGGCCTGAGGTAGGCCGCAATCAATTCCTGGTTGTCGAAGCCGATCACGGCGATGTCCCCGGGGATGGTCAGTCCCCGTTCCTTGATGGCGTCGTACGCGCCCATCGCCATCCGGTCGTTGAGGCAGAACAGGGCCGTCGGCCGGCCCTCCCCTTCCTTGTACCGGTCAAGAATCGTGCAGGCGGCCGCATAGCCGCCGTCCGCCGTCGCGTTTCCGGAGACAACGAGCTCCGCGTCCAGTTCCAGCCCGGCCGCGGCGAGCGCTTCGCGGGCACCCTCCAATCGCCCGACGGCGGCGGGGATGTTTGGGTCCAGGTTGATCACGCCGATCCGGGTGTGGCCTGCCTGGAGCAAACGTTCGACGGCGACCCGGCCCCCTGCGCGTTCGTCCGGGACGATCGAGGGCAGTTTGCCGTCGGCGTCGAAACAGTTGATCAGCACAGTGGGAACCTCGTTGGCGCTTAGCGGAACGTGCACGCCACGGTGGTAGGTGGCCGCGTAGAGCAGTCCTTCCACGCGCTGTTCCAGGAGCTTTTCGATGGCCGCGTCTTCCAGGCCCTGGTTGGGGCCCTGAGCATCGGCCTGGTCGGAGGGCGCGATGAGCAGGAAGCGGCGGTCCAGCCAGGCCTGGTCCTGGGCGCCCTTGATGATGTCGACGGCGAACGGTGCCGTGACGATCTCAGTGACGATCCCGTACCAGTCGCTGCGCTGGGAGGCCAGGGCGCGGGCGCCGGCGTTGGGCCGGTAGCCCAGTTCCTGGACGGCGTCGGCGATGCGGTTGCGGGTGTCTTCGGAGATACCCGCATCCGCGCGGTTGCTCAGGACGAAGGAGACGGTGGTGCGGGAAACGCCGGCGCGCCGGGCGACGTCGGTCATGGTGACCCCGCGCTGCCGGGGCTTGGCGGCTGCGGAGGAGGCGTTGCCGGTGGTCTTGGCGGCTGGGCCGGCAGCCTTGCCGACCTTGCCATCGGCGGTGCTTTTCGCCATTGAACGCTCCACTTGCTCTTCGTCGATGCAAGCTTGCCGCTTGCCTTGCAGTCATTCGGGCCTTCGCTGGTAACGCGCGTTACCTTGAAGGTGTGATTCAGGTTACGCGCGTTAGTTGGAGGTGTCAACGAGGAGTTTCGGCGAAGTTTCACACGCCTCTCCGCGGTTGCCCTCCGATTGGCGCGGACCGGGACAGCGTCGGCCGAGCCTTCCCGCTGAATTCGCCGGAGGACTGCGGGGCGCTGAAGAGTCCCAGCGACCCCGCAGCTCTCCCGCGACCCCGGGGGCAGCCACGCAGGCCCGGGGACAGCCGCCCAGACCCGGGGACAGCCGCCCAGACCCGGGAACCAGCCAGGCCGCCGGGCATTACGCTTATGCCATGGCATTGAGAGCCCCCCGCGTGACCCCCGGCCTGCCCGCCGGCGACGCCCAAAGCCTGGCCCGCTCCCTCCAGGACAGCAACGACATCACGGTGTTCGTGGACGGCACCGTCCACCGCCTCCCCGCAACGGCTCGGGACGCCGTCGTCGACCTGCTCCAGAGACTCAGCCGCGGCGAAGCGGTGAGCGTCAGCAGCGTCGAGGAAATGCTCACCACCTCCCAGGCCGCGGAGCTCGCGGGCATCTCGCACACCTACCTGCGGAATATGACCGACCGGGGCGACATCCCCGTGGAGTACCGCGGCACGCACCGGCGCATCCGGCTCGGCGACATCATGGCGTGGCTTGAAACCCAGAAAGCCCAGAAAAAGGCCGGGGATGCGGCCAACCCCGCAACGGCGGAGCCTGCCGAACAAGAATGACGCACGCCCCGCGGCACATGACGGCGTGATAAGGATCAAGCAACAATCGCGGCGAAGCGGGCCGTGGATTGCACCCCCGGCGATACCCTTAATCCGTGCGAAATTTCAAGGGATGGCATATCTTGGCGGGCCTGGCCGCGATGGCCGTTGCCGCTCCCTTGGGATCGCTCATGGGCCTGAATTTCGTGGCCACTTTCATGTTCGCCTGCGTGGCCTTCGTTGCGGTCGCGTTCTGGGTGGACAACAGGCTGGCCCGGCGCCGCACGGCCCGGACCGAAGCCGGCGAACTCCCGCTCCGGGACCCCGCAGACAGCTAAGACTCAGATCCGTGGCCGCGCCGCCCATCTCCTGGCCTTGAGTGCCGCGTGCAATTCCAGCCGCACGCCCCCGCTGAGCGGGTCGACGCCGATCAGCTGCCGGATCCGCGCCAGCCGGTTATAGATGCTGCTGCGGTGCAGGTGCAGCTCCTTCGCCACCTCCTGGACCGAGCCGTCGCTGTCGTACAGCAGCTCGAGCACCGGTAGCAGTTCCCCGTTGCGGTCGGCGGCTTCGAGCTTGCTGAAATGCACTGAACCATGGTCGTCCCAGCCGCCCGGCGCCGTCAGGCGGTCGAACAGCTGGTAGACGCCGGTGGCACGGCTGTCCACCAGCTCGCCGAGGCGGGGGTCGACGGCGGCGGCCTGGGCTGCGAGCTTGGCCTGCCGGTAGGCGGGGCCGAGTCCGCGGATCACGGGCAGCGGTTCGCTGATGCCCAGGATCAGGCGCTCCACGCCCCGGCCGGCACGCTTGGCCAGCTCTAGCTGGTAGTGCACCAGCACCTGGGCGTGGACGGCGCGTCCGGCGGTTTCCCGGAACAGCATCACGGCGTGGGTTTCGGTTCCGGCGCTGAACAGCACCGAGTCGACGCCGATGGTGGACTGCAGCGCAGCCGAGCGGTGGATGAGGGTGGCCGCGAGGGGATCGCCGACGCCGTCGCCTCCTCCGGCGTCGAGCACCACCACCAGCTGCCAGGGGGCTTTGCCCTGGATTTCCTTCCAGCCGGCCACAGCGGCGAGCGCGTTCGATTCGCCCTCGCAGGCGGAGAGGAACTCCCGCTCGCGGCGGCGCCGGAACTCGGATTCGGCGGTGTTGGATTCCAGCAGCAGCCCGGCGAGCAGGTCCAGTTCGTTCCGAACGCCGGGCAGCTGGGCGAGGATCGCCGTCGCGCTTTGCTCCTCGAGGTCCTGCTGCACCCAGAGGTACCCCACCCGGAATCCCCGCACCAGCAAGGGAACGCAGACGCGGCCCAGCATGCCCAGTTCATCGTTGGCCGGGACCACCACCGGGCGCACCGCCGTGGCGATGCCGTGGGAGAGCTGCCAGGCGCTGACGTCCGCCGGGACTTTCTTGCTGAGCAGAAAGTTCACCCGCACACGGTCGGCGTGGGACTGGTTGGAGCTGTAGGCGAGCAGCACGCCGTCGAGGTCCTCCAGGGACAGTCCGCGGCCGAGCTTGAGCGCCACTTCTTCAACAAGCTGTTCCACGTCCTGCTGCATGCTGCAAGACTACTGCCGGGTCAGCTCCGCTTCCCCTCCTGCGAAGGCCCGGAGCATCGCCTCGCGGTCGAAATGGCCTTCCCACTTGGCGACCACGAATGTCGCCACGCAGTTGCCCAGCAGGTTGACCACTACGCGCATGGAATCCATCAGGCGGTCCGCGCCCAGGAGAAGCGCGACGCCGGCTACCGGGAAGATGCCCAGGGCACCGGCCGTGGCGGACAGGGCGAGGAAGGCCGAGCCGGGGACGCCTGCCATGCCTTTGGAAGTGAGCATGAGGACGCCGAGCGCCACGAGCTGCTGGCCGAGGTCCAGCTGGTGTCCGAAGGCCTGGGCGAGGAACAGCAGGGAAATGGACAGGTAGATCGCTGCGCCGTCCAGGTTGAACGAGTAGCCGGTAGGGATCACCAGGCCCGTGGTGCTCCGCGGGCAGCCTGCGTTTGCGAGTTTGGTCATGATGCGCGGCATGACCGATTCCGTGGAGGCGGTGCCCAGCGCGAGCAGGAACTCTTCGCGGGTGTACTTCAGGAACTGCCAGAGCGGCACGCGTGCCACACCCCACGCGACCAGGAACAGCAGGGAAATGAAGACGACGGCGGCGCCGTAGCAGGCGGCGATCAGCACGGCGTAGGTGCCCAGGGAATCGAGCCCGTACTGGCCGATGATGAAGGCCATGGCGCCGAACGCCCCGACGGGTGCCACTTTCATGACCCAGGCCATGATCTTGAAGAAGATGTCGAGCACCGTCTCCATCAGGGTCAGCACCGGGGCGCAGCGTTCCTTGCCGATCACCACCACGGCCGAGCCGAAGAAAATCGCGAAACAGAGCACCTGGAGCAGGCTGTTGTTGGCAAAGGCGCCCACCACGCTGGTGGGGATGATGCCCAGCAGGAACTGTCCCGCGTCCTTGGGCGGGGCCGTGCTGGTCTTCGCGTTCAGCGCGTCCTGGCTGAGCGAGTTCGGATCGATGTTCAGCCCGGCACCCGGCTGTACAAGGTTGCCCACCAGCAGTCCGAAGGCCAGGGCAAAGAGCGTCGCCGCGGTGAAGTAGACGAGCGCCTTGATGCCCACCCGGCCCACGGCCTTGACGTCGCCCACCGCGGCGATTCCGGTGACGATCACGAGGAAGATCAGCGGGGCGATGATCATTTTGATGAGCTGGATGAAGCCGTCGCCCAGGGGCCGCAGCGCCGATCCGAGGTCCGGCCAGAAGTGGCCGATCAGCACGCCGGCCACGACCGCGAGCAGGATCTGCAGGAAAAGGGACTTGTAGAACGGCTTCGACGACGGCGGCGCCTTGGGTCCGCGGACCGGCCCGCCAGTTCGGCCGGCGGTTTCTCCGGCGGTCTTTCCGGCAGCTTGGCCGGCCAGGGAAGAGGCGTTGGGATTCATGGGAGTCCACGATAGGGATGCTTGGTTTCAACCGTGTGGCACGAAGATCACATGACGAATCATGCCTGAAACATTCGTTCCAGGCAGCGGCGCGGGCACTTCCGGAGCGACCGTCCAGACTCTTCCGCGGGACGCCCAACATCAGGCGACACCTGCCGCTTCGCAGCTCGACAAATGTCGAGCTGAAAATCGCAAAAACCGCGGAATCACGCGGAAGCCGTGTCCCGCCGTCGGGCTTGTTCCTGTCTGGTGGCTCACAGGCGGATCTATTCTGGAATCACAGTCCCCCACCGCAAAAGGCCCCCTAAGCCTTTCGACAATGGAGCCCAAAAATGATCATCGGCGTCCCCAAAGAGATCAAGAACAACGAATTCCGTGTAGCCATCACTGCGGCCGGAGTTCACGAGTTCCGCACCCACGGCCACACTGTGCTGGTGGAGCGCGGCGCAGGCCTGGGCTCGGGCATCACCGACGAGGAATACTCGATTGCCGGCGCCGAAATCGTCGCCGACGCCGATGAAGTGTGGGCCCGCGCCGACATGGTCATGAAGGTCAAGGAACCCATTGCCGCCGAATACCACCGCTTCCGCAAGGGCCTCATCCTCTTCACCTACCTGCACCTGGCGGCAGAACCCGAGCTGACCCAGGAGCTCATCAACTCCGGCGTCACCGCCATCGCCTACGAAACCGTGCAGGACGGCCGCGCACTGCCGCTGCTGGCGCCGATGTCCGAGGTTGCCGGCCGCCTGTCCGTTCAGGTGGGTGCCAACTCGCTCATGGCTCCGGCCGGCGGCAAGGGCGTGCTGCTGGGCGGCGTCCCCGGTGTCCGTCCGGCCAAGGTCGTAGTGCTGGGTGCAGGCGTGGCGGGCACCAACGCCGCCGCCATGGCCCTGGGCCTCGGCGCCGACGTGACCATCATGGACATCAACATCAACCGCCTGCGCGAACTGGATGCCCAGTACCAGGGCCGCCTGAAGACCGTGGCCTCCAACGCCTACGAGATCGAAAAGGCCGTGGTGGACGCGGACCTCGTGATCGGCTCCGTGCTGATCCCGGGCGCCAAGGCACCCAAGCTGGTCTCCAACGAGCTCGTCTCTCGCATGAAGCCGGGCTCCGTGCTGGTGGACATCGCCGTGGACCAGGGCGGCTGCTTCGCCGACACCCACCCCACCACGCACCAGGAGCCGACGTACAAGGTCCACAACTCGATCTTCTACTGCGTCGCCAACATGCCCGGCGCGGTGCCGAACACCTCCACCTACGCGCTGACCAACGTCACCCTGCGCTACGCCGTGGCCCTGGCCAACCTCGGCGTCAAGGCCGCGTTCGACCGCGACCCGGCCCTGGCCGCCGGCCTCAACATCGCCGCCGGCCACGTGGCACACCACTCGGTGTCCGAGGCCCACGGCCTGCCCCTGGTGGCCGACTGGCACGAGCTCGTCTCCGCCTAGTATCCACTCGGTACCGACCACGACGGCGGGTTTCCGGCTTACAGAAGCCGGAAACCCGCCGTCGGGCGTTAAGTGGTGTGCTGTCGGGGCGCCGTCAGGGTTTGGCCGGCAGTCCGGGCAGGGATGGCGAGGGCAGCGGCACCGTCGGAACGGGAAGCGGCACCTTGCTTGCCCCGGCACGGGGAAGGTCCGGGATGTCCTGGTCCGGCTTGGCAGACGGCACGGGACGCGGCGGCGCCACGGTGGCGGGCGTCCCGGCGCCGTGGCCGGGGGCCGGAGAAGGAGCATGGGTTTCCGTCGGGGCAGCAGTTGCCCCGGAAGGCGTGGGGACCACCGGCGTTGCCGGGTCGATCGGATGCGCTGGCGGGGCGGCGGGCGCCGCGGGGACCAGTTTCGAGACGACGGTGCCCACCGCCTGCCCAAGGTGGCCCAGGGCGCCCGGAATGCCGCCGTCGGAAGCCGCTGCAGCCGTTGCGCCGGCGGCAAGGGACGCGGCGACAGCGACGGCGGTTATCGCCATCCGGCGCCGGCTGCGGCGGACGGCCAGTTCGTCCACCAGGGCGGCGGGGTTTTCGACGGCACGGTTTTCGGACGCGGCGCCAGGCACCATGAAGGCGCGGAGCTGGGCGGACGGTTCGGGGCGGACGTCCGCCAGGGCCCGGAGTTCCAGCAGTTCGTCGCGGATGTCCGCGGAGTCCGCCAAGCCGGCCTCGGCGAGCAGCCGGTTGATCCCCTCGGCGCTGCTGCCGGCGCGGTATTCGCTCATGATGTGCCATTCCTTTGCTGCGCGCACTCCCGGAGTGCGAGCAATGCCCTGCGCTGCAGTTGTTTCACGGCTCCTTGTGTCTTGCCCATGATGGTGGCCGTTTCTTCCAGTGAGAGGTCGGCCACGACCCGTAGTGCCAGCACCTCGCGGTAGTCGTCGCGGAGCCCGTCGAGTAGTTCGGTCACGCCGAGCCCGCCGCCGTGGCCGAACGCCTGGGCCTCGGCCGAGGGCGCGTGGCGCTCGTCCTGGCCGGGGTCGAAGGGGCTGAAGGCCGGTTCGCGCTCTCGCTTCCGGTAGTGGTCCACCAGGCGGGCGTGCGCGATCGAGAACAGCAGGGATTTCGCGCCTTGGAGTCCGCCTTGGAGGGACGGGATTTTCGGGTACAGCGCGAGGAAGACGTCCTGGGCGACCGCTTCGGGATCGTGGACACCGCGGGCCCGCAGGTATCCGAGGACCTGGCCGGAGAACGTGTTGTAGGCAGCCGTGAAGAACAGCGCGGGATCTTCCGCGACCGTCTCCACATATTCCTCAGCCAAGGGGTCCAGCACCCGCGGCCCTCCATTCCACGAGGCGCCCGTCCAGCCTCCCGATGATGCGGGGAACGGCGCCGTCGTCTGTTGCGTGGCGGGGCTCCCTGCCCGAAAACAGGGAGCCCCGCGTCGTTAAAGCCTAGCCGCGGGGCTAGGGACGGACGGAATCGACGGGTCCGTCAACGTTGCCGGGCAGTTCGGCCGGGGTGCCCGGGACGGCAGGCACAGCCGGGGTTGCCGGAACTGCGGGAGCCGCGGGAGCTGCGGGAACGGCGGGAACGGCCGGGGTGGCCGGCACTGCCGGAAGGGTCGCGTCCGCGTTCGCACCAGCGTTGGCGTCAGCCGCACCCCGGGCCGCGAACTCGGCTTCAACGCCTGCCACGAGGTGCTCGCAGTGGGTTCCGACATTGCTTTCGCCGCCGGCGGAGACCACCAGGGACTGGTAGCCCGGAATCTTGGCGTCAGCGTTCAGCCCGCCGCTGAGCAGGGCCTTGCAGAGGCCGAAGGATTCCGGCAGGGCGACGTCGGCAGCCTTGGCCTTCGCTGCCTGGACGGCGTCCGCGATCTTTGCCTGGGCGGCATCGACGGCGTCCGATGCCTTGGCCTGCGCGTCGTCTGCAGTGTCGGTGGCCTTCGCCTGGGCATCGGCCGCAGCGCCAGCAGCCTTCGCCTTGGCGGCAGCGGCGTCCCCTGCGAGGTCCTTGACGGCGGGGGCGGGTGCGCCGATCAGTTCGTGGGCCTTCTGCTGGAGGTCGGCGGGAAGCACCCCGGCGAATGCTGCGGCGCCGGAACCGCCGACGGTGACGGCTCCTGCGGCGAGCAGGCCGGCTGCGACTTTGCTGGTGGCGAGGACAGTGAACATGGACATGGAACCCTCCGACAGATCTCTGGCTTTGGCACGGCAGCAACGGTCGGCTGCCGGTGGTCAGTGGTGCAGGCGTTGCCCGCACGACCCTTACATCGCCGGCGGTTCCGGAAAAGTTACTCGTTCACGGGAAAATCCTCAGGCGGCGATCTTCCGGGCCTGCTCGATCAGCTCCAGCACGGCGGCCGAGTCCTCCGGATCCACCGGCAGGGGCAGCGCGGAGGAGGCTCCGCCGTCGGCAATCTTTTCCGCGAGGATCCGGTAGAACTCCTGGTAGGCGCCGCGTTCGGTGGGTACGGGCGTGCGCACGCCGTCGCGCTCCAGGATGCCGTAGTTCTCTTGCCGGTCCAGGCCGTAGACCGGATCCGTGGGTAGGCCGCCACCGAGGATGAAGGGCTCCTGGGGGTCGATGCCGTACTTCACGAAGCCGGCATCGCTGCCCAGGATGCGGAAGCGCGGGGCGTGCAGGCGGCTGCTCAGGTTCAGCGCGTGGTGGCTGACGACGCCGGAGCCGTGCCGGAGAGCCAGGAAGACGTCGTCGTCGGCGCGTTCCTGGGCGCGGCGGGCGGTGATTTCCGCGTAGGCCACAGTCGCGGGACCCAGCAGCTGCAGCGCGAGGTCCAGCACGTGGGTGCCGAGGTCGTAGAGGACCCCGCCGCCGTCGTTCACGCCCGCGCCTGCTTTCCACGCCTTGCTGATCTCCGGCGCCCAGCGCTCCATGGAGCTTTCGAAACGCAGGACTTCGCCCAGCACGCCGGCGTCGAGCAGTTTCTTCACGGTGAGGGCGTCGCCGTCCCAGCGGCGGTTCTGGTAGACGGTGAGCACCCGGCCCAGCCGCCCCGCCAGCTCGATCAGTTCCCGTGCCTGCGCGCTGTGCACGGCGAACGGTTTGTCCACGACGACGTCGAGACCGGCTTCCAGCGCCGCTTTCGCCAGCGGGTAGTGGCTTGCCGGCGGCGTCCCGAGGACCACGAGGTCCAGATCCGCGGCGAGCTCGAGGATGTCCTCCGGCCGGTCCACGAGCCGCACCCCCGGATAGCGTTCCGTCGCGGCCTGGCGGCGTCCGGCGTCGGAGGTGGCGATCACGTCCAGCGAGTAGGCCGGGTCCGCTGCGAGGAAGGGAGCGTGGAAGACGCTGCCGGAGAGGCCGTAGCCGGCGACGGCGGCGCGGATGGGTGTGCGGGAAGCTGGCGTCATGCGGCCAAGGCTACTCCGGGCCGCCGAAGGGTTTGGCGGTTCCATTTCAAACCGAATTTGAGGCAATCCGCTATGCGCCGCGCGGAACCTGTGCCGGTTCAGACAGGCCCCGGTGAGCCGACGGATACAAGCAATTAACCCGTCAAACTCTTGACCGGGTGCGTATCGCACCCTTAGAGTTCTCTGATATATGAGTCGTACATCACATTTGCCGACCTGGTCCCGAGGTTTGATCTCGATGGTTCGGCGCGTGGGTGGAAATTAAAGTCCTTCCCGTATCCATCTCGAAGCAGTGATGCACGACGACGCCGAAACCATCTCGTGAGTCCTGCGCGGCCATATCGGCTGGCATCGAGCCAGTCGGCATCGTCCACCGGTCGCCAGGGCTGCGGCTTTTCGTGCGTCTAGGAAACGGCGCCAGCGGTTTGCGCTGAAGTCAGAAGGGAACAAATCTCAATGATCAATCCAACTGGGACGACGGCCTCCGTCGACACCCATATATCAAGCGAGACCAGCTCCAAGTTCAAACGCCGCTTCATGGTGCGGCTTGTCGCTGTCTTCATCGGCGGCATGTTCCTCGACGGTTACATCCTGGGAATCATCGGCCCCGTCACCGGCCTCATGCGGTCAGACCTCCAGCTCGATGCGCTGTCGCTCGGCATGATCGCCGCCGGCCCGTTGGTCGGTATCTTTGTCGGCTCCCCGCTGGCCGGCTGGGCTACCGACAAGTTCGGACGCAAACCCATGTTCCTCGTGGACATGGGCCTGTTCCTCCTCGCCTCAGCGGCCCAGTTCTTCGTCACCTCCGGAGAGGGTGCAGTGGTCCAGCTGGCCCTCATCCGGTTCTTCATGGGCGTCGCGATCGGCGGCGAATACTCGATCGGCGGACCGCTGCTGTCAGAGTTCTCCCCTCCCAAGCTCCGCGGGCGGCTGCTCGGGCTGACCCTGATCGCCTGGTATGTCGGCTTCATGATGGCGTTCATCATCGGCACGCTCCTGCACGACGCCGGGACCCCGTGGCGCCTCGTCATCGGCACGAGCACGATACTGGCGCTCATCCTGTTCGTCGCCCGAATCGGCCTCCCCGAATCGCCGAGCTGGCTGATTTCGAAGGGACGGCGCGAGGAAGCACTCGCGATCGCACGCGGATACATCGAATCACCCGAGATGCACAACAGCATCACGGAAGAGATCGACCTGAGGATGATCCAGGAAGCCGAAGCCGCAAAGAACAGGACCAAGATCAAGGGCGCCTCCTTCGGAATGCTGTTCTCCAAGCAATACTGGCGCACCACCCTCTTCACCGCAGGTTTTTGGTTCTGCGCAGTCACGCCGTACTTCGCGATCGCGACCTTCGCCGACGACGTGCTCAACCAATTCGGCTTCGGCGGCGGCTGGGCCGGTGGAGTCGGCCTGTCCGCGCTTGCGGTCGCGGGCGTTGTCACCAGCGTGCTTCTGATCGACAAGCTCGGCCGCCGGATCCTCACCGTGCCCGGGCAGTGGCTCTGCGCAGGCATCCTGCTGATCATCGGAGTCTGGGGGAACGCACCGGCGATCCTCGTGCTCGTCCTGTTCCTCGCCTTCTCCTACTTCAACGCCGGCTACACCACCATGACCCAGGTCTATCCGGCCGAGGTATTCCCCGGCCACCTCCGCGGCATCGGCACGGGCTTCGCCGCGGCCTTCAGCCGCATCGGAGCCGCACTTGGCACCTTCGCCCTGCCATGGGCGATCAGCAACATCGGCATGGGCCCAACCATGGTCGTAGCCGCCGCCGTCGCATTTCTCGGCGCAGCCCTTTCGCAATGGCTCGCGCCGGAGACAAAGGGGCGCACCCTGGCTGAGATCTCGGCGGACTTCTCCCACTGACGCCGTGCGTGCACGGCGTCCATGCCGACGCCGGCAAACCACCGAATGCGCACAAAGGGCCGGTGCCCGCGGGATCCTCCGCGGGCACCGGCCCTTCGCTTTTACGGCGGGAGTTACTTCTTTTCCCAGCCGATGGTGGTCCAGTCCGGAACGTTGGACAGGCTCTTGAACAGGGACGGGCCGTAGTTGGCCAGGCCCTTGTGGACGAACTGGATTTCCGGTCCGTTCATCACCACGCCCATGGAGTAGTACTTCTCCATGTGCTTCTTCTCGACCTCCATGGCGGCCTTGTTGCGCTCGGCGTTGTCCTCGATGCTGGACAGTTTGGCGATCTCGGCATCGAGTTCGGCGTCGCCCAGTCCGTTCTCGTTGGTCTTGGAGTCGTAGTACTGCTTCACGGCGTCAGTGGCGTCGGAGCCCACGGTGTAGCCGGAGATGGTCATGTCGAACTCACGGGAGCCCACCACCTTGCCGAATTCGGCGTCGCCCTTCTGGTCGATGCCCACCTCCATGCCGGCGGCCTGGAGCTGCTTCTGCACCGTCTGGGTAGTGGCCAATGCCGTGGGGTCGTCACCGAAGTTGGTGATCTTGAAGGCCACCGGCTTGCCGTCCTTCTCCATGATGCCCTTGCTGTTCGGGGCGTAGCCGGCGTCACTGAGGATCTTTTTGGCGGCGTCCGGGCCGGTTTCCTTGACCGGGTAGTTGTCCTGGTAGTTCTTGGAGAACGGCATCAGCATCATCGATCCCGAGCTCTCCTCTTCCCAGTTCAGGCCGTTGAAGCGCACCTTGCGGATGGCAGCGCGGTCGACGGCGGCGAACACGGCCTTGCGGACGGCGACGTCGGTGAGCGAGGAACGCTTGGCGTTCAGGTTCAGGCCGCCGGCGAAGAGCCGCTGGCCGCGGCGGATGTCCGTGTCCTTGGTGCCTTCGAGCTGCTTGTAGCGGGTGAGGGTGCGGCCGCTGGTGGCGTCGATTTCGCCGTTCTTGAAGGCGGCGATGGTGGCGCTGGGCTCCATCTGGCGGAAGACCACCTTGGAGAGCACCGGCTTGGCGCCCCACCACTTGTCGTTGGGGACCATGGTGACGGTCTTGGCGGCGGAGTCGTAGGCCTCCACCTTGAAGGGGCCGGCCATCCATTCCGGGTGCATGTTGCCGCTGAAGCCGGTGTTGAAGATCTCCGGGGTGTTCACCTTCGGGTGGATCAGGCCGGTGAAGAGGGCGTCCAGCGGGTAGACGGGCTGGGTGGTGGTGACAATGACTTCCTTGTCATTGGCGCCGGCCTTGACCGAGTCCACGAATTCGTAGGCACCGGAGGACACGATGTCGATGTCCTTGTTCTTGCCCTGGAGCATCTTCCAGGTGTTCTGGAAGGTCTTCACATCGATCGGGGTGCCGTCGTTGAAGGTGGCCTTCTCGTTGATCTTGATGGTGACGGTCTGCTTGCCGTCCTTGACCTCGCTCTTGACGTCTTCGCAGAAGTCCTTGTTCGGCGTCGCCGTGCCGTCGTAGTCGAAGTTCCAGCAGCCCCAGGTGCCGGCTCCGTCGATCGGGCGGTGCAGGGCGGTGTTGTCCGAGCTGTTGCCCACATTCGAGAAGCCGTTGAAGTCCGGGCCGATGTTGCCCAGGGCGAGGGCCAGCGTGCCGCCCTGCTGGAGGTCCTTCGGGTCCTTCTCGTTGATGCTGATGAGCTTGCTGATGTCGCCGCCGGCCGACTGCGCCTTTTGGGATTCCGGGCCGGACGACGGCGTGCCGCCGCCGCATGCGGTCAGCATCAGCGCCGAGGCGATCGCCACGCCGCTGAGGTTCAGGTACTTCTTCATTTGTGTTCCCCTTCAGTACTTGTTTGCTGCGAGTGAAGTTGTGGACTGAAAAGCCGTGGTTTCCCCTCAGGCATGCACCACGAGCATGTCGGCGTCGATCTCGCCGTCCGGGAAGAAGCAGGCGAACTGCTGCGCTTCCTCGGAAACCAGTGGGGGCTCGAGCGTGAGGCACTTGTCCCGTTTCGACGGCGGGAGGGCGGCGAAGACGGGGCAGCGGGTGGCGAAGTTGCAGCCCTGGGGCGCGTCCAGCGGGCTGGGCAGGTCGCCCTGCAGGATGATCCGCTCCCGGGTCCGTTCCAGCTTCGGGTCCGGGACCGGGATCGCCGAGAGGAGCGCGCGGGTGTAGGGGTGGCGCGGGTTGTCGAAGACCTGGTCCACCTCGCCCATTTCCACGATCTTGCCCAGGTACATCACGGCCACCCGGTTGGAGATGTGCCGGACCACGGAGAGGTCGTGCGCCACCATGAGGTAGCTGAGGCCGAGTTCGGCGCGGAGCTGGTCCAGGAGGTTGATGACGCCGGCCTGCACGGAGACGTCCAGCGCCGAGACCGGCTCGTCGAGCACCACCAGCTTGGGGTTCACGGCGAGCGCCCGGGCGATGCCGATGCGCTGCCGCTGGCCGCCGGAGAACTGGTTGGGGAAGCGGTTCACGTGGTCGGGCTGCAGGCCCACCAGCCGCATCAGCTCCATGATGCGTTTCCGGATGGCGTCCTTGGGCATTCCGAGGTTCTCCAGCGGCTCGGCCAGGACTTCGTAGACCGTGAAGCGCGGGTCCAGGGCGCCGGTGGGGTCCTGGAAGACCATCTGCATTTCCTTGCGCATGGCCTGCTTGGTCCGGCTGTCGGTGGCGGCCTTGTTGCTGACGCCGCCGATCACCACCTCGCCGTCCTGGTCCGGATGGAACTCCATGATTTCCAGGAGGGTGGTGGTCTTGCCGCAGCCTGATTCGCCCACGATCGAGAGGCATTCGCCTTCGCGGATGTCGAAGCTCAGCCCGTCCACGGCCTTGACCGTGCCGATGCGCCGCTTGAAAAGCGAGCCTTTGAGCAGTGGGAAGTGCTTCTTCACGTCCTTGAGCTCCAGGACCGTTGCGCGCTCATCCCGGCTGACGCCGTCGAACTTCGAGACCGGAACCGGAGGCGCGTGGAAGATGCGGTGCGCATCCACGCCGTCGAGCCCCTCACTCTTGATGCACGCGGCCCGGTGGCCGCCGGCCCCGCCGACAGGAAGCAGCGCGGGCTCGGCCGTGCGGCACTCGTCGCTGACCAGCGGGCAGCGTGCCGAGAAGGAGCAGCCGGTGACGGCGTTGATCAGGTTGGGCGGTGTGCCCTCGATCGGCACCAGGGAGCTTTTCTGCGAGGTGTCCACGCGCGGCACAGCGCCCAGCAAGCCCAGGGTGTAGGGCATGCGCGGCCGGTAGTAGATGTCCTCCACAGTGCCCGTTTCCACGGGCTTGCCGGCGTACATGACCATGATGTCGTCGGCCATGCCCGCCACCACGCCGAGGTCGTGCGTGATCATCACGACGGCGGCTCCGGTCTCCTCCTGCGCAGCGTGCAGCACCTCCAGGACCTGCGCCTGGATGGTGACGTCCAGCGCCGTCGTCGGCTCATCCGCAATCAGCACCCGCGGATCGTTGGCGATCGCGATGGCGATCATCACGCGCTGGCGCATGCCGCCGGAGAACTCGTGCGGGAAGGATTTCAGCCGGGCCTGGGGGCTGGGAATGCCCACCATGGCCAGGAGCTCGACGGCGCGGCCTTCCTTCGCGCGGCTGCTCATGCCGGGGTTGTGGACGGTGAGGGCCTCGATGATCTGGTGGCCCACTGTGTAGACGGGAGTCAGGGAGGACAGCGGGTCCTGGAACACCATGGCGATGTCGCTGCCGCGGTGCCGGCACATGGCCTTATCGCCCAGGCCGAGCAGTTCCTTGCCCTTGAAGCGCACGGAGCCGCTGATGTCCGCGGTTTCCGGCAGCAGGCCCATGATTGCCATGGAGGTCACGGATTTGCCGGAGCCGGATTCGCCCACGATGCCCAGGGTCTTGCCGGCCATCAGCTCGAAGTCGACGCCGCGAACCGCGTGGACCACGCCGTTTTCGGAGTTGAAGCGGACGTGCAGGTCCCGGACGCTGAGGACGGCGTCGCTAGGACCGTATAGGCCGGCGTCGTGGAGTCGCTCGACGGCGGAAGGTCCGGTCCGGGTGGACGTCACCTGGGTGGAAAGCTCGCTCATTTGTTCTTCTTCTTTGTCGAGGCGCGGCCGATCGAGGTGGAGCTGGGGTCGAACGCGTCCCGCAGGCCGTCGTTCATCATGGCCAGCGAGCCGGTCAGCAGGAACATCACCGTCAGCGGCACCCAGAACATCCAGGGGAAGGAGGACACCTGCCCGGTGGCGCCGCCGATCAGCACACCGAGGCTGACGTCCGGCAGCTTGATGCCGATGCCGATGTAGGAGAACGCGACTTCGGCGAGGATGGCGCCGGTGATGCCGCGGGTGAAGTCCAGCACCAGGAGGGAGCCGATGTTCGGCACGAGGTGGCGGCGGACGATCCGCATGGAGGGCACGCCCATGTACCTGGCGGCTTTCACGTAGTCGCGCTGCATCAGGGACATGGCCAGGGAGCGGACCAGGCGGGCGGTTCCCATCCAGCTGAAGAACAGCAGGACGGCGATCAGCAGCAGCCAGCTGGGCAGTTCCTTGAGGCTCTGGCCTCCGCCGCTCGTGGCGACGGCGACCACCAGGATGGCGGGCATCATGATGAGCGCCTCGAGGACGAAGAGCATCACGGAGTCCACCTTGCCGCCGAAGAACGCCATGCTGCAGCCGTAGACCGCGGAGATGAGCACGGACAGCCCGCCCACGACCAGGCCGATGAAGATCGAGACCCGGGTTCCCTCGACCACCAGGGCCAGCAGGTCGATGCCGGCCTGCGAGGTGCCCAGCAGGTGGTCCGGCGAGGGGCCCATGCCGATGTTGAGCGGGTCGATGGTTTCCTTGTCCCAGGTGGTGATGAAGCCGCCCAGCAGGGAGAAGGCGAAGAGCGCCAGGAAGATGGCCAAGCCGGCCACGGCGGTCTTGTTCCGCATGAAGCGGCGGAAGATGATGCGGCCTTTGCCGATGACGACGTCGGCCGCCCGGGCTTCGTCGACCTCGGCGACGGGATCGATAAGGTTCGTCATTACTGGACCCTCACTCGCGGATCGACCAGGGTGGTGGCGAAATCGGCCAGGATGGCGCCAATGGCGAAGATCACCGATCCATAGGCCAGCATGGCGGTGGCTACGTTGACGTCCTGTTTGCCGATCGCGTCGATGCTCCAGAGGCCCACGCCGGGCCACGCGAAGATGGCCTCGGCGAAGAAGCCGCCGGTGAAGATTGCGGGGATGGTGAACGCGATGCTCTGCGCCACCGGGATGAAGGACACGCGCAGGGCGTGGCGGGTGATGGCCTGGTTCCGGGTGAGTCCCTTGGCTCGGGCGGTACGGACGAAGTCGGCGTTGACGTTGTCCAGCAGGTACTGCCGCTGGGCGATCTGGTACCCCGCCCAACCAAACACGGTCATCGCGAAGGTGGGCACGGCGTAGTGGGCCACCAAGTCAACGAACGCCGGCCAGCCGGGCTCGATTCCCGGCGTCGAGATCCCGGTGACGAAGAAGATGCGCTCCCCCACGGCGTCGTTGACGCCGATGGCGCCCAGCTGCACCAGGAAGTAGGCGATCGGGGCGGGCAGGATGTGCACCAGGTAGCTGTACGAGGTGATGGCGCGGTCCTGGAACTTGTACTGCCGGGCCGCCGAATACACACCCAGGGCCACGCCGATGACGAGCGTGAGGATGATCGAGGCGAGGAAGAGCCTGGTGGAAATCATCACGCGGTCGCCGAATTCGGCGTTCACATAGGCGCCGTTGGGGCTGCGGCCCCAGTCCCAGCGGCTAACGATGCCGCCCAGCCACTGGATGTAGCGCTCCCAGGGGTTCATGTTGGGGTCCAGGCCCAGGAGGCGGAAGGAGTTGGCCACCTGTTCGGGGGTGGGCCGCGGGATCTTTTCCTGTTCCAGCAGCGCCGGTTTGAGCGAACTCACGGCCAGGAAGTATCCGGCCGAGGTGGTCAGGAAGATCATCACCACGTAGATGAGGGCACGTTTGCCCAGGTAGCGGAGCACGTGAGGCCTAGCCTGCGGACGGCCCGGAACGGAGCGGCACGGTGCGGGCGGCAGCTGGTGCCGGGAAGCAATCCTGGTGCCCTCGGGGCACGGGCAATACAACGTCCACTGGATTCCAATCGTGAAACATTAACTTCGAAGGATGTGCTTCGAATCACAACACAGAGGAAGCTATCACATGGAAAGGCACAGGGAGCGCCACAGCGCCAAGTCAATCGGCAGCTGGAGTCCGGATCGTTATCACCAGATCACGGCTGAGGGTGCTCGTCAGCGGGGCAGGGCGGTCATTTCGCGTCAGGCGGGCAGCCCAGCAGGCGGCCGGCGAATTCACGCCAGCCGGCTTCGATGCGGGCAGCTTCGACCCCTTGGCTGCGCAGCGCGTAAAGCACCCGCTCGGGGTCGAGGGTGGCAAGCAGGAACGACGCCATGAGCCAAGGATCACGGACGACGCCGGCCTGGCGCAGCAGCATTTCGACGTGCCGGTGCCACAGCAGGGCGGGCGGAGCCGCATGCCGGTTGTGTGGCGAATGCTCCGCGGCCCGGGCGAGTTCGCCGCACTGGTCGATGTACCTGATGCGGGCCTCGCCGAAAGCCATGAGGCGTTCCATCGGCGGTGCGCCTGGGCCCAGCGGCGGGGGCCCGAAGATGAACCGCTGCTGGAACTCGGCCTCGGCGTCGCTCAGCAGGGTCATCATCAGCCCGGCGCGGTTGCCGAAGCGGCGGAAGACGGTCCCTTTGCCCACCTCCGCCCGGCAGGCGAGCATGTCCATGGTCACGGCGTCGACGCCGTGTTCGGCAACGAGCTCCCTGGCAGCCTGCAGGAGACGCTCGCGGTTGCGGGCAGCGTCGCTGCGCTCAGACTGCGGCCCCGAAGAACCCCCCGGGCGGATTGGGATGAGGCTCACAAAAACATTCTAGTCTCGGGAATACAAAGCGGACCGCAGTCCGTTTAGCCTAGTGAAAGACAGGCATCCAGCCTCAGAACACGAGCCCGGCGGCTCCGGCCGCGGACACAAGCAAGGAGTTTCCCATGACTACGAACACCGTCCTCGCCTTGGTTGGCAGCCTTCGCGCCGACTCCCACAACCGTAAGCTTGCCGAGGCCATCGCCCTGAACGCGCCGGAAGGCGTGGAGGTCCAGGTCTACGGCTCTCTCGGCAACATCCCGTTCTACAACGAAGACATCGACGTCGAAGGCCAGGTTCCGGCCGAAGCCGCCGCCCTGCGCGCCGCCGCCGCAGCGGCCGATGCCCTGCTGCTGGTCACCCCGGAGCACAACGGCACCATGCCCGCCTCGCTCAAGAACGCCATCGACTGGCTGTCCCGTCCCTACGGCGCCGGCGCCCTCGCCGGCAAGCCCACCGCCGTCGTCGGAACCGCCTTCGGCCAGTTCGGCGGCGTCTGGGCACAGGACGAAGCCCGCAAGGCCGTCGGCATCGCCGGCGCCAAGGTGCTGGAAGACGTCAAGCTGGCCGTCCCCGGCTCCATGATCCGCTTCGCCGAACTGCACCCGAAGGACGACGCCGAGATCGTCGACCAGATCAAGGGCATCTTCGAGCCGCTGACCGCCGTCGCAGAAGAGGTCGCAGCCTAACCCTGCTGAGGGCTTAGCCACGGCCCCGTTCCGCCCGGATTTCCGGGCCGGACGGGGCCTTTTACGTCTCTGTCGGCACGCTACCAATCCGTGACGGAGCTGATGCCGAACCGTCACCGCGGCGGCATTTCGCGGCGAATTTGGCGGCCGTACGGTTGAAGCAGGAGACGGCAACGCGGGCAATGCCCGGGGAGCCGCCGGGTAGCTCGGGGGCGGTCATGGTGGGCATGCGCGGATTCAGGCGCTCGACGTCGGACGCGAAGACCGCTTCGGCGCGCGGCATGTCAGCGGGCGCGTGGCGCCGGGTTCTGCCGTTCGGCTCATGGTCCGGTTTATGGTCCGGTTGGCGCTCCGGTTCCCCGCGTGGCGGCCCGGGTTTCGGCCGCTTGGCTTTCGGCCGCTTGGCTGGCGGCCCGGGTTTCGGCCGCTTGGCTTCCGGCCGCTTGGCTTTCGGCGCGATGTTCGCCTGCAGCCTGGTTTCCGGGCTCGGCGGCTGCGCGTATCCCGCAAGCCTCGCACCCGGACCGACACTTCCGGGGGCAGTCCCGGCCGTCAGCCCCGCGGTCACTGCACCAACTGGCCTGGCCGCCGCCCCAATGCCAACCGAGACCGCCGCGCCGGGGGCCACCTCCCCTGGCGCGGACGGCTATATGCTCCCGGCTACGCCTGGGACCGGCACGGCTCCGCCCTCCTCAGGTCCCGGTCCGTCTTCCCCCGGGTCGACTGCTGCGGACACGGGCCCGGGCTCCGGCTCCGGCGCGGCCGACGATCCCGGGCTGCTAACCGGACCGGCCATCTACCTCGTGGCGATCGACGACGGCGGCAGCCGCGGCGCCCGCTTCGGCTGCAACGACAGCCTGGTCGCCGTGCGCTCAGGCCTCCCCCGGGGACAAACTCTCAGCGGTGATGCTTCCGGCGGTTCCGCGGCCGGAAGCTCCGCTGAAGGAGGCGCTCCCTCCGGAGGCTCTGGTGCCGCCACGGAGGGACAGGCACAAGACGGCCAGACACAAGGCGGCCAGCCACAGAACGGCCAGCCATCCGACGGCCCTGCGCCCACACCGCGGGATCCCTTGGACACCGCAATGACCTGGCTGCTGGGCCCGGACACCGTTCCAGCCGGCTCGGGCCTGTACAACGCCCTCGCCGCTTCGACCCTGACGTACGTTTCCGGGCGGTTCGACGGAACCACGGCTGTGGTGGACCTCCGCGGCGAACTGCGTCAGGGCGGAGTGTGCGACAGCCCCAGGATCGACGCCCAACTCACCCAGACCGCCATCGCAGCCACCGGAGCCTCCCGGGCGGACATCCGGATCAACGGGCGCCCCTTGGCGGAGTTCCTGGATCTGCGGTAGCAGGGGCACTCCCGAGGCCCCGGATCGGCGGCGCGGAGGTATCGGCTCATGACGTGGCGATCGCGATCAGGCGCCGCAAGGCCCAGGCCATCCGAACCAGCCCGAGCGCCGCGGCGAAGCCGAGCCCGAACACCACCCCCTCAATGGGCCAGACGCCGGTGACGCCGTCGCCCTCCAGCAGGATTGCAGCCAGCGCGGCCACCAGGAGCGCGGCCAACACCGGGATGACCGAAAGGAACGCCTCACCGATCTGGCGCCGGCTGTCCGGCGCCAGCCGCTCCAAGGGCAGGGCCCGCTGCCCCGGCGGCGCCTTTTTGCCCAGAACGTTCACCAGCATGGAGACGCTGCTGAGGATCAGGCCCGCCACAGCGCCGGACAGGGTGGCCAGGGTCTGGAACAGGGTGCGGCGCGAATTCTCGGCGACACCTTCGATCATGAACGGCTGCGCCCAGACAGCGGACACCGCAAGCCAGATGCCCACCGCGGCTGCCGCCCACACCACGTCCGCGCGGGGATGCTGCAGGAACCAGCGCCACGCGGCGCCGCGGCGAGGGTGGCTGATCTGGACGTTGTACAGGCTCACCGCTTGGAACCTCCCGCCAGTACCCGCCGCTCGGCCGTGGCCGGTCCGGCCGCGGTCCACCGCTCCGCTGTGGCCGGCCCGGGCGCGGTCGACCTCTCCGCCGGCTCCACTGCGATGGCCGAGGCCAGGGCCGGAACCACGGAATTGTCCGGCGTTCCCGTCACGTCGGGCAGGGTCCTGGCAAAGAATTCCTCGTGGTTACGTGCCTGCTTTCGCAGGATGTCCACGGCTTCGGCTGCGGCGCGGGCCGGGTCGTTGAAGACCCCGGCGTCGACGTCCACGTAGGAGATGAACCGCTCCCTGAGCAGGTCCACCACTTCCCGGTCTCCGCTGATGGAGTTCTTGCCCTCGGCCACCACGTGGTCGAACTGCTCCATGGATCCTGCCCGCCGGAACACGTCAATCAGGTGCTGAATTCGCTCCCGGATGCGTTGCTTGTCCCGCGCGCTGCCGCTGCGCCCGACGCTGAGGGACACCCGGAACGTGCCTTCATTCATCAGGCGTGACGCGCTGTCCAGCATGTCCGCCCACTCGCCGTCCATGAACTTCCCGGACAGACGACCAGCCGGCAAGGAGAACTCGAAGCGGCTGATGTCCAGCCGGTCGAGGATCTCTTCGACGTCTTCGCGGACTACGGGAACCAGACCGGGCTCCAGCCCGAGCATCCCGCCGAGATACTCCCCGAGCCGCGCGGCGCGCGGGCCGTTTCCACTGCCCAGCACCGCCACGACATTCCGCTTCAGGAAGGCGAAGTACGTGGTCTCCAGGAGGTGCTCGCCGGCGTCGAGCGGCAGCGCTTTCCGGCGGCCCGCCCGGTCCCCCACGCTCGGCAGGTTCCCGCCGCGCACCCGGTCCAACAGCAGCACCGGAACGGGCGCGACGGCGGCCGCCTGGGCGAGCAGGTCGGTCCCGTCAGCGCAACGGAAGTGGCGGTCGACGCCGTCGTCCTCCGCCTCCCGCAGCACCTCGGCCACCCGGCGCGCGGGAAAGGGCCCGAACAGCCCCTCGCCGTTCACCTGGTCGATCCGCCAGAACTGCACGCTTCGTTGCACCAGACCACCATCCTGAACCTTGTCCGCCATGCATCGGCCATCAAGCCGCCCCGCCCTCAACCTTGCCTCGTGCCAAAGCTACGCCGGGGCACCGACATTCACACCGGCGTCGGGCATTTTGCTGCCGGCTCCCGCGCGAACTGGCAGCACATGCCCCTTAAGCCGCCGGCAAAGGGCGGCTGCTGCCAGTTCGCACACGAAGAGAGTGGTCAGAAAAACATCTGTTGCCCATTTGGCAACTTCGGGGGGTATCCTGTTCACTGTGACCCACGAAACACTGGACGCCGGGCCGGAGCTGCCCGCCGAAGCGATCGATGCCATCGAGAGGGCTGCCACCGCCGCCCACCGCCACGAGGAACTCTTCTCGGAGCGCGCCGCCAACATCAAGCAGTCAGCCGTACGGGACGTCTTCGACATCTCGATGCGACCGGGCCTAGTGTCCCTTGCCGGCGGAAACCCCTACCTTCAGTCCCTGCCCCTGGAAAAGCTGGGCCAGACCGCAGCGCAGATCATCGCCACGGAAGGCATGACGGCTCTGCAGTACGGCGGCGGCCAGGGCACCGAGGAACTGCGCACCCAGATCTGCGAAATCATGGCGGCCGAAGGCATCACCGATGCGCGGCCGGAGAATGTGGTCATCACGGCAGGCTCCCAGTCCGCCCAGGATGTCGCCACCAAGGTCTTCTGCGATCCGGGCGACGTGGTCCTCGTGGAAAACCCCACCTACGTGGGCGCCCTGAACACCTTCGAGGCCTACCAGGTCCAGGTCGAAACCGTGGGCATGGACGGCGACGGCCTCGTCCCGGAAATCCTCGAATCCCGGATCTCAGAGCTGCAGGCCCAGGGCAAGAACATCAAGTTCCTCTACACGATCCCCAATTTCAACAACCCCTCCGGGATCACCCTCGCCGCCGAGCGCCGCCAGCGGATCGTCGATATATGCCGCAAGGCGAATATTCTTGTCCTCGAAGACAACCCCTACGGACTGCTGCGCTTCGACGGCAAGCCGCTCGCGCCGATGCGGGCCTCCAACGCCCACGACGTCATCTACATGGGGTCCTTCTCGAAGATCTTCGCCCCCGGCCTGCGCATCGGCTGGGCCCTCGTTCCGGAGCACCTGCAGCGGCGCTTCTATCTGGCTTCCGAAGCCGTGACCCTGTGCCCGCCGACCCTCAACCAGATGCTCATCTCGGCCTACCTGCGCGATTTTGACTGGCGCGGCCAGATCGAAACCTACCGTGCGCTGTACCAGGAGCGTTGCGCGGCCCTGCTCTCGGCCCTGGACGAGTACATGCCCGAGGGCCTGAGCTGGACGCGTCCCGACGGCGGCTTCTTCGTCTGGGTGACGCTGCCCGAGGGGGTGGACACTTATCCGCTGCTCCAGAAGGCGATCGATGCCGGCGTCGTGTTCATTCCCGGGGCGGCCTTCACGCCGTCGGACGGTCCATCCAACAAGCTGCGATTGGCGTTCAGCGCCGTGCCTCCCGATACTATTGCCGAAGGCGTCCGGAGACTCTCGAACGTACTTACGGAAGCAATTGAAAACAGGTCCAGCAAAGGAGCAGATCTATGAGCGGTGTAGTCCTCGTCGGCGTCGACGGAAGCGAAACGGCACGTCGGGCGGCGGAGTCGGCCCGGCGGCTGGCAACGGCCCTCGAAGCCGAGCTGCGTGTCGTCACCGCATTTGAAAGTGACCGCGTTGAAATTGTCGAAAGCGGTGCCGACAAGTGGGTCCTTTCCGATGCAGACGCCGCGGAGAAGGTCGCCCGCACGATCGCAGGCGAGCTCGCCTCCGATCAGCTGCAGACCAGCTTCGGGGCCGTGCGCGGCAAGGCCGGCGAAGCCCTCATCAAGGAAGCCGAGCGCGTTGACGCCCAGCTGATCGTGGTCGGAAACCGCCGCATGCAGGGCCTCGGCCGCATCCTGGGCAGCGTGGCGAACACGGTGGCACACAACGCCCCCTGCGACGTCTACATCGCCAAGACGGACGAACCGGCCTAAGGCAGGTCCGCCGCAGGTCGTGGAGCCGGCCGGTTCCCTGGTGAAAACCGGGGAACCGGCCGGCTTTTCTTTGCCGCGGGAGGGTCCAGCCGCGGCTTAGGTATGACGCGCCACACTGCCACCCTTGACCGGAATCACCCTGCCTGGTGGGCGTTCTCACCCCGTTTTCGGCCGTTCGGCAAGGACCCCGCCGATAAAATTGAGGAAGGCCCCCGAAGGCGCGAGCCGCCCATCACAAACGACCTCCAGGACCTCATCTTGCTTACTCTGCAGCGCCAGCGCGTCGGGCACGACATCCTCCTTGCCCGCCACGGTAACCACATCTCCTCCATGCGTTTCGACCGGAGCAACGACCGCGTCGTCGCCGTCCTCAACGACGGAACCACGGACAGCGCCCCGAACCTCATTTCCCCGCTGCTCGAGATGCCGGAGACCCTCCGCAGCGTGCTGCGTTCGGACTGGCGCGCCCTGGTCATGGGTTCGGCAATGATGCTGGCCATCGGCCTCCTGGCCGCAGCCGTGTCCATCGCACTGACCGGCAACATGAGCGATGAGCAGCTGGCCCAGCTCTCCTATTCCTCGTCCCTGTACTGATTCCGCTGGCCCGCTGACAGCGTAAGCCCAGCAACGCAAGAGAGCCCGACCGCGCCGGACTGATTCATTTCAGTCAGCGCCGTCGGGCTCTTGCCGTTTAAGGACCCTCAGGGTCCGGAGCCGCCGGCCCCTTTCGGGGCCGGCCGGCCGGAACCCGCAGGCTAGTCCGGCAGGGCAGGCTAGTCCAGCAGGAGCGCCGGCTCCTCGAGGATGGCGGCGACGTCGGCCATGAAACGGGCGGAAAGGTCGCCGTCGACTACGCGGTGGTCGAAGGACCCGCCCAGGGTAGTGATCCAGCGCGGGATGACTTCGCCGTCGAGCACCCAGGGCTTCTGCTTGATGGTGCCGAAGGCGACGATTGCCACCTCGCCCGGGTTGATGATGGGCGTTCCGGTGTCGATGCCCAGGGCGCCGATGTTGGTGATGGTGAGGGTGCCGCCCTGCATCTGCGCGGGCTGGGTCTTGCCGGCACGCGCCGTGGTGGCGAGCTCGTTCAGCGCCAGGGCGAGTTCCTTGAGGGACAGGTCCTGGGCGTCCTTGATGTTCGGCACCATCAGCCCACGGGGGGTGGCGGCCGCGATGCCCAGGTTCATGAAGTGCTTGACCTGGATTTCGGCGCCGCCCTTGCCGTCCGCGTCCTCCACCCAGCTGGCGTTGACGCTGGGGTTGCGGGCTGCGGCCCAGATGACGGCCTTCGCGAGGATCAGCAGCGGCGACACCTTGATGCCTTCGAAGTCGCGGGAGGCCTTCAGCCGCTTGACGAATTCCATGGTGCGGCTGGCGTCGACATCCACGAAGATGCTCACGTGCGGAGCGGTGAACGCGGAGTCCACCATGGCCTTGGCGGTGGCCTTGCGGACACCCTTGACCGGGATCCGCTCCACGCGCTGGTCCTGCGGCTTGCGGGAAGCACCCCAGAAGGAATCGGCCTGGTCCAGTTCGGCATCGCGCTGGGCCTGGTAGCTGACCAGGTCCTCGCGGGTTACCTCGCCGCGGGCGCCGGTGGCGGTGACGTCGGCAAGGTCGATGCCGAGGTCGCGGGCGATCTTCCGCACCGGCGGCTTGGCCAGGACACGGCTGACGATGTCGCTGACCGTCGCGCCCAAGGCCCCGCCACGGCCTGCGGCGGCAGGCTCCTGGGCTGGTTCAGCCGGAGCTGCGGGGGCTGGGGCAGGAGCCAGGGCTGGCTGCACGGGGGTCTCGACGACGGCGGGAGCCGCCGGCGCTGTCGGAACCGCGGCGGACTGCACAGGCGCCGAGGGGGCGTTCCGGCGCGGGCGCCGCTTGACGGCGTCGGCCTTCGGACCGGAGCCGACCAGCGGACCGGCGGCCGGGCCGCCGTCGGAGGTTCCGGCGTCGGGCGTGTCTTCGGGCAGCTTGCCGTACATCGGCGACTCAACTGCTGAGGGCTCGACGGCGGGAGCCGCCGGGGCGGGTGCCTCACCGGCGGGCGCGGCGGCGCCGTCGGAAATGCCGATGATGGGCGTCCCGACCTCCACCGTGATGCCCTCGGCCACGAGGAGCTCGGACACCGTGCCGGCGTACGGCGACGGCAGCTCGACGAGGGACTTGGCCGTCTCGATCTCGCAGATCACATCGTTGATGGCCACGGCGTCGCCCGGCTTGACCTTCCAGGAGACGATCTCGGCCTCGGTCAGGCCCTCGCCGACATCCGGGAGGTTGAATTTCTTTACAGTCACTTCGGTCCTTACGATTCAGCAGGCGGCCCGGGAGGGCGCGGCGCAGGCAGGAGCGGCTAGTAGGCCAGCGAACGGTCCAGGGCTTCGAGGATCTTGTCGATGTCCGGCAAGTAGTCCTCCTCGACCTTGGCCACGGGGTAGGGCATGTGGAAGCCTCCCACGCGGATGACGGGGGCTTCGAGGTGCAGGAACGCGCGTTCGCTGATCCGGGCCGCGATTTCGCCGCCGATGCCGCCGAAGGTGGGGGCTTCGTGGGCCACGATCAGGCGTCCGGTCTTGCGCACGGAGGCCTCGACCGTGTCGAAGTCGATCGGCGAGATCGAGCGCAGGTCGATGACCTCGATGCTGTGCCCGTCTTCGGCTGCCGCGGCGGCGGCCGCGAGAGCCACCGGCACCAGCGGGCCGTACGCCACGATGGTGGCGTCACTGCCTTCGCGCAGGACGTGCGCCTTGAACGGGTCCGACGCCGGTCCCGGGTTCTCGGTGTCGACCTCGCCCTTGAGCCAGTAGCGGCGCTTGGGTTCGAAGAAGATCACGGGGTCCGCGCATTCGACGGCCTGCTGGATCATCCAGTAGGCGTCGTGGGCGTTGGAGGGGGTGATGATCCGCAGGCCGGCGGTGTGCGCGAAGAGGGCTTCCGGGGATTCGGAGTGGTGCTCGATCGAGCCGATGCCGCCGCCGTACGGGATGCGGATGACCACGGGTACGGTCAGCTTGCCGCTGCTGCGGAAGTGCATCTTGGCCAGCTGGGTGGTGATCTGGTTGAACGCCGGGAAGACGAAGCCGTCGAACTGGATCTCGCAGATGGGGCGGTAGCCGCGCAAGGCCAGGCCGATCGCGGTGCCGACGATTCCGGATTCGGCGAGCGGGCTGTCCACCACGCGATCCGGGCCGAAGTCCTTGAGGAGGCCGTCAGTGACGCGGTAGACGCCGCCGAGGGCGCCGATGTCCTCGCCCATGAGCAGGGACTTGGCGTTGTTGTTGAGGGTTGCGCGGAGGCCTTCGTTGATGGCCTTGGCAACGGTCATGGTGGCCATCAGTGACCGGCCTCCTCTTCGCGTTCGAATCCTGCCTCGTATTCGGTAAACCAAGCCTGTTCTTCCGCAACCAGGGGGTGCGGTTCGGCGTAGACCCCGGCGAAGGCGTCGTGGATGTCGGGAGCCTGCAGGGCCACGGCGGTTCTGCGGACGTACGCGGCGAGGTCGTTCCCGTCCTGCTTGACCTGCTCGAAGAAGGCATCGTCGGCCAGGCCCTCGGCGCGCAGGTACTTCTCCAGGCGCTCCAGCGGGTCCTTGCCGCGCCACTCGGCTTCTTCGGCCGACTCACGGTACTTGGTGGGGTCATCGGCCGTGGTGTGGGCACCGACCCGGTAGGTGTGGGCTTCGATCAGCACGGGGCCGCGGCCCTCGCGTGCGTGCTCAAGCGCCCATTCCGTGACGGCGTGGACGGCGATGACGTCGTTGCCGTCAACCCGGATGCCCGGGAAGCCGTAGCCCTTGGCCCGGTTGAAAAGCGGAATCTTGGTCTGGACCTCGGTGGGAACCGAGATGGCCCAGTGGTTGTTCTGGCAGAAGAAGACCACCGGGGCGTCGTACGAAGCCGCGAACACCATGGACTCGTGGACGTCGCCCTCGGAGCTGGCGCCGTCGCCGAAGTAGGCCAGCACCGCAGCCTTGGGATCGTTGGATCCGGCCGCTTCGGCGAGCTTCTGGTCCCGCTGGATGCCCATGGCGTAGCCCACGGAATGCGGCATCTGGGCAGCGAGCACCAGCGTGTACAGGTGGAAGTTGTTCTCGTTCGGGTCCCAGCCGCCGTTGGAGATGCCGCGGAAGAGCTTCAGCAGCTCCGCGAGATCGACGTTCCGGGTCAGGGCGACGCCGTGCTCCCGGTAGGTGGGGAAGATGTAGTCCTGCGGCTGGCTGGCCCGGCCGGAGCCGATCTGCGCGGCTTCCTGGCCCGTGAGGGGGACCCACAGGGCCAGTTCACCCTGGCGCTGCAGGGCGGTGGCTTCCTGGTCGAAACGGCGGATTTTGGCCATGTCCGCGTAGAAACCGCGAAGCTGTTCCGGTTCCAAGCGCTTGGCGTAGTCCGAAAACACGGGATCCGTGCCTAGCGTTCCGTCCGGCCCGAGCAATTGGACCATCCCCGTTGCGGGGTCGCCGGACTCCGCCCCCTCAAGGAACTGCTGTCCGGTCCCGTTGATCCGGGGGGTGGGCAATTGGGTTGAGCCCATTCCGTCTCCTTTGCCATGCCGCAGCCGACGCTGAGCATTTTTCGCTGATATATTCCATTTGGGGAATGTATTCCCCAAATGGAATATTTGGCTTGCGTCCCTAACTTTATCCTCAGTAAGGGACGCAAGGACATTTGTTAACCCCGACAAAGGGCGCGGCGCATTTGTATACCCGGCACACAGTTCCAGGAACCGAGTGTTCGCTTCGACC
>Ga0102589_1000217_pt1 | contig 149342 bp, 117 predicted proteins | sample AraplaMF_Col_mLB_FD_76858 | JGI IMG/M metagenome (GOLD analysis project Ga0102589, IMG submission 76858) | Arabidopsis root microbial communities from the University of North Carolina, USA - plate scrape MF_Col_mLB | ecosystem: Host-associated > Plants > Roots > Endosphere | place: USA...
AGTACATCCGGTACTCCGGCAAGGAGCGCGATGCCACCGGGCTCTATTACTACGGCATGCGCTACTACCAACCCTGGATAGGACGATGGATCAATCCCGACCCGGCGGGAACCGTCGATGGGCAGAATCTTTACCGCATGGTTGCGAATAACCCTGTCACGCTGCATGACGTAGGGGGATTGGCACACGACCGGCCGCAGGAGGAGGAATCGCCGGCGCACAACCGACGGAAGACCGAGCCGGAGTCGCATGAGCCGAGTTCGAGTGCCAGCGCCACCGGCAGTACCAGCACCAGCACTAGTGCAAACGCCACTCCGGCTGCTCCCCTGCGTCCCCTGCCCAAGAAAATTCACTACGTATGGCTGGGTGGCAAGATTCCTGCCGCGAGGTTGGCGGAAATATTCTTGACGGCTAACCAGAATATTGATTACGACACCACTATTTGGACGAATAACGTCAGAGGCATAGCATCAACGACCGACTCGATGACTTTTGATGAGACAAGCGACGCACGCCATAGATATTTGGCGCATGTGAACGCCGACTATGTGCAGGTACGACACGTCGACGAGTTATTCGACAACTTGCGTGAAGTCATGCCAAGCACCACGACAACCAGTGACGGCCAACCCTTGCCCGGATCCGGCATCATCATCGCTTCCATGTTCTATCGTGAGACCGTTGGGATATACCGAAATTACGCGGCTGCCAGCGATATTGCGCGAGCGGCGCTCATGGTGACCGAAGGCGGCGTCTATCTGGATGTGGACGTTGCTCCTCTTGCTCCATTCGGAGACCTTTTGTCGCCCCGAAGATTCATGATGCCGGCAGTTGATAGAGGTGCACTGAATGCTGTTTTGGCTTCCGATCGTGATTCGGAGCTTGCCAGGAAAATGCTCTTGCAGATCCCGAAGCAAGTCGAGCAATATGACTATGAAGTCTCTCACCTCGTGCCACCCGGCGGATTCAAGGGCAATAACTTCGGCCCCGCGTCGTGGTGGATGAAGCGGTCAGTGTTGGATACGGGTGAGCGGTACCGGTTTGGGAGGCTGGAAGGGACGATGCTGACCACCGGGCCGGAAATCCTCAGAGCTATTGGTGTCGCTTACTCAGGATCCCGAGAGGACTTCTTCCCCATTGGCTCGCTAGGATATCGATATGACGATCGCGCCGAGCTGACGTCGTTGGCTGACGCCAAGCGGCTATTGACCGCGCTTCACGCCCGGGAGCACCACGCGGGGGAAGTTTTCGGGCGCAGATTGCGACCTGGCCTGGACGACTCCGGAAGCTGGTCTACAACGACCAGAGAGCGGTACTCAAGCATCTGATTCCCCAGGAAGCACGCAGCAGGCCGTGGAAGGGCCTGGTGGCCAATCGCACCCACCGGCGTCTTGATCGCTCACCCTTGTCCCTACGCCTATGGGACGATATCGTGCCGCGCGTTACTACTCTTTTTTGCAGGGATTTTTCCCAAATCCAGAGAGCAACGACGATGACCGATCACCAAGCAAAGATACACCTGGGCTATTTCCACTTGCCGCTGGGCCGGCATCCCGCCACGTGGCGGCGTGACGACGCACGTGGGCATCCGGAGGATCTGGCGTGGGCGGTGGAAGTCGCGCGCAAGGCGGAAGCCGGTCTGTTCGACATGATCTTCCTGGCCGATAACCTGGTTGGCCCCACGCCCGAGGGCAACGGCCGGGGCGGTGGCTTCGAGCCATTGACCTTGCTGGGTGCGCTGGCGGCCACGACATCGCGTATCGGCCTGGCGGCCACGGTATCTACCTCATTCAGCGAACCGTTCAATCTGGCACGCATGCTGGCCTCGCTGGATCATATGAGCGGTGGCCGCATCGCGTGGAACGTGGTGACCTCGCAACACGATCGCGCGGCTGAAAACTTCGGCCAGGACGCGCTGCCCGAGCATGACGAACGCTATGTCCGCGCGTCTGAGTTCGTCGACGTGGTGAAAGGCTTGTGGGATACGTGGGACGACGACGCACTGCGGCTGGACAAGGAAAGCGGCGTTTATGTCGATCTTGCTGGCGTGCGTGAATTGAATCATCGAGGGAAATACTATGCCGTGCGTGGTCCGCTCAATGTTTCGCGTCCGCCGCAAGGGCATCCGGTGATCATCCAGGCCGGCGCGTCGCAAGCGGGCATCTCCTTGGCGGGACGTATCGCCGACGTGGCATTCGCGGCGCAGGATACTTTGCAGGACGCAATCGCATATCGGGAGCAACTGGAGGGGGCCGCCTCAGGCCGGGCTGCGTCAGGTGGGGCTGCCTCAAGCCAAGCCGCATCAGGCGAGACCGCCCCTGGTCGAACTGCGCCGCGCCGGGGCCCGCTGATCCTGCCCGGCATCATGCCCATCATCGGCAGAACTCCCCAGGAAGCGCGCGACAAGTTCGCGGCCTTGCAGGCGCGCACCGATGTCTCGGCTGGCATCCGGCAATTGTCGGTCCGCTGGGGCTGTGACCTGTCCAGCTACGATCTGGATGGCCCGGTGCCGGAACCGGGCTCGCGGGTAAATGGGATCAGCCGCGTGCGCATGCTCCTGAACAAGGCCAGGGCGGAGAATTACACCTTGCGCGACCTGGCCACGCTGGCCGTTGCCTCGTATGGCCATCGCATCATCGTCGGGTCGCCGCAAGAAATTGCCGACGATCTGGAGCACTGGTTCCGCAGCGGCGCCGTCGACGGCTTCAATGTGATTCCTGCCGGCATGCCCGACAGCCTGTTCGACTTCGTCGACATGGTCGTACCGGAGTTACAAAGACGTGGCCTGTACCGCACGCAGTACGACAGCACGACCTTGCGCGGGCACCTGGGCCTGCCCCGGCCGCAGCGCCAGCCCGGCTGAGCGCGGCATGGCCATCGCCAGCTGACGCTGCGGCGCGACGCGTCCTGCTTCATGCCTGCGAGCTATATCTTCCCCCGCGCATAATGACCTAACGAATTATTCGTTCGGCCACGGCGCGGCTGCCCATACGCTGTGAGGTTTCCACTTCGAAGGAATCCTCGCCATGTCCATCCATTCGCGCCTGGCGCGCCTGCTGCTCCCCGTTCTCGCCGCGGCCTGCGCGTTTGCCGCTCCGCTGGCCCAGGCCGCCGATGCCAACAAGCCTCTGAAGGTTGGTGTGCGCGGTGGCGTCGATGAGGAAATCTGGGAGGTGGTCACCAAGGTCGCCAAGCAGAATGGCCTGGACGTCAAAGTGATCGTGGTCAGCGGCAACGCCAGCCCCAACGAGGCCTTGAACAATGGCGACCTGGACGCCAACTCCTTCCAGCACATTCCTTTCCTGCGCGACCAGATCAAGCAACGTGGCTACAAGCTGGCCATCGCCGGCAATACGCTGATCTCGCCCATCGCCTTCTACTCGAAGAAATACAAGTCGCTGGAAAGCCTGCCGGCAGGCGCGCGCGTGGGCATCCCCAACGATCCCAGCAACCAGACCCGCGCGCTGGTGATCCTGCGCGACCATGGCCTTATCACGCTGCGCGACGGCTTCGATCCGTTTACGGGAACGGCGTCGCTGGAAGACGTGACCTCCAATCCACACAAGATCAAGCTGGTGGAAAGCACGTCGCTGATCCTGGCAAAGTCACTGGAAGACGTCGATACCGCCGCCATCGTCAACACCTTCGCCTACCAGGCCGGCCTGATCGCCACGCGCGATGGCATCGCCGTGGAGAAGAAGGAGAACAATCCCTACGTCAACGTCATCGCCGTGCGCGAGCAGGACCGCAATGCGCCATGGGTACCCAAGCTGGTGGCTGCCTATCAGTCCGAAGCGGTGCGCCAGTTCATCCTCAACAAGTATCAGGGCGCGGTGCTCCCGGTGTTCTGACCATGGCCAGGCATCGTTTCGACATCGTCCAGGAAGGCAGCGCGGCGCTCGCGCAAGTGGCGCCGCATATCGTCTTCGAGAATCTGGCCAAGACCTACACGGTGCGCGATCGGCGTGTCGCGGCGCTGGAAGATGTTTCCTTCAGCGTCGAGCGCGGGGAGATCTTCGGCATCATCGGCCGCAGCGGCGCGGGCAAGTCCACGCTGCTGCGCGCCATCAATATGCTGGAGCGGCCCAGCGGCGGGACGGTGCGCGTGGGCGACGTGGATGTCGGCGCGCTGGACGAGGATGGCCTGGTGGCCTTGCGCCGCCGCGTCGGCATGATCTTTCAGCACTTCAATCTGTTGTCCGCCAAGACGGTGGCGGATAACGTCGGCCTGCCTTTGCGCGTGGCCGGGTTGGGCCGCGCGACCATCGCCCGGCGCGTCGAGAATCTGCTCGACCTCGTGGGCCTGCGCGAACAGGCCCAGGCCTATCCGGCGCAGTTGTCCGGGGGGCAGAAGCAGCGCGTGGGGATTGCCCGCGCGCTGGTGCACGAGCCGGATATCCTGTTGTGCGATGAGCCGACTTCGGCGCTCGATCCGGAAACCACGCATTCGATACTGGGCCTGCTGCGTGACATCAATCGCCAGTTGGGCCTGACCGTGGTGCTGATCACGCACGATATGGCGGTAATCCGCGAAATCTGCCATCGGGTCCTGGTGCTGGACCAGGGCCGCGTGGTGGAGCACGGTGACGTGTGGCGGGTATTCGGCGCGCCGCACGCGGACGCCACGCGCGCGCTGTTGCGGCCGCTACGCCAGGGGCTGCCGCCTGACATCGCGGCACGGCTGGTGCCGGATCGGGGCGCTGGGCGCGCCGATGTCATCCTGACCTTGCGCTACACCGGCGCGGCGGGCACGCCCGGCGTGCCGCTGCGCATGCTGGCAGTGCTGGGACCGCGCGCGCGGCTATTGCAGGGTGGCGTCGAGCGCATCACCGGCCATGCGCAGGGAGAATTGCTGGTGGCCTTGCCGGCCGAGGATTATGACGAGGCCGCACTGGCCGCCGCTGACCATGTCGAGGTGATCGGGTATGTCCCTGTCCATGCTTGATCGTTATCTCCAGGCGTTGCTGGAGACTTTGCTCATGGTGGGCGCCTGCGCCGTGATCTCGGTGAGCCTGGGCCTGCTGCTGGCGCTGGTGTTGACAGTGACCGCGCCGGGCGGACTCTATGCGCGGCCGGTACTGCACAAATCGCTGTCCGTGGTGGTGAATATCTTCCGCGCCGTGCCCTTCATCATTCTGCTGGTGGCGCTGCTGCCGGTGACGCGCTACATCGTCGGCACGACATTGGGCACGTGGGCCGCGGTGGTGCCTTTGTCCTTCAGCCTGACGCCTTATTTCGCGCGGATCGCGCAAGTCAGCTTGAACGAAGTGGATGCGGGATTGATCGAGGCGGCGCGCGCCATGGGCTGCCGGCGCCGCCATATCGTGCGGCACGTTCTGTTGCCGGAAGCGCTGCCCGGGATCATCGGCGGTATCACTGTCAGCTTGATAGGCATGATCAACGCGTCCGCCATGGCGGGCGCGGTGGGCGCCGGCGGCCTGGGTGACATGGCGATACGCTACGGCTACGAGCGCTACGAGACACGGGTGATGTTCGAAGTGATCATCATCCTGATCGTGCTGGTGACGTTCGTGCAACTGACCGGAGAGTGGCTGGCGCGGCGGGCCAATCACCGGAAGTGATGGCCCAGGCGCGCCGTCGGCCGGCAACCGGCCGGGGCTTGCCCCTACATCACCTGCCACAGAGCATAGGTCAGGATCAGCCCCATCACCGACAGTATCGTTTCCATGAACGACCACGTCTTGATGGTCTGCCCTATGGTCAGCCCGAAATATTCCTTCACCAGCCAGAAGCCAGCGTCGTTGACGTGTGAGAAGAACACCGAGCCGGCGCCGATGGCCAGCACCACCAGCGACAGGTGGCTCTGCGGCATGCCGACAGCGAGTTTCTCTATGATGCCGGCCGCCGTCACCGTGGCCACGGTGGCCGAGCCGGTCGCCAGACGGATCAGCACGGCTACGATCCACGCCAGGACCAGGATCGACATGCCGGTCGCCAGCGCAATCTTGGCAATCGCCGCGCCGGCGCCGCCGTCCACCAGGGATTGCTTGAAACCGCCGCCGGCACCCACGATCAGCATCACGCCGACCACGGGCATCAGGCTGTTGCCGATCTTCTTCGCCAGCACCGGAACCGAGAAACCCACGGCGGTGCCGAAGGTGATCATGGCCAGCAGCACCGCGAACAGCAGGGCGAAGACGGGATCGCCGACGAAGTCGAAGAAGTGGCGCGTCGCCGATGCCTTGTCCAGCCAGATGTCCGACGCCGCCTTGGCCAGCATCAGGATGATGGGTGAGAGCAGGGTGATGATGGTGGCGCCGAAGGATGGCTGGCGCGTGGCCTTGGGATCGTCCGCTTCGGCTGCCTCGATGGCCTTGTCCGACGCGGTGACCGCATAGGCCGCACCGGCCGCGCCGACGGGAACCATGCGTGCCGCCAGCTTGCCGAACAAGGGGCCGCCCACGATCACGGTGGGAATGGCGATGAGCAAACCCAGTCCCAGCGTCAGGCCGACGTCGGCCTTCAGAATGGCGATGGCTGCCAGTGGGCCGGGGTGGGGCGGAATGAAACCGTGCAGGACCGAAAGGCCGGCCAGGGCGGGGATGCCCAGGCGCATGGCCGGTCCCTTGGAGCGGTGCACCGCCAGCATCACCACGGGGATCAGCAGCACCAGGCCGATCTCGAAGAACATGGGAATACCGATGATGCTGGCCACCAGCGCCATCTTCCAGGGCAGGGTGGAGGGTTTGCCGCGCAGCATTCGCTCGACCACGATGTCGGCCCCACCGGAGTCGGCCAATAGCTTGCCCAGCATGGCGCCTAGCGCGATCAGCACCCCGACGTAGCCGAGCACGCCGCCGACGCCGTTTTCATACGAGGTGGTGACCTTCTCCAGCGGGATGCCGGAACCGACGCCGACGAACAGGGCGCCTATGGTCAGCGCCAGGAAGGCATGCAGTTTCAACCAGACGATGAGCAGAACGAGCAGGGCAATACCGGCCGCCGCGACAACCAGTACCTGGATGTCGTGGGGATTCAGCTCCGTGGACGGGTTCATGAGGTCTCCTTGTTTCCCGTGTTGGCTTGCAATCCGAGCGCCTTGATGATGTCGTTGGCGATGGCAGAGGGTGACCCGCCGATCTCGATGCGGACAGCGGGTTCGTCCGGCGCGGGTTCTTGCAGCGTGGCGAACTGGCTGTCCAGCAGGCTGGGCGGCATGAAATGGCCGTGGCGGGTGGCCAGGCGTTCGGCGATCAATTCATGCGAACCGTGCAGATAGACGAACTTCACCCCATGGCCGCGGCGGTTGATGATTTCGCGGTAGGAGCGCTTCAGTGCGGAGCAGGTGATCAGGCCGTTGGAGCCGGCGTCCAGGCATTCCTCGACCCACGTGGCCACGGTTTCCAGCCAGGGCTGGCGATCTTCGTCGGTGAGCGGATGGCCCGAACGCATTTTCTCCACGTTGGACTGCGGATGCAGCGCGTCGCCTTCTTCGAAAGGCCAATCGAGCCGGCCTGACAGAACGGCTGCGACCGTCGTCTTGCCGCAGCCCGCGACGCCCATGAGCACCAGCACCTCCGGCTGTGTGCGGGGATGATTCATGCTTACCCTCCCATATTCCGTATCTTGTATGCCCGGACAGGGCTGTGCGGACCGGCAGACTATGTAAACCCGGTCGCTGTGCAAACCCGGCCGTTATACGCCCGTGATTTCAGCTTGTCGTCAGTCGCTCAGGGCGACCTGATGAGAGTGTATCCCTATCCTCTGCGGGGGCAGACATCAATGTCAACGGCGGCGTCGAACAAGAGTCGAATGGACGGACCGACTGACCATCTTTATCTCGGTAATTTCGAGATTCGAGCGTGTCGAGATGAATGCGCGCTACCTGCGGAGGGCTGACGCTTAATCAGTCGAGACTTTTGAAACTCGCACGCTGACGTTTCCAGCTTGTGCGCGTGTTTGCAAGGGGTGACTGATACGGCCGCTATGCAGTAGAGCGCAAGGCACACGCGGATTTTGGTGGTGAACGAATAATCTCACTTCAAAAAGTGAATTTGTTACAATTGCCCTGTAGATGTGCGAGCTTTGCTTAGTCCGCGTCATCAGTGGAAAATTAATAAAGCGGGTGAGTAGTTGCTTTCATTGAGCACGTAATGATGAACCTTGAGGAGCGAGTTGAAGATGGTCGATCTGGATTTCAAGAGTTTTTCAACTCGCTCCTTTGAGCGATTTGCCCAAGCTCTGGCATTTCATGTGCTCGGCGACGGTACTCTAATTTTTGGGGATGGTCCCGACGGCGGACGTGAGGCGTCCTATGAGGGAGTCCTTAATTACCCCTCAGATGTGAGCCCTTGGGCTGGCTACGTCGTTATGCAGGCCAAGTTCTTGCAGATTCCACGCGAGCCGCGTCAAGATGCAAGTTGGCTGTCTTCCCAATTGACGGAAGAGCTAAATAAATTCATTCGAAAGGAATCGGCTCTTCGAAAACCGGAATACTACATTTTAGTCACCAATGCGCGTCTTTCTCCAGTTCCAGAGGGTAGCCGCGGTAAGGGGGGACTAGAAAAAATAGATTCGATTTTTCGCGGCTTTCAGAATCAACTGGGTTTAAAAGATTGGCGGGTTTGGCATTTAGACCAGTTGAACGCCATGCTTGCGAATGCAGATGCGCTGCGCCGCTCGTATGCGGCTTGGCTATGCAGTAGCGATGTCATCAGCTCTCTGATGGCCGCAGTAGACACCAATCGTTATGTATTTTGCGATGCAATCTATCGCTACCTCGCTCGAGAACTCCGCAACCATCGCCCTGTTCGACTGCAACAGGCGGGGCACGGCGGGGATCCTAGAACTATGATTGAGGACGTCTTCACCGATTTGCCGTTTTCCTCGCCGGGGGAGGCTGAGGTCGCGAAAACCGCTCGGCACTTGCTTGCGCACCTTCTTGAACGATCTCGGGAAAAACTTGATGGTTCGAGTTTGCCCAATCCGCACGCCCAGAACACTGGACGGCCCGAGCGAGTGTTGCTGCTAGGAGGCCCGGGGCAAGGAAAATCAACTGTTACGCAATTTTTAACTCAAATCTTTCGTGCAAATATGCTGGCAACTGACCGTAAGGAGCAGGTCAGCGCTGAGATTAAACCAATTATTGATGCAACTTTGAACAAGGCATCTGCGATGGGGTTAGCAGTGGCAGTCCCCAGGCGGTTCCCACTAAGAGTCGATCTTCCCAAATTTGCAGATTGGCTTTTCCGAGATGATGTGAAGATTATTAGAAAAAGTATGATTGACTACGTTGTTGAGGAGGTTAACAGAGTTGCGGGGTCGAACGTGAGTGCGGATGATATGCGGAAATGGCTTCGCGAATATCCAAGCGTTCTAGTGTTGGATGGCCTCGACGAAGTTCCAGCAAGTGCAAATCGCGCAACGGTCATTCATGCGATAAATGATTATTGGGACGACGTTGTGGGCAGTGACGTGCTCATGGTAGTCACGACGCGGCCGCAAGGATATAGCGATGAGCTCGATCCTAATTTTTATTCGAAATTAGAAATGAAGCGGCTTAATGCCGGTGAGGCGATCGCGTGCGCCGAAAAGTTAGCCTTGGACAGAATTGCAGATGGCGATCAACGCGAACGAGTATTGATGCGGATGCGTGAGGCGTCAAAAAATAAAACCACGGCTCGACTTATGATTAGTCCGCTGCAAGTTGCAATCATGCTCGCATTGATTGATCAAAGGGGTGATGCCCCCACTGATCGCTGGAATTTGTTCGATAAATACTTTACGGTGGTCCAGGAACGAGAGCAGAACAAGTTTGGCGCAGTAGGAGACGCCGTAAAAAAGTGGGCATTACATATTAATTCTGTTCATTACAGAGCTGGCTTTCTCCTCCATGTTGAAGCAGAAAAACAGGGGAACTCGGAAGCCTATCTGTCCAAGAAGGAATTCGCGACGTTGATCCGAGATCAACTTGCGGACGAGGGATATGAAGGCGATGAGCTGGTAAGAAATGCTGCGGAACTAATCTCTGTGTCGACAGAGCGACTCATCCTTCTTGTGCAGGGCGTGGAGGATAGATTTAGTTTCGAGGTCCGTTCTCTCCAGGAATTCATGGCCGCAGCCTACTTGATGTCGGGTTCCGAGGCTATTGTTCAAAGCCGCTTGCGCACAATTGCAAGTCGGACTCACTGGCTGCACGTTTTTCAGATCGCTGCTAGCAAATGCTTTGCAGTCGCTAGCTCGGGCCATTACCGTGACACAATCGTGACTCTTTGTACTGAACTCGATATCGTCGGCGAACCAATCGACCAATTGCTTAGGACAGGTTCGAGGTTGGCCCTCGCGCTCCTCGACGATGGGTTGGCGCATGATCAGCCGAAATATCATAGGCTTTTGATCAGCATCGCGTTAGGGGTCGTTAGAGCGGGCCCCGCAGTGTTGCCCGAATCCCTGCCCGCACAGCTTAAATTCGAATCCGAGCGCTGGGTTGACACTATTAGGCAGTTTCTTAGAGCCAATGTAAACGTCACGGAGAATGGTGCTTGGCGACTGCTGTTTCGATCTTTGGCTCAAGAGCAGGGTTGGGCGGCTCAACTACTGGCAGAAGTCTGGCCTGACGATAAAGCAAAAACGCTCGATATGATTACTCGTCGACTCGATTTTCGGCCGGACAGTCATATGCACTATCGAATGCGTGTCGCAATTGAAGCTAGTCCGCCGTTACAAGTACAAGCTCTGCTCCGCAATGCGAGTTATAGCGATAACGGCGATTGGTCTCCTTTTATCATCCGAAATATGCCGTGCCTGGAACTCCTCCTGGAAACTAGCACCGCAGGGCTTGATCAACGCATCAAAGTTTTTCTTGGCGGCGAACGACTGCCATTAGAGCTCCGTATTTGTTTGCTATCGCTCGGCGCCGAGCAAAGGAAAACGTACGCTGATCTTCCAGAAACGGAGGAGTGGGAGCCGCTGCGGGCAGTGCGAGAGTTTCATGCTGAACCAAGTGCAGCCGCTTTGGCTGCGCTATTGGATCTCGCCGTCAAAAGAGGTTGGCTTGATCTCTTTCGAGGTATCTCGTCTAAATTGCCCTGGCCGCTTGCGTCGCTGGTAAGAGCAGGTCGTTCAGATGATGATGTGAAGAGCCTGATATCTGGCGTTCGCAGCGGTGCTTTTGGTGACACTGAAGATTGGCTTGCTGCAGAAAGGCGTTGGGGAGAACAAGGGATTACAGAAAGAGATCTGGCTGTCAGCTCTTGTGGTCTATTCTTCGATCATCGAATAGCGGAACTTGGGTTTCCACCGGGGAATATCAGTATCTCTCACGGGTACAAGGACAATAGGTGGATCGACAAATTTCTCGCATTTACGCGAAATTCAGTTGGCGTAGCGCGGTTGTGGCTGATCTCTTGTGCTCGTTTCACACTGTCAATTTATCCTGCACCCACTCTTTTCACCGAGGAAACTGCGCGACAGTTATTATTCGAAGTTGATAACGGAATGTGGCTGCATCCACGTGTGTTGCTCGGATTTTCTCCTGAAATGCTAGGGGCGCCTGAATTTCTCGATAGGCTTCATGTTTTAGGCGAGGCGGGAATGATCAGCTTTTGTGACGGAGCGCCAGTGTTGATGCCGGAGAGTACTGTCTCAGTGTTGTTGGATGCATTGGAAAGTCGGCCCGGCCTGCTAATATTGATTGTAAATTTTTTCGTGGCGGATGATCAGACTAGGCATATTTCAGAGATCCCAAGCCGAATTATCGATCAGTTTGCTCGCAGTGAAAATGATACGGTGGCTTGTTATTCCCGTGTTTCTAAGCTAATGGCAGGGCGGGGCGATCGGAATCTTGCTCGCACGATTTTGGAGTATTCAAATCAAGATGACGGAATTGAATTGCTTAAAAAATTCCTTTTAAATATAAAATATGCGCGGGAGGCTCGCGCTGCGTCTGATTTAATGGCCGAGGCAGTTATGATCGAGCCAAGGTTGGATTTCTCCAGTTTAGTTCTCGTAATATATGCTATTGCAAACGGGAGGTTGTCCGACATCCATAATGATAAAAATTGGCAGAGTCTTCAGCTCGGGGAAAAAATGTTTGCGCAAATACAAACTCGTCGTGTAGATAATCATCCTGCGTAGTGGTGAGCGGTGACTAGCCCAAGTCGCTAAAGATTTACGTGGGGTGTCCAGCGTTGATCGACGGCAGCGAGAGTTTGTTCAGACGAAAACTTTAGGCTGCGTCGAGGAATTTGCCGACGTAGATGTCGCGGGCGCGTTCCATATGCAGTTGCGCGAGGTGGTCAAGGCGAGCGCGGTCGCCGGTGCGCAGGGCCTCGACCATGTCGGCGTGTTCGCGGCAGGCTTGCTCCAGGGCGCCGGCGTCGGCGACGCCGTAAGCGCGCGCAGGGAAGCTGAGCCAGTCGTGCAGGCGGATGGACTCCGCCAGATAAGGGTTGTCGCACAGGCCATACAGTTCGCGATGGAAGGCCATATTGCTGCGATGGATGGCGATGAGGTCGCCCGACGCCGCCGCTTCGGCATGGACTTGCATGGCCTGGGTCAGCGTTGCCAGGCGCTCGCCTGCCAGCGGCATGGGCATCATGGCAACCGCGGCGCGGTGCAGCACGCTGCGCATGCGATAGAGGTCGGCCAGTTCACGCAGGTCGAAGCGGCGCAGTTGCGCGCCCAGATGGGGCGGTTTCACCACCACGCCCACGCGCTGCAGTTCCACCAGCGCGGCACGCACGACGTGGCGCTTGGCTTCGTAGTCCTCCATCAAATGGTCTTCGATGAGACGAGTACGCGGCAGGATGCGGCCGCGGATGATGTCGGTCTCGATGGCCTCGATCACCGTCCGTACCTGGTCAGGAAGCTCTGTCTCGAAGGGAGCGCGGTGCGTGGCCGCAACGGATTTTTGGGACATGACGGGCTTGCTATGGGCGCTGGCAGCGCAGGGGCTGGGCCTGCCGACCAACATCGGTGGGCCGCAGTGTAGCACCGGCATCTCGCTGTCAATGCCCGCGTTATTAATAATCTCATTGGAAAAAATGGCGACAACGCGCTCGTTGCCAAGCCCTGTCGCGGCACTCAGACTGGCGGCACTCAAAGACTAGGGTGGAGCAATGTCGCAATCTTCCGAATACCTCATCAGCACCAATCCGGCCAATGGCGAAGAAGTCGGCCGCGTCCGCGTGACCTCCGTCGCTGAACTGGACGCCTGCGTCGAGCGCGCCTGGCATGCCTTCCATCATTCCGGCTGGAAGTCGCTGCTGCCGCATCGCCGCGCGCTGGTGCTCAATGCCATCGCCGACGGCCTGGCCGCTGAAAAGGAAAAGCTGGCCCAACTGCAGATGCGCGACAACGGCAAGCCGCTGGGCGAATGCCGCGGCATGGTCGAGTCGGCCATCGGCACTTTCCGCTACTACGCGGCGGTGTGCGAGACCATCGAAACCGACGTGACGCCCAGCCGTGGCGACTACTTGTCCTTCACCGTGCTGGAACCCTTCGGTGTGGTGGCGGCCATCACGCCGTGGAATTCACCCATCATGAATGACGCCACCAAGGTGGCGCCGGCACTGGCCGCGGGCAATGCGGTGCTGCTCAAGCCGTCCGAAGACTCGCCGCTGCTGGGACCGGAACTGGCTCGCATCGCGCTGGCCGCCGGCCTGCCGGAAAACCTTTTGCAAGTGGTGCAAGGGCGCGGTGCGGAGATCGGCGCCGCGTTGGTTGCGCATCCCGGCGTGCGCATGATTTCCTTCACCGGCGGCACGGTGTCGGGCAGTGCCATCGGCCGCGTGGCGGGCGAACGCCTGGTGCCGGCAGCCCTGGAGCTGGGTGGCAAGTCGCCGCACGTCGTCTTCGCCGATGCCGACATGGATCACGCGGTGGCCGCCGTGGTGGCAGGCATCTTCGGTTCGGCAGGGCAGTCCTGCGTGGCCGGATCGCGCCTGTTCGTGCAGGCGGAACGTTACGACGAGGTGGTCGAGCGCGTGGTGGCGCGCGCCAAGAGCTTGCGCGTTGCCTTGCCCGATGCCGACGGCGTCGAAATGGGGCCGCTGGCATCCTTCCATCATCGCGAACGCGTCATTCGCTTCGTCGAACGCGCACGCCAGGAAGGCGGCCGCATTCTGTGTGGTGGCGGTATTCCGCAAGGGCCGGGTTTCGACAAGGGCGCGTTCTTCGAACCGACCGTGATCGACGGCTTGGGACCGCAGGCGGCATCCTGCCAGGAAGAAGCCTTCGGTCCGGTGCTGGTGGCGCTGCCGTTCAAGGACGAGGCTGACCTGATCGCCCAGGCCAACGGCACGGCCTTCGGCCTGGCTTGCGGCATCTGGACGGAAAGCTTCAAGCGGGCGTGGCGTATCGGCCGCGCGCTGGAAGCGGGCTCGGTGTGGATCAACACCTACAAGCAGTCGGTCACCAGCACGCCGTTCGGCGGCTTCAAGAACAGCGGCATCGGCCGGGAGAAGGGCATCGACGGCCTGCGCTTGTACGCCCAGGTCAAGAGCATGTATTTCGGCCTGCACGAACAGCCGCTGGCCGTGGCGAAATGAGCGGGCCATGAAGATCCGCAAAGGAGAAGGTAAGGAATCATGAGTGCCACCCTCAACACCGTCACCGGCGTCGCCGAGGACAGTGCCGCGCTGAAGTCCGCGGTACGCAAATTCTATGTGCGCATGATGCCGCTGGTGGTCATCATGCTGCTGGTCAACCAGGTGGATCGCACCAACCTGGGCTTCATCCAGGACGCCCTGAAAGCCGACCTGGGCCTGGGCGCGGCCGCCTTCGGCCTGGGGGCCGGCCTGTTCTTCGTCGGCTATGCCTTGTTCGAAGTGCCCAGCAATATGCTGCTGCAGCGCTATGGCGCACGCATCTGGCTGACCCGCATCATGGTCACCTGGGGTCTGGTGACGCTGCTGATGGCGTTCACGCAGGGCGAGTACATCTTCTATTTCCTGCGCTTCATGCTGGGGCTGATGGAAGCCGGCTTCTTTCCCGGCGTCATCTTCTACCTGACCAGTTGGCTGCCCGACGCCCATCGGGGCCGCGCCGTGGCCATCTTCCTAAGCGCATCGGCCTTGGCCTATATCGTCACCGGCCCCATCAGCGGGGCGCTGCTGACCATGCACGGCATGGCCGGCATCGCCGGCTGGCGCTGGATGTTCCTGATCGAAGGCGGCGGCTCCATGTTGATGGGCCTGGTCAGCATCCGCTACCTGGTCTCGAACATCGCCGAGGCCAAATGGCTGACCGCCGAAGAAAAGCACGAACTGCAAAGCGCGGTGACGCGCGATATCGCGGGCCGCAAGACGGCCCAAGGCGAAAAGCCGCAATGGCGCCTGCTGCTGCAAAGGCCGGTGCTGACGCTGTGCGGGATCTATTTCGTGTCGGTGATGACGGGCTATACGGTGACGTTCTGGCTGCCGGGCATTCTGCGCCAGATCAAGGACATCAATGACTTCCAGGTGGGGTTGCTGTCGTCGATTCCGTGGATAGGCGCGGTGATCGCCATGTACGTGCTGGCCAGGTTCACCGATGACAAGGGGCACCGCAAGGTGCTGGTCGGCGCCGCCTTGCTGCTGCAGGCGGTGGGCATGGCACTGGCCACCACCGGCAGCCCGTGGTTTGCCTTGTTCGCGTTGACGCTGGCGGCGATCGGCTACAAGTCCTGCAACTCGGTCTTCTGGTCCATGACGGCGATGTCGCTGGAACCCAAGATCCTGGCGTCGGGCATCGCGTTGATCAATTCCCTGGGCAACCTGGGCGGGTTCGTCGCGCCCACCGCCGTGGGAGCGATCAAGCAGCACACGGGTTCATTGCAGGCGGGCCTGTTGGGGCTGACCGCCTGCTCCCTGGTCGGTATGGTCCTGGTGGCGTCGCTGCGCTTGCGCAAGGGCGTCTGAGACGCGGGCATTCGATGCAGTGGTGCTCGAATGCTTGGATGTTCGATCCCCGTGTGTTCGATGCCGGAACGTTTGATTTTCTCGAAGAGGTAAAGCATGAAGGACAAGCAAAGCGTTGCCGTCTACGGTTTGGGCAATATGGGCTATCTGGTGGCCCAGCGCATCGCCACGCGCTTTCCGGTGAAGGTCGCCGACCTGAATTCGGCCCAGGTTGAGCGGGCGCAGGCCGAGTTCGGCGCAGTGGCGCTGCGCCAGCCGCAGGACGCGGCCGATGTCGACATCGTCGTCCTGTCCCTGCCCAGCCCGGCCATCTCGCAGGCCATCCTGCGTGACCTGGGCCCGGTGTTGCGCAAGGGCAGCATCGTGGTGGAAACCAGTACCGTCAATCCGGACGATATGCACGCCAGCGCCAAGCTGCTGGCGCCTTACGGCATCGGCATCATCGACGCGTCGGTGATGGCCGGCGTGGCGCAGATGGCGGCCGGCAAGGCCATGCTGCTGATGGGCGGCGACCCTGCCCACATCGCCGCTTGCCAGGAAGTGCTGGATGCCATCGCGCCCAAGCAGATCTATTTCGGCGGCAGGGGAACCGGCGCCGCCGCCAAGGTGATCAACAATGCCGTGGCGCACGCCGTGATGGTGGTGGTGGCGGAGGCCGGCGCCATGGCTACCGCCACCGGCGTCAGCTGCGACAAGCTGATCGGGTTGTTGTCGGATCCGCAGATGGGGCTGCATCGTCCACTCACGCACCGCTATGCCGAACGTATCGTCAACGGTGACTATAGCGGCGGCATGCCGCTGGACGCGGCGCGCAAGGACTCGGTGCTGGCGCTGCAACTGGCGCAGGCCGCGGGTGTGCCCTTGTTCGCCATCCAGGGTTCGCACAGCGTCTACGAAATGGCCGCCGTGGCCGGCTATGGACGCGACGACTACGCCGCCATCGCCAAGCTGTGGGCGGATTGGGGTAAGCCGACGGTGCCGGTCGCCAAAGGCTAGGCGGTGGTCCGGGGCGCAAGCCGGCTTCGTGGCGTTTTGCGCTACATTCACCGCCATGAAGCCACACTCTCCCATCGCGGTGCAGATCGTCCAGTTGATCCAGGCCGAGGGCTGGGCGCCCGGCGCCCATCTGCCCGCGCAGTTGCTGGCCGATCGCCTGCGGGTGTCACGCTCGCCGGTCAACGATGCGTTGAAGCAGCTGCATGAGAAGGGCATGGTGGCGCGGGAGCGCAACCGTGGCTACTTTCTGGCGCGGCCCTTGCAGCTGGCGCCGGAGCAGGTGGCCAGCGCCTTGGGCATCGAGGGCCACGATGTGGCGACGGAAATCTATTTCCGTATTGCCGACGACCTGTTGCGCGGCGAGCTTCCGGAATCCTGCTCCGAGGCCCAGCTGCGCGCGCGCTATGCGTTGACGCCGACGCAGCTCAACACCGTGCTTGGCCGCATCGCCGGCGAAGGCTGGGCCGAACGCCGGCCTGGCTACGGCTGGCAGTTCTCCAGCATGATGCGTACGCCGGAAGCCCTGCTGCAGTCCTATCGGCTGCGCCTGGCGTTGGAGCCGGCGGCTTTGCTGGAGCCGGGCTATCGTCTGGATCCGGCCGTGCTGGCCCGCTGCCGCGAAGCTGAATTGCATTTGCTGGAAGGCGGCATCGAGACCGATACGGCCGACCAGTTGCATGAGCGGGGCGTGCGTTTCCACGAGTCGCTGGTGGAGGCCTCGGGCAATCCTTTCTTTATCGAGACCATCCGCCGCGTCAACCGCGTGCGGCGCTTGCTGTCCTATCGTTCCATGCGTGACCGCAAGCGCTATCGCCAGCATTGCGAGCAGCATCTGGAAGTGTTGGCGCTGCTGGAGCAGGGCCGCAACGCGGAAGCGGCCGACGTTCTGCGTGCGCACTTGCAAAGCACGCTCGACAATATCGGCAAGATCACCAGCATGCTGGCCACGCGCAAGCCGGCAACCGAATGAGTATGAAAAAGTCTTCTCTCGCCCAAGCCTGGGCCATGTTGTTCGCCCTGGCGTCGGGCTTCGCGCTGAGCAATGCCTATCGCACGGTGGCGGCCATCACGGCGCCGCCGTTGGCGTTGGACATGAAATTGTCGCCGCAGCAACTGGGCACGTTCGCGGGCAGTTTCCACTTCATGTTCGGCGCCATGCAGCTGTTCATGGGGATAGGCATCGACCTATGGGGCGTGCGGCGCACGATACTCGTGGCGGCGCCGTTGACCATCATCGGCGCGGTGCTGTCGGCGCTGGCGCCGAGCTATGGGGCGTTGGTGGCGGGGCAGGCGCTAATAGGCGTCGGCTGCGCGCCGGCATTCCTGGCGGCGACGGTCTTCATCTCGCGCTATTTCCCGGTGCAGAAGTTTGCCGCCGTGTCGGGCATGGCCATGGCTATCGGTGTCACGGGCATGCTGTTCACCGGCACGCCCCTGGCGTGGCTGATCGAGAAGAGCAGCTGGCGCATGGGGTTCTGGGTCTTGGCAGCGCTGTCCGTGCTGGCCTGGTTCTGGGTCTTCCGCAGCGTGCATGAAGACCGGCTGGTGAGCAACCAGGCCGGTGCGAGCGGGGCGCCGCGTGAATCGTTGCGCGAGGCGCTGATGCGCTTTGGCGCGCTGCTGAAGATGCCGCATACCTGGGGCATCGTGACGTTGAGCTTCGTGTGCTATGCCGCGTTCATAACCCTGCGCGGCTTGTGGCTGGGCCCCATGTTGATCAGCCGCCACGGCTTTTCCCTGGTGCAGAGCGGCAACGTGGCGCTGGCCTTGTCGCTGAGCGCCATGGTCGGGCCCATGGTGTTCGGGCGCCTCGACCCCGGGCCGGCGCGCCGGCGCCGCTGGCTGGTGGTGTGCGCGTTGATCTTTGCCGTGTTGTTCACCGTCATCGCTTTTGAATTCGGACCCTGGAGCGATGTGCTGACCGCGCTGGCGGTGGGTTTCTTCTCCGGCTTCGCCATCCTGCAATACGCCGATGTGCGGTCTTCCTATCCGGCGGGCATTACCGGCCGCGCCATGGCGCTATTTACCATGGCCATGTTCCTGGGCGTCGCGGCCATGCAGTGGTTCACTGGCTGGGTCGCGACCCACGCGCAGGGCTGGGGCCTGGAGCCTTTCGGTCCGGTCATGGGCAGCATCGCACTGTTGCTGGTCATCGCGGCGCTTGCCTTCCGCTTCCTGCCGGGGCCGCAAGTCAAGCCTTGAGTTCGGCAGGCCGATGCCCGCTTTGACCTCCTGCAGCGCTTGGAGCAACTCCGGGAGCGCTTCGCCCGCTTGGCCGCTTAACTCGATGGCTGGAAAGCAATCACCGCCATGCCTGCCAGTGCGATGACGGCGCCGGTGATATCCCAGCGCGTGAGGGGCACGCCGTCGATGACGCGCAGCCAGATCAGGGCGATGGCGATGTACATGCCGCCGTAAGCAGCGTAGGTTCGCCCGGCGGCGCTGGGATGCAAGGTCAGCAGCCATGCGAACACGGCCAGGGAGATAGCGGAGGGGATCAGCAGCAGGGGGCTGCGATCTTGCTTGAGGACCAGCCAGGGCAGATAGCAGCCGACGATTTCGGCGAGTGCGGTCAGGGCGTACAGGGCGGTGGTAAGCAGGATGTTCAAGGTAATCCGGGGCCTTCCAGGGCGGGTGGGATAGAAGCGATCATAACCATCAGCCGCCTCCTCCCCGGCCGGCAAGACCCGCCGTACACTGCCCGTATCACTTCAACGGAGTCTTACCATGCCAGCCCCCCGCCGCGCGCTTATCGTCATCGACGTTCAGAACGAGTACTTCACCGGCAATCTTCCCATCGAGTATCCGGATCCCGCCGTCTCCCTGGCTAATATCAATCGTGCCATCGACGCCGCCCAGGCGCATGACATTCCCGTGGTATTGGTCCAGCACCTGGCGCCGGCCCAGTCGCCCATCTTCGCGCGCGGATCGAAGGGCGCCGAACTGCACCCGTCCATCGCCATCCGGCCGCACGCCCTGTTCGTGGAGAAGGCCATGGCCAGCGCCTTTGCCGGCACCGATTTGGGCGAGTGGATCGAAAAGGAAAGCATCGACACGCTGACCATCGTCGGCTACATGACGCACAACTGCGACGATTCGACCATCAAGCATGCCAGGCACGCCGGCCTGTCGCTGGAGTTCCTCAACGACGCAAGTGGTTCCTTGCCCTATGAAAATCGCGCTGGCGCCGCCACCGCGGAAGAAATCCATCGCGTCTTCACCGTGGTGTTGCAATCGTCCTTTGCAGCCGTGCTGACCACCGACGAGTGGGTGGCGCTGCTGGAAAGCGGCGAACCGCCGCTGCGGGAAAATATCTACGTTTCGAACCAGAAGGCACGCCAGCGCCGGGGTTGAGGCTGGCGGGGGCGCTCAGGCCGCCGGGCTGCCGGGGCAGAGTTGTTAGCCACGCGGAACGGCTCTCAGCCCCTGTCCTTCGAGCCGCTCAGGTCCACGTGGAAGCGGCTGCCCTGATCGGGTGCCGACTCCAGCGTCACCTGCCAGTGCTGGTGGTTGCAGATGCGCTGGATCAGGGACAGTCCCAGGCCCAGATTCTCCGGACCGCCCTTGCGGCCTTGAACGAACGGCGCGAACGCGGTTTCCTGGCGGTCCGCCGGGATGCCGGCACCATCGTCGCGGACCTCCATGCTGTTCGCGCCGACGGCTACGGTGACGTGGCGCGCGCCAGTGGCATGCTGCAAGGCGTTGCGGATCAGGTTGGACAGGACGATGCGTAGCAAGGGCGCGGGATAGGTCGCCCTGGAGGTGCTGTTGGTTGGGCTGCCAATATCCTGCCAAGCCAATGCAACCCCCAGCCGCTGTGCGCGCGGCAGCCAATGGGCGACCTGCTCCTGAGCGGCCGCGAGCACGGTGGTTTGCGGAAAGCCGCTGGCATCGGCGCGGCCGCGTGCCAGCATCAGGTAGGCGTCCAGGTGTTGATGCATGTCGCGCGCCGCGGCCTGGATGCGATGCAATTGCGCGGTCTGGTTCGCGTCGAGATGGGCGTCGTCCAGCAAGACCTCGCTGGAACTGGATACCACCATCAGCGGTGTGCGCAATTCATGGCTGACGTCGGCGGTGAACAGCTGTTCCCGCTCCAGCGCCTGTTCCAACTGGTTGTAGGTATCGTCGAAGGCGGCCGCGAGCTGGCCGATCTCGTCGCGCGGATAGTCCTGCGCCAGGCGCGTGCGCCGAGGCAGCCCGCCCCGTGCGCTCATCTGGGTGGCCAAGCGGGCCAAGGGCCGTAACACCCGCCGCGCCGCCAGCGTACCGAGCAAGAAGGCCAGCAGCAGGCTGGCCGCGACAGCGGCCACCGTGAGCCAATGCGAACGGCGCAGGCCACGCTCGTAGTCGGTGTAGTCGCGCAGCAGCATATACCGCACGCCGTCCTGGTCGCTGCCCATGACGTGCCAGACGCGGCCATCGCGTTCGATCTTGTGGAAGTCCGGCGAAAGATGGCGCAGCCAGTCGGGGAAGGCCGTGCTGCCCGGTGCGCCATGGAAGAAGCGGTCGACCCGGCCGACATCCTCGCCCGCCAGGTATTCGCTGCGCACGCGCTCCACGGCCATGCCCATGTCGATACGCTGCAAATGGGTTTCCAGTGTGCCCACCGTCCACAGGGACAGCAGGGCAATGGCACCTGTCGCGACCAGCGTCAGCAGTAGATAGGTAAGAAAGAGATGCCGCGCCAGCGCGCGTACCCTGGGGCGGGCATACGCCGTGTCCGCGCTGCCGGGCATGCCGGCGCCATCGATGGACGGCGTTCGCGCGCCCGGCGCGGGGCGCTCAGCCGCCATCTCCGCCCCGCATTTGATAGCCGATGCCATGGACGGTGTGCAGCAGGGGCTCGGCGTAAGGCTTGTCGATGGTCTGGCGAATCTGGTGGATGTGCGTGCGCAGGCTATCGCTGTCCGGCGGCGAGTCGCGCCACAGCGCTTCTTCGAGACGCGAACGGTGCACCACCGCGGGACTGGCGCGCATCAGCATGGTCAGCAACTGCAAAGGCGCCGGCGGCAGGCGCAAGAGCTGGCCGGCGCGGCTCAGGCGACGCGTGTCCAGGTCCAGCTCCAGGTCATCGACGCGCAGAATACGGTGCTGCGTGCCGCCGCGCGTGCGATGCAGCAAGGCCTTGATGCGCGCCGACAGCTCCGCCAGAGCGAAGGGCTTGACCAGATAATCGTCGGCGCCCACGTCGAAACCGTGCAGGCGGTCATCCAGCGTGTCGCGCGCGGTCACCATGATGATGGGCGTGTCCAGGCCGGCTTCCTTGCGCAGCTTGCGGCACAGTTCGTAGCCGTCCAGGCGCGGCAGCATCAGGTCCAGCACGATCAGGTCGAAGTTGTCCTGCTCGGCCAGCCCGTAGCCCCGCAGCCCGTCGCTGGCGCAGTCGACGATATAGCCGCGCGCCTCCAGGTGATGGGCGATATTGCCGAGAATGTCGGGGTCGTCTTCGATGATCAGGATGCGCATGGTCAGGGTAATGAATAAGAATCACTTGCACGAATCTCTGCCATTTTACGTGTCGGACAGATGTCGTTCGCCAGCGCTCCGGAATCGAGGTCAAAAGACAAGAGGGTTGCGCCGTACTTGGACCTGTTGCCGACCACGCAAGCGTAAAGTCCGTTGCGTACAATTGCATTTCCGATAAGCATGGTTTGATCCGCATTGATCCCGGTACGGGCGCTGCCGTGCGCGTGGATCGATAAGAGGTTGGCCGCAGCAGGGGGCGCACGGGAACAGGGCGCCGTGGGATCACGATGAATTTGCGTCAGATCGAAGTGTTTCGCGCTGTCATGCTGGCTGGCTCGGTCAGCGGCGCCGCACAGCTGCTGCATGTCTCGCAACCGGCCGTCAGCCGGCTGATTTCCTACACCGAATCCAGGCTGGGCTTCGTCCTGTTCCAACGGCTGCGCGGCCGTCTTCATCCCACCCCGGAAGCCCACAAGCTGTTCAACGAGGTCGAGGTGCTGTACCAAGGCGTGCAGCGCATCAACGGCCTGGCCAGCGACATGGCCAACCAGACGGGCGGCGTGCTGCGCGTGGCCTGCAGCCCCAGCCTGGCTTATGCCCTGATGCCCATGGCCATCGCGAAGTTCTCGCAGCGCTTTCCCGACGTGCAGGTGACGCTGGAAGGCATGCTGGCGGATACCCTGATCGATTCGGTGCTGACCCAGCGTGCCGATGTGCTGGTGGCCATGGTGCCGGTGCAGCATCCCCGCATCCAGGTGCACAAGCTGTTCCGCAATCGGGTGGTGGCGGTGCTGCCGCCGGAGCACAAGCTGGCCGATCGCAAGCGCTTGCGTGTCACCGACCTGAAGAACGAACGCATCATCGGCTACGGCGCCGAGACGCCGTTGGCGCATGCCATCGGCCGTCTGTACGACGGCGCCCGCATCGCGCCGCGCTGGGTAGCCGAGGTGATGCAGACCCATGTGGCATGCGCCATGGTGCACCAAGGCCTGGGAATCGCCCTGGTCGACGAGTTGGCGCAGATGGGCGGCGCATGGCCGGACCTGCATGTGCGTGAGCTGACACCCACCATCGACCTGCAGGTACGCATCGGCTATCCGCGCCACGAGCCGCTGTCCGCCATGGTGCAAGCCTTCGTCGACGAGGTGCAGGCTCTGCAGCACCCGCTGCTGGTGCCGGCCTGAAACGACGCGGTGCAGCGTTGCTGATCCTGGCACGTCGCGTTGGTACGAGAACAGGCGGGTGGCAAGGCACGAAGCGCAATTGCGGATGGGCTTGATGCATCGTGCCATGGGGTGTCGTGCTCCGCCTCCGGCGGAGCACGACAAGGGTAATTTGGATGGAGGGAGGCCACGATTCCCCATGCCTGAGCGTAAACCCGTAGTCGCCTCCTGCCTCCCCGCAGAGCGCGTATTTTCGCGCTTCATAACGTCATGTTATGGACTTTTTCCATAACGGAATACGACTTTCCCGCAGCCTCTCCCTAGAATTTTTACAGCCGTCGGACAAAGGCGGACGGGATGCCCGCAGAGGCGCCCGCAATCAGACAAGGGGTTAGGTAATGAAGCTCGCATACACGCACATCCGCCGGCGGCTGGCAGCCGCCTCCACCCTCGCGGCCATCGCCACGGCGCTGATGGCGGCGCCCGCGCCAGCCCTGGCCGCGGGGACTTTCCCCGACCGGCCGATCACCCTGATCACGCCTTATCCCGCCGGCGGCTCACTGGACGCCGTGGGCCGGCCCCTCGCACAGATGTTCGAGAAAGCCTCCGGCCAGACCATGATCATCGAGAACGTCGGCGGCGCCGGCGGCCTGATCGGCGCCAACAAGGTGGCCAAGGCCCCGGCCGACGGCAACACCTTGCTGCTGGCCAGCAACGGCCAGGTCACTATCGCGCCGCTGGTCTACAAGGATATGTCCTACAACCCACAGACCGACCTGGTGCCCATCGTGCATCTGGTGGACCAGACGGCCGTGCTCTACGCCAGCGCCAAGTCGCCGTACAAGACTTTCGCCGATGTGGTGAAGGCCGTGAAGGGGAGCGAAAGTCAAGGCCAAGGCCAAGGCAATGCGTCGCTGCAGTTCGCGTCCACCGGGACGGGCAGTATCTCCCACCTGGCCCTGGAACTGCTGGCGCAGAAGATGGGGACGCATTTCATCCACGTGCCGTATCGCGGCGCCGCGCCGGCCCTGCAGGACCTGGCGGGTGGCCAGGTGCCGCTGATGTTCACCTTCGTGGGGTCGGCCAAGCCGCTCACGCAGTCCGGCATGGTGCGGCCGTTGGCGGTGGCCGCCAAGCAGCGGCTGGCCAGCCTGCCCGACGTGCCGACCTTCGCGGAACTGGGCTATCCCGACGTGCAGGCCTCGGTATGGATAGGCCTGATGGCGCCCAAGGGCACGCCGGCGGATCGCGTGCAGAAGTTGGCCAGCCTGGTCGACGGCGTGATGGCGAACGCGGATTTCAAGAAGCTCATGGCCGATAACAACATGGAGATCAAGGGCGGTTCGGTGGCGTCGTTCCAGGCCATGATGGCCGCTGACGCGCACCGCTGGGCCGACCTGGCCAAGACCGTGAATCTGGCCTCCAACTCGAATTAGCGAGTCTACGCAGGCGCTCCGGCCACGGTCCAGGCCGCGGCCACAGCCGCTGCCATGGACGGCCAGGACCACCGGCGCCGGCAAAGCATTCCAGTAAAGCATTTTCAGCACAACGTCTTCAGCAAGACGAACTCACCTCAGGCAGGACGGAAGATGAAACAAGTAACCGGCGTGGCGCCATCGGGCTCGATGGGCAGCGGCTATAACCTGGCGTCCTTCAAGCGCGCCATGCAAGCCAACCCCGACTTCATCGGGCAGGACGCGGGATCCACCGACATGGGGCCGTACTATCACGGCGCGGACAAGGCGTTCCTGCCGCTGTCGGCCTATCGGCGCGACCTGGCGGTGATGCTGGCGGCCGCGCGCGCCGCCAAGATCCCGCTACTGATTGGTTCGGCCATCACCAACGGCTCGAATGCCACCTTGGAGCTGATGATCCGCATGGTGCGCGAAGTGGCGGCGGAACAGAAACTGTCGTTCAAGCTGGCCATCATCAGCGCCGAGATCGACAAGAAGTACCTGAAGGAAAAGATCGCCACCCACGGTCCGCTGGAAGGGCTGGGTCCGGACAGCGGCCTGACCGCGCGGATGGTGGACGCCGCCGGTCCCATCGTGGCGCAGATGGGCATGGAGCCCTTCATGCGCGCGCTGGAGGCGGGCGCCGAAGTCATCATCGCCGGCCGTGCCTGCGACGATGCGGTGTTCGCGGCCATGCCGGTGCTGCGCGGCTTCGATCCGGGCCTGTCGCTGCATTGCGGCAAGATCCTGGAATGCGCCGGCCTGTCCGCGGTGCCTTATGACCTGGGCGAACCCATGATCGGGCGCGTGCGCGAAGATCACTTCGAAGTGGAGCCGGGCAATCCTGATAGCCGCTGCACCACGGTTTCCGTGGCCGGGCATTCTCTGTACGAGCGTAGCGATCCCTTCCTGCAGGCGGGGCCGGGCGGCATCAACGATCTCACCCATGCCACCTTCGAGCAGGTCAACCCGCGCATCGTGCAGGTACGCGGCAGCCGCTACATCAACGATGCCAACTATCGGGTCAAGCTGGAAGGGGCCGAACAGCTGGGTTACCGCAGCATCGTGGTGGTCGGCATCCGCGATGCGGTCATGATCGATCAACTGGACCACGTGCTGGAGCACGCCCGCGAGCGCGCCGAGGAACGTTTCGGCCTGAAGGAAAACAATATCAGCCTGCTGTTCCGCCAATACGGCAAGAACGGCGTGATGGGCGACCTGGAGCCGGATCTCGATCACGTGCCCAAGGAAATCGGCCTGGTCATCGATGCCGTGGGACCGGACCAGGACACCGCCACCGCGGTAGCCATGTTCACGCGCGGCGTCCTGCAGCATGCGGACTATCCGGGCATCCTCACGACGGCGGGCAATATGGCCTATCCCTTCTCGCCCTTCGGCGTACCCGTCGGCCCGGCCTATCGCTTTTCCGTGTACCACCTGATGCCCGTGGCCGATGCCACGGAGTGCTTCCCCATCCATTACGAGAACATCCGGAATTGATCATGGCTGAATCGACATCCAGCAAGACCCAGCCGATGACGGCCTACGCCAAGGTCATCCGCAGCAAGAACTCGGGCCCCTTCGACCTGACCTTCGACATCATGTTCGACGCGGATGCACCTTATCTGCATGTGAAGAACAGCGGCGTGATCAACGTCGAGAATGTGGCGCGGGCCTTTGCCATACCGCCGGCCGAGGTACTGGTCTGCACGCCGTTCGATGCGGCGCGCGCATTCAAGATCACCATCAAGCGGCCGGTCAGTTCCGGCGATCTGCAGGACCGCGACGTGTATGGCTGCCAGCAGCACGTGCCGCTGACCCGGATTCAGGTCCCGGTCTAGGCGACCCCGTCTAAGCCGACCCCGTCTAAGCCGACCCTATCGGACGCGGTGAGCGAGTGCGGCGGGGCGGTTTGCTGCCTTTGGCAGCAGCTGCCTCCGCCGCGGCTTCACGCAATTCATCCCGCACATCCCCCAGCGACAACGCCTGGGAGAAAGCCCGGTTCAGTGCGGCTGGCTTGTCGACCAGGTCTTGCAGGGTGACCCCATCCAGGACTTCAAACCATGCTTCCATCGCTCGCTGCAGCACGTGCTTGAGCACACAGGCACGCGTGATGATGCAGCGGTTGTCGTCATGGAAGCATTCGACCATGGCGAAGTCGCTTTCAGTGCTCCTGACCACTTCACCGATATTGATGTCCTTGGGCTCCCGGCCCAGGCGCAGGCCGCCGGCCCGGCCGCGCGTGGTGCGCAGGAATCCCACCTGGCCCAGCTTCTGCACGATCTTGATCAGATGGTTGCGCGGGATGCCGTAGGCATCGGCGATATGCTGGATGGTGACTGGCTCGTCGGGATGCGCCGCCACGTAGATCAGCGCGCGCAGACTGTAGTCCGTGTAATCGGTAAGCCGCATGGAAAGGGCGCGTGGTGGCTGATAGCTCGAGTGGGTATGGCCGCAACGCCTGGCCTGAGCGGCGCCGTCGGGGGACCATACAAGTTTGATGTTGGTCAAAAGTCTAGCATGTGGGACGACGGGTATCTATTTTAAGTTGCATTAAATATGCAACTTAAAATAGAATGGCTACGACAGCGGAAAACGCCGGGGCCAGGCGATAGTGGCTGAAGGCTTTGCAGTGTTCTCGCCGTCTGACGGCATCCTTGGCCATCGCGCCACGATGCCGCTACCGGACCGCTCATTGCGGTTCATTCTTAAAGTTGCATAACGAATATATCTTTAGGAGTTCACCATGTTGTCGCAGAAGTCCCGGCCGTATATCGATGCCAGCGTTCCCGTATTGCGTGAGCATGGCCTGGCGATCACCAAGACGTTCTACAGCAATATGTTCGCTGACCGTCCGGACCTGACGAACCTGTTCAACATGGGTAATCAGGCCAGCGGGGCGCAGCAGCAATCGCTGGCTTCCGCCGTGTTTGCCTACGCGGCCAATTACGACCGTGCCGATGTGCTGGCGCCGGTGTTGGACCGTATCGTGCACAAGCACGCGGCGGTGGGACTGAAGCCCTCGCACTACACCATCGTGGGGCGCCACCTGCTGGGCGCCATCAAGCAGGTGCTGGGCGATGCCGCCACGCCGGATCTGATGGCGGCCTGGGATGAAGCCTATTGGTTGCTGGCCGGTGAACTGATCGCGGCCGAAGGGCGTTTGTACGAGCGTAGCAACGCCGGACCGGATCATCGCCTGCCGCTGCGCATCACCGAGCGCTGTGCGCAGGGCAGCGAAATCGTGGCCTTGACCCTGGCTGCCACGGACGGCACCGCGCTGCCGGATTTCCAGCCCGGCCAGTATGTGTCGGTAGTGGTCGAGTTGCGCCCTGGGGTGTTCCAACAGCGGCAATACAGCCTTTCCGATGCGCCCAACGGCAGCAACTGGCGGATTTCCATCAAGCGTGAAGTGGCGGGTCAGGACACCCCAGCGGGCGTCGTGTCGAATTGGCTGCACGACAACGCCAAGGTCGGTGACGTGTTGATGGTCAGCCGTCCCTATGGCGACTTCGCGCCAGTCCTGGACGGCAAATCACCCATCGTGCTGCTGTCGGCCGGTGTCGGCATTACGCCCATGATTTCCGTGCTGAACACCATGGCGCAGCGCAACCCGGCGCGGCCGGTGGTATTCGCGCACGCGGCGCGCGATGCGGCACGCCTGGCGCATGTGGACGACGTAGCCGATGCCGGCAAGCGGATGTCGGCGTTCAGCGCCCACTATTTCCTGGAGTCCATTCCGGAAACAGCGGTGCAAGGTGACACACCCTTGGCCGGCGCCACCACCCATGCCGGCCGCATGAACCTTGCCGCCATGTTGGACGCCGGGGAGTTTGCCGAGACGGACTTCTATCTGTGCGGTCCCTTGCCCTTCATGCAGGCGCAACGCGCGGCGCTGCTGCAAGCGGGCGTGCCATCCACCCGCGTGCACCGTGAAGTCTTCGGACCGGATCTGCTGGACGATCTGCTGTAGTCCGAATGCCAGACGGGCGCCGGGGGCGGGCGCCCCGGTGAGTCCTCGGGATCTGCCTGAAGACTCGCCGGGAGTGTTTGCTCAAGGCGCCATCGTCGCCGCCGATGCCAAGGGCACCGGTGGCCCGATCACCGGCGTGTTCAACGGTCCGGCTGCCCCGATGACGATCGTCATCGAGTTGGCGCCAGGGTTGAGGTCGGGGTTCGGATTCTGCTTCCAGTTATTCATCAGCCACAGGTTGCCCGACCGATCGATCTGGCCACCGGTGATGCGCTCCAGCGCATTGCTGGTGTAGCCGGTGGCGGGCGAGATGGGATCGCCCGTATTCATCCCCGCCGGACATTTGCTGGTGTCCGTCCCGCAGAAGCGGCTGACGCCGGTCAATTGCGTGGTCGGCGTCACACCGACACCGTCCGGCCCGAAGTTGAACACCCACACCGTATCGTTGCCGTCCACCGAGATGCCCCAAGGCACGGTCAAGCCGCCGCCCGTGAAGGGCGAGCCCGGATAGGGCTGGCGGTTCTCTCGCTGGTACATGGTGATGGAGGGATTCTTGGCCGGGCCAACCATGCTGCGGTCGGGGCAGGGGGCGTCCAGCCAGTCCGAATTGGCGATCCAGACATTGCCCTTGCTGTCGGCGGCATTGCCGATGGGATGGCTGATCAGCGGATGGGCCGGATCGGCGCCCGCATTGGTCAACGTATCGATGATGGCGCCATCCGGTGACAGCACCACCATGGTGTTACCCCGGTTGGTGGTGATCCAGACATTGCCGTCCAGGTCGACCACCGCGCCGAAAGGCTTGAGATTGGGCAAGGCGCCGGGGGCCAGCGTGGCCAGCGGGATATTGATGGCCTGCGTCGGATCGCCACGGGGAATCTTGGTCACCGAGTCGTTGCCGCAGTTGGCCAGCCAGATGTTGCCCGCGCGATCCGACGCCGTGCCCTGCGGCCACGAGATCTTGCCCTGGGTGAAGCCGGTACTGGGCGAGATGGGAGTGCCGTCGGGCTGGAAAGCCGACACGCTATTGTGCGGCGCCTGCTTGGAAGTGCCGATGCAAGGCGGGTCTTCAAAACCGAAGTTGCCGGTCCAGATGTTGCCGGTGGGATCCAGCGTGATGCCGAAGCCGGCGCCGCTGAGACCGCCGCCATAGTAGGGCGAGCCGTCCACCACCTGTCCCGAGGGAGAGAATTTCAGCAGGCGCAGGCCGGCGCAGGTGTATTGGCCGGCGTATTGCGGCTCGTAGTTGTCGTTGGCCCAGGCGTAGCCTTGGGCGTCGAAAGCGATGTTGCCGACGCCGTTGACGTAATTGGTCGGGCTCTGCGTGCTGAAGGCGCCGCCGGTGGTTTTCAGGAACAGCAGCCAGTTGGTGGGGCGCGCGGTCAGTCCCAGATAATGGGCTGGCGATCCCTGCGCCAGCCGGAATATCGGGTCGGCGTTATCGTCCGGGTAACCCGGGTACGAAGGGTTCTTCACCAGGTTCGACAGGGCCTGCAGCACATTGGCCGGCGGCTTGCCACCCTTGGGCGTGGCCGCGGCGAAGAGCTTGGCGCAATCCCCCTGGCTGGCGACGCAGGCGGCGACGACATTGGCCAGCGAATTGAAGGTGGCCTGCGTCGAGTTTTCGTCGCCATTGGGAGATTGGGCCAGCGCGGTGCCTATGGCGCCGGATTGCGGATCCGCCAGGTTGGCGGCCATCAGCGCGGCGTTGCGCATGCCGACCGCGTCGCCCGCGATGCCCGAGGCGCTGATGAATTGCGCATACGCATTGCCCGTGGCAACGGTGGTGCGATCGTTCACCACGATGGCGCTGCCCGGCACGCCATTGTCGGTGCTGATGGCGCTGGCCAGCATGGCCGACCCCGACGTCGCCTGGACGAACAGCACGGGCTTTTCAGCCTTGCGGCTATCGGACAGGGAATAGGGAATGGTGAAGACACCGTCGCTGCCGGTGGTGCTGGTACCCAATTGGGTCCACGCGCCTTCTTCGCCCGGGAAGCTGCCGTAGAGGGCAACCTTGTAATCCGCCAGCGGGCTGGCGCTGCTTTCCACACGGCCCGTCAAGGCCAGGTTGTTACCGCTGGATGACGAGTCGTCGTCCGAACATGCCCCCAGCGCCAGCGCCAGGCTGGCCGCCAATGCGACGTTGCGCCACCCTCTGGCTGCCAGCGCGCGTTGAATCCTTATCCCCTGCATCATGCCCGCGTCCTCCCTTTGATTGCCGTGGCGTCGTCCCCTACTTGGGCCTTCGTAAAAGCCGAGCCAGCGGAAAAGCGGAAAAAGCTTAGGCGAAGTTGGCCTGCTCATCCAATATTTTTCGATGAAAGCCGGAAAACGGTCGATGAAATCCGTCTGTGTTATCGCCTGCCCAAACCATCCTCCCCTTCCTTGCTCGCTCCTTATTTTTTCCTTTTGGGGGTCGCTCCCTTTGGGCGAGAGGGATGGCATCGGGACCCTATACGAGGTACGGCGGTTGCTGAGTGCCCACGCTTCGACATGCCCCCGCCTTGGCAAGTCCCGTTCACCGTCCAGGAGTCCACCGCAATGGCCAGCACCAAGAAACCCGCAAGCAATGGCGGCAAGCAAGCCGCCAGCAAGTCCACCCCTGCCGCGCAAAGCGCGCAAGGACCAGGCAAGAAAGCCGCCGCGAAGTCGGCCGCTCGCAGCACCTCGACCGCGCCATCCAAAGTGCTGAGCACGGACGACGCTCTGGCCGTGCATGCGGCGGGCGTTCAGTCCTTGTCCGCGGCCATGCCCTACAACGAGAACAAGGCGCTGGAGCATGGGCGCGACAACGCCGTGGCGCCACCCGCCGGCCAGACGGCGGAGCCGCCTGACCACAGCGTCACCGGCAGCACGCTCAGCGAAAACAACGCCAGCCCTAAAGCCGGCGGCGCCGCGCCGGCTGGTGTCTGTCCGGTCACCGGTCCTTTGGACCGGGTGCGCGTGGACAATTCCGGCCAGGTCCTGACCACCAACCAGGGTGTACAGGTAGGGGATAACCAGAACTCGCTGAAGGCCGGCCTGCGTGGCCCGACCTTGCTGGAAGACTTCATTCTGCGCGAGAAGATCACCCATTTCGATCACGAGCGCATTCCGGAGCGCATCGTGCACGCGCGCGGGTCGGCCGCGCACGGCTACTTCGAGAACTACAAGCCGCTGACGCAATACACGCGCGCCGCGCCGTTCCAGGAAGCCGGCAAGATCACGCCGGTGTTCGTGCGCTTCTCCACCGTGGCAGGCGAACGCGGCTCCACCGACACGGCGCGCGATGTGCGCGGCTTCGCGGTGAAGTTCTACACCGACGAAGGCAACTGGGACCTCGTTGGCAACAACATACCGGTGTTTTTCATCCAGGACGCGATGAAATTCCCCGATCTGGTCCACGCGGTCAAGCCCGAGCCTCACCATGGCATGCCGCAGGCCGCATCCGCTCATGACACATTCTGGGACTTCGCTTCCCTGATGCCGGAGATCACGCACATGTTGATGTGGGTGATGTCCGATCGCGCCATCCCCCGCAGCTATCGCATGATGCAGGGTTTCGGCGTGCACACCTTCCGCCTGGTCAATGAGGCCGGCGAGTCGGTGTTCTGCAAATTCCACTGGAATCCCAAGCAGGGCACGCATTCCCTGGTGTGGGACGAGGCGGTCAAGATTTCAGGCGCGGACCCCGATTTCCATCGGCGCGACTTGTGGGAGGCCATCGAAGCGGGTGCCTATCCTGAATGGGAACTGGGCCTGCAGATCTTTACGGAGGAGCAGGCGGAAGCGTTCAGCTTCGACATTCTCGACGCCACCAAGATCATTCCGGAAGAGCTTATTCCCGTGATACCCGTCGGCCGCATGGTGCTCAACCGCAATCCGGACAACTTCTTCGCTGAAACGGAGCAGGTCGCTTTCTGCACGGCGCACGTGGTGCCGGGTATCGATTTCTCCAACGATCCACTGCTGGCCGGGCGCATCCATTCCTATGTGGATACGCAGATCAGCCGCCTGGGGGGGCCCAACTTCCACGAGATTCCCATCAACTCGCCGTTGGCGCCGGTGCATAACAATCAGCGCGACGGCATGCACCGTCAGGCCTTGGCGCGGGGGCGGGTCGCCTATGAGCCCAATTCCCTGGGCGGGGGCTGCCCCTTCCAGGCGGGCGCCAAGGGCTTTGTGTCCTTTCCCGAGCCTGTGAAGGAAGACAAGCTGCGCGGCAAGCCGGAGAAGTTCGCTGACCACTATACCCAGGCGCGTCTCTTCTACGAAAGCCAGACTCCCTTCGAGAAACGCCACATCGCGGCGGCCTTCCGCTTCGAGTTGAGCAAGGTGACAGTGCCCGCCATCCGTGAACGCATGGTGTCGGGTTTGCGCAATGCATCGGAGGAATTGGCGAATGCCGTGGCGGAAGGCCTGGGCATGGCGTTGCCGCAGCCGATGCCGCGCGCCCTGGAAAACCCCGCCAAGCCGGAGGTGACGAAATCGCCGGCGTTGTCGTTGACGGCGCGGCCGGGGGCGGGTGACATCCGTACGCGCAGGATCGCCATCATGATCGCGCCCGGCGTGGATGGCGACGCGATCGCGGCCTTGCTGGCGGACCTGGTGGAGCAGGGCGCCGTGCCGGTGCTGCTGGCCGCGCGTATCGGTCCCGTCGTGTGTACCGATGGCAGCATGCTGGATGCGGCCGCGTCTCTGGAAAACTCGCCTGCCGTGGTGTTCGATGCGCTGGTCCTGCCGCCGGGAGATGCGGTGACCGACGAGCTGGCCGACGAAGGGCAGGCGCTGGAATTCATCCGCAATGTCTACCGGCATGGCAAGGCGATATTTGCCTTGGGCACTGCCCAGGCCTTGCTGGACGAGGCCGGCATTCCGCTCATGCTGCCCGATGGCGATCCTGACCCGGGGCTGGTACTCGGTGACGACGGCGATGCCAAGCAGGCCCTGGGCGACTTCGTCAAAGCCGTTGCCGCGCACCGCCACCCGCAGCGGGAGACCGATCCCCCGCGGGTCTGAATGTCAGGTGGCACAACGTCTGCGCCGCATGGCGCAGGCGTTTTTAGTCCTGCGCCGGCCGCGCGCAGTCCAACACCGCCTGGACCAGACGGTTGTCCTGGTCGGTGGCGCGGCAGGCGTAGGCGATCTGCCTGTACGGCGGGTTCCGGCCCAACTGGATCACGCGCACCGGATGCGCGGCGTACAGATGCTCGCCTGGTTCAGGCAGGATGGATACCCCCAGACCTTCCGATACCAGCGCCGTCAGTGCCGCGAGCGAGGGCATGTCGATGCGGCTGCGCGCATGGGGGGCATGCTCGGCAACATAGCGGGCCGCGGTGCGGCCGCCGATGGTGGACTTGTCGAAACGCAGCCACTCGTGCTGGCGGAACAGTTCGGCGATATCGGCTTCGGTCGATTGCGGCGGTGCGATGAGAACCAGCTTTTCCCGGAATAGCGGGGTCCAGCTAAGGCGGCTGGAGCCGCCGCTTTCCGGTCGCACGATGATGGCGGCGTCCAGCTCGCCGCTTTTCAACTGGTCCACCAGATCCACTCCACGGCCGCGCACCGGTCGGACGTCCAGTTGCGGATAGCGCTGGCGCGCCTGCCGCAGCAAGCGGGGCAGCAGGCTCACCTGCAGGGGTTCTATGGTGCCCAGCCTGACGCGTCCTTCGACCACCGGCGAACTGCGTCGGCGTAGGGCCTCCAGGCGGGTGAAGGCTTCCTGCAGCACGGTGTCGATCTCCGCCGCGAAGGCATTGGGGCGCACCTGCAAGGCCGAGCGGTCGAACAGGGGCTGGCCGAAATACTCTTCCATCTGCTTCATCTGCAGGCTGATGGCGCTGGGAGACAGGCTCATGTCGGCAGCCGCTGCCGCGAAGCTGCCCCCGCGCAGGACGGCGTTGAGGGTGCGGAAGGCGGACAGCTTCATTTGAATTTCTCACCTGGCGTATTAGGAAACATCGCTTTATATCATCAAAGGCGCACCGGTAAGATAGCTGGCAAAGCAGGAATAGACCCAGAGCCAAGTCCAGACATGGATCCAGGAACGTGATCCCGGATAGACCTGGGACTTCGATCCTGGATTGATCCAGGAAGCCGTCCAGGAGGAGACCTCGATATGTTGATGCGCAGCAAGCTGTTCGTACCCGGTTCGCGCCCGGAGCTGTTCCCCAAGGCCTTGGCTGGTGAGGCCGATGGCTTGTCCTTCGACCTGGAGGACTCCGTGTCCGAGAACCGCAAGGACGAGGCACGCCAGGAATTGGGCCGCCTGTTTTCCTCGGATGCGGCGGTCGCCAGCGGCAAGGTACTGATCGTGCGGGTGAATGCCCAGGACACGCCGCATTTCCACGCCGATGTGCAGGCGGTGGTGCGCCCGGGCCTGCAATTGGTGAATGTGCCCAAGGTCGACAGCGTCGAACAGGTGGTGGCCGCCGCGGATGCGGTGAGCAAGGCCGAACGTGCCAACGGCGTTGCTGAACCCGTGCGCCTGCTGCTGAATATCGAGTCGCCGCGCGGCCTGCGCCTGGCGGCCGACCTGGCCGGCGCGCATGAACGCGTCGCCGGGCTGCAACTGGGCTTGGGCGATCTGTTCGAGCCCTTGAACATCGTGCGCCGTGACGCCGAGGCCGTGCGGCTGGCCATGTTCCAGCTACGTATGGCCGCCGGCGAGGCGGGGGTGTTTGCCTACGACACGGCGTTCGCCGATATCAAGGATCAGGACGGCTACCTGGCTGAAGCCGGGATGGCGCGCCGCCTGGGCTTCCTGGGCAAAAGCTGCATCCATCCATCCCAGGTGGCGCTGGCCAACCAGGCCTTCCGCCCCAGCGACGAGGAAATCGCCCACGCCCAGCGCGTGGTCGAGGCGGCCGCCGATGCGCAAGCCCGGGGCGTGGGCGCCTATGTCGTCGATGGAAAGATGATCGACGGACCCTTCGTGCGCCGCGCCCAGGCCGTCGTCGCGCTGGCCCGCCGGCTGGGCTTGTTGGCATAGCAGGCGCGCGCGCCTTCCGCCCATCCGCCGTTTTTCATCAGCGGCTCCGTATTCATTTATTCAGGAATTGCATCATGACGTCCTCCCCATCCGAATCCCTGCCCTCGGTGGCAGGCGGTCCCCTGGCTGGCGTGCGCGTGCTGGATCTCAGTGCCTATATCGCCGGTCCCTATGGCTGCACGCTGCTGGCCGACCAAGGCGCCGAAGTCATCAAGATCGAGCCGCCGGCGGGTGACAATCTGCGCAAGTATCCGTCGACGCTGACCACGGAAAGCCGCGCCTTTCTCGGCGTCAATCGCAGCAAGCAGGGGCTGGCACTGGATCTCAAGCAGGAAGCCGCGCGCGAGGTGCTGCGCGACCTGGTGCGCCAGGCCGATGTGCTGGTGCACAACTTCCGTCCCAGCGTGCCGGACCGCCTGGGCATAGGCTACGAGCAGCTGCGCGCCATCAATCCGCGCCTGATCTATTGCGCCGTGACGGGGTATGGCGAGACCGGCCCCTTGAAGGAAAAGGCGGGCTACGACCAGGTGCTGCAAACCCTGACCGGCATGTGCACGCTGCAGGGCAAGAGCGAAGGACCGCCGGAAATCCTCTACGGTTCCATCGTCGATTATTACGCCGCGGCCATGGTGTCCAGCAGCGTGGCGTCGGCGCTGTATGAGCGCGAGCGCAGCGGGCAGGGGCAGTATGTCGGCGTGTCCCTGCTGCGCAGCGCCATGGCTTTGCAGTCGGCGCGGTTGATCTGGGCTGAAGGCGAGCCGCGCGAGGTGGGGCGCGACATGCGTTCGGGCGGGATCACCGGGCTGCATCCGACGCGCGCAGGATATCTGTACATCTCCGCCAATACGCCGCACTTCTGGCAGGCCTTGTGCGAAAAGACGGGCTTGCAGGCTTTGGCTGCCGATGAGCGCTATGACAGCGTACGCAAGCGCGCGGTGCATCGCGACGAAATCGTGCCGCGCCTGCACGAGGCCCTTGCGGCCCGCAGCGCCTTGGAGTGGGAAACCCTGTTCGGCGAGGAAGTCCCCTGCGCGGCGGCGCGCAGCGTCGAGGACATGTTCGATTTCGAGCAAGTCCAGTCCGAAGACCTGATCGCCGAGTTCCAGCATCCCGTGGTCGGTAGCTACCGGGGGCTGCAAAAGCCGATCAAATACGGCCGCACGCCTTGCGCTACGCCCTACGCCGCGCCGACTTTCGGCCAGCATACCGACCAGGTGTTGACGCGCGCGGGCTTGTCGGCGGATACGATCGCTGCCTTGCGCAAGCAGGGAGCGGTGCTGTAGCTGGGTGGGTTGGGTTGGCCTGGCCTGGCCCGGGCCAGGCGCGCGGCGGTGTTTCGAGTGCGGGTTTGGCTATAGTCTGGTTTCGGCGCCCCGCGCCGATGGGGCCGGGGGTTCGCCGCCCGTGAGCACGGCATGGCGCCGGGCACGGTGCGGGGCCTTTTCCGAAATTCAGCAGCCAGGAGCTTTGCCTATCATGTTGGAAGTGAACAAGCCGGCCGTCGTGGCCGAGGTCACCGAGCAGTTCGCGCGCTACGAAAAGGCGTTGGTCGGCAACGATGTCGCCGTGCTGGACGAATTGTTCTGGAACTCGCCGCTGACCTTGCGCTATGGCGCCGGCGAGAATCTCTACGGCTACGACGCCATCCGCGCTTTCCGCGCAGGGCGCTCGCCGGCCGGCCTGGACCGCAGCGTGCTGCGTACTCACATCGTCACCTATGGCGATGACATGGCCACCACCCACATCGAATTCCAGCGCACCGGTTCGGACCGGACGGGCCGCCAGACGCAGACCTGGCTACGTACCGACGCCGGCTGGCGCGTCGTCTCCGCCCATGTCAGCGTGATGACCTGACTTACACGGGGTCCCGGGGCGGCGATCTGGACCGCCGGTCTGGACTACCGACCCCGGACCTCCAGTCGAATAAAGCCTACCGCGCCCCGCGCCCGCGCTTCACGTCGCACGCCCTGCGCCCCGCGCCCGCGCGGTACGCCCCTTCGCCCGCGGCTGCGGAAATTCTCTTGAGAAACTTTCCTCTGGCGCTGCCGCCGTCGGCGGGTTAGGGTTCCAGTGCTGTCAACTTCGATCGAAGAAAGGAGAGTCAGGATGAGGATCCCATTATTTGCCGCCCTCATGGCGGTGGCCGGCGTCGCTTCGGCGCAAACCACCACCATACAAATGAACGTGGTCGACGCCAACGGCGTGCAGGCCTCGGCGGGCACCGTCAAGGCGGAACAGAACAAGTACGGGCTGTTGTTGACGCCGGAACTGCATGGCCTGCCGCCGGGCGTGCATGGCTTTCACGTGCATGCCAACCCGTCCTGCGGCGTGACCCAGGTGGATGGCAAGCCGACGCCGGCCGGCGCGGCGGGCGGCCATTGGGATCCGGACAAGACAGGCGTCCACAAGGGGCCCTACGACGACAGCGGCCACAAGGGCGATCTGCCCGCGTTGTACGTCGGCGCCGATGGCAAGGCCACCTATCCCGTCCTGGCGCCACGCCTGAAGCTGGCGGACCTGAATGGGCATGCCCTGATGATTCACGCCGGCGGCGACAACCATAGCGACCATCCCGCGCCCCTGGGCGGTGGCGGCGCGCGCATCATTTGCGGCGTAGTGAAGTAAGGCACATTGCCGCGCGATGTGGCCCGGCCGGCGTGGTGCGCCGGCCTTGCGCCTTGGGTCAGCGCGGCGGCGTGGTCTTGGCGGATGCGCTGCGTGCCGGCGGATCCGCGGGGTCCGGCAGTTCCGCCGGTGCCTCGTCCGCCGTCAGCAGCAGGCTGGCGCGCGGATTGGCGATGGCGATACCCAGTTCGCGGAAGCGATCCAGAATGCGCCGGTTCATTTCGCGCTGCACACCCCAACGGCCGGAGTCCTTGCAACGGATCTGGCCGGCCACGGTGACCATGGAGCCATCCACCGCATCCACGCCCCACACCTCGATGTCGTTGAGGATGACGCCGCGGTAGGTAGGATCCTCGCGCATGGCGGCGCCCAGTTTCTTCAGCTCGCCGATCACCAGTTCGACGTCGGTGTCATAAGCCACGCTGACTCGCACGGCCGCGTTGCCCAGCCCACGGTTGGTGTTATTGACGGTCGATACCGAGCTGAACGGTACGATGTAGAGCGACCCATCGCCGCCCCGCAGGCGTACCGTGCGGATGGACAGGTATTCCACGCTGCCCGACACACCCGCCACCGTCACCCAGTCTCCCACCTGCATGGCGTTTTCCATCAGCAGGAAGATGCCGGTGATGAAGTCTTGCACCAGTTTCTGTGAACCGAAGCCCACCGCCACGCCGATGATGCTGGCGCCGGCCAGCAGCGGTGTGGTGTTGATGCCGATCTCGTTCAACGCCGTCAGGCCCACCACCAGGATCACGGCGATCATCAGCAGGGTGCGCAACATGGGCAGCAGGGTGCGCAGCCTTGCCGCGCGCAGCAGATCGCCCTGGTCTTTCCACTGCTGCAGCCGCTTTTCGATGGCGTAGTGCACGGATTCCCACACCAGGATGGCGATGACGATGGATACCGCGATGGTCGACAGGGCCGACGCGATGCTGCGTCCCAGCGTGCCACGTGCGAACCAGTCCAGCACGTCGGCCCCCCACACTTGCAGCAAGGTCAGCACGGTGAGCAGGAAGATCAGCCCAGTCACCAGTCCGCGCACCACGGGGAAGTAGCGGCCGGCCAGGCGGTCGTGTACCGCCGTGCGGACTGTGCCATCCTGGCTGGCGCTGTCCGTGGCGCGAGGCTCGAACATGCGGCCCAGCGCGCCCAGCAGGAGCATGGCGCTGATGCGCGCCACGATGATGACGCCGCCGGTGACCACGACAAAGTGCATCAGCTTGGGAAAGCCGTCCTCCACGCCCAGTGCCCACACGATCCAGAGGCCGGCCACCAGCACGATGGCGATGATGGCCCAGGTATGCGCCAGCCAATGCCGCAGCATGGCAAGCGGCCCCGCCTGTCCGGGCTTGCCGCCCAATGCGCGAGCGACCGGCCGGCGCAGCCGCAGGATCAGGACGATGGCGAAGCTGTGTACCAGCAGTGAGAAACCCTTGATCAGGATCATGCGCGCCTGGGCGCCCACGCCCAGGATCTGCGCGGCGTCGGCGATCGCCAGGCCGAACAGGGCCAGCACGATGATGCGGCGCAGGCCGATCTGCAAGCGGTGCGAGACCACGTCGGACACGTGCAGGACGCGCAGCCCATGGCCCACCGGCGATACCAGCAGGCGCAGGATGGCCATGCTGATGCGGGTGGTCACGTAGGCGTGCACGAAGCCGCTGACGGCTTCGTGCACGCGTATGTCGTCGCCATCGAGCCAGCGCAGCATCAGGGCCGCGGCGATGAAGAACAGCGCCAGGGGCAGCAAGTCCAGCACCAGCGAGGCCAGGGCATAGGGCAGATGACGGATTGTGTGCCAATGCCGCCCGGCGTTGCGGGTGGCTTTCTCGGCGGCCTCGTCGCGAGCCAGCGTGGCGTCGCGGGCGACGACGGCGGCGGCGCCGTCCGTGGCGATGGTGTCGCTGCCCGTGGTGGGTGCGCCGGTCAGCGGTGCTGCCTTGCCAGCGGAGGCAGTGGCGCCTGATGCCGGGAGTGTGATCTTGCCTGCGTCCGGGCTGGAGCCGGTGCCAGGGTTTGCTGCGCTTGCGTTGGAGGTAGTTGCGGGGGGTACGCCTGCGTTGGCGGTCATGCTGGCGGCAGCGGCGTTGACTACCTCGGGCGGTGCGGCGCCGTCGTCCAGTGGGACGGGCACGGCTTCGACGCGTGCGATGCCGTCGCGAGTGGTCTGTACCAGCGCCACCCCGGGCGGGGCCGAGCGCAGGCTGGCGTCTTCGGCGTCCTGTTGTTCGTCGGTCTGGTCGCGGCTGGCTTCCTGGCGTTGGCGTTCCGCTTGTACGCGCTGGCGTTCTTCCTGATGCCGCTGGCGCCGCTCGGCGGCTTCTTCATCGTCCGCGTGTTGCGCTAATGCCTTGCGCGGCTGCCGCAGGGAGCGTTGCAAAGCCCATTCCAATAGCAAAGCGACGACAAAGACGGCAAACAGCGTGGTCAGTACTTGCCGCAGCAGCCGTTGGCCGGCTTCCGTGGCCAGATTTCGATTGGCGCGGGCCAGCAAGTCCGGTACCGCCTTCATGCCTTCGCGGACTTGAGCGATTTGCGCGCTGACGCCGTCCACCCACTCGGAGATGCTGCGCAACATACGCGCCATCAGGCCATTCGCTTCCAGCGGCACGATGGCCGTGGTGGCTACATCGTCCGGCGCCGGTGCCGCGGTTGTGGCCGTTGCTGGCGCTGCTGCTGTCGTCGGTGTTGCAGAAGGCGCGGCCGATGTACTTGGCGTGCCCGCTGCGGTGGGCGCCCCGGCCGGGGCCGCCCCCGAGGCACTCGTCTGGTTGCCCCCCGCGTTGGTGGTCGGCGCGCCGGGGGCGGTATCCGCGATCGCCTTCAACGCCCGTATCGTTTCCGCCCGTGTGGCATCGTCCTGCAGCAGTTGAACGGCGCGCTGCGCGTCGGCGGGGTTGATGGCGCCCGCGGCAGCCGAGGAATTTCCATTCGGCCCGATGGCATTAGCCGCCGCCGCGTTCGCAGCCGCCGCGCCTAGCATGGCTATCGAGAGCATCATCCGCCCGGCCAGGCCCGCCATGCGCTCGCGCAGGTTGGAACGTAGGGTGGGGGTGACGGAACCAGGTCGAGTCATGAATACATCCTCAGGCCGCGCGCGGAAACGGAATAATTAACACGTCAACGCACGCAGCGTCTTATGTACTCGTCCCTTCACGGATCAAAAAGCAAAAATTCGCCTGTTTGAGCAAGCCACATTCCCAGGAGTTCTCGATTTGACCGGCGCTTGCCGGCGGCGGGCCAAGCTAAGGCCCCGGCGTCAGCCGCAACAGGCGTCCTTCGCTGCTGTCTTCCAGCAGCCACAGCGCCCCATCGGGGGCTTCGGCCACGTCGCGAATGCGGGCGCCCATGTTCCAGCGGTTTTCTTCGCGGGCGCCGCCTTGTCCGTCGAAGGACACGCGCACCAGGGCCTGCGAGCGCAACGCGCCGATGAAGGCGGACCCCTGCCATTGCGGGAACATCTTGCCTTTGTAGAAGGCCAGGCCTGCCGGCGCGATCACCGGCGTCCAGTACAAGACCGGCTCCTGGAATTGCGGCTGGGTGGGCGGACGCGGAATGGGCGTGCCGTTGTAGTTGTCGCCATAGGAAACCACCGGCCAGCCGTAGTTCTTGCCTGCTTGCTCCAGATTCAGCTCGTCGCCTCCCATGGGACCCATCTCGTGCAGCCACAGCTTGCCATCCGGCGCATAGGCCAGGCCATACGGATTGCGATGGCCCGTGCTCCACATCAGCGCTCGCGCCCCGCCTTCCTTGGCCCAGGGATTGTCCGGTGGCACGCGGCCATCGGGGAACATGCGCAAAACCTTGCCCAGCGGCAGCTTGGGATCCTGTGCGGTGCGCGGACGCATGCGGTCGCCGGACGTCAGGAATAGATAGTGGCCGTCAGGGGAAAAGGCGATGATCCCGCCGGGTTGGCCGCCAGGGCCGCCACCGCTTTTGTCCCCGTCCGGCGTGGCGCGCCAGATCACGCGCAGGTCGCGCAGCGTCGATCCCTCCTGGTCCAGCCGCGCGCGCGCCAGGGCCAGGTTGGCGCCGTCGCCCGCTTCGACATAAGTCAGGTAGATCATGCCGTCGTCCTGCCATGTGGGACTCAGGGCCACGTCCAGCAGACCGTTCTGCCCACTGTAGGTGACGGCGGGCACACCTTTGATTTCCTGTTTCCTGCCTTGCGCGGTCACGATATACAGATGACCGGTTTTTTCCGTCACCAGCATGCGGCCGTCGGGCAGGAAGGCCAAGGCCCATGGCATGTCGAACGTCGCGACAGGCTGTACCGCGAAGGGCAGGGCCTTGTCGTAAGGCCGGTTGCCTTCATTACGCGGCGCGGCCGCGTGGCTCGCCTGGCCCAGCGCCCCAGCCACCAGGGCAACACCGGCCACGTATTTGCGCCAAGAGGCCGGACGTAGCGGGAAGGACAAGATACTCATGACCACTCCATGAATGTGACGGACCCTGGCCACTGGGGCGATAGCCCAAAGCGGGGGCGATGGGGGTTCCCCCCATTTATTTAAAAATCTTTCTCAAGAACCTATGCCCATCCCAAGATCTCAAACCAGAGGCTTGAGATCCCCCAGTACTGTGGGAATCAATTCCGAAACCGTAGGATGGATATGAACCGTATCCCTCAACGTGGTGTAAGGCGCCCCGGCGGACATGGTGTCGATCAAAGCATGCACGGCTTCGTCGCCGCTGGTGCCCAGAATGGCGGCCCCGAGCAATTGCCGGCTCTCGGCATCCACGATCACTTTCATGAAGCCCTGCGTTTCGCCTTTTTCCACAGCCCGGCCGACCCGTGTCATGGGCCTGATCCCCACCAGGGCGGGCTTGCCCGCACGGCGTACCGCCGCTTCCGTCATGCCGACCCGGCCCAAGGGCGGATCGATGTACAAGGCATAGACGGGAATGCGATCGCTGACCCGGCGCGCCTGTCCATCGAGCAGATTGGCCGCGACGATTTCGAAGTCGTTGTACGCCGTATGCGTGAACGCCCCGCGGCCATTGCAGTCCCCCAGCGCCCATACGCCGGGTACATTGGTGGCCAGGCTGTCATCCACCTGGATATAGCCGTGTGCATCGGTGGCGATGCCGGCCGCATCCAGGCCCAGGTCGTCCGTATTGGGCCGCCGGCCCGTCGCCACCAGGACGTGCGTAGCCAGCAGCGGCGGCTGGCCGGCTTGTGTATGCACTGCAATCTTCCCTTGTGCCTGGCTTGCGTTTGATGAGGACTGCGCGGATTCATGGCCCCCCGGGATTTCAGACGCCCCTGAGGCTACAGGCGCACCAAAGCCCGTCGAAGCCTCCGCGGCTTGCGCGAAGCGGATATCGTCCGCGTTCATGCGCAACTGGATGCCCTCGTTTTCAAGAATGACGCGGATGGCGTCGGAGATATCCTCGTCCTCGCGCGCGATCAGCCGCGGCCCTTTCTCCACCAGCGTCACTTCGCTGCCGAAGCGGCGATACATCTGCGCGAACTCCAGCCCGATATAGCTGCCGCCGATGATCACCAGATGGCCCGGCAGCACGTCCAGCTCCCGCATGCCGACATTGGTCAGGACAGGCACGCCGTCTATGCCAGGCAAGTCGGGAATCACGGCACGGCCGCCGCTATTGATGAAGATCCGATCCGCCGTCAATCGCTGTCCGTCCACCGTCACCTCATGCGGGCCGGTAAAACGCGCGTGTCCTTCAAGGACCGTGCAATTGGCCATTCCCCGTAGCCAGCGTTCGACACCCTGGCGGGCATTGCTGGCCACGGTATCGGCGCGTGCCTTCACGCGCGCGATGTCCACGCCCACCGGGCCTTGCAGCGCCACCCCATAATCGGCCGCGCGGCGGGCCAGATGCGCGGCGTAGGCGCTGGCCACCAGGGTCTTGGTGGGCATGCAGCCGGTGTTCACGCAGGTGCCGCCGAACTGCTTGCGCTCGATCATCGCCACCTTCATGCCCGCGTCGCTCAAGCGTCCGGCCAGGGCAGGGCCTGCCTGTCCGGCACCGATGATGATGGCGTCATACCGTTGTTGCGCGCGGGTGTCGTCGTTGGAACCATGGCCTGCATGGCCTGACTGTTTGCTCATGGACCGTCTCCGGGTTGGGCATCGCGGCTGCCGTGCGTGGCGCCGGACTCGCTTCACTGTATACGCAGACTCCCGTCCGATGTAACCCTGCTGGCGCACGAGGCGCGGCCACGCCCCTGGGCCTACGCCGCATCGCTAACCGATATCCGCCGCTTTGCGCAGCGAATGCGTGGTCAGCACTTCCAGCACGGGCCGGTCGCGCTGGCCGGGCATCGCCCCGGTGATCTCCGTGCGCACCACCGCCGTGCTGCGGCCCCGGTGCATGACGCGGGCACGGGCGCGCAATTGTTCACCTTCGCCGGGGCTGACGAAGCCCGCGGTCACGCTGCTGACGGGCCAGTCGCCAGGCAGGGCCGCGCCCGCGGTGGCCTGGGCGAAGGCCAGCATGACGCCGCCTTGCACGTGGCCGACGCGGTTGCCCAGATGCGCGCCGTTGCGCAAGACGCCGCTGGCGCCTTGGGCGGCGGCGCGCGTGCGGAAACCCCAGAACGCCTCGGAGAAATTTTCGATCCCGCCCGCCTGCAGGGCGTCCAGTGCCTTGGCGTAGATGGCGGCGTCGCCATCCTGCAGGCCGCCTGGCGCGGGCAGGTCCATGCCGGCCCAATCGGCATCGGCGGGCAGGTCGATCGCCTGCAGCACCGGCGCGCGGGTGCCCGGCGGCAAGTCCAGCACCATGAACGTGCCGCTGCCCAGGGCGATTTCGCGGTCGCCACTGCGGATGCTGACGCTGGCGATGGCTTGCTGCCCCGCCGTATCGTGCAGGAAACCGTGGAAATGGCTGACCGCTCGCAGGGGGCCCTCGCACGCCGCGCCGGTCAGTTGCAGCTGCATATTTACCGTCGCCAGCCGGGTCTCCCGCTGCAGCGCCGCGCGGACGCTGGACGCCAGCGCCAGGTCGGCCAGCACATTGAGTCCCACCGCATCGACGCCGCCGTCGGTACGCAGCGGCGCGCCCTTGAGCGTGGTGACGCCACCGGCCGGCGCCACATGGTCGAAAGACACGGCCAGAAAATTGCCGGGAAAATGAAAGCCCTGTTCCCGCCCCAGATGGATGGCGTGCAGCACCCGGCGCAAGATGGGGTGATCGGCGGGACGGGTAGCGGCGAGGGCGGGGGAGGTCATGGACAACGCGGGCAGGTTTGGGGGAAGCTCGATTATCCAACGCCCGCGGCGCCGATGGCGCAGTGCAGCGTTGAGTATTTCCATCGCGTGGGATTCCTGTCCACGGATCAGCATCCTTGTCCTTGCGGCCCACGCGGGCAGGGCTACATAACGTCCAGCGATAAAAGTTCAGCCCTGATATATCTACCTCCGATACAATCCTCGCGCAATCGCCGGCAGGCCGCACAGGGCCAACAAGGGAAGGCGCGCGAAGGCTGTTCGCGCGTCGCCGGTACCGCTTTCGAGGAGAAGCATCATGCGTAAACTTTGTCTGGCCATGGCGTTCGCCGGCCTGTTCGCCAGCGGCGCCGCCGTGGCCCAATCGACGTTGAAGATCGGGTTGCAAGACGATCCCGATGTGCTGGACCCCGTGCGCGCCCGCACTTTCGTCGGTCGCATCGTGTTTGCTTCCTTGTGCGACAAGCTGGTCGAAATCACTCCCGACCTGAAAATCGTGCCGCAATTGGCCGAATCCTGGGACACCAGCGCGGACGGCAAGACCCTTACCATGAAGCTGCGCAAGGGCGCCGTCTACCATGACGGCACGCCCATCGACGCCGCCTCGGTCAAGGCCAACCTGGACCGCGGCCGCACTCTGCCCGACAGCAACCGCAAGAGCGAACTGGCCACGGTGGCCAGCATCGACGCACCTGATGCGCAAACGGTAGTGCTGCATCTGACCGAGCCGGACGCCTCGCTGCTGTCGCAACTGTCGGACCGCGCCGGCATGATGATGTCGCCGGCCTCCTTTGACAAGGATCCCGGCGCCAAGCCGGTCTGCTCCGGTCCCTACCGTTTCAAGGAACGGGTGCAGAACGACCGCATCGTGCTGGAGAAATTCCCGCAGTACTGGGACGCCGCCGACTTTCATTTCGATCGCGTCATCTTCACGCCCATCCCCGATACCACCGTGCGCGTGAACAATCTGCGCGCGGGCGACCTGGACATCATCGAGCGCATGGCGCCTTCGGACGTCAAGGCGGTGAAGGATGACAAGAACCTGGTGCTGGCGCCGGTCGTCGGCCTGGGCTACCAGTCCTTCTCGATCAACCTGGCCAACGGCGCGCGCGCCAACCAGCCCGCCGGCAAGGACAAGCGCGTACGCCAGGCGCTGGACCTGGCCATCGACCGCGACGCCATCAATGAAGTGGTCGGCGAAGGCATGTTCCAACCCGCCTTCCAGGGCTTCCCGCCAGCCAGCTTCGCCTACGACAAGAAGTTCGAACGCAAGGGCCGCGACGCCAAGAAAGCCAAGGAACTGCTGAAGGCGGCCGGCTTCGACCGCGTCAAGCTGGAAATCACCTACGGCAACAACACCACCAACCAGCAGATCTATGAGCTGATCCAGGCCATGGGCGCGGAAGCGGGCTTCGACATCTCGCTGAAGCCGGTGGAATTCGCATCGCTGCAAGCGGCGCTGGCGCGCGGCGATTTCGAAGCTGGCCAAAGCGGCTGGTCCGGCCGTGTCGATCCCAGCGGCAACATCTTCCAGTACGTGTCGACCAAGGGCAGCCTGAACGACGGCCGCTACAGCAATCCGCAGGTCGACAAGCTGCTGACCGATGCCCGCGCCGAATTCGACCCGGCCAAGCGCAAGGCCTTGTACGACCAGGCCCAGACCATCCTGCGTGACGAAGATCCCATCATCTACCTGTACTACCTGCCCTGGACCTTCGCCCACAAGAAGAAGATCCAAGGTTTCGTCGCCTATCCGGACGGCTTGATCCGCCTGAAGGGTGTGACGATGGCCGCGAAGTAAGTCGAGTACGTCCGGGCCGGGGCTTGTGTCCCGTTGCCCGGAATGCCTGCGCGGCCCCGGGTGCTCAAGTCTCCCCGGGGCCGATTTTCTTTCCAGGGCGGCCACGCCCGAGCCGGCGCGCACGGCGCGCCCAAGGTGGACGATCATGATGTTTACCACCCGCCCCGAGATTCTCGGCACTTTCGGCGTCGTCACCTCGACGCACTATCTGGCCACGGCCGCCGGCATGGCGATGCTGGAACGTGGCGGCAATGCTTTCGACGCCTGTGTCGCCACCGCCTTCGTGCTGCAGGTGGTCGAACCCCACCTGGTCGGGCCGGCGGGCGAAGTGCCTGGCGTGTTCTATTCCGCCAAGACCGGCAAGATCCAGGTGCTGTGCGGCCAGGGCGTGGCCCCGGCCGCCGCCACCATCGAGCACTTCCGCGGCCTGGGCCTGGATCTCATACCCGGCAACGGCCTGCTGCCGGCGGTGGTGCCCGGGTCCTTCGACGCCTGGATGCTGATGCTGCGCGATCACGGTTCAATGCGCTTGCGCGACGTGCTGGAGCCGGCGATCTTCCATGCGGAAAGCGGCCATGCGCTGATGCCGCGCATCTCCAATACCATCGCCGACCTCAAGCCCTTCTTCGAGGCGCACTGGCCCTCCACCGCGGAAATCTACCTGCCCGGCGGCCAGGTGCCCGCCGCGCGCAAGCTGTTCCGCAATCCGCGCCTGGCGCAGACCTGGCGGCGCGTGCTGGCCGAAGCCGAAGCCGTGGGCGGTGACCGCGAGCGCCAGATCCAGGCCGCGCGCGATGCCTTCTACCGGGGTTTCGTCGCGGACGCCATCGACCGCTATTCACGCCAGACCGAAGTCATGGATGCCAGCGGCAGGCCGCATCGTGGCGTTCTCACGGGCGATGACCTGGCGCGCTGGTCGGCCAGTTACGAAGATCCGGTCACCTACGACTACGGCGACTACACCGTCGCCAAGGCGGGCGCCTGGAGCCAGGGGCCGGTGTTTCTGCAGACGCTGGCCTTGCTCAAGAACGCCGACCTGGCGGCGGAAGGCCCCAACAGCGCCGCCTTCGTGCACCGCCTGACCGAAGCCATGAAGCTGGCCTTCGCCGACCGCGAAGCCTATTACGGTGATCCGGACTTCGTCGACGTGCCGTTGGCGCATCTGCTGTCCGAGGCGTATACCGCGCCGCGCCGCGCGCTGATCGGCGAACGCGCTTCGCTGGACCTGCGGCCCGGCACCGTGCCCGGCTACGAAAAGCAGTTGGCGCGGGTGATGGACACCTTGAACCGCCTGTCACGCGTCACCGAAATCGGTGCGGTCAGCAACGAGCCGACATTGGCGGAGATGCGCGCCGCCGGCACGGTCAAGCGCGGCGACACCACCCACGTGGATGTGATCGACCGCTGGGGCAATATGGTGTCGTGCACGCCCTCGGGCGGCTGGTTCCAGTCTTCTCCGGTGATTCCCGAACTGGGATTCGGCCTGACCACTCGGGCCCAGATGTTCTGGCTGGAAGAAGGCCTGCCCGGCACGCTGGCGCCCGGCAAGCGGCCGCGCACCACGCTCACGCCTACGCTGGCCTTGCGCGGCGGCCGCCCGTATATGGTCTTCGGCACGCCGGGCGGCGACCAGCAGGAACAATGGCAGTTGCTGCTGTTCCTGCGCCACGTGCATCACGGCCTGAATCTGCAGGAGGCCATCGATATGCCGATGTCGCATACCCTGCATTTCCCCAGCTCTTTCTATCCGCGCGACCGCAAGCCGGGGCATCTGGCGGTGGAACAGAGCTTCGGCCCCGAGGTCATCGACGCCCTGCGTGCCCGCGGCCACGCCATCGAGGAAGTGCCGGCCTGGTCGGTCGGCCGCCTGACAGCCGCCGCGCTGGACGAAGACGGCATCATGCACGCCGCCGCCACGCCCCGCCTGATGCAGGCCTACGCCGCTGGACGGTGACGCCAGGCCTTGCGGATGGCCGTCCACGGGTGGCACCCGGGGGGGGGCGTGGCAGGGTGGCAGGACCCTCGCCAGGGGATTGCGCTAGCGAGACGTTAGGGCCCTGGTCGGAACGGCCCAGGTGCTGACCACCTGGGCCACCGGCTCGCCGCCGCGTGGCGCCAGCAGGACCTCACCGGCGCACAGCCGGCCCGTCTTCAACAGGCGCGCCTCGGCCACGACTTCGCCCGCCGGGCATTTGCGCAGGAAGTTGATGGTCAGGCTGGCCGTCACTGCCTCGCTATTGCCCGTGGCGCCCACCACCGCCGCATACAGCGCGACGTCGGCCAATGCCATCAGCATCGGGCCGGCCACGATGCCGCCCAGGCGCTGGTGCGCGGGATTCTCCGGCAGGATGGCGCGCGCGGTCCCATGGCCGATCGCTTCCATGCGTATGCCCAGCACCGCGGAAAAGGGGTGGTGCGACGCCATCAGAAGTAGAAACTCGGGCAGGGCGATGGCGGCTGCGCGATCAGGGGCGGGGTGATCAGAGGCGGGGCGGTCCGCAACGCGCGGGTGGTTCATGGCAAGGTCTCCAGGTTGCGACAATGCGCGTCCAGCAGGATTTCCGCGTTCTGCGCCAGGGATCTCAGCCGGCCGGTGTGCAGCAACAACAGCAGGCCGCTCAAGTACGTGAACATCTGCATGCGTTCCAGCACCACGTCGCATCCTGGCCGCGTGCGGGCCAGGCCGTGGCCCAGCAAGGTCACGCAAAGGGTCAGGCGCGTATTCAGTCCGCGGTCCAGCTCCGCTCCCAGCCCGCGGGGCGCCAGGCCCTGGAACAGGTAGAAGCCCAGCGACAACTCGGCGGGCCGTTGTGCGTAGTAGTCATAAAAAGCGCCGGCCACCGCGCGCGCCGCCTTGGCGTCCTGGGCTTGCGCCAGCGTTTGTGCCAGATGGTCGCGCAGCCGGTCCAGGGAGGTTTCCAACAGCGCGGCGTACAAGGCTTCCTTGCTGCCGAACCAGGGATAGATGGCACCCGTGGTGCAGCCGGCCTCCCGTGCGATGGCACGCAGGCTGGCCTGCGCCAGGCCGTCGCGGGCGAACACGCGCTGGGCCGCCTCCAGTATCAGCGCGCGTCGGGCGGCGCCCATCCGTTCCGCATGGCTGGGCCGCGTGGCGTCGGGGGAGGGCGGCGGGGCAGGTTCGTCGATTGGGTTCGATTGCATGGAAAAGGCCGTGCCGCGAGTACGGCAGGCGAAGCGAAAGGGGAAATAACGGCAAAACCAGAAAATAACAGTGTTATCCAGGTTTTGAAAACCCCGGTCGTTAGCCCGCTTCATAGAGGACAACGTCAAAAATGCCCCCTAAACTGCGCAGTAATTGCTCAGGTTCTGACAGGCTGTGACGAGGGTTTGCCCTGGGCGCCTGGGAGTGACAGGACGTTGTTGTTGTATGCACCCAACAGCCTTTCCTACAATCCCGGCGTTTTTCGAGGGTGAGCGTAGCCAGTCCCTCGGATTTTTGATGCAATAGCGTCAACTTCCCTTCGCGGAGTTAGGGGGGCGGCAGGCTGGTTTGCTGGATTGCTGCTCTTGTCACTCAAATCAACGGAGATTTCTTCAAATGAAAAAGACTCTGCTCGCTGCCGCCCTGCTCGCCGGCTTCGCTGGTGCCGCTCAGGCAGAAACGTCGGTTACCCTGTACGGGATCGTCGACATCGGTGTTGGCTACCAACAAATCAAGGGTCTGGGCGGTTCGGGCTCGGACAAGGCTTCGAAGTTCGGTCTGGCCAACGGCGTCCAAAACGGTTCGCGTTGGGGTCTGCGTGGTAGCGAAGATCTGGGTGACGGCCTGCGCGCTGTGTTCACTCTGGAATCGGGTTTCAGCTCGGCTGACGGTCAGTCGGCTCAAGGCAGCCGTCTGTTCGGCCGTCAAGCCACTCTGGGTCTGGCCAGCAACTCCTGGGGCCAACTGGACTTCGGTCGCCAAACCAACATCGCTTCGAAGTTCTTCGGCTCGATCGATCCGTTCGCTGAAGGCTTCAACATGGCCAACATCGGTACGGCTTTCAGCTCGTCGAACACGACCCGCTACGACAACCTGGTTCTGTATCAAACCCCCGTGTTTGGTGGCTTCCAGGCTGGCGCCGGCTACTCGTTCAACGTTGATGATTCCAACGCTGCTCAAACCGGCTTCCAAACCTCGGCTAACCAGCGCGGCATCACCGGCGGTCTGCGTTATGTCAACGGCCCGATCAACGTCGCCGCTGCCTACGACCAACTGAACCGCTCGTCGCGCGTTGGTGACTCCGCTGCCACCGGCACCGGCGATCGCATCCGCGCCTGGTTGGTTGGCGGTACGTACGACTTCGAAGTCGTGAAGCTGGCCTTGGCCTACGGCCAGACCCGCGACGGCTGGATCCAAGCTTCGTCGATCACCGGCCCGTTCTCGGGTTCGACCCTGAACGGCGACCAAACGTTGCCCGGCAACCTGTCGACCAACATCTATCGTGATGGCCTGAAGGTCAGCTCGTACATGGTCGGCCTGTCGGCCCCGATCGGCGGCGCCACCAGCGTCTTCGGTTCGTGGCAGCGTCTGGACCCCAACAGCGACAAGTACTACACCGCTGCTGACAACGGCAACGACAAGACCACCAACGTGTACTCGATCGGCGCGACTTACGACCTGTCGAAGCGCACCAACCTGTACGCCGTGGCTTCGTACGCTCAGGACTACGCCTTCGTGGACGGCCTGAAGTCGACCATGGGTATCGTCGGTATTCGTCACCGCTTCTAATCGAGCGTAGGGCGGGTAACCGTCCTTGTTCGAGGTGCGCCGGTTCGCCCGGCGCACCAAAAAGTAATACCGGGCGGGGCGCTAGCCTTGCTTTTGAAAGCCATCCTCGCGGATGGCTTTTTTATTTTGTCCGGATACTTTATCGGCGTCGCTGATCAGCACCTTTGATCACAGCCGCAAGGTACAATTCGCCCGCTACAAAACGCAGCGGGGGCGGCGATTTTGCGGCGTCGTGGCTGGCTTGCACTCTTATATAAGAGGCCCAACACAGTTCAGCCGGAAGTAACGGTCAAAATGCTACAATCCAAAGGTTTGTGCATATGACGGACGCGCCAGAATGAATCTGCAAGAATATTTCCCCGTTCTGCTCTTTATCGTCGTGGCAACGGGTATTGGTTTTGCGCTGCTGACCGCAGGCTCCCTACTCGGGCCGCGGCGCCCCTACGCGGAAAAACTCGCTCCCTATGAGTGCGGCTTCGAAGCATTCGAAGACGCCCGCATGAAGTTCGACGTGCGTTATTACCTCGTCGCCATCCTATTCATCCTGTTCGACCTCGAAATCGCTTTCCTGTTTCCCTGGGCTATCGCGCACGGCGCGGTCGGCTTGGTGGGTTTCTGGACAGTCATGATTTTCCTGGCCGTGCTGACGGTGGGTTTCATTTACGAATGGAAGAAGGGCGCGCTCGACTGGGAATAATCTTCCCGGGTCCCGATCACGCTAGCAGAGACGAATATGGCTATTGAAGAAGGCTTACACAAGCAGGGCTTTATCACCACCAGCGCCGACAAGTTCATCAATTGGGCGAAGACGGGTTCGATGTGGCCGATGACCTTTGGTCTGGCCTGTTGCGCGGTGGAGATGATGCATGCGGGCGCCGCCCGTTATGACCTGGACCAGTTCGGGATCATCTTCCGCCCCAGTCCGCGTCAGTCCGACCTGATGATCGTGGCCGGCACCCTGTGCAACAAGATGGCGCCTGCCCTGCGCAAGGTCTATGACCAGATGCCGGAACCGCGCTGGGTCGTGTCGATGGGCTCCTGTGCGAACGGGGGCGGCTACTACCACTACTCGTATTCGGTGGTGCGTGGCTGTGATCGTATTGTGCCGGTCGATGTTTATGTGCCGGGTTGCCCGCCCACGGCGGAGGCGCTGGTCTACGGTCTGCTGCAGATGCAGGACAAGATCCGTCGGACCAACACCATCGCGCGCTGAGCGCGGCCTTGGCCGCGCACATGTATTGCGTGGCTCACCTACTCGTTGAAGATGATGACCAGGCTCGAAACCCTGAAAAACAACCTGCTGGCCGCGTTTGGCGACGCAATCGTGCTGAACGAGGCCTTGGGTGAACTGACTCTTGAAGTCCCGCCGGCGCAATGGGTGTCGGCCTGCAACAAGCTGCGCACCGACGCGACGCTGCGCTTCGAATCCTGTGTGGACCTGTGCGGCGTCGACTACCTGACGTGGGGCAATGGCTCGCGCCAGGAAGCCGAGGAAAAGGCTGGCCGCGCGCAAGGCAATCGCTACGCCGTCGTCGTGCACCTGCTGTCGGTCGAACACAACTGGCGCCTGCGCGTGCGTACCTGGGCGGCCCAGGACGATTTCCCCATGGTGTCCTCGCTGATCGAATGCTGGCCCGGCGTCAGCTGGTACGAGCGCGAAGCGTTCGACCTGTACGGCATCGTGTTCGAAGGCCACCCCGACTTGCGCCGCATCCTGACGGACTATGGCTTCATCGGCCATCCTTTCCGCAAGGACTTCCCGCTGTCCGGCAACGTCGAGATGCGCTACGACCCCGAACAGCGCCGCGTCATTTACCAGCCGGTCACCATCGATCCGCGTGAAATCACGCCGCGCGTCGTGCGCGAAGATACTTACGGAGCCGGTCGCTGATCATGGCTGAAATCAAGAACTACACGCTCAACTTCGGGCCGCAGCACCCGGCCGCGCACGGTGTGCTGCGCCTGGTGCTGGAACTGGACGGCGAAGTGATCCAGCGCGCCGACCCGCACATCGGCCTGCTGCACCGCGCCACCGAAAAGCTGGCCGAGCACAAGACTTTCATCCAGGCGCTGCCCTATATGGACCGCCTGGACTACGTGTCCATGATGTGCAACGAGCACGCCTATGTCATGGCCATCGAGAAGCTGCTGGGTGTCGAAGCGCCGCTGCGCGCGCAGTACATCCGGGTGATGTTCGATGAAATCACCCGCATCCTGAATCACCTGATGTCGCTGGGTTCGCACGCGCTGGACGTGGGCGCCATGGCGGTCTTCCTGTACGCCTTCCGCGAACGCGAAGACCTGATGGACTGCTACGAAGCCGTGTCGGGCGCGCGCATGCACGCGGCCTACTACCGTCCAGGCGGCGTGTATCGCGACCTGCCGGACACCATGCCGCAGCAGGCCGGCAGCAAGTACCGCAGCGAAAAAGAGATGCGCCAGTGGAACGACGCCCGTTCGGGTTCGCTGCTGGACTTCATCGAAGATTTCACCAACCGCTTCCCCGCCTGCGTCGACGAGTACGAAACCCTGCTCACCGACAACCGTATCTGGAAGCAGCGCCTGGTCGGTATCGGCGTGGTCGATCCCGATCGCGCCAAGGCGCTGGGCTTCACCGGCCCGATGTTGCGCGGTTCAGGCGTGGCCTGGGACCTGCGCAAGACGCAGCCGTATGAAGTCTACGATCTGATGGATTTCGATATCCCCGTCGGCGTCAACGGCGACTGCTACGACCGCTATCTGGTGCGCGTGAACGAGTTGCGCCAGAGCAACCGCATCATCCGCCAGTGCGTCGAGTGGCTGCGCAACAACCCCGGCCCGGTGATGATCGACAACCACAAGGTGGCGCCGCCCAAGCGCACGGCCATGAAGACCAACATGGAAGAGCTGATCCACCATTTCAAGCTCTTCACCGAAGGTTTCCATGTGCCGCCTGGCGAAGCGTATTCGGCGGTCGAGCATCCCAAAGGCGAATTCGGTATCTACCTGGTGTCCGATGGCGCCAACAAGCCTTACCGCCTGAAGATACGCGCGCCCGGTTTCGCCCACTTGCATGCGCTGGACGAGATGTCGCGCGGCCACATGATCGCCGACGCCGTCACGATCATCGGCACGCAGGACATCGTGTTTGGCGAAATCGATCGCTAAGGCGTCACCAGGACTTAGAAGAAAGACCCGAACCGGGAGCCTCGCTCAGGCCGTACTTGTACGAGGCTCTCGCTCAATCCGGATTCAAACTTATGCTGCTTTCCGAACAGGCTTACCAGAAAATCGACCGGGAACTGACCAAGTTCCCAGCCGATCAGAAGCAGTCGGCCATCATGGCTTCCCTGGCGATCGCCCAGGACGAGCAGGGTTGGTTGTCGACCGAGATCATCGAGGACGTGGCCAATTACCTTGGCGTGCCCCCTATCGCCGTGCAGGAGGTCGCGACCTTCTACAACATGTTCGACGTGAACAAGGTGGGCAAGCACAAGATCAGCGTCTGTACCAACCTTCCTTGCGCGCTGCGTGACGGCGAAAAAGCCGGCGACTACCTCAAGCGCAAGCTGGGCATCGATTACCGCGGCACCACCGCCGACGGCCTGTTCACCCTGGTCGAGGGTGAATGCATGGGCGCCTGTGGCGACTCGCCGGTGCTGATCGTGAACAACAAGCACATGTGCGTGCGCATGTCCGAAGAAAAGCTGGATGCGCTGGTGGACAGCTTGAAGGCACAAGGAGAGTCGGCATGAACGCGCCGGACCTGTACCGTCAATTTTCGCAGGGGCTGGATCCCAATCCCCTGCACGACCTGTCGCAGTCCATGTGCCTGCACGGCCGCCATATCGGCCCGCAGATCCTGGATGGCCTGGATGGCCAGAACTGGCGCCTGGAAGAGTACGTCAAGCGCGGCGGCTACGAAGCCTTGCGCAAGATCCTGACCACCGGCATGAAGCCGGAAGACGTCATCGCCGAAGTCAAGGCGTCGGGCCTGCGCGGCCGCGGCGGCGCGGGCTTCCCGACCGGCCTGAAGTGGAGCTTCATGCCGCGTACGTTCCCGGGCCAGAAGTATCTCGTCTGCAATTCGGACGAGGGCGAGCCGGGCACGTTCAAGGACCGCGACATCCTGCGCTTCAATCCGCACATCGTCATCGAAGGCATGGCCATTGCCGCCTTCGCGATGGGCATCTCGGTGGGCTACAACTACATCCACGGCGAAATCTTCGAGGTCTATGACCGTTTCGAGGAAGCGCTGGAAGAGGCGCGCGCCGCCGGCTTCCTGGGCGACAAGCTGCTGGGTTCGGAGTTCAGCTTCCAGCTGCACGCCTTCCACGGCTACGGTGCCTATATCTGCGGCGAGGAAACCGCGCTGCTCGAATCGCTGGAAGGCAAGAAAGGCCAGCCGCGCTTCAAGCCGCCGTTCCCCGCCAGCTTCGGCCTGTACGGCAAGCCCACCACGATCAACAACACCGAAACGTTCGCGGCGGTGCCCTGGATCATCCGCAACGGCGGCCAGCAGTATCTGGAAGTGGGCAAGCCCAACAACGGCGGCACCAAGATTTTCTCGATTACCGGCGACGTCGAACGTCCCGGCAACTACGAGATTCCGATGGGCACGCCGTTCTCCAAGCTGCTGGAGCTGGCGGGCGGCATGCGCGCCGGCCGGCAGTTGAAGGCCGTCATTCCTGGTGGTTCCAGTGCGCCGGTGCTGCCGGCGAACATCATGATGGAAACCACCATGGACTATGACTCCATCGCCAAGGCGGGTTCCATGCTGGGTTCGGGCGCGGTCATCGTCATGGACGACACGCGCTGCATGGTCAAGTCGCTGCTGCGACTGTCCTATTTCTACTTCGAGGAAAGCTGCGGCCAGTGCACGCCGTGCCGCGAAGGCACGGGCTGGCTGTACCGCATGGTCCAACGTATCGAGCACGGCCACGGCCGTCCGGAAGATCTGGACATGCTGGACAACGTCGCCGGCAACATCATGGGCCGCACCATTTGCGCCCTGGGCGACGCTGCCGCCATGCCGGTACGAGGCTTTCTGAAGCATTTTCGTGACGAATTCGCGCACCACATCGAGCACAAGTCGTGTGTGGTCCCGCAATATCTGTAGGTCCCAGGAACAGCAATGGTTGAACTAACCGTCGACGGCAACAAGGTAGAAGTGCCCGAAGGCAGCATGGTGATGCATGCGGCCCAGAAAGTCGGGCAGTACGTGCCGCATTTCTGCTACCACAAGAAGCTCTCCATCGCGGCCAACTGCCGCATGTGCCTGGTCGAAGTGGAAAAGGCGCCCAAGGCCCTGCCGGCCTGCGCCACGCCCGTGACCAACGGCATGGTGGTCTTCACCAACTCGGAAAAAGCCAAGGCCGCGCAAAAGTCGGTCATGGAATTCCTGCTGATCAACCACCCGCTGGATTGCCCGATCTGCGACCAGGGCGGTGAGTGCCAGCTGCAGGATCTGGCCGTCGGTTATGGCGGCTCGGCTTCGCGCTATCACGAAGAAAAGCGCGTGGTTTTCCACAAGGACCTGGGTCCGCTGGTGTCGGCCGAGGAAATGAGCCGCTGCATCCACTGCACCCGTTGCGTGCGCTTCGGCCAGGAAATCGCCGGTGTCATGGAACTGGGCATGCTGGGCCGCGGCGAGCATTCCGAAATCACCACCTTCGTGGGCCGCACCATCGAGTCGGAACTGTCCGGCAACATGATCGACCTCTGTCCCGTCGGCGCGCTGACCTCCAAGCCGTTCCGCTACAGCGCCCGTACCTGGGAACTGGCGCGCCGCCGCTCGGTCAGCCCGCATGACAGCGTGGGCGCCAATCTGGTGGTGCAGGTCAAGGGTGAGGAAGTCCTGCGCGTGGTGCCGTTCGAAAACGACGCCGTCAACGAATGCTGGATCAGCGACCGCGACCGTTTCTCGTACGAAGGCCTGAACAGCGAAGACCGCCTGAGCGTGCCGATGATCCGCAACGCCGACGGCACGTGGCGCGAAGCCTCCTGGGCCGACGCGCTGCAGACCGTGGGGCAGGGCCTGGCGCGCGTGCGTGACAGCTTCGGCGCCGGCCAGATCGGTGCCCTGGCGACCGAATACGCCACCACCGAAGAATTCGCCTTGCTGGGCCGCCTGGTGCGCGCCCTGGGTTCGGAAAACATCGACTTCCGCCTGCGCCAGACCGATGCGGCCTTCGACGCCGCGCTCAATGGCGCGCCGTGGCTGGGCATGCCGATCGCCGATCTGGACACGCTGGACCGCGTGCTGGTCGTGGGTTCGTTCCTGCGCAAGGATCACCCGCTGTTCGCGCAGCGCCTGCGCCAGGCCGCCAAGCGCGGCACCCAGGTGCTGCTGCTCGACAGCGTGGCCGACGATCCGCTGCTGCCGGTGGCCGCGCGCCTGACCGTGGCGCCGTCCGAGCTGCCGCGCGCCCTGGCCGAAGTGGCCGTGGCCCTGGCCCAGCTGAAGGGCCAGGCCGTGCCGGCTGAATTCGCGTCCGTGACGCCTGGCGAAAACGCCAAGCTGATCGCCGCCAGCCTGACCTCCGGCGCCAATGCCGGTGTGTTCATGGGCAATATGGCCGTGGCTTCGGCCCAGGCCTCGACCCTGGCCGCCAACGGCCAGGCCGTCGCCGAGCTGGCGGGCGCGCGCTTCGGCTTCCTGACCTCGGGTGGCAACACCGTCGGCGGCTATCTGGCCGGCGCCGTGCCGGGCAAGGGCGGCAAGAACGCCGCCGCCATGCTGGCCGATCCGCTCAAGGCCTACGTCGTGCTGCACGCGGAACCGCTGCTGGATGCCGACAACGGCCCGCAAGCCGTGGCCGCCTTGCGCGATGCGCAATTCACCGTGGCCCTGACTTCGTACCGCTCGGCCGCCGCCGACTGGGCCGATGTCATGCTGCCGGTGGCGCCGTTCACGGAAACCTCGGGCACCTACGTCAACGCCCAGGGCCTGGCGCAAAGCTTCAAGGGCACCGTGGCGCCGCGCGGCGAAAGCCGTCCGGGCTGGAAGGTGCTGCGCGTGCTGGGCAATGTGCTGCACCTGCCGGGCTTCGACGACGAAACCTCGGAATCGGTGCGTGACGCGGCGCTGTCCGGCGGCATCGAAGGCCGCCTGTCGAACCGCATCAATGCCGCGGTGGGCGTGGGCCAGGCGCTGTCGAGCCTGGAACGCGTCGCCGACGTGCCGATCTACCGCACCGACGCCATCGTGCGCCGCTCCGACGCGTTGCAAGCCGCGCCCGCTTCGCGCGCGCCGTCGGCCCGCATGAACGGCCGCACCCTGGCCGGCCTGGGCCTGACCGCCGGCGTCAAGGTGAAGGTTGCCGGCGCCGCCGGCAGCATCGAGCTGGAAACCGTGCAGGACGACGCGGTTGCCGATCGCGCCGTGCGTGTCGCCGCCGCCTTCGAGAAAACCGCCGCCCTGGGTGGCGCCTTTGGTCAAATTAGCGTGGAGCGTGCCTGATGGAATGGCTCAATACCCTGGAAGCGCAGGGCACGGCCTTGTTGGGCGCGACGCCCTGGCTGATCATCTGGACGCTCATCAAGATCGTCATCATCGCGGTGCCCATCATTCTTTGCGTGGCTTATCTCACTTTGTGGGAACGCAAGATGATCGGCTTCATGCACGTGCGTCTCGGTCCCAACCGCGTCGGTATCAAGGGCCTGGCGCAGCCGTTCGCGGACGTGTTCAAGCTGCTGACCAAGGAAGTGATTCTTCCCACCGAGTCCAACCGCATCCTGTTCATCCTGGCCCCCGTGGTCACGCTGATGCCGGCGCTGGCGGCCTGGGCCGTGGTGCCTTTCGGCCCGCAGGTGGTGCTGGCCAACGTCAACGCCGGCCTGCTGTACATCATGGCCATCACTTCGGTGGGCGTGTACGGCGTGATCGTGGCCGGCTGGGCGTCGAACTCCAAGTATGCGTTCCTGGGCGCCCTGCGCGCGGCCGCGCAGATGGTGTCGTATGAGCTGGCCATCGGTTTCGTGCTGGTGACGGTGCTGCTGGTGTCGGGCAGCCTGAACATGAGCGAGATCGTGATGGGGCAGGGCAAGGGCTGGTTCGCCTCCCACGGCCTGACATTCCTGTCGTGGAACTGGCTGCCGCTGCTGCCGCTGTTCGTGATCTACGTGGTCTCGGCCGTGGCCGAAACCAACCGCCACCCCTTCGACGTGGTGGAAGGTGAATCGGAAATCGTGGCAGGCCACATGGTCGAGTACTCGGGTATGGCCTTCGCCCTGTTCTTCCTGGGTGAATACGCCAACATGATCCTGCTGTCGGCCCTGGCGTCCATCATGTTCCTGGGTGGCTGGATGTCGCCCATCGACATCGCGCCGCTGACCTGGATTCCCGGCTGGATCTGGCTGGGCTTGAAGACGTTTGTCGTGGTTTCGATGTTCGTGTGGTTCCGCGCGTCGTTCCCGCGTTACCGCTATGACCAGATCATGCGTCTTGGCTGGAAAATTTTCATCCCGCTGACCGGTGTGTGGCTGCTGGTGGTGGCGATCTGGATGCAGACGCCCTGGAACATTTGGCGCTGAGCGACAGGAAAAGGCTGGATTATGGAAGCGATCAAGGATTTCTTCGGCAGTCTGTTGCTGACCGAACTGCTCAAGGGCATGCGCCTGACGGGCAAATATTTCTTCAAGCGTAAGGTGACCCTGCGTTATCCCTACGAAAAAACGCCGGCTTCGCCGCGTTTCCGTGGCCTGCACGCGCTGCGCCGCTACCCCAATGGGGAAGAGCGCTGCATCGCCTGCAAGCTGTGCGAAGCGGTGTGCCCGGCGCTTGCCATCACCATCGAGTCGGAAGTGCGTGACGACGGTTCGCGCCGTACCTCGCGCTATGACATCGATCTGACCAAGTGCATCTTCTGCGGTTTCTGCGAAGAAAGCTGTCCGGTGGATTCCATCGTGGAAACGCACATCCACGAATACCACGGCGAAAAGCGCGGCGACCTGTACTTCACCAAAGACATGCTGTTGGCGGTGGGTGATCAGTTCGAAACCGAAATCGCCCGTCGTCGCACCGAAGACGCGCCATACCGTTGATGCCTGGTACGACTCCATGACTTTCACGACTGTTCTCTTCTATCTGCTGGCCATCGTCCTGGTGGTGGCAGCCTTCCGTGTGATCACGGCCCGCAGCCCGGTTACCGCCGTCCTGCACCTGATCCTCGTCTTCTTCAACGCCGCCATGTTGTGGATGCTGCTGGGCGCTGAATTCCTGGCGCTGCTGCTGGTCCTGGTCTACGTGGGCGCGGTGATGGTGCTGTTCCTGTTCGTGGTGATGATGCTGGACATCCGCATGGGTGACCTGCGCGCGGGCCTGAAAAAGTACCTGCCGATCGGCCTGGTCGTCGGCCTGGTCCTGGTGCTGGAAATGGCCTTCGTGCTGGGTTCCACCTGGAACCAGCCGGGTGGCCCGGCCGCCGTGGCCGCGGACTACAACAACGCCCGTGCCCTGGGTACCGCCATGTACACGCAGTATGTGTACGCCGTCGAAGTGGGCGCGGCGATCCTGCTGGTGGGCATGGTGTCGGCCATCGCGCTGACCCTGCGCCGCCGCCGCGACGTCAAGTACTTCAGCCCCAGCGACGCCGTCAAGGTACGCGCCCAGGACCGCTTCCGCATCGTCAAGATGCCGGCGCAGAGCGAACGCGCGCAAGCCGCCGCCCAGGCCGCTGCCGCCCCCGCCCAAGGAGAACAACAATGACGCTGACGTTGGCCCATTACCTGATACTGGGGGCGATTCTCTTCGCCATCGGCATCTTCGGCATCTTCCTGAACCGCCGCAACCTGATCATTCTGCTGATGTCCGTGGAGCTGATGCTCCTGGCCGTCAATATGAACTTCGTGGCGTTCTCGACCTGGAGCGGCGATACCGCCGGTCAGGTCTTCGTGTTCTTCATCCTCACGGTCGCCGCCGCGGAAGCGGCTATCGGCCTGGCGATTCTGGTACTGCTGTTCCGTAACCTGAACACGATCAACGTTGACGAACTCGATCGCCTGAAGGGCTGACGGAGTCCGGGAAAAAAATGTCTAGCTCACCCAATCTGTACCTGCTCATCGCGCTGGCGCCGCTGGCAGGCGCCATCCTGGCCGGCCTGTTCGGCACCGGCTTCCTGGGCCGTCCCATCGGCCGGCGCGGCGCGCACCTGATCACCATACTCGGTGTGTTGATCTCCACCATCGGCTCCTTCGTGGTGCTGGGCGACGTGCTCAACGGCCATCGCTTCGACGGCCTGGTCTACACCTGGAGCCTGATCGGCAACACCCCGCTGAACATCGGCTTCCTGATCGACCCGCTGTCGGCCATGATGATGGTGGTGGTGACCACGGTGTCGCTGATGGTGCACATCTACACCATCGGCTACATGGCCGACGATCCCGGCTACCAGCGCTTCTTCGCCTACATCTCGCTGTTCACCTTCTCCATGCTGATGCTGGTGATGTCGAACAATATGGTGCAGCTGTTCTTCGGCTGGGAAGCCGTGGGCCTGGTGTCCTACCTGCTGATCGGTTTCTGGTACACCCGCAAGACCGCCATCTTCGCCAACATGAAGGCCTTCCTGATCAACCGGGTAGGCGACTTCGGTTTCGTGCTGGGCATCGGCCTGCTGTTCCACTATGCCGGCTCCATGCAGTACGGCGACGTGTTCTCGCAAGCTGACAAGCTGGCCGGCATGACCTTCCCCGGCACCGACTGGATGATGATCACGGTGGCGTGTATCTGCCTGTTCATCGGCGCCATGGGCAAGTCGGCGCAGGTGCCCCTGCACGCCTGGCTGCCCGATTCGATGGAAGGCCCCACGCCGATCTCGGCGCTGATCCACGCGGCGACCATGGTGACGGCCGGCATCTTCATGGTGGCGCGTTTCTCGCCCCTGTTCGAGCATTCCGATACGGCACTGTCCTTCATCATCGTGATCGGCGCCATCGGCGCGCTGTTCCTGGGCATCCTGGGCATCATCCAGACCGACATCAAGCGCGTGGTCGCGTACTCCACGCTGTCGCAGCTGGGCTATATGACCGTGGCGCTGGGCGCGTCGGCCTACTCGGTGGCGATCTTCCATCTGATGACCCACGCGTTCTTCAAGGCGCTGCTGTTCCTGGGCGCGGGCTCGGTCATCATCGGCATGCACCACGACCAGGACATCCGCAACATGGGCGGCCTGCGCAAGTACATGCCCATTACCTGGATCACGTTCCTGATCGGCACGCTGGCCTTGGTCGGCACGCCGTTCTTCTCGGGTTTCTACTCGAAGGAACACATCATCGAGGCCGCCGGCGCCGCCGAAGTGTGGGGCGCGGGCTTTGCTCACTACGCCACCCTGATCGGCGTGTTCGTCACTTCGCTGTATTCCTTCCGCGTGTACTTCCTGGTGTTCCACGGCAAGCCGCGTTTCGATACGCATGGTGCGCATGGCGGCCACGGCCATGACGATCACGCCCATGGCGACGCGCATGCGGCTGCCCATGGCCACGACGACCATGGCCATGACGACCACGGCCACCACAGCGGCCCTCCGCACGAATCGCCCTGGGTGGTCACGCTGCCGCTGGTGCTGCTGGCCATTCCGTCGGTCATCATCGGTGCGCTGGTGGTCGATCCGATGCTGTTCGGCAAGTACTTCAACGGCGTCATCTCCGTGCTGCCGCAACACCCGGCCATGCACGAGCTGGCCGAGGAATGGCACGGCTGGGTTGCCTTCGGCACGCACGCCTTCACCACGCTGCCGTTCTGGCTGGTGGTGGCCGGCGCGGTGGTCGCCTGGTACTGCTACCTGATCAACCCCAAGGTTCCGGCCAAGATCTACAGCAGCCTGTCCGGCATCAACCGCATCCTCGAGAACAAGTACTTCGTCGACTGGTTCAACGAGCAGGTGATCGCGCGCGGCGCGCGCTGCCTGGGCCGTGGCTTGTGGCAGGCGGGTGACCGCGGCCTCATCGATGGCGTGATCATCAACGGTAGCGCCAAGCTGGTGGGCTGGGTGGCGGGTGTCAGCCGCCACCTGCAGTCCGGCTACATCTATCACTACGCCTTCGCCATGATCATCGGCATCCTGGCCCTGGTGACCTTCTTCGTACTGATTCCCCAATAATGGCTAGCGAGATGGCATCCCAAACTTTCCCCTGGCTTACGCTCGCGGTCTTTGTGCCCATCGTCTTCGGCCTGCTGGTGCTGGCCCTGGGCGGTGATAACAAGCGCGGCTTGACGCTCGGACTGTCGCTGATAGGCGCGATCGCCGGTTTCCTGGTGACGATTCCGCTGTACACCGGCTTCGAAACGTCGTCCGCGGCCATGCAGTTCGTCGAGAAGGCCTCCTGGATTTCCTCCTTCAACGTCAACTACCACCTTGGTATCGACGGTATCTCGCTGTGGTTCGTGTTGCTGACCGCCTTCATCACCATCATCGTGGTGCTGGCCGGCTGGGAAGTGATCACCAGCCGCGTGGCGCAGTACATGGGGGCGTTCCTGATCCTGTCCGGCCTGATGGTCGGCGTGTTCGTGGCGATGGACGGCCTGCTGTTCTACGTCTTCTTCGAAGCCACGCTGATCCCGATGTACATCATCGTCGGCGTGTGGGGCGGTCCCAACCGCGTCTACGCGGCTTTCAAGTTCTTCCTGTACACGCTGCTCGGTTCGCTGCTGACCCTGATCGCTTTCATCTACCTGTGGAATACGTCGGGCGGTTCGTTCGACATCGCCACCTGGCAGAACCTGAAGCTGGGCATGACTCCGCAGATCCTGATCTTCGTGGCGCTGCTGGCGGCCTTCGCCGTCAAGGTGCCGATGTGGCCGGTGCACACCTGGTTGCCCGATGCCCACGTGGAAGCGCCCACCGGCGGTTCCATCGTGCTGGCGGCCATCATGCTGAAGCTGGGTGCGTACGGTTTCCTGCGTTTTTCGCTGCCCATCGCTCCCGACGCTTCGCATAGCCTGGCCGGCATGATGATCACGCTGTCGCTGATCGCCGTGATCTACATCGGCCTGGTGGCGATCGTCCAGGAAGACATGAAGAAGCTGGTGGCGTACTCGTCCGTGGCGCACATGGGCTTCGTCACCCTGGGCTTCTTCGTGTTCAACACCGCCGGTATCGAAGGCGCGATCGTGCAGATGATCTCGCACGGCTTCGTGTCGGGCGCCATGTTCATGTGTATCGGCGTCCTGTACGACCGCGTGCACAGCCGCCGCATCGCCGATTACGGCGGCGTGGTCAACACGATGCCCCGCTTCGTCACCTTCTTCGTCCTGTTTTCCATGGCCAATAGCGGCCTGCCGGCCACCAGCGGTTTCGTCGGCGAATTCATGGTGATCATGGGCGCGGTGGAGCACAACTTCTGGATCGGCCTGCTGGCCGCCACCGCCTTGATCCTTGGCGCGTCGTACTCGCTGTGGATGGTCAAGCGCGTGGCTTTCGGCGAAATCGCCAACGATCATGTGCGCGCGTTGACGGACATCAACCGCCGCGAATTCCTGATCCTGGGCGTGATGGCCATCGCCGTGTTGTTCATGGGTATCTACCCCAAGCCCTTTACCGACGTCATGCACGCCTCGGTCCAGGCCCTGATGCAACACGTTGCCGTGTCGAAACTGTAAGACTTAGACCCCTATGCAAACCTCATTCGACTTTGCCTTGGCGGCACCCGAGATCATCCTGTTGGTGATGGGTGCGGTGGTTCTGCTGATCGATGCGGTCAGCAAGCACCCGACGCGCTTCCTTACCTACCTGGTGTCGCTGGCGACGCTGGTGGTTCTGACCATCGTGTCGGCAGTGCAGTGGAGCAACGGCGTTACCGGCCGGACCTTCGATGGCCTGTTCGTCACGGACAGCCTGAGCCACTTGCTGAAGATCGCGTCCTATGTCGCCGTCGGCGTCACGCTGGTGTATGGCCGCATCTACTCGCAAAGCCGCGACATGTTGCGCGGCGGCGAGCTTTACGTGCTGGCGCTGTTTGCCCTGCTGGGCCAGATGGTGATGATCTCGGCGGGTAACCTGCTGTCGATCTACCTGGGCCTGGAACTGATGTCGCTGGCGCTGTACGCCTTGATCGCCGTGCGTCGCGACGACGCCACGGCCACCGAGGCCGCCATGAAGTACTTCGTGCTGGGCGCGCTGGCTTCGGGCTTCCTGCTGTACGGCATGTCCATGATCTACGGTGCCACTGGCCACCTGGATCTGCAACAAGTGGGCGAAGTGATTGCCGCGGGCAAGGCGCAGAAGCTGGCCCTGGTGTTCGGCGTGGTGTTCATCGTCGCCGGCCTGGCGTTCAAGCTGGGTGCCGCGCCGTTCCATATGTGGGTGCCCGACGTCTACGACGGTTCTCCCACGGCCGTGACCCTGTTGCTGGGTGCCGCGCCCAAGCTGGCCGCCTTCGCCATGACGCTGCGCGTGCTGGTCGAAGCGCTGCATGGCCTGGCCACGGATTGGCAGCCGATGTTGCTGATCCTGGCGGTGCTTTCGCTGGCCATCGGCAACATCACCGCTATTGCCCAAAGCAACTTCAAGCGCATGTTGGCCTACTCGACCATCTCGCACATGGGCTTCGTGCTGCTGGGCTTGAGCGCCGGCGTGGTGGCGGGCCGTGAAGGTTCGGCCAATGCCTACGGCGCCGCGCTGTTCTACATGATCACCTATGTGCTGACCACGCTGGGCAGCTTCGGCATGGTCTTGCTGCTGTCGCGCGATGGCTTCGAGTGCGACAAGATCGACGACCTGAAGGGCCTGAACCGCCGCAGCCCGTGGCACGCTTTCATCGTGCTGCTGCTGATGGTGTCGCTGACCGGCCTGCCGCCCACGGTCGGCTTCTATGCCAAGCTGGCCGTGTTGCAGCCCTTGATCCAGGCGGGTCACGTGACGATCGCCGTCATCGCGGTGATGTTCTCGCTGATCGGCGCGTTCTACTACCTGCGCGTGGTCAAGGTCGTGTACTTCGACGAGCCGGTGGGCGACGCCCAGCCGCTGCGCGCCACGTGCGCCCAGCGCGGCCTGATGTCGATCAACGGCGCCTTGCTGCTGGTCCTGGGCCTGTTGCCGGGTGGTTTGATGGCGGCGTGCATCCACGCCATCCAGACGTCGCTGGGTCTTTGATCGGCTTGGCCGTCTTCGGCTATCACCGATGAACCAGACCCTTGCTGTGTGGTTGCTGATCGCGCTTGCCGCGGTCAGCGCCAATCTTCCCTTCCTGAGTGAACGCGTGTTCGCGCTGTTGCCATGGCGCAAGGGCGGGGTGCCGGCGGTCAAGCCGTTCTGGCTGCGGATGGTGGAGTTGTTGGTCTTCTATGTCGTGGTCGGGCTGATCGGCTTCGCCTTCGAGTCCGCACTGGGCAATCCTTTCCCGCAGGGCTGGCAGTTCTACGTCATTGCGCTATGCCTGTTCCTGGTGTTGGCTTTCCCGGGATTTGTGCTGCGCTATCTGTACAAACGGCATGCCGGACGCAAGGGCGGCGAGACGCCCTGAGTTCCCGCAGTCGAATACATGTTTGTCTGGGCCTTGTCTTCCTGACGGAAGCCAAGGCCTTTGTTTTGGAGTAGGCCCCCAAATCCCCGATGGCGGAATTCCGTAAGGAATTCCGCCATTTTTTCGTCATTGCACCGAAAAGCTTAAAAAATCCTGACGCATCAATATCTTGGCGTCATGTGGCAATTTCGAGACGAAGGTTCCATTTTTTTGAAAAATTTGGCTTTGTGAAGATTGTGTGAGCGGCCCCATATATGTATGATCCACGGCACAAACAAATAAGAATCATTGTCGTTATCATTTTAAGAAAGCCTCATGACATACATCAAGAACCGCAAGGGAGCGCCGGCAAGGGCGCTGGGCCAAAGCAGCGCCATGGGTACGGCCGCCGCATCCGTCATCGCCACCGTCATGCTGGGGCAAGCCGCGCCGGCCCTGGCGCAGAACGCCACGCAGCCGAGCACCGCGACCACGCTGGCTCCGGTCAAGACCACCGCCGACACCAGCAACGAATACAAGGCGAACAAGCTCGAATCGCCCAAATTCACCCAGCCCCTGATCGATACCACGCAGACCGTGCAGGTGATCACGCAGCAGACCATGCGCGACCAGCAGGCCACCACGCTGACCGAAGCGATGCGCAACGTGGCGGGCGCGGGCACTTTCTTCGCCGGTGAAAACGGCACGACCAACACTGGCGACACCATCTATCTACGCGGTTTCGACACCTCCAACAGCATCTACATCGACGGTATCCGCGACACGGCTTCGGTCCGCCGCGACATGTTCAACACCGAGTCGGTGGAAGTCATCAAGGGCCCGTCCGGTTCGGACTACGGCCGCAGCGCGCCCAGCGGCTCGATCAACCTGAACACCAAGCAGGCCAAGCTGGAAGACAGCTTCGACCTGAGCACCGGCATCGGCAGCGCCCGCTACAAGCGCGGCACGCTGGACTGGAACCGCCAGCTGGGCGATACGTCGGCCTTCCGCCTTAACGTCATGGGACTGGACTCGGACCAGGCCGGCCGCAACCAGATCGAAAACAATCGCTGGGGTATCGCCCCGTCGCTGGCGTGGGGACTGGGTACCGAAAACCGGGTGTACCTCAACTTCATGCACGTCAAGCAGACCAATGTTCCGGATGGCGGTATCCCCACCATCGGCCTGCCCGGCTATAGCGCGCCGAGCGCCGCGCTGGGCTTCCTGAACAACGCGCCCCGTGTCGATACCAACAATTTCTACGGGACGGAGTCCGACCACGACTACGTCACCACGGACATGGCGACGATACGGCTGGAGCACGACTTCAACGCCAATACGACCTTGCGCAACACCACTCGCTGGGCACGGACCAAGGAAAACTACCTGCTGACGTCGTTCATGTCGGCCACGCTGCAGCCCGGCTACCGGGCCAATGACCCGTCCACCTGGTACGTGGCCCGCACCCCGACCTTGAAGAACGTCAGCAACCGCATCCTGACCAACCAGACCAACCTGACGACCAAGTTCAACACGGGATCGCTGAAGCATGACGTCAGCGCCGGCTTCGAACTGACCCGCGAAACCCAGTACAACTACGGTCTGTCCGCGGCGACGGAACCGCCGGTCAGCCTGTACAACCCGGACAGCAGCGTCAGTGCCATGGGCATCCATCCCAATGGTGCCGATGCCCACGCCCAGACCGACACCGTCGCTGCCTACATCTTCGACACCGTCGAGATGAACGACTGGTGGCAGGTCAACGGCGGCATCCGCCTGGACCACTACCGCACGACCTACGACAGCGCCACCGCCTGCGGCGGCACGGGCCGCACCGTCGTGCCCTGCGCCGGCGCGCCCACCGGCTCGCCGATCACCACGATCGACACCAAAGCCTCGGGTAACCTGGTCGACTGGAAGCTGGGTACCTTGTTCCGTGTCGCCCCCAACGGCAACGTCTACGTCAACTACGGCGTGTCCCAGCAGCCCCCGGGCGGCTCGGCCTTCACGCTGGCGGCCGACGGCACCAACGCCAACAGCCCTGACTTCAAGCCGCAGAAGGCCAAGACCGCCGAGCTGGGCACCAAGTGGGAGCTGTTCGACCGCAATCTGCTGGCCTCGGCTGCCTTGTTCCGCACCGAAGTGGAAAACGACGTGCAGACCGAATCGGACGGCACGATCTCGCAAACCGCGAAGAAGAAAGTGCAGGGCCTGGAACTGGGCCTGGCCGGCCAGTTCAACGAAAACTGGTCGGCGACGGCGGGCTACACCATCCAGAACGCCACCGTGGACAACGGTCCGTCGGTGACGCAGAACGGCGGCAACAACCTGAGCTACACGCCCAAGCACGCGTTTTCGGCATGGACCACCTATAAGTTGCCGTACGGCTTCCGCCTGGGTGGCGGTGCCCGCTATGTGGGCAGCATGGACCGCGGCACGGACGGCGCGGTCGGTACGCCCGACCACGTGAAGTCCTACTGGGTGTTCGACGCCATGGCCGGTTACCAGGCCACCAAGAACCTGGACTTCCAGTTCAACGTCTACAACCTGTTCAACAAGGACTATGTGGCGTCGATCAACAAGAGCGGATATCGTTACTTCCCGGGCGCCCCGCGCACGGTGCTGCTGACGGCGAACATCCACTTCTGATCGTTCGGACATAACGCTGGACAGGCCGCCGGAAGGGGCCATGGGGACATCCCCGTGGCGCCCCTTCCGGCGGTGCCGTTTTGGCCTGGACCTGGACCCTGATCTGGACCTTGACCGGACTGCGCGCGACCGGGCCGGACACGCTTTTTTATACGAGGCAATTGCCATGATGCTGCATATACCCCAGATCCTTCATCCCGACGAAGTGCGGGAGATGCGCGGCCGCATGGATGCCGCACCCTGGATCGACGGCAGGGCGACCGTGGGCACGCAAGGCGCCGGCGTGAAGCGCAATCGGCAACTGGACGAGAATGCGCAACTGACGCAATCGCTGGCGGACGCCGTGCTGCGTGCGCTGGCCCGCAATCCCACTTATTTTTCCGCGGCCTTGCCGCTGCGCACCGTGCGTCCGCTGTTCAATAAATACGCGTCGGCCGAAACCTATGGGTTTCACGTCGACGGTGCCGTGCGCACGTTTCCAGATTCACCGGGTTGGCTGCGTACCGACTTGTCGGCCACGCTGTTCCTGAGCGATCCCGACGATTACGAGGGCGGCGAGCTGACCGTGCGGGATACCTATGGCGAGCATGCGGTGAAGCTGCCCGCCGGCGACCTGGTGCTGTATCCGGCCAGCAGCCTGCATTGCGTGACACCGGTCACAAAAGGCGAACGCACCGGCTGTTTTTTCTGGATCCAGAGCATGGTGCGCGAACACGGCCGCCGCCAGATGCTGTTCGAACTGGACCAGACCATCCAGGCCTTGCGCGCGCAGCATGGCGAAACCGATCACACGCTGGCGCTGACGAACCATTATCACAACCTGTTGCGGGAGTGGACGGAGGTCTGATAGTCAGAAAAGCGTGAATCCGCGGCTGGCCCGCGCTCCTGCCCATGGGTGACTCGCCGGCGATGGCAGCCACCTATTGCAGTCAAGTTCGCTCAGGCGTTGTGAACAGCGCCGTCGGTTTCGATATTCCAGCGGACTGGCACTACATAGGAGCGCATATGTGCAAAGGAATCACCCCGAATTCGTCTGTTGCCCTGGACGGCTGGTTTCATGATGATCAGGCTGCCGGCCGTTCGGCGCGGCCAGAGACGCCGGCCATGGGGCGCCGGACCCAGACCTTGCAAGCGCGTTACGCGCCACCCGAGGCCCCGGGCATGGCGGCGCGGCTTGCAGGCAGCGTTCCGGGTCACGCCCGCGCCCAGCGTGACGGCAGCGAAGCCGCGGCTGCTGGGGGGCAGGCCTGCCCCAGGGACGTCACTCAATTGCCGGAAAAAATGCGAAGCAACTTCCTGGCCAAGCACGCACCGGAAAACGTGTTGAACCTGAGAGATGAGGATCGCCTCTATCGGTGGGTGCCGCGCATCGCGCTGGAGGGAGACGAAGTCGAGGTGCTCGGCGAGGACAGTCACACGAAAATATTGAATCACTGGCAATGTGTGCCACGCGAGAGCCGCCTCAGCAAGTTGGTGACTTTTGACCTGATCGATGAGCTTTTCACCGACTCGCCCACTGTTGATAGCCCCAAGGTTTTGGCGGCGCGGAAAGACAGCAGGAATTTCAAGCCTCCCAGGATGATTGCCAGGGATGTCTCGACCAACTGCATCATGGTTTCGCAATGGGCGAGCGCCGGGTCGGATATCGGCGAAAACGCCGACAAGGTAAAAGTGGAAGTCACGCTGCGCGAACTGCGTGAGCAGGGCGCCGAAATCTTCCTTGTCAGCCGAACCGAAGGTCAAGGACGGCGCCAGAGAATGCGGGACGTTTTCCGCGACGTGATGGCGGAGGTCATCCCGCGTCATGACTCGGGGCGGTTGATTGTCATCCCCTCTGAAGACATGCACACGGTGAAAATGCGGAAATCCGAGACCTGATCGTTCTGTGGAAGGGGCTGGGCAGCCTGGACGACGCGGAAGTCCAAGCGCCGACTGTCCGCCGCTTGGACGTGGAAGTGGGCGCGGGTGCGAAGGGGGAGGGAACTGACACTGGGAAATTTCTCACTACCAGGCCTTAGCATTGAGAGAAAGAGCGATGACTCCTGCCCACAACAACCCGCATTCTTCCGGTGTGAGCCGGTCCGAGTTTCCGGTCGATTCCTCGATTGGCGATGCCGCCTCCATCCAGGCCCAGGCGCAGAACCGTTCAGATGTGTGCCAGCCGGGGCGCCCATCGGCCCTGCAGGACGGCCGTGCCGGCAGTCCGCGCGCGGGCGGCTACCGTCCTTACGGCGGTAGCCCTCTTCAACGTTTGTTGGAACAGCCGCCGGTGCGTAGAGGCACAAACGCCATGATGGTGCCTTTGCCGGGCTTGCCGCGTCCACACCCGGAAGAAGGGCCAGGCGGCCTTGGTCTGTTGCCGCCCATGGAAGAGGCGGGCGCGCAAGGACAAGATCCTAGAGCAAGCGCGCTGAGTCAGCTTCTGGGCGTACAGCATGTGTTGATCGACACGCTATACAGAAATGAGCAACGGCTCACAACCGAGCTGAGAGACTCCCGCCGCAATGAACTGCTGATCACAAACCAGTTGAGAGAATTCGATCGGCGCATGCGGCAGATGCAGGCCGAGATGTCCGAGTTGACAACAGTGTCGGCGGAGCAAGAGAGCAGTCTGCGTGGCTACAGGAATTGGAACTACAGCCTGTGTTTATCCATGCAGGCCATGGAGAATGAGCTGACCGAATTGCGCGCACAGTCGAGTTCAGCGTCGACAACCCAGCCTCCGACAACCCCGCCGCCGGCAAAACGTGCCCGGCTTTCTTCACCTGTCGAAGAACCGCGTCCGGTGCCAGGCACGTGGGTACCGTCGCAGTTATCGCCTGATAGTACGGTTCGCCTGCCTGTCCAGGCACATCCTCGGGATGAGGGGAGCCACTGACATGGAGCAAGCCGGTGCCAGCCCAGCGCGTAGCCCGACTCCCGAGTTGAATGTATTCAAGTTCATCGAGACCTTGATTGCCAGAACCGGCCCGACTGAGCCTTCGACCTCGTCGCTCATGCCCACTCACGCTTGCGCGAACGACGATCGTCGTGCCAGGCAGGCGCCGGCAAAACCAAGGCTTGCGCGGCGGACGGATATAGGTCTATTCAAGCCGGGCATTGTCAAACCCAAGGCACGACGGGGGGCCGCTGGCCCGTGGCAGGGAGCGGCACTCGGGGCCGGACAGCAAATGCCCCGTTGGATGGGTGCGCCAGATCGCGGCTCGCAGGCTGTGCCTCTTCCTTCGGCGGGAATGCCGTTGGGCATGCGGGCGGGCGACGTGATACAGCCTGATCCGCGGCCGGACTTGGTCGCGATGCCCGGGTTTTGTGCGATACCCATGATGCCTATGCCTGTACAGGCCTCCGATGGCGCGCTTATGATGCCGATGCCCGTGGCTATGCCCATGCCGGCGCTCGATACCGCGCTCATGATGCCTGCGCCGGCAGGAATGCCGCTGCCGCCGTCCGCTGCCGCGCTCATGACGCCCATGGGGCCGTCTGATGGCGCGTTCGATGTGCAGACAGTGGAAGGCAGCGTCCGTGCACTCGATGGCTCTGCCCATGCCATTCTGCACGCCGCGGGCAAGTTGACCGAACTGGCGGAGCGGATGCGCGCGCGGTCGCGGGACATTGCACTGTGCGCAGCCGCCGGCCGGCAATCGGGGGATTCCTCGGAAGCAGGCCAGATGCTGGCGGCGGCGGCAAAAGTGATGGATATGGCTGGCCCACTGGTGGCTACCGCCGCGGATTTGTTCGAAGCAAGAGCCGCGCGCCTGCAGCTCCATACGCGCGAGTTCCGCGACACGGCGGCGGGACCGGACCACTCGATGACCCGTCCGAATAGTCCAACGACTCATTGGGACCGCTCCGTGACCGAACCGGCGTTCGATTGGCCGTCTGATCCAACGTCCAATTTGACGTCCCCCCCGGCTGCCAACCCGGTGTCCGATCGGAGATCTGGTGCGATGCCCGAGCTTATCCCCGTACGCCTCGTTCAAGCGGATACGCCGCCTCCGAAACTGGAGATCTACGGAACCGCTGCCGATAGTGCCGCAGCGCTACCCTCTGCTACCGCCAACGACTCCGCTTATTTCGCCATGCGTTGAAAGGACCGGGGGCCTGGAGTCCGCGAAGCGTAAATCCGCCGTCGTCCAATGTTTGGCGCCGGCGTGCAACTCATTGCCGCCTGCCGCCACCCATTGCCGACAGTCGTCACCTCAGGAGGGCATATGCCTACCAGAGTCACCACGGGTTCATCCTCTGTCCAGGGTGGGCCGTTTCCTGCCAACGACGTTGCCGGTTGTGGAATGCAGGCAGGTTTACTGGCACCGCCGAGCCTCATCGACGGGCGCGGGTCGCCACCGCCAAGCCGGGTCAATGGACGCTGGTCGCCGACACCCGGGCCGTCCCACGTGGAGCCGCGGATTATCGGCGTCGGCCCAGGCCATGCGCGTGCGCAGGGCGACAGCGCGTCCACCGTGGAAACGACATGCGCCGCGCCCCTCGCGGCCGGTGCGACAGGTGCGGCAGGTGCGTCCGCCGCGGGCGATGACGTCGTCGCCCTGACGCCGCTGAACTGGTACGCGCCCGCCAAGTTCAGGGCGGGCTGGACCCAGCCTCAGGACATTGCCCACATGAAGGATCAGTGCCGAACCGAGTTTCTCGCCACGCACTCCCCGGAAAGCGTTCTGCGGATCCACCCTGGCACTCGCCTTTTCCGGATGGCGCCCGCAGCTGAACTGGCGGACGGGAAGGTCATCGTGGCCGCGCAGGATGGCCAGACGGAGATATTGAATCACCTGAAATGGGTCGCGCGCGATCGCGTCCTTGAGAGCGTGGTAGGCACGCACATGATGGATCAGTACGTCTCCGGCAAGGAGCGCAGTGATGACGACGTCAGGGCGCTTGCATCGCTGGAGCATAGCGAATGCTTCAAGCCGGCCAGGATGCAGGCCCACGAGGTATCGCCAAACTGCGTGAAAGTCTGGATCTCGAACGCCATCTGGGCGCAAGCGGTCGGGCATCCCGACCTTGTGCAAGTCGAAATCAAGCTGCGCGAACTGCCGCCGGGGGCGCAGGTGTACCTGCTCAGCGCGCCTGAACGCAACTTGATGGGCAAGGCGCGAAACTTTGTCAAAAGCCTGCGCGGGAAGGATCCGGTTCGGTATGACAAGAAGCAGTTGATGGTCATCCTGCCCGAGGGAACTACCGGAATGACGATGGTCGCTTCGCCGCCGAAAAAAACCTGTCCGTGAGAGAAGAGAGAAATGAATCCCAAGCAGAGTAAAAGGAGCTTATAAGGTGGATAGCCAGAGTCCAAGTTCCTTGGATATTTCCGGCGCGGCGGATGCGTTGCGACGCATCGCGCAGATGTTGTCGACTCAAAACGCCACTCCGGCGCCGCCGCCGCTGGCGTCGTCATTATTGGCGAGCGTCAACGCCAACGTGGACGGCCGCGCCAAGGCGAAGCGGGGAAGGCCCCCTCTGCGGCAACAGGTGAACGGCGGGCCGCCCATTGCGCGCGTGGCCAAGCCACGGGCACAGCGCGTGGACGCTGGCCAGCAGGATCAGGCGCCCTCCGTGCGTGGCATGCCGCCGTTGGGCATGCCGCAACCGGGCATGGCCGGCGCCCCGGGTGCTGGCTTGCCGGCTATGACTCTTCGAACGCAGGGGATGCCGTTGGGCGTGACAGCCGGTGGCGTGATGCCGTCTGAGCGCTTTGGTACGGCTGCCGGCATGGCTGGCCAGGCCGCGATTCCCGTACTGTCTGCAATGCCCGCAATGTTCGGGATGCCCGCCATGCCCGCCGAATTGCCTGCCATGCCCGAGCTGTTCCCAATAACCGGGCCGAATCCGATATCAGGGTTGAACCCGATAACCGGGTTGAACCCGATAACCGCGCTGCCGCCGATCTCCGAATTACTCGAGGCGGCCGGAACATCTCAAACGCAAGATTATCCATCGACTCAGAACCTCCTGATCGATCCGTACCTTTGGGCGTCGGTGGCCCCCGTGCCGATGTCCGAGGTTGCGGGTGCGGCGGCGAATATATTGGCCATTGCCGATGAGGTCGTGCAATCCGCCCGTGTATTGACCGACGAAGCAGACCGCTTGCGCAGGCAATTCGTTTTGTCCGTGATGCTCGATATGCCGCTCAATCCGCGATCGAATTCTGCCGCGGGCTTGAACCCCATGGTGATGCTGGCATATACATTGGGGCAGGCGGCAGACAAGCAGCTATCCGCGGCGAAGAAGCTCCGCCTTGCCGCAGGTGCGTTGTTGCAGTCCCGCGCGCAGGCAAGCCGAGACGCGGCGACGAGTCCGGATGAACCGATGACCGCGTCGGCAGCCATGTCCTCGCCCGCAACTACTGATGACGATCAGCCTTCGAACCAGTTCAATACACCGTCCAGGCCGGACACGTTCAACGCATAGCGCGTCTGTTCGCGCACGATGGGTTTGGCGTGATAGGCCACGGACCAGCCGGCGGCGCCCAGCATCTTCAAATCGTTGGCGCCGTCGCCCATGGCAATGATCTGTTCCGGCGCCGCGCCATGCTGGCGTGCGAATTCACGCAGGCGCACGGCCTTGCCCTGGGCGTCGATGATGTCGCCACGCACCTTGCCCGTCAGCACCCCGTTGTCGATTTCCAGGTCGTTGGCCTGAGCGCTGTCCAGCTTCAGGCGCTCGCGCAGGCGGTCGGTGAAGAAGGTGAAGCCGCCGGACACCAGCATGACCTTGATGCCGGCCGCTTGCGCGGTCTCGATCAGGCGTTCCGCGCCCGGATTCAGGCGCAGGCGTTCCACATACACCTGCTCCAGCGCCCGCGCTGGCAGGCCGGCCAACAAGGCGACACGGCGGCGCAGGCTTTCGGAAAAGTCGGTGATCTCGCCCCGCATCGCCGCCTCGGTGATCTCCGCCACCTTGGGCTTGACGCCCGCGATGTCGGCGATCTCGTCGATGCATTCGATGTTGATCAGCGTCGAATCCATGTCCATGACCAGCACCTTGCAATCCGCCAGGCGGCTGCCCTTGGGCACGAAGGCCTGGTCCACGCCATTCTGTTCGCACCAATTGCGCACGTCGGCGCGGGTGGCGGCATCGGTCTGCACGTCGAGCAGGCGTGCCGCGGTGGCGCTGATGCGCTGCAGGCCCTGGGCCTGCGCCAGGGCGGCGACTTGCTCGGTCTGTTCGGCCGAGAGGGAAAGCGATTGCAGGACCAGGTGATGGATAGTCATGGATAGGTAGAAAAGGTTGGTTCAGTAGCAGCCACCACCAATGGTGGCCTTTTTCCGGTCAAGCCAGGGCCCGCAGCACGGTGCGCACGGCATCGACGCGCGCCGGAATCAATTGGCCCTTGATCTCGATGCGTAGCTTGTCCTGGCCGGCCAGTTTGATATGGCGCTGTTTCTGCACCAGTTCGATGATGCGCAACGGATCCACCGTGGGCTTGGGGCCGAACTGGATCAGGGCCTGGCTTTCGCTGGCGTCGATCTTGACGATGCCCAATGCCACCGCGGCCAGGCGCAGGCGGTGCGTGGCCAGCAGCGTGGTGGCCGCCTCCGGCAGCTTGCCGAATCTGTCGATCAATTCTTCCTGGATGCGGATGAGTTCGTCGTCGTCTTCGGCATGCGACAGGCGTTTGTACACCGCCAGGCGCGCATGCACGTCGGCGCAATAGTCCGACGGCAGCAGGGCCGGCGCATGCAGATTCACCTCGCAGGCGGAATTGAAGGGGGCGTCCAGGTCCGGCTCTTCTCCGGCCTTCAGCGCACGCACGGCCTCGTTGAGCATTTCCGTGTACATGGAGAAGCCCACTTCCTGGATATTGCCCGACTGCGAATCACCCAGCACTTCACCGGTACCGCGGATCTCCAGGTCGTGCATGGCCAGGTAGAAGCCCGAACCCAGTTCCTCCATCGCCTGGATGGCTTCCAGCCGCTTCTTGGCATTGCTGGTGATGGCGTCCTCGCCCGGCGTCAGCAGATAGGCATAGGCCTGGTGGTGCGAACGGCCGACCCGGCCGCGCAACTGGTGCAACTGCGCCAGGCCGAAGCGGTCGGAACGATGGATGACGATGGTGTTGGCGCTGGGCACGTCGATGCCGGTCTCGATGATGGTGGTACACAGCAGCACGTTGTAGCGCTGCTGGTAGAAGCCCTTCATCACCTGTTCCAGTTCGCGTTCGGCCATCTGGCCATGCGCCACCGCGATGCGCGCTTCGGGCACCAGCTCTTCCAGGCGCGCGCGCCGGTTGTGGATGGTTTCCACTTCGTTGTGCAGGAAGTAGGCCTGGCCGCCGCGCTTGAGTTCGCGCAACAGGGCTTCGCGGATGGTGCTGCCGTCTTCGCGCCGCACGAAGGTCTTGATGGCCAGGCGCTTCTGCGGCGCGGTGGCGATGACGGAGAAATCGCGTATGCCTTCCAGCGACATGCCCAGCGTGCGGGGGATGGGCGTGGCCGTCAGGGTCAGCACGTCCACTTCGGCACGCAGGGATTTCAGCGCTTCCTTCTGGCGCACGCCGAAGCGGTGTTCCTCGTCGATGATGACCAGGCCCAGCTGCTTGAACTGCACATCCTTGGACAGGATCTTGTGGGTGCCGATGACGATGTCCACCCCGCCGCTGTTGATGCCTTGGATGGCCGTGGCGATTTCCTTGGCCGAGCGGAAGCGCGACAGCTCCACCACGCGCACGGGCCAGTCGGCGAAGCGGTCGCTGAAGGTCTGTGCGTGCTGTTCCGCCAGCAGGGTGGTGGGACATAGCAGGGCGACCTGCTTGCCGTTGGCCACGGCCAAAAAGGCCGCGCGCAGCGCGACTTCGGTCTTGCCGAAGCCGACGTCGCCGCATACCAGGCGGTCCATGGGCTTGCCCGACGTCATGTCCAGGATCACGGCCTGGATGGCCGCCGCCTGGTCGGCGGTTTCCTCGAAGCCGAAGCCTTCGGCGAAGGCCTCGTAATCGTTCAGGGGCAGCTTGAAGGAATAGCCTTCGCGCGCGGCGCGCTTGGCGTACAGGTCCAGCAGCTCGGCGGCGGTATCGCGCACCTGCTTGGCGGCTTTGCGGCGGGCCTTGTCCCATTGTCCGGAGCCCAACTGATGCAGGGGCGCGGCTTCCGGATCGGCGCCGCTATAGCGCGCGATGACATGCAGTTGCGACACCGGCACATAGAGCGTGCTGCCGTTGGCGTATTCGAGATGCAGGAACTCCATCTCGCCCTCGCCCATGTCCATGTTGACCAGGCCGTGATAACGACCGATGCCGTGCTGGGCATGTACCACCGGATCGCCCGCGCGCAGCTCCGACAGGTCGCGCACCATGGCTTCGACGTTGCTGGCGCGTTCCTGGGCGCGATGGCCGCGCCGGGTGGTGGCGGCTTGGCCGGGATAGAGGTCGTTCTCGGTGATGAAGGCGATGCGTTCGCCAGGCAGGCTGAAGCCGGTGGTGAGCGGCGCGGCCAGCAGCGCCAGTTCGCTGTGGGACGAGCGGAAATCCTCGATGGAGGCTGGCTCGGCGTCCGGCCTCAGGTCGAATTCGGCCAGCATCTGGCTTAGCGTTTCACGCCGGCCGGCCGAGTCCGCGCACAGCAGCACCCGCCACTTGCCGCTATCGACCACGGCGCGCAGGCGGCTGACGGGATCGTCGGCACGGCGCAGGACGGCCACATCGGGTGCCGGGCCGATGTCCGGATGGGTGGCGTCGGCGGTCAGGGCCAGGCGCTCGAACTGCTTGAGATGGCCGAACAGGCCTTCACCGTCAAGGAACAGGCTGGCGGGCGGCAGCACCGGGCGCTCGCGATCGCTCTTGAGGAATTCGTAGCGGCTGCCCGTGTCCTGGCTGAAGCGGCGCATGGCTTCGTCGATATCGCCCAGGGTGACGGTGATGGTGCCCGCGGACAAGTAGTCGAACAGCGTGGCCACTTCCTCGAAAAACAGCGGCAGGTAGTACTCCACGCCGGCGAAAGCGATGCCGGTGCCGATGTCGCGGTAGGGCACGGCGCGCGAGGGATCGCCTTCGAACACTTCGCGAAAACGGGCCCGGAAGCGATTGCGCGCGTCCTCGTCCATGGGAAATTCGCGGCCGGGCAGCAGCTGGACGGCGTTGACCGGGTACAGGCTGCGCTGGGTGTCGACGTCGAACGCGCGAATCGATTCGATCTCGTCGTCGAACAGGTCGATGCGGTAGGGCACCACCGATCCCATGGGGAACAGGTCGATCAGGCCGCCACGCAGACAGAATTCACCGGGAGCGGTGACCTGGGTGACGTGGCTGTAGTTGGCCAGGGTCAGCTGGGCACGCAAGGCGGCTTCGTCCAGCTGGTCGCGCTGCTTGAAGGAGAACGTGTACGCCGCCATGAACGTGGGCGGCGGTAACCGGTACAAGGCCGTGGTGATAGGGACCGTCAGCACGTCCACCGCGCGATGCATGAGGGCATCGAGGGTTTGCAGGCGCTGCGAAATCAGGTCGTGGTGCGGCGAGAAAGCGTCATACGGCAGGGTTTCCCAATCGGGCAACTGGCGTACGCGCAGGCTTGGCGCGAACAGACGGATTTCCTCGGCCAGGCGTTGCGCTTCCAGGGGATCCGCGGTCAGGATGACCAGGGGGCGGCCCGCCTGCAGGGCGAGATCGGCCAATAGCCAGGCATCGCCGGAACCGGGGGGGCGGGGGTGGGCGTAGCGGGCGCCGGGCTTGAGCGCTGCGAGCAAGGGAGCGGTCGCCGGAACCAGGGGAGCCGTCGCGGCCGTGGGCATGGAGGTGGATTCAGCTGACATGAGTGGAAGGATTATAAAATCACCGGCCTATGTCCGTATCTCTTCTTGCTCTCGTTCCCGCCGCCGGTGTCGGCAGTCGCGCCCAACGGCTTGCCGTTGAGGGTGGGTTGGCTGGTTCGGCCGGTGGTTCGGCTGCCGGTCCGGCCGGTGATTCGGTTGGTAATTCGGCCGCCGGTCTACCCTCTGCGCCGGCAGGTGCAATGGGCGTGCCCACCCCCGCCGCCACGGCGCCCCTGCCCAAACAATACCGGCTGTTGCGCGGTCAGCCGATGCTGCGCCTGGCCGTCACCGCCTTGCTGGCGGACCCGCGTATCCGCGAGGTGCGGGTGGCCGTGGCGCCCGATGACCCCTGGGCCGCGCAGGCGCTGGCAGGGTTGCCTCGCACGGTGCTGCGCTACTGCGGGGCGTCGACACGCGCCGGCACGGTGGCCAATGCGCTGGCCGACAGCGGGGCGGGACCGGAAGACTGGGTATTGGTGCATGATGCGGCGCGTCCTGGTTTGCCGGCCGATGCGCTGGCGCGTTTGATCGATGCCTGCCTGGGCGATGCGGTGGGCGGACTGCTGGCCTTGCCCGTGGCGGATACGGTCAAGGGTGCGCTGCCGCCGGGTGCGGGGGCAGCCTCAGGCGCTGCCTTGAACCAGGCATCGAACTCGGGGCTGGCCTTGGGCTCCGCCCCGGCCCCGGCTTTGGTCCCCGCCTGTCGCGTGGCCCGTACCGTGGACCGCGATGGGCTTTGGTTGGCGCAGACGCCACAGATGTTCCGCGCGGGCATGCTCGCCGCCGCGCTGCACTCGGCGGCGCGCGATGGTGTCCCGGTCACCGACGAGGCCTCGGCCCTGGAAGCGGCCGGCCACGCTCCTTTGCTGGTTCCAGGCGCCTTGCGCAACTTCAAGGTGACCTGGCCCGATGATTTCGACTTGATGGAAAAATGGCTATGACTATCCCGTTCCGTGTGGGACAAGGCTTTGACGTGCACGCGCTTGTGGAAGGACGGCCGCTGATCATAGGCGGGGTGACGATTCCCCACAGCCACGGACTGCTGGGACACTCCGACGCGGATGTGCTGCTGCATGCGGTCACCGATGCGGTGCTCGGAGGCGCCGGCTTGGGTGATATCGGCCGGCATTTTCCCGATACGGATGCGGCTTACAAGGGGGCAGACAGCAGGGTGCTGCTGCGCGCCGCCATGGGCAAGGTGGCGGCTGCCGGGTGGCAGGTGGTGAACGTCGACGCAACGGTGCACGCGCAAGCGCCCAAGATCGGGCCGCATGCGGCGGCGATGGTCGCCAATATCGCCGCGGATCTCGGGGTCGCCGTCGACGCGGTGAACGTCAAGGCCAAGACCAATGAAGGCTTGGGCTATCTGGGGCGCAAGGAAGGCATATCCGCCACGGTGGTAGCGTTGCTGGCGCGAGTCTGAGCCGTCTGCAGGGGGCTGGATTCCTGGTGTTCCTGCGTCCGGCGGAATCGAAGGCCGGCGAATCGATGCGCGGAAAAAAAACCGGCGGAGGTATCCGCCGGTTTTCCTTTTCATGAAGCGCTTTTCACGCAGCGCTTTTCACGCTGCCGCCAGGCTTATTTGCCTTGCGCGGCCAGCACTTGCGCGGCCAGCACTTGCGCGGTGGCATTGACCACGGCGGCGATGCGGCCGACGTCGCGCAGTTGCTCGGTGCTGTAGCCTTCCTGCTTCAGCAGGGCATAGTGCGACTGCACGCAGAAATGGCACTTGCCGATGATGGATGCGGTCAGCGCGAACAGCTCGAAGCGCTTCTTTTCCACGCCGCCACTGGTCGAGTAGGCGTTCATCCGCAACTGCGCGGGCAGGCCCTTCAACTGGGCGTCGCCGGACATCTCCACGTAAGGATACCAGACGTTGTTCATGCCCATCAGCGAGGCCGCGGTCAGCGCGGCATTGGCGTCGGTCTCCGACAAGCCTTTCTTGAAGGCTTCGACCAGCACGGGGCTGCGCGCGGCGAAGGCGGCGGCCAGGGCGGCGCCGACGGCGTCTTCAGCTGACAGGGTGGAACGGCCGATCACCGAATCCAGATTCAGGCGGATGTCCTTGGCCCAGTCAGGCACTTGTTCCTTGATGGCTTGGAGGAATTCCATAGTTTTTACCTATAATCTGAGGCTGTTAAAGCCCGGCGAACCGGGCTTGGAACAAGCCTGGACACTCCGCGGGAGTTCCAGGCCTGTGCATCCTGCTTACAGCGTGTCGCCGCCGACCGTGCGGTTGCAAGCGCACAGTTCGTCGGTTTGCAGGCCGTCCAGCAGACGCAGCACTTCTTCAGGGTTGCGGCCCACGTTCAGGTTGTTCACCGACACGTGCTGGATGACATTGTCGGGATCGACGATGAAGGTGGCGCGCAGCGCAACGCCGGCCGACTTCTCGCGGATGCCCAGTTGGTCAACCAGGGCGCCAGTGGTGTCGCCGAATTGGTAGTGACCCAGCTTGCTCAGGTCCGGGTGCTCACGGCGCCAGGCCAGCTTGACGAATTCGTTGTCGGTCGAACCACCCAGCAGAACGGCGTCGCGGTCTTCGAAATCCTTGGCCAGCTTATTGAAGCCGACGATTTCGGTGGGGCACACGAACGTGAAGTCCTTCGGGTAGAAGTAGATCACCTTCCACTTGCCGGGGAAGGAGCTTTCCGTGATGTCTTCGAAAGCCGAAACGCCATTTTCTTCGTGCTGATTGAAGCCGGGCTTGACACCAGCAACCTTGAACGGTTCGAGCTTATCGCCAACAGTTTTCATGCGAACTCCTGATTTGTCTGGGGTGAAAATCTTACAAGCTTGTAATTGTACGCTATTGATTTTCACTGTCTAATTGATAATTCCTAACCTTGGTTTTGGGTAATTCTATCCGCGCGGTCAGGCCACCGCCTTGTCGGGGCAGCATTTTCAGCGATCCACCGACGTGCTTGAGTAACCGTTCGACGATAGCCAATCCCAATCCCGCGCCACTGACACCCGTGCGGGCCGCCTCGCCCCGGGAGAAGGGGCGCAACAGACGCTCGACGTCGTCCGTGGCAATGCCGGGGCCGCGGTCGGAAACCTCGATGGCGATCATATTGCCTTCGGGTTGCACCGCCATGACCAGGTGCGCCTGGCCATCGCCGGAGCGGCCGTAGCGGCGCGCGTTCTCGATCAGATTGCTGACGATGCGCTTGAGGTCCAGCGCGGTGATGCGGGCGCGCAGCCCAGGGGTGATGAAGGCTTCCAGCTCGCCACCCGTGGATGCGGTGTGGCTGCGCTCGCGGTCCAGCAACTCGGTCAATACCGCGGAAATGTCCGTGGCCATCTGCGGCAAGGTGCCGGCGGGACGCGCATATTCCATCAACTGGCCGATACTGTGGTCGATCTGGGCCAGGTCTTCGTCGATGGCTTGGCGGGCGTCTTCCGACACCCCGCTCATCTCGATTTCCAGGCGCATGCGTGCCAAGGGCGTGCGCAGATCGTGCGAGATGCCGGCCAGCATCAGCTCCCGGTCCGCTTCGGTCTGCCGTATGTCCTTCGCCATGCGGTTGAACGAAGCATTCAGGTCGCGGATTTCGGCCGGACCATTTTCCGGCAAGGGCGACGGGGTTTCCCCCCGCGACAGAATCTGCGCCGCCCTGGCCAGGCGCGACAGCGGCCGGTTGACGAAGCCCACGCTGACGGCCGCCCCCACCAGGGACAGCAGCAGCGCGGTCGCGCCCCAGCCCAGCCATTCGATGCCGCCCGTCAAGCCGATTTGCTCCCGCTCGAACACCAGCCAATATAGGTCGTGATCGATCTGGAAGCTGACCCAGAAACCGGGCACCTGATTCACGCCCCAGGAAATTTGCGTTTCCGGGCCGAAGCGCGAGCGGATATGGTCGGCTACGCGCTGCCAGTAGTCGTCGTGGGGAAGCGGTTCCGCGAAGTCGGTTACCTCGCGCGGATAGACCTGGATGCCTTCATTGGTAGCCAGGTCGAGCAGCAGCTTGCTGCGTTCATCGGCCTGGGAATACACCAAGGCCGTACGAGTGATATTGACGGCCGTAATCACCCGCTGCGCCATTTGATTGGCGCGCGGTCCCAGCTCCATACTGAAAAACACCTGCAGCCATGCGCCCAGACTAACCAGCATCAAGGCGGCAAGCAGGAGAAAAGTACGGCCGAACAGCCCTAGACGTATACGCGACGCCATGCTTTATGAAGATCCTGCACGGGCGAGGCAGGGGCGTCGCCCCTCATGCCCCGGTCCGAGAGAATGGATCAGCTGCCGCCGTCCGGGACGAAGACGTAACCCAGTCCCCAGACGGTCTGGATGAATACCGGCTTCGACGGATTCGGTTCGATCAGCTTGCGCAGGCGCGAGATCTGAACGTCCAAACTGCGGTCGAAGGCTTCGTACTCGCGGCCGCGCGCCAATTCCATCAGCTTGTCGCGCGACAGCGGGATTTTCGGGTGGCGTGCGAACACCTTCAACACGGAGAATTCGCCCGTCGTGATCGGTACCTGCTCGTTGTTGCGGGTGAGCGTGCGGGTCGAGAGGTTCAGGACATACGGTCCGAAATTGATGGACTCGTTTTCCTGGCTGGGCGCGCCGGGGTGTTCCTCGGTGCCGCGGCGGCGCAGGATCGCATTGATCCGGGCCAGCAGTTCCCGGGGATTGAAAGGCTTGGACAGGTAGTCATCCGCGCCCATTTCCAGGCCGACGATGCGGTCGATTTCTTCCGCCTTGGCCGTCAGCATGATGATGGGCGTATTGTCGTGGCCCCCACGCAGCCGGCGACAGATGGATAATCCATCCTCGCCGGGCAGCATCAGGTCCAGCACCAGCAGGTCGAAGTGTTCTCGCTGCCAGAGCTTGCCCATCTCCTTGGCGTCCTCCGCGACGAATACGTTGAATCCCTGTTCAGACAGGTATCGCCGCAGCAAGTCGCGCAAGCGGGGATCGTCGTCGACGACCAGGACCTTTCGGGTGGGGGTAGTGTTTTGCGTGTTCATGGCGGCAAATGTAACAGCGGGGATTTTTGGCCGCTAGTGGGCGTTCACAAGATATTACACATTGGGAATATCGGTAGAAATCCCCCTTACAAACTAGGCAAATGACGGTTTTACGTACAATCTTTCTCCATGAATCTGACTCTTCTCGCTCTGGAAACGTCTTCTTCGCGCTGTGGCGTGGCCTTACTCCATGGCGATCCGAAGAATCCTGAGGTCCTCATCCAGGAGCATGAGGGCGCGCAGGAACATGCCGAGCGTTTATTACCCATGGCGCGTGAATTGTTAGCGCAAGCGGGCCTGGACGTGGCCGATCTGGACGCGGTGGCATTCGGCCAGGGGCCTGGGGGCTTCACCGGATTGCGGGTGGCTTGCGGGGTCGCCCAAGGTATAGCCCTGGCGCGGGACATTCCTGTTCTGCCCGTGGTGTCGCATCAGGCGGTGGCCGCGCTGGTGCCGGCCCGCCCGGACCAGGCCCTGGTGGTTGCGCTGGATGCGCGGATGGAAGAGGTCTACCTGGCGGTCTATCGCCGGGTCGATGGCGCCGCGGACGATACCCGCTGGGAAGTCCTGCAGGCGCCCATGCTGATCGCGGCGGCCGAGGCCGTGCCCTGGGTGGAAGCCCAGGTGGGGCATTGGAGTGGCCAGGCGGGAGTGCCCTTGTCGGTGGTGCTCGCCGGTGACGCCTGGGACACCCTGGGCGCGCATATGGCGCCCCCGGCGGATTGGCCCCGCTTCGGCGCCACGCGCCCCGAGGCGCGCCAGGTGGCCCGGCTGGCCGCGCAGGCCTGGCGCCGTGGGGAAGCCGTGGCGGCCGAACTGGCGGCGCCGCTGTATGTGCGCGACAAGGTCGCCTTTACGACGGCGGAACGCATGCAGGGGCAGGGTGGGAATCCCAAGGCGCGGCCGGCGGCGGCTTCGTCGCAGCGGCTGCCGCCCGCGCCGGCGGCGCAGGTAGTGGAAACCGGTTCGGGCGCTACGGGGGCGTCCCCTGCGGCGCCGGCCGAGCTGGGGCCGCTGCATAGCGATGACCTGGATGAGATGGCTCGCATCGAGGCCGCGGTGCAGGCTTTTCCCTGGACGCGCGGCAATTTCGCCGACGCGCTGGCGTCCGGCTACGACACCTGCGGCGTGCGGCGCGATGGCCGTTTGCTGGGCTTCTGCATCCTGATGCACGCCCCGGATGTGTCGCATCTGCTGGTGATCGCGGTGGAAAAATCCCTGCATGGCCAAGGACTTGGCGGCCATTTGATGCAGTGGTGCGAGGCCCGTACGGCCGCGCGCGGGATCGGCGGCCTGCTGCTGGAGGTGCGTCCGTCGAATACGCGCGCCCTGGCGTTTTACGAAAGGCACGGTTTTCTCAGGATAGGCGTGCGGCGCGGTTATTATCCCGCCGGCAAAGGACAACGCGAGGACGCCGTGGTGATGCAGAAGCGCTTGTCGCAAGACGAGGGAGCAGGGAATGACTGAGGCGGGAGCCCCGGCGCCGTTGCGCGTCAGTGGCCTGCAACGGGCATGGCTGCGGGAACTCGGCATCGAGAAAGTGTGGGCGCGGCAGGAGACTGTAGAGCCGGACGCCGGCGCGGCATCGCGCCCGGGCGCGGCTGGCCGCGCTGACGCTGCACGTGCGGGCGCCGATGGTGCGATCCAGATGCCCGTCGCAGGCGCCGCTGCCGCGCTTACCACTGGCGCCGTGGGCGCAACCGGCGCCAATGCGGAGGCCGATACCCATACCGATGCCGGCACCGATGCCGGCACCGATGCAGCGGGTGATTCCGCTGCCCGGGCCAGCAGCCCGTCGGGCGCGGGCGCCGCGACGGCGGCGGCTGCCTTGGCCGCCGCGCGCGGCCAGGCCCCGCGGCCGCCGGCCGCCCCGCCGGCCCGGTCGGCCAAGGGCGAGCAGGCGCCCGCGGCGCCCATGCCCGACGTCAACGCCCTGGATTTCGAACAATTGCGCGAACAGGTCACCGCCTGCACCGCCTGTGGCCTGTGCAACGGCCGTCGTCAGGCCGTGTTCGGCGACGGCGCGCGGCCGGCGCGCTGGATGGTGGTGGGCGAGGCCCCGGGTGAGCAGGAAGACCGCCAGGGCTTGCCCTTCGTGGGCCGCTCCGGGCAACTGCTGGATGCCATGCTGGCATCGGTCGGCATGACGCGGCAGGACGATGTGTTCATCGCCAACGTCATCAAGTGCCGGCCGCCGGGCAACCGTAATCCCAAGCCCGAGGAAATCGCCGCCTGCAGTCCTTATCTGATGCGCCAGATCGCCTTGCTCAAGCCGGAACGCATCCTGGTGTTGGGCCGTTTCGCCGCCCAGACCCTGCTGGGCACCGACGCCGCCGTGGGCAGCCTGCGCGGCCGCGTGCATACCCTGCGTACCGACGGACGGGAGATTCCCGTCGTCGTCAGCTATCACCCGGCGTATCTGCTGCGTAGTCCGAACGAGAAAGCGCGCAGCTGGAAGGACCTGCAACTCGCGGTCACCGGCGAGTAGAGGCCGGGCGGCTTAGTGCCGCCCTTGCTCCAGCGCCTGGCCATGGCCTTCCTGGCCGATCTGGTCCAGCAACTCCGGCGTCTTGCGCAGGTTGTTGTGGCTCCAGCGGATGAAAATCACCATCAGCAAGGCCACCGCCGAGCCGAAGATGAAGATCACGATGCTGATGGGAAGGTTCAGGTACAGCAGCACGGTGTAGATCGCCACCATCAGCAGGATATTCAACTGCTCGTTGAAGTTCTGCACCGCGATGGAGTGGCCCGCCGACAGCAGCACGTGCCCCCGGTGCTGCAGCAGCGCGTTCATCGGCACCACGAAGAAGCCGGCCAGGCCGCCGATCAACAGCAGCAGGGCGTACACGCTCCAGGTGGAGTGCACGAAGGGCATCAGCAGTACCACCACCCCCATCAAGGCGCCCACCGGCAGCACGTCCAGCGCGCGGCGCAGCGGCACGCGTCCGGCCAGTACCGAGCCGATCACCGTGCCCACCGCCGCCACCAGCATCAGGATGGACGCCTGGCTCAGCTTGTACCCAAGCTGGGTGCGGCCCCATTCGATCACGATCAATTGCAGGGTCGCGCCCGCGCCCCAGAACAGCGTGGTCACAGCCAGCGAAATCTGGCCCAGGCGATCCTTCCACAGGATGCGGACATAGCCGCCGAAGGTGGCGATCAGCTTGACCGGATTCTTCTGCTGCGGCGGATAGCGGACATGGGTGTTGGGAATCACCAGGTTGCACACGGCTGCCACCAGATACACCGCGGCGATCACCAGGATGGCGGCTTCCGCGGGCGTATGCGCAAGACGGCGCACGAAGGGATATTCCAGCAAGGTGTGGGAAACGATGGGCGAAATCAGCGCGCTGCCCAGGGCGGTGCCCAGGATGATGGAAAACACCGTCAAGCCTTCGATCCAGCTATTGCCCTTGATCAGCATGTGCGGGGGCAGCATTTCCGTGACGATGCCGTACTTGGCGGGCGAATACGCGGCGGCACCCACGCCCACCAGGGCATAGGCCGCGCTGACCAGATAGATCTGGTGGCCGTGGCTGATGCCCAGGCTGGCATAGGAGAACATCAGCAGACAGCCGGCCACCTTCAGGGCATTGGTCACGAACATGACGCGGCCCTTGGGGTAGGAGTCCGCGAAGGCGCCGACGAAGGCCGCCAGCAGCACGTAGGCCAGGGCGAAGGACCACTTCATGACCGGCGTCATCCAGTCCGGCCCGCGCAATTCCTCGATCAGGGCGATGGCCGCGATGAACAGCGCATTGTCCGCCAATGACGAGAGGGCCTGTGCGGCCATGACCAGGAAAAAGCCTCGTTTCAAAAGTGTCCCCGCGCGACGTTGCCGTCCAGTTACCGGCGTTCGCCGTCTTCAAAATAGGCTGCGCCGGGATTCCCACGCCTGCGGACGAGCCGCTTTGTGGCCCACCAGGGCCCTTGTGGGCATGGGATCGCCCGGCAAGAAAAAAAGTGTCAGGGAGTATAGCGTCCGCCGCCCCTCGGGCGGGGCCGGGCGTGAATTCAAAATATCAGAAGATGCGGCGTCGCCAACGTAATCAAGTGCATCGTTGGCGTGGCGCTGGGGCGTCCGACCCGTCCGCCAGGTATCAGCTTGGGGTTTCACCTGGGGTATCATAGGGCCCGAATTGATTCCATGCGGCTCCTGGGCCGTGTGCTCGCGTCGGCCCCCCGGGGCCGATTTGCTATCTGTCCGGCAGGTCCGTTCAACGCCTCGTTCAACCCTCCCGTCCGACCCTGATCTTATTGTGCGTCTCACCCAGCTAAAACTCGCCGGCTTCAAATCGTTTGTCGATCCGACCGTCATTCCCGTGCCCAGCCAGTTGGTCGGCGTGGTCGGTCCCAACGGTTGCGGCAAGTCGAACATCATCGATGCGGTGCGCTGGGTACTGGGCGAGGCCAAGGCGTCCGAGCTGCGTGGCGAGTCCATGCAGGACGTCATCTTCAACGGTTCCGGCAATCGCAAGCCGGCCGCCCGCGCGTCGGTCGAAATGGTGTTCGACAACAGCGAGGGCCGGGCCGCGGGCCAATGGAGTACCTACGGCGAAATCGCCGTGCGCCGCGTGCTGACCCGTGACGGCACCAGCAGCTACTACGTCAACAACCAGCAGGTGCGGCGCCGCGATATCCACGACATCTTCCTGGGCACCGGCCTGGGCGCGCGTGGCTACGCCATCATCGGGCAGGGGATGATCAACCGCCTGATCGAGGCGCGTCCCGAGGAATTGCGCGTCTACCTGGAAGAGGCCGCGGGCGTGTCGCGCTATAAGGAGCGCCGCCGCGAGACCGAAAACCGCCTGTCCGACACGCGCGAAAACCTGACACGCGTGGAAGACATCCTGCGTGAACTGGGCAGCCAGCTGGACAAGCTGGAAGCCCAGGCCGAGGTCGCGCGCCAGTACCGCGAGCTGCAAAGCGATGGCGAGCAGAAGCAGCACGCCTTGTGGCTGTTGAAGGAAACCGGCGCCCGCGACGAAAGGCAGAAGAAGTCCGCCGAGATCGAAAAGGCCCAGGCCGAGCTCGAAGGCGCCATGGCCGGCCTGCGTGCCGGCGAGGCCGCGCTGGAAGCGCGCCGCCAGGCGCATTACGAAGCCAGCGACCGGGTTCATACCGCCCAGGGCGGCCTGTACGAGGCCAATGGCCAGGTCAGCCGCCTGGAGGCTGAAATCCGCCACGTCGTCGATTCGCGCAACCGGGTGCAGGCCCGGCGCGATCAGCTGCAGGCGCAGATTGCCGAATGGGACGCCCAGCAGGCCCATTGCACCGAGCAGATCGCCCAGTCCGAGGAAGACCAGGCCATGGCCGGCGAACGCGCCGCCGAGGCCCGCGCCCGGGCCGAGGATGCCCAGGCCGCGCTGCCGTCGGTCGAGGCCCGCGTGCGCGACGCCGCCGCTTCGCGCGACGACATGCGGGGCGCCCTGGCGCGCGTGGAACAGAACCTGGCGCTGGTGGCGCAGACCCAGCGCGACGCCGATCGCCAGTTGCAGACCCTGGAGCAGCGCCGCGAGCGCGTGCAGCAGGAAATGCGCGAACTGCACACGCCGGATCCGGCCCATCTGGAACAACTGGCGGGTGATCGTGCCGCCGGCGAAGAACAGTTGGAAGAGGCGCAAGGCCAACTGGCTGAACTGGAAGAACGCGTACCGGTGGCCGACGCCGAACGCAGCCAGGCCCAGGAAACCGCCCAGCGCGAAGCCCAGACCTTGGGGCGCCTGGAAGCGCGTCTCTCGGCCCTGGTCAAATTGCAGGAAGACGTACAGAAGCAGGGCGCCCTGGAACCCTGGCTGGCCAAGCACGAACTGGCCAGCCTGGGACGCCTGTGGCAGAAGCTGAACGTCGAGGCCGGTTGGGAAACCGCGCTGGAAGCCGTGCTGCGCGAACGCATGGCGGCGCTGGAACTGCGCAACCTGGATTTCGCCAAGGCTTTCGTCGACGACGCCCCGCCCGCGCGGCTGGCCTTTTTCCAGGCGCCGGCGCCGGGACCCGCGCCCGCCGCCAGCGCTGGCCTGACGCCCCTGACCACCATGCTGCACCTGACCGATCCCGGTCTGCGCAGCCTCATGGGCGACTGGCTGCGCGACGTCTATGTGGCCGACGACATGACCCAGGCCCTGGCCGGCCGGACCGCGCTGCCGGCCGGCGCCGTGTACGTGGTCAAGAGCGGTCATCTGGTCGACGCCCACAGCGTGCGCTTCTATGCGCCGGATTCCGAACAGGCCGGCTTGCTGGCCCGCCAGACCGAAATCGCCAATCTGCAGCGCGAGGTCAAGGCGCAGCAACTGATCGCCGACCAGGCGCGCGCGGCCGTGGCCCGCGCCGAGACGGCCTGGCAGCAGGTTTCCCAGTCGCTCGGCCCGGCGCGCCAGCGGGTGGCCGAGGTCACCCGCCGGGTGCATGACATACAGCTGGAACATTCGCGTCTGCAGCAGCAGGCCGAGCAATCCGGCGAGCGCGGCAAGCGCCTGCGCGAAGACCTGGCCGAGATCACCTCGCACGAAGAAGACCTGCGCGCCACGCGCGAGGACGCGGAGGTGCGCTTCGAGACCCTGGACCAGGAGCTGGCCGAGCACCAGTCGCGTTTCGCCGATGCCGAAATCGACGGCGAGGCGCTGGCGGAAAAGGCCGACGCCGCGCGCACCGCGCTGCGTGACCTTGAACGGGCGGTGCACGAAGCCGAATTCGCCCAGCGTGGCATCGAGGCCCGCATCCTGGACTTGCAGCGCAACCAGCAACTGGCGGCCGACCAGAGCCGGCGCGCCAGCGGCGAACTGGAACAACTGCAGGGCGAACTCTTCGAACTGGACGCCAGCGCGGCTCAGGCCGGACTGCAGGAAGCCCTGGAGCTGCGCGCCGAACGCGAGGAAGCGTTGCAGCGCGCCCGCATCGAAATGGACGACCTGGCGGCGCAACTGCGCGGCGCCGACGAAGACCGCGTGCGCCAGGAACAGACCCTGGAGCCGCGCCGCGCCCGCATCATGGAATTGCAGTTGCAGGAGCAGGCCGCGCGCCTGGCGGAAGAGCAGTTCAGCGAACAGCTCAACGCGCACGAAGTGGACCGTGCCGCCTTGGCGGCGTCCTTGTCGGACCGTCCGGACGAATGGCGCCGCGCGAATTGGCTGCAATCCGAAGTGACGCGCATTTCGCGCCAGATCGACAGCCTGGGTTCGGTCAACCTGGCCGCCCTGGACGAATTGAACAGCTCGCGCGAGCGCAAGGATTATCTCGATTCCCAGCAGAAGGACTTGCTGACGGCCATCGAGACGCTGGAAGACGCCATCCGCAAGATCGACCGCGAAACGCGCGAGCTGCTGCAGGAAACCTTCAACACCGTCAACGGCCACTTCGGTGAGCTGTTCCCGCGCCTGTTCGGCGGCGGCGAAGCCAAGCTGTCGATGACGGGTGACGAGATCCTGGACGCCGGCGTGCAGGTGATGGCGCAGCCGCCGGGCAAGCGCAACAGCACCATTCACCTGTTGTCGGGCGGCGAGAAGGCCCTGACGGCCACCGCGCTGGTGTTCGCGCTGTTCAAACTGAATCCGGCACCGTTCTGCCTGCTCGACGAGGTCGATGCGCCGCTGGACGACGCCAACACCGAACGCTACGCCAATCTGGTCAGCAACATGAGCGAGCAGACCCAGTTCCTCTTCATCTCGCACAACAAGATTGCGATGCAAATGGCAAAGCAACTGGTTGGCGTTACCATGCAGGAACAAGGCGTATCCCGTATCGTCGCCGTGGATATCGATGCCGCCGTGCAAATGGCCACCGAAACCGCTTGATCAAGAAACCTACCGAGACGCTGCCCTCGGGGCGCGGTATAGACACATGAGTGATTTGCAGATCAGCCTGATCGTTGTGGGTGCCCTGCTGATATTGATGGTGCTGGGATTCAACTGGTGGCAGGACCGCCGGGTGCGCCGCAAGATGCAGGCGCATTTCCCGACCAATGAACACGATCCGCTGCTGGGCGCCGGCGAGCAGCCGGCTGCCCGCGGCGGCGGCGCCAAGCAGGATGATGCCGCCTGGGATAAGCCCGCGGCGGCGCGGCGCGAGCCCGGCCTGGGCAAGCGCGAGCCATCGGTCGGTGACAACGGTGGGCGCGCGATGCCGGCAGCGGGCACGGCTGCCGCGCCTGGCGCGGTGGCTGGCGCGGCCGCATCGAGCGACGGTGACGACGCCGAGGAAGCGGATCCCGCTACCGAAGTCGTCATCGAAGTGGCGTTTGCCGAACCGGTGCGCGGCACCGATTTGCAGCATGGCCTGCAGGGTTTGCGCAGCGCGGGCCGCAAGCCCATCCGCATTTTCGGCGTGACCGATCGTGCGCGCCACCGGGCGCGCCTGCATGCCGACGAGTCCTATAGCGCGCTGCAGGTTGCCGTGTTGCTGGCCAACCGTACCGGTCCCTTGACGGCCATTGAATGGTCGCAGGCCTGGGCCCGCGTGCAGGATCTGGGCGAACGCTTCGAGGCCACTATCGAAGGCCCCGACCAGCAGGCCGTGCTGGAACGCGCCGCCCGCCTGGACGACACCTGCGCCGCCCTGGATACCCAGGTCGGCCTGACCTTGCTGCTGGGCAGCGCCCAACCCGCCGCCGAAGTGCTGGCGGTGGCGCGCGACCTGGGCTTTGTGCATGACGGTCCGCGTCTGGCCTGGGTGTCCGACGAAGGCCAACCCCGCTTTACGTTGACCCGTGGCGATGGCGCGGCCTTCGACGCCGGCATGGGCGGTGTCGAGCGCCTGAACCTGCTGCTGGATGTGCCTTGCAGCCCGGCGGATGAACATGCCTTCGGCCGTATGGTGGATGTGGGTCATCAATTGGCCCAACGCCTGCGCGCCGAACTGGTGGATGACCAGGGCAAGCCTTTGGCCGAGGGGTCGGCGCAAGTGATCGACGAGCGTCTGCAAGTCCTGTTTTCGCAGCTGGAGCAGGCTGGCCTGCGCGCCGGCAGCGAGCGTGCGTTGCGGGTATTTGCGTGAGCCAGGCGAAGGTGAATGGATCGACGAGCGCGGCGGTGCCTCCTGCACAGGAAGCCGTAGCGCGCCTGCGGACCGAGATCGAGCAGCACAATTTCCGTTATTACGTCCAGGACGAGCCCTCGGTTTCCGATGCCGAGTATGACGCCCTGATGCGCGAACTGATCGCGCTGGAGACGGCTCATCCTGAATTGGTCACCGCCGAATCGCCCACTCAGCGGGTGGGGGCGGCGCCGCTGGCCGCCTTCGGCAGCGTCACGCACGCGGTGCCCATGCTGTCGCTGGGCAATGCCTTCGAAGCCGAGGATGTGCAGGACTTCGACAAGCGCGTCACCGACACCTTGCGCAGCGCGGGCTTGCTGGCCGCGGATGCCGAGACCGATTACTTCTGTGAACTCAAGCTGGACGGCCTGGCCATCAGCCTGCGCTATGAAAAAGGCGTGCTGGTGCAGGCCGCCACGCGGGGCGACGGGCAGACGGGCGAAGATGTCACCTCCAATATCCGCACCATCAAGTCGATTCCGCTGAAGCTCAAGGGCGCCGCGCCCGACGTGCTGGAAGTGCGGGGCGAGGTGCTGATGTTCCGCGCGGACTTCGACCGCCTGAACCAGGCGCAAGGCGAACGGGGCGAGAAAATCTTCGTCAACCCGCGCAATGCCGCGGCCGGCAGCTTGCGCCAGCTCGATCCGCGCATCACGGCACAGCGGTCGCTGCGCTTCTTCGCCTATAGCTGGGGCGAAGTGCACGGCCTGCCGCGTTCGCAGCACGGGGAATACGAGGAACCGGCACCGGGGACACGGCAGACTTCCACCTTGCCGCGCGATACGCACGGCGGCATGCTGGCATGGCTGGGGGAACTGGGCCTGCCGATCAACGTCAAGCACAACAAGCAGGTGCGTGGGGCGGCCGGCCTGCTGGGTTTCTACGAGGAAGTCGGCAAGTTGCGCGCCGGGCTGCCCTACGATATCGACGGCGTGGTCTACAAGGTCGATGCCCTGCCCGCGCAGAAGGTGCTGGGCTTCGTGGCGCGCGCGCCGCGTTTCGCCCTGGCGCATAAATTCCCGGCCGAGGAAGCCACCACCGAGCTGCTGGACATCGAAGTCCAGGTCGGCCGCACAGGCGCGATCACGCCGGTCGCGCGGCTCAAGCCGGTGTTCGTCGGCGGCGTCACCGTGACCAATGCCACGCTGCACAACGAAGGCGAGATTCGCCGCAAGGATGTGCGCAAGGGCGATACGGTGATCGTGCGGCGTGCCGGCGACGTGATCCCGGAGGTCGTGGGGCCGGTGCTGGCCAAGCGGCCACCCGAGGTGGCGGCGAGTGATATTGCGTGGACGTATCCCACGGCCTGCCCGGTGTGCGGGTCGGCCATCGAACGACCTGAAGGCGAAGCGATCGCGCGCTGCACGGGGGGCTTGTTTTGCGCCGCGCAGCGCAAGCAGACCTTGTCCCATGCGGCCGGGCGCAAGGCTTTGGATATCGAAGGCCTGGGTGAGAAGCTGGTCGAGCAGTTGGTGGACAAGGAACGTGTGAAGTCGCTGGCGGACATCTATGGCCTGACGGTCGAGGAGTTGTCCGAGTACGACCGCATGGGGGCCAAGTCCGCCGAGAATCTGGTGGCGGCGATCGACAAGGCGCGCTCGCCGTCCCTGGGCCGGCTGTTGTTCGCGCTGGGCATCCGCCATGTGGGCGAGAGCACGGCGCGTGACGTGGCGCGGCATTTCGGCGACATGGACGCGATCATGGATGCCAGCGAGGATCAATTGCTGGCGGTGACCGATGTAGGTCCGGCGGTGGCGGCGTCCATTCATCGCTTCTTCGCCGAACACCACAATCGAGAGATTGTCGATGCCTTGCGCAAGCATGGCGTGCATCCCGTGGCGGAAGCGGCGGCACGGGGCGGGGTGTTGACTGGCAAGACGGTGGTGTTGACCGGCACCATGCCGAACTGGACGCGCGACGATGCGACGCGCTACATACTGGCCGCGGGCGGCAAGGTCAGCGGTTCGGTGTCCAAGAAGACGGCTTATCTGGTGGCTGGCGAAGAGGCCGGCAGCAAACTCACCAAGGCGCGAGAATTGGGCGTCCCCATTCTGGATGAGGACGGTTTGAAGGCGCTGCTGGGCGTGGAAGCGTAGAAAGCCGCCCGCAAGCTCTCGTTAATACAGTACGCACCTAAGCCCGGCTCGGAAATCCTCCGACCGGGCTTTTTTACGTCCCTCGGCCCTTGCGGGGAGCGCCGAGGGGCTGCGCCCTCGGCCCTGATGCGGGAGCGCCGAAGGGCCTCACCCTTGGCCCTGAGACAGGGGAGCGTTGAGGGGGCGGAGCCCCCTCTATATTTTTCTCACGCTATGGATTAATCCAATTTCAACTGTCCGACAGCATTAATTCATATTAACGACAGTTGAAATTCAGCAATTTGACATATCAGCTTCAGCTAACAGTTGGCTTTCGTTCAGCCAATTGTTGCTTTCCCACCCTAGGTGAATACGCTAAGCCGTAAAAACCGACAGCCAGCTGAAAGCGGCTCTGCCTAGTATCCCGTCCAGCGCCTCACGCATTGCATTTACCCAAGGCCATGCGCGACGTGCCGATAACAAACAAGCAAATCCGTTTTTCGGAGGCAGAGCGAACCCATGCACACATCCCATCCCCGGGCGGCCCGTCAGCGGAGCCACCCACTATGAACTTCAGTAATCGCAATTTCGTCAGGGGCCTGTTCCTGATCGTCTTCGCCCTCGTCTTCGGCGGCGCGGCGGCACGCTATCCCCTGGGCACTTTCGCCCGCTTCGGCCCTGGCCTGTTCCCCCTGTTGATCAGCGGCTGCCTCTTGTTGATCGGCCTCATCACCGTCCTGCGCTCGCGTCTCGTCGCGCCGGTGCCCCTGGACTACAACTTCAAGAACATCCTGATCATTCTGGTCAGCCTGTGCGGCTTCGTCATCGTCTCGCACTTCCTGAACATGCTGCTCGGCATCGTGTTCCTGGTGTTTTGCTCGACCCTGGCCGGCACGTCCTACTCGTGGGTCCGCAACGTCAAGATCTCACTGGGCCTGATCGCCGTGGCCTTCGCATTCAAACATCTGCTAGGCCTGAGCCTCCCGATCCTATGATGGAAATCCTCAACAACCTCGCGCTGGGCTTCGACCACGCCTTGACGCTAGAGAACCTGATGTACTGCGCCCTGGGGTGCACGGTAGGGACCTTGATCGGTCTGCTACCCGGTCTGGGTCCGCTGTCCACCATCAGCCTGCTGCTGCCCATCACGTACAGCATCCCGGCCAGCGGTGCGCTGATCATGCTGGCGGGCATCTATTACGGCGCCCAATACGGCGATAGCGTCAGCGCCATCACCATGAAGATCCCGCACGCCAGCAGTATCGTGGCCTGCATCGACGGCTATGCCATGAACCTCAAGGGCAAGACCGGACTGGCCTTGTTCACGGCCGGCATGTCGAGCTTCATCGGCGGCACCGTGGCCATCGTGGTGTTGTCGACCATGGCGCCCGCACTGGGCGAGGTCGGCTTGCTGTTCGGCCCGGCCGACTACTGCGCGCTGATGATGCTCGGCTTCTTCTGCGTCAGCTTCGTCAGCAGCGGCAGCCTGCTCAATGGCCTGGCCATGGCCTTGATCGGCATTCTGCTGGGCGTCATCGGTACCGACGTCAACAGCGGCATGATGCGCTACACCATGGACCTGGTCTTCCTGCAGGATGGCGTCGGCCTGATCAGTATCGCCCTGGGCTGCTTCGGCATCGCTGAAATCGTCAAGAACCTGGACGCCAAGAACACGCTGACGCCCTTCAACGGCAAGATCAAGCTGATCCCCACCTGGGCCGAATTCAAGCGCATCATCCCCAGCGCCTTGCGCGGCAGCGTCATCGGTTCGATCCTGGGTATCCTGCCTGGGGGCGGCCCGACCATCGCGCAGTTCGCCGCTTACGCTGCCGATAAGCGCTTCAGCAAATATCGCGATGAGATCGGCACCGGCGCCATCGAAGGCGTGGCTGGCCAGGCCGCGGCTGACGAAGCCGCCGCCCGCACCAGCTTCATTCCGCTGATGGCCATCGGTATTCCGGAAAACGCCGTGATGGCGTTGATGCTGGCTGCATTCATCGTCAAGGGCATTCAGCCGGGACCCAATATGATCGGCACCCATCCGGACCTGTTCTGGGGCCTGGTGGCGAGCATGTGGGTGGGTAACTGCTTCCTGCTGATTCTGAACGTGCCGCTGGTGCGCTACTGGTTGTCGGTATTCAAGATTCCGTACACCGTGCTGTTCCCATGCATCCTGTTTTTCTGCTGCATCGGCACCTTCAGCATCAACAACAGCCTGGACGATATTTTCGTTACCGCGGCGTTCGGCTTCGTCGGCTACCTGTTCCTGCGCCTGGGTATGGAAGCGGCGCCGCTGATGCTGGGTTTCATCCTGGGGCCGATGTTGGAAGAGAACTTCCGGCGCGCCATGCTGCTGTCGCGGGGTGACTTCAGCGCGTTCGTGACGCGTCCCATCAGCGGTACGCTGTTCGCGGTGATTGGCGCGATCGTGGCGTGGCAGCTGTACGCGTTCATGCGCAAGGGCCGCAAGAAGGGCGCGGCGCTGCAAGTGCAGGCACAGCACGATTGAAGGCAGACCGCCATAAAAAAAAACGCGCCGCATTTGCGGCGCGTTTTTCATTGGCACTCAAACCAGGATTACTGCACCTTGGCTTGGTCGCGCAGCGTCTTCTGGTAGTCGGCCAGGGTTTGCTGGCGCAGCATTTCTTCCAGTTGCGGGCGCACTTGATCCAGCGGCGGGAATTCGACCGGGCGGGTATCTTCCACCTGGATGATGTGCCAGCCGTATTGCGTTTGCACCGGCTTGTCGGCCACGTCACCCTTCTTCAGCGAGGTCACGGCCTGAGCGAACGGCGGCACGTAGTTGGTGGCCGGGGCCCAGCCCAGCTCGCCACCCTTGTCGGCGCTGCCGGGGTCCTTCGAATTCTTCTTGGCCAGATCTTCGAACTTGGCCTTGTTGCCCTTGATCTGCGCGAGCAGGTCGTTGGCGGTCTTTTCGTCGGCGACCAGGATGTGGCGGACCTTGTATTCCAGCTTGCCGGCCTGCTCCTGCTTGACCTTGTTGTATTCGGTCTGGATCTGCTGGTCGGTGACCTTGTGCTTTTGCAGGTAATCGGCCATCAGCGCACGCACCAGGATGCCTTGGCGGGCCAATTCGAGTTCGGTCTGAACGTCATCCTGCTTGGCGATGCCGGCCTTTTCAGCAGCTTGGACGAAAACCTGGCGATTGATCATTTCCTGCTTGACCTGTTCGCGCAGCTGCGGCGAATCGGTCGCGCCTTGGCTCACCAGAAGCTTGACGAATTGGTCCAGATTCTTTTGCGGGATGGCCTTGCCATTGACCGTCGCCACATTCTGGGCAAAAGCCGGAACGGCGATTACGCAGGCCGCTGCCAACAGGATGATGCGTTTCATGTAGGTCCTTTAGCTTTCTGATTGAATTCAGGGAGTCTTGGTATCCAGCGCCAAGGCATGGATGGGATAGGGGATTAAATCTTGGAGCCGATCATACACCAGGCGATGCCGCGCAACTGGGGAAAGTCCATGGAAACGGAGGGTGACAATACGTACCGTGAGATGTGATGCGCCACCATGCGCGCCGGCGTGACCGGCATGCAAATGCGAGTCGTCGATTATCTCCAGGGAGACCGGTTCGAGCTCATTCAAACGGTTGCGAATAATGTCGGCAAGCTCGTCAAAGCTGCTGGTGATTATGTTTTTTGACATTAATTCTTCTCCGACGGCACATCTTTGTCAGTTTCCGGGTGTTGTATATAACGCCCCAGCCACAGCGATTGCGCCACGACGAATGCCAGCATCAGCACGGTCAGCCCGAAAGCCTTGAACGACACCCATTGGGCTTCCGTGAAATGACCGGAAAATGCCACATAAAGGTTGAGTCCGCCGGCCAGCAGGAAGAAAATGCCCCAGGCCAGATTGAGCCGGTCCCAGATAGGGGCGGGCAACTGGATCTGCTTGCCCAGCATGCGTTGCACCAGATTGCGTCCGAATATGAAGCGGCCGGCCAGCAAGGTGGTGCCGAACAACCAGTAGAGCACCGTGGGCTTCCATTTGATGAAGGCGTCGTTGTGCAGGATCAGGGTGGCGCCGCCGAATACGACGATGACCACCAGATTGACCCAATGCATGCCTTCGATGCGATGGCCGCGCACGCGCAGCCAGATGATCTGGCCGATCGAGGCGATGATCGAGGCGCCCGTCGCCACGTAAATGCCCGCGAAGTAATAGGCAATGAAAAACAGCAGCAGCGGGAATAGATCAAACAGGAATTTTTTCATGCGGCCGGGCTCGGCGTTCGGCAAGTGAGGTGGGGCGGAGTGTAGCGCGCTGCCGGCGCCTGGACGGTGCTGGCGTTGCGGGGCTGGCGTCCTGGATCGACCCTGAACCAGCCTTTGACACACATCGAGCGTAAAAGGTTCGTGTAAAGGTCGGGCATAATCGCGCCCCATGTTAATCGAGTTTGAACACACCGTCGTCACGAATGCCAGAACCACGGTCCTGCGTGGCCTGGATCTGACCTTGTCGGAAGCGCGTATCGCCGTGGTCGGCCCCAATGGGGCAGGCAAGAGCACCTTCGCGCGCCTGCTCAACGGTCTGGTCCTGCCCAGCGCGGGACGGGTGCGCGTGGGCGGTATCGATACCCGCGAAGATGTGCGGGCGGTGCGCCGGCGGGTCGGCTTCGTGTTCCAGAACCCGGAAAACCAGATCGTCTTTCCCATCGTCAGCGAGGACATGGCTTTTGGCCTGAAGCATCGCGTGCCGGACAAGCAGGAAAGGCGCGCCCGCATCGCCGCGCAGCTCGACGCGCTGGGCATTGGCCACCTGGCGGATCGCGCCAGCCATCTGCTGTCGGGGGGCGAGCGGCAATTGGCGGCCCTGGCCGCGGTGCTGGTGACGCACCCCGAGCTGGTGGTGTTCGATGAGCCGACCACGCAGCTGGATCTGCGCAATCGCAACCGCGTGCGCGACGCCATTGCCGCGCTGGACCGGCAGGCGGTGGTGGTCAGCCACGACCTGGATCTGTTGGTGGATTTCGATCGCGTATTGGTGGTGGTGGACGGGCGCATCGCGGTCGACGACACGCCGGCGCCGGCACTGCGCTGGTATCGGGAGCATTGCGGATGATGGAGCCGCTGTACCAGGACGGTCATAGCCGCCTGCATCGCCTGCCGGCCTGGCTCAAGCTGGGCGGGCTGGTAGCGGCCGGGTCCCTGCTGTTCCTGGCGCATCGCCTGGATATATTGGGGGCGGTGTGCGTGGTGGCCGTGCTGCTGCTGGCGTCGACCGGCGTAGGGCCGGCCACGGTATGGCGGCATGTGCGCGGGATGGTGTTGATCCTGGCGGTGCTGGCGGTTTTTTCCGCGTATTTCAACGGTTATGGGGCGGCGCTGGAAATGGTGCTGCGGGTGGTTGCGCTGGTCACCCTGGCCCTGGCGGTGACGATGAGCACGCGCACGACGGATCTCATCGAGGTGTGCGAGCAGGTCTTGCGGCCCTTTGAAAAGCTGGGCTGGATCGATGCCGGCCGGGTGGCCCTGGCGCTGGGCTTGACCTTGCGTTTCGTGCCGGAGATATGGCGCAATTATCAGGAAATCCGCGAAGCCCAGGCGGCGCGGGGCTTGGGCAGCCATCCGCTGGCGGTGGTAGTGCCCTTGCTGGTGCGCACGCTCAAGCGCGCCGACGAAGTGGCCGATGCAATCGACGCCCGCGATGGATGAGGGCCAAAGGGTGAGAGCAGTGAACCGGATTCATCAATTTCTTATCAAGGTCGTGGGAGTTTCTTATGCGCACCCGTAATACCGTGTCCGTCGCCCTGTTCGCGGCCCTGCTGGTCGTGCTCAGCCTGGTGCCGCCCATCCCCATGCCGGGCGTGCCCGTGCCCGTGACGCTGCAGTTGCTGGGCGTGATACTGGCCGGCTGCATGCTGGGCCCGGTGCGCGGCCTGCTGGCCGTGCTGCTGTACCTGGTCCTGGCCGCCGTCGGCCTGCCCGTGCTGCCGGGCGGCCGTGGCGGCCTGGGCGTGTTCTACGGCCCCACCGGCGGTTTCCTGGTCGGCATGCTGGTGGGCTCGGCGGTCTGCGGCGGCCTGGCGCGCCTGACCGCGCCCCGCACCGACAATCCTTTCGTCAGCGTATCCGGCAACTTCCTCGCGGCCCTGGCCTGCGTCGTGGTGGTCTACGCGATTGGTACGCCGTGGCTGGCGGCAGTGGCCGGCATCGACAACGGCAAGGCAATGATGGGCATGCTGCCTTTCATCCCTGTCGACATCGCCAAGGCCGGCGTGGGCGCGCTGGTGGCCTACCGCGTGCAGCGCGCCTTATCCCTATAATGCGTTTTTTCCTCAGGCATCGCATTGCATTACAGGGTGATCGGCGTATGCCGCCGAATCTCGCCCCCTCTAGCGGAGACAACAAAAGATGATCCGGATCAAGCACGTGCGCCAAGCCACGCTGGCGGCGCTTTTCGTGGCCTTGCCGTGGGCCGCGCAGGCCCAGGTGAAAGTGGGCGTGACGGTGTCCAGCACCGGCCCGGCGGCTTCGCTGGGCATCCCCGAACGCAACACCGTGGATCTGCTGCCCAAGGAAGTGGCGGGGCAGAAGATCGAGTGGATCGTCCTGGATGACGCCACCGACCTGACGCAGGCGGTGAAGAATATGCGCAAGCTGGTCAGCGAGGACAAGGCCGATGTCGTCATCGGCAGTTCCGCCACCCCCGGCTCCATCGCCATGGTCGACGTCGCCGCCGAAACCGGCACACCCATGATCAGCGTGGCCGCCAGTGTGAAGATCGTCGATCCGGTCGACGACAAGCGTAAATGGGCATACAAGACGCCGCAGAACGACGCCTTGATGGCCGGCGCGCTGGTCGACGCCATGGTCAAGGCCAAGGTCAAGACGCTGGGCTTCATCGGCTTCGCCGACGCCTACGGCGAAAGCTGGCTGGACGAAACGAAGAAAGCCGCCGAGGCCAAGGGCATCAAGGTGGTCGGCGCTGAAAAGTACGGCCGTACGGACACCAGCGTCACCGGCCAGATCCTGAAGCTGATGGGCACCCGCCCGGACGCCATCCTGATCGCGGGCTCCGGCACGCCGGCGGCTCTGCCGCAAAAGGAACTGCGTGCCCGCAACTACGGCGGCATCATCTATCAGACCCACGGCGTCGCCAACGGCGACTTCCTGCGGGTGTGCGGCAAGGACTGCGAAGGCATGATCCTGCCGGCCGGCCCGCTGCTGGTCGCCGCGCAACTGCCCGATGACAATCAGGTGAAGAAATCGGCCCAGGCCTATATCGACGCTTACGAAAAAGTGCACGGCGCCGGTTCGGTCAGCACCTTCGGCGGGCATATGTGGGATGCCGGCCAGTTGGTGGTGGCCGCGATTCCGGTCGCGCTGAAGACCGGCGCGCAGCCGGGCACCCCGGCTTTCCGCAAAGCCCTGCGCGATGCGCTGGAAAACGTCAAGGAACTGGCGGTCTCGCAAGGCGTCTTCAACATGAGCCCGACGGACCACGCCGGTTTCGACCAGCGCGCCCGCGTCATGGTGAAAGTGCAGGGCGGCAAGTGGGTCTATCAGCCTGGGCTGTGACCCCGGCCTGTGAGTCTGGCCTGTGACCCTTGCCTGCGACCCCGGCCCGTGCCCCCGGACTGTGATCGCGCGGTCCACCGCCTGGTTTTCTTTACGTTGTTCCCTCGACGGGCCCTCGAAAAGGACCCGTTGATTCACCGGCCCGAGGGCCGGTGAGCTTTTGTTGGGGCCCCATGCGGCTCTCCGGCAGTAGCGGGTTTATCGGTCCGCCGTTGCGGCGAAGGTTTTACGTCGATGGATTCCTCCATAGCGCTGATCCTGTTGCAGGATGGCCTGGTCAATGGCGCCATCTATGCCCTGCTGGGCATGGCGCTGGTGCTGGTGTTCGCGGTCACGCGCGTCATCTTCATTCCACAGGGCGAGTTCGTCACGTTCGGCGCGCTGACCTTGGCCATGCTGGTGGACGGTAAAGTGCCCGGCACGGTTTATCTACTGCTACTGCTGGGCGGCCTGGTGCTGCTGCAGGAATTGCTGCGCGCCTTGCGCAGCGGCCAGTGGCGCGCCTTGCCGCGCACCGTGCTGGCCTGCGCCGTGCTGCCCGCCGCGCTGTTCTGGCTGACCCGGCGCCTGGCCAGCCCGGATACTTCGCTGTGGGTGGACATGCTGTTGACCCTGCTGCTCATCGTGCCCATGGGCGGCATGATCCATCGGGTGGTCTATCGTCCGCTGGCCGAAGCCAGCGTGCTGGTGCTGCTGATCACGTCGGTGGCGGTGCACTTCGTGCTGGTGGGGCTGGGCCTGGTGTTCTTCGGCGCCGAGGGCTGGCGGACGCCGGCCTTCATCGATGGCCAGGTCGATTTTGGCCTAACGTCCTGGTCGGCGCAGAGCCTGTTCGTCATCGGCACCGCGGTGGTGTTGATCGCGGCGCTGTGGCTGTTCTTCGGCAAGACCCTGTATGGCCGGGCCCTGCGCGCCACGGCCGTGAATCGGCGCGGCGCGCGCCTGGTGGGCATCAGCAGCGATATGTCGGGCGGGTTGACGTTCACGCTGGCGGCCTTGCTGGGCGCGGTGTCGGGCATCCTGATCGCGCCCCTCACCACCATCTACTACGACACGGGTTTCCTCATCGGCCTGAAGGGCTTCGTCGGCGCCATCATCGGCGCGCTGGCCAGCTATCCGGCGGCGGCCGCCGGCGCCATCCTGGTGGGCTTGCTGGAAAGCTTCTCGTCTTTCTGGGCCAGCGCCTACAAGGAGGTCATCGTGTTCACGCTGATCATTCCGGTGCTGCTGTGGCTGTCCTTGCGCGCGGGTCCGGCGCATGACGAAGAGTGAGCCGGGCCACGCCATGAAAAACCGCTATCCCCTGATTGTCTTCGTGCTGATCCTGGCCGCGCTGCCTTTGCTGCCGCCAACCCCGGAATTCTGGATCACACAGCTCAACTACATCGGCCTGGCCAGCCTGGTCGTGCTGGGCCTGGTACTGCTGACCGGCGTGGCCGGCCTGACGTCCTTCGGCCAGGCTGCCTTCGTCGGCATCGGTGCCTATGCCACCGCGTGGCTCACCACGGCGATGGGCTGGTCGCCCTGGCTGACCCTGCCTGTCGCCTTGGTGGCCACCGCGCTGATCGCCTATATCCTGGGCGCCATTACCTTGCGCTTATCGGGGCACTATCTGCCTCTAGGCACGATTGCCTGGTGCCTGGCCTTGTTCTATCTGTACGGCAACGTCGACATGCTGGGACGCTATGACGGCATCGCCGGGGTGCCGGCGCTGGATTTCCTGGGATTGTCGCTGTCCAGCGGCCGGCATATGTATTACCTGATCTGGCTGCTGGTGCTGCTGGCGGTGTGGGGCACCCGCAATCTGCTGGATTCGCGGCCCGGGCGGGCCATCCGCGCGTTGCGCAGTGGCGCGGGCATGGCCGAGTCCATGGGCGTCAACACCAACGCCTACAAGGTGGCCGTGTTCGTCTATGCGGCGCTGCTGGCCTGCGTGTCGGGCTGGCTGTATGCGCACATGCAGCGCGCGGTCAGCCCCAGTCCCTTCGGCTTGAACTACGGCATCGAGTACCTGTTCATGGCGGTCGTGGGCGGCGCGGCGCATGTGTGGGGCGCGGTGCTGGGTTCGGGCATCATCCTGGTGCTCAAGGACCAGATCCAGAACTGGCTGCCGCGCCTGCTCAACACCACGGGCAATTTCGAGCTGATCGTCTTCGGCGTATTGCTGATCCTGATGCTGCAGTACGCGCGCGATGGCGTCTGGCCCATCCTGGCGAACGCCTGGGGGCGCTTGAGCCGTGACACGTCGGTGCGCCGGCGCGCGCCGCCTGCCGCGGCGGCGCTGTTGGGCAATCGCGAAAAAGCGGGTGTCGGCGAGCTGGTGCTGGAAGTAGACGCCATCCGCAAGGAGTTCGGCGGCCTGGTGGCGGTGAACGATATTTCCTTCAAGGTCCGCGCTGGTGAGATCGTCGGCCTGATCGGCCCGAATGGCGCCGGCAAGAGCACCACCTTCAACCTGATCACCGGTGTGCTGCGGCCCACCCGCGGCAAGGTCGGCTTCATGGGCGAGCGGGTGGACACCTTGTCCGCGCGCGATATCGCGCGCCGGGGTGTCGGCCGTACCTTCCAGCACGTGCAATTGCTGCCTGGGATGACGGTGCTGGAGAACGTGGCGCTGGGCGCCCATCTGCGGGTGGCCGGCGGCATCTGGTCGGGCGTGTTGCATACGGATCGCGCCAGCGAGGCGCAACTGCTGCATGAAGCCGCGCTGCAACTGCAACGCGTGGGCCTGGGCGATTACCTGTACGAGCAGGCCGGCAATCTGGCGCTGGGCCAGCAGCGCATCGTGGAAATCGCCCGCGCCCTGGCCAGCGATCCCACCTTGCTGCTGCTGGACGAACCGGCCGCGGGACTGCGCTACAAGGAAAAGCAGGCACTGGCCGAGGTGCTGGAACAACTGCGCGCCGAAGGCATGAGCATTCTGCTGGTGGAACACGATATGGATTTCGTCATGCGGCTGACCAATCACCTGGTGGTGATGGACTTCGGCACCAAGCTGGCCGAAGGGCCGCCGGCCGAAGTGCGCGCCAATCCGGCCGTGCTGGAAGCCTATCTGGGGGGTGTGGACGCGGAGCTGGATATCGCCACCGCCGCGCCAACGCCTGGCAGCGCAACATCCGGCACCCCAACTCCTGCATCCCGGTCCCAGGGAGAGCCGTCATGAGCGCCGAAGAACTGCTACGCGTGGATGGCTTGTCGGCGCGCTACGGCAAGGTGGCCGCCCTGGGCGCGACGTCCTTGTCGGTGACGGCCGGCAGCATCGTCACGGTGATCGGCGCCAACGGCGCCGGCAAATCGACCTTGCTCAACGCCATCATGGGCGCCTTGCCCAGCAGCGGGCGGGCCGTGGGATCGGTGCGCTACGCCGGCGAGGACGTATCGGCCTGGCCGGTCGAGCGGCGCGTCGGCGCCGGCATGTCGCTGGTGCCGGAGAAGCGCGAACTCTTCGCCACGATGTCCGTGGAAGACAATCTGTTGCTGGGCGGCTTTCGCCGCTACCGCGCGCGCGAAGCCGGCTGGCGTGACACGCTGACAGAAGTCTACGAGCTGTTTCCCCGCCTGCGCGAGCGGCGCGCACAACAGGCCGGCACCTTGTCCGGCGGTGAGCGCCAGATGCTGGCCGTGGGTCGCGCCCTGATGGCGCGGCCGCGCCTGCTGATGCTGGACGAACCCAGCCTGGGCCTGGCGCCGCGCATCGTGCGGGAAATCTTCCACATCATCGCGCACTTGCGCCAGAGCGGCGTGGCCATTCTGCTGGTGGAGCAGAACGCCCGTGCCGCCTTGCAGGTGGCCGATCAGGGCTATGTGCTGGAAACCGGTGAAGTGGTGCTGGCCGGTCCCGCGCATGAGCTGGCCGACAACCCGCGCGTGGTGGAAAGCTATCTGGGCCTGGGCGGCGCCAAGGAGAATTAATTCCCGGGGCTGCTCCCCAGGCGGATATTCACGGTTAGTATGGGTTGGCACCTGCGCCGGGTCCCGGCGGCCAGTCGGAGAATTGTGATGGAAACCCTCGCATCGGCCCGTGCTGGCGTCAAACGCCCGCCGAATCTGCGCGAAAGCGTCTATCAGATGCTGCGTGATCGCATCCAGAATGGCGAGATCGACCTCGAAGAAAAATTGGTCGACCAGGAAATCGCCAGCCGCTTGAACATTTCGCGCATGCCGGTGCGTGAAGCATTGATGCAACTCAAGAGCGAAGGCGCGCTGGAAAGCACGGCACGCGGCTTCGTGCTGCGGCGCTTCAGCGCGCGCCAGATGAACGAAGCCTTCGAGGTGCGGCGGCTGGTCGAGCCGCCGGCCGCGGTCATGGCCTGCGAGCGTGCCGACAGCGCCGGCTTGCAGGATCTGCTGCAGTGGGTGGAGCAGGCGCAGCAGGCCCATGGCGCCGATGACAACGCGGCATTCCTGCGGCACAAGGCGGGCTTTCGCAGCGCCTGGATGGCCATGGTGCCGAACCAGACGCTGGTGGACACCATCGAGCGCTTTTATGACCACGTACACCTGGCGCGTTTGCTGACGGTGGCCGACGGCGGCATGCGCGGCCAGACCCTGGAGTACATGTTGCGCATGTACCAAGCCTTCGCCGCCGGCGACGCCGAAGGCGCCAGCGCAAGCGTACTGGCCCAATTGGACGCCATGGCGCTACGTTACAACGCCGCCCTTTGACGTTACGCTGATGTTTGCCCGCGTCCGGCGGTCGATAGCGAGGCGGTCAGTTTTTTGTCGGCCGCGTGGCCGTATGCTGGACGCTTCCGAGAGGAGACATTCATGCAAGAACAAGATTCGGCCCAAGGACATGCGGCGGCTGCCCCAATCAAGGCGCTGGTTTTCGATACCTTCGGCACGGTGGTGAATTGGCGCGACAGTGTCATCCACGAACTGCGCAGCCTTGGCCGCGCCAAGGGCCTGGACGCCGACTGGGTGGCCATGGCCGATGCCTGGCGCGCGGGCTACGCACCCGGCATGGACACGGTGCGGCGGGGCGAGCGCCCATGGACCAGCGTCGATGTGCTGCACCGCGAAAGGCTCGACGTACTGCTGAAGGAATTCCAGGTCGACGGGCTGACGGAAGCGGAGAAAGACCATCTGAACCGCGTCTGGCATCGTCTCGATCCCTGGCCTGACAGCGTGGCGGGCCTGCGCCGGCTCAAGACCAGATACATCATCTCGACGTTTTCCAACGGCAGCGTGCCGTGCCTGGTGAACATGGCCAAGCACGGCGGCTTGCCGTGGGATTGCGTGTTCTCGTCCGACATCGTGCGCCACTACAAGCCGGACGCGGAGATGTACCTGGGCGTGGCCGCGTTCCTGGGCTTGCCGACTTCACAGGTGATGGTGGTTGCGGCGCACAATAACGACCTGCGCCATGCGCGCGCCAACGGCTTGCGCACGGGGTATATCCATCGTCCGACCGAATACGGGCCCAAGCAGTCCAAGGATTTGCGGGCCGAGGAGGATTGGGACGAGATGGGTGAGGACATCGGCGACTTCGCCACCAAGATGGGGGTGTGAGCGGGGGAAACGCCGCTTTCTCTAAAATTCAAAGCCAGACGACTGCCCGTGTTTAATCTGTGCGGGTCGGCCGTGCAAACACGGCGCCGTATTTTTGCTATCCGAGAGGTTCGCCATGATGAAGCATGAATTGAAGATTTCCTCGATGCAGGACAAGGTGTCCGAAGCCGAATGGGAAGCCCGCGTCGACCTGGCCGCCTGTTATCGGCTGGTAGCGCACTATGGCATGTCCGACATGGTGGCCAACCACATCTCGCTGCGCGTGCCGGGCGAAGACGGTTCCTTCCTGATCAACGCCTATGGGTTGCTGTACGAGGAAATCACGGCTTCCAGCCTGCTGAAGATCGATCACGACGGCAACATCCTGAGCCAGCCCGATTTCGGTCCGCACCTGTCCTATGGCGTGAACCGCGCCGGCTTCGTCATCCACAGCGCCATTCACGAAGCGCGTCCGGAGGTCGATTGCGTGATCCATACGCATAGCTGGCCCGGCATGGCGCTGTCTTCGCTGGACTGTGGCCTGCTGCCGCTGAACCAGACCTCGATGCGCTTCCTGAAGATCGGTTATCACGATTACGAAGGCGTGGTGCTGGATCTCAGCGAAAAAGAATCGCTGTGCAAGGACCTGGGCAATAACGAGGCCTTGATCCTGCGCAATCACGGCCTGCTGACCGTGGGCCGTACCATCGGCGAAGCCTTCAACTGGATGCACCGCCTGGAGTTGTCCTGCCGCGCCCAGTTGGCGGCCATGGCCTGCAACGCGCCGCTGCGTCACGTCTCCAAGGAAGTCCAGGAGGCGACGTACAAGCAGTATCAGCCGGGCACCCGCCGGCCTTACGGCCAGATGGAATGGCCCGCGCTGCTGCGCCTGATGGATCGCGTGGATCCGTCCTACCGCACGTAAATCCTTACAGGTCCCGCGCAGGTCCCTCGCAGGTCCTGGCAGACCCCTTGCAGATCCTTTGCAGGGCTGCTTCGGCAGCCCTGCGGGCGGGTCCCCTGGGGGACTCCATCATCAGCCTCGATCGCCGCGTGGCGCGAGGGGCTGGTTGCCGCTGTCCGGCCCAGACGAGCCGCGGCGGTTCGCACGACGCCCATCAGACGCGTCGGCTTTTTTCAGAACAACAGGGAGTAGACACAATGAAGCAGCACGCTCGCGTCCGGCGGACGCTGGCCGGCCTTGCGCTGGCGATCGGCCCCATCCTGGGTCTCACGGCTTACACCACCGCGGCCCACGCGGCCGACACCTATCCCGACAAACCCATCCGCCTGGTGGTCCCTTATCCACCCGGTGGCAATCTGGACATCACCACCCGCGCCATCAGCACGGCCATGGCGCGCATACTCAAGCAATCGATCGTGGTCGAGAACCTGGGCGGCGCGGGGGGCACGATCGGCGCCAGCAACGTGGCGCGCTCGGCACCGGATGGCTATACCCTGCTGTCCACCACCATCGTGCCCCTGGTGGTGAATCCCACGCTGGTGCCGGGCACCAAGGTGCGCCTGGGCGATTTCGAACCCGCCGGCATGCTGGCCGTGGTGCCGTCGGTGCTGGAAGTGCCGGCCCGCGGCAAGAAGAACATCAAGGACTTCGCCGGTTTCATCACCTACGCCAAGGCGCATCCGGGAGAGCTGTCCGTCAGTCATTCCGGCAATGGCACGACCAATCACATCGCCGCCCTGCTGATGCAGCGCGACTTCGGCATCCAGGTCACGCTGGTGCCTTACAAGGGCTCGGGACCGGCCTTGAGCGATCTGCTGGGCGGGCAGGTGGACGCCATGGTCGATCAACTGACCAGTTCGCTGCCGCAGATCCAAAGCGGCAGCCTGAACGCGTTGGCGGTGACCTCGGCGCAGCGGCTGCCGGACCTGCAACAGGTGCCCACGGTAGCCGAAATGGGCAAGCAGGGCTTTGAAATGGTGACCTATTCGGCCATCGTCGCGCCCAAGGGTACGCCACTGGCCATACGGCAGAAGCTCAACGACGCGCTGGCCCAGGCCGTGGCGGATCCGAACGTGCAGCGTCAACTGGCGCTGGCCGGCTCGCAAGTCGTCAAGTCCACGATAGACCAGAGCGTGAAGATCATCGCGGCCGAAGAGGCGAAGCTGCAACCCTTGATCGCGTCGGGTGCGCTGAAACCCGAGCAATGATGGAAAGCGCCGCGATCGCGGCCAGCCCGGCGGCCGCGGCCATGGTACCGGCCGTGGCGTATGAAACGATCCGATCGCAAGCAGCGATCAAAAATCAATATAGCGAGTGAAAATGACCCGTGCCTGTCTGCCTCCTTATGCCGAGATCACCGCGCCGCGCTTCGTCGCCCCGCCCGGTGCCTGCGATTGCCACGCGCACGTTTTCGGCCCGTATGCGTCCTTCCCGCTGGCCGAGGACCGCAGCTATACACCGCCGGAAAACGATGCCGAACGTTTCATCGCGCACCTGGACCGGCTGGGCCTGACGCGCGGCGTGCTGGTGACCGCCAGCGCCCAGGGCGATGACAACGGCAATGTGCTGGCGGCTCTGCGTGCCTATCCGGATCGCCTGCGCGCGGTTGCCGTCGTGCGCGCGGAAATCAGCGATGCCGAGCTGGACGCCTTGACCGCGGCCGGCGTGCGTGGCGCGCGCTTCAATCTATACAAGCATGAAGGCAAGGCGGTTTATCGCAACGGCGTGGGGCTGGCCGATTTCGAAGCGCTGGCGCCGCGCTTGAAGGAACGCGGCTGGCATGCGCAGATCTGGGTGCATGCGCCGGACCTGCCCGAGTTGTCGTCGGCCTTGTTGAAACCGGGCATAGACCTGGTGGTCGATCACATGGGGCGCATGAATGCCGCGCGCGGCGTGGAAGATGCCGGTTTCCGCTACCTGTGCGAGCTGCTGCGTGCAGGCCGGGCCTGGACCAAGATTTCCGGGGCGGACCGCAACACCGTGGGCGGGCCGCCTTATGCGGACATCACGCCCTTTGCCCAGGCGCTGCTGCGGGCCAATCCGCAGCGGGTGGTGTGGGGGACCGACTGGCCGCACATCAATTACTACGAAACCGCCAAAGTGCCGGACGACGGGGTGTTGCTGAACCTGCTGGGCGAATGGCTGCCGGACGAAGCGTTGCGGCGCCAGGTGTTGGTGGACAATCCGGCGCGGCTGTATGGCTTTGGCGGCTGAGTCCTTGTTTGATCTCATGCGTTGATGCGTTGATGCGTTGATGCGTTGATGCGTTGAAAAGGGGCTGATTCCGTCAGCCCCTTTCCATTGATGCATTCCTTGGCCGCGAGGATGGAAGGCCTGGGCGTCAGGCCTGCAGGCCAGCGCTGTCCTGGCTGTGCGTGGTCGCCAGGAACTCGAACAATTCTCCCGCCGCGGGCCGCATCTGCGCGCGGTCGCGCGCGCACAGATAGAACTGGCGGGCGGCCCATTCGTCCTTCAGTGCCACTTTGACCAGGCCGAGCAGGTTCAGGTACGTATCCGCGATGGGCTCGGGCATGATGGCGATGCCCAGGCCCTCGCGCACCATGCGGCAGCGGGCTTCGTAATTGGCCACCTGGATCTTCACGTTCAACGGACCGCTGAGAGTAGGACCGGCCAGCTCCATGAAGGCTTCGAAGGAATGGCGCGGGAAATAGCCCAGGAAGTCGTAGGCGCGCGCTTCGTCCAGATGCAGGGCGGCGGGGCGGGCCGGCGGGGCCATCGCGGATCCCGCCAGGGGATGGCCTTGCGGCAGCACGAGCACCACGCGATCGGTGCGATAGGGCAAGGAAAAGACGCCTGGCGCCGGTCCGCTGGCGTGATAGATGCCCAGGTCGACTTCCTGGTCCGACACCATGCGCGGGATGTCGCCGCTATAGGCTTCGACGAGATCGACCCGTGAGCGCGGCACCCGGCACTGGAAGTGGGCGATGTCGGTGGGCAGGAATTCGATGATGGCGGAGCGGTTGGCGGCCAGGCGGATCTTGGGAATCCCATCCGGCGAGAATTCCTCGCACATGTCTTCCAGGCTGCGGACACTCTGCAGGATGGCGCGGGCTTTGTGATACAGCGCGGCGCCGGCAGGGGTGGGCTCGACGCCGCGGTTGTGGCGCAGCAGTAGCGCGGTCCCTACCTGGCGTTCCAGTTCCGCGATGCGCTTGCTGGCGGCCGACGTCACCAGGTTCTCGCGCTCGCCGGCCTTGGACAGGCTGCGCTCCTCGATGGCGGCAACCAGCATCTGCAGGGCGGATAGATCGATTTTCATGCTTGCCTGGGCGCGCGACCGGCGCGAGCCCGCTCCTTGGCAAGCAGTGTAGTCGGGGTTTGGTTCATTAAATGCACCACCGTGCGTCCCCGTGCATGCCTTCCGCCCCTGATTGTCGCTGGCTAGGATACAGCTGGTCCCGGCGACGGCTGTCGCCTGGCTGATCCAGCCCGTTAATCGGGCTGTCTTTCTGGATACCCCATCATGCTTGCAATCGACAACGCCATGCGTGGCGCCGGCGCGGCCGTCGTGGCGCTGCTGCTCTCGCTCGGAGCCGTGATGCCCGCGAACGGACAGGACGCCGGGCTGGACCCCGACACCGGCCTGCCGGCGGCGCGGCCCTTTGAATTCCCCGACCGGGGGGACGCCACGCCTTTCTGGGCCAAGCGGCTGACCGGCTACCTTACGACCGCCGACGGTATCAAGCTGCATTACAGCGTGCTGCTGCCCAGGACGTCGGGGCGGTTCCCCACTATCCTCAGCGTCAATGGCTATGACGCCGGCGCGATCGGTGGAGCGCCTTATCTGAAGTACCAGACCTCCATGTCGGTGGAGTTGGACAGGTATCTCGTCGAAGCCGGTTATGCGGTGATGGGTGTCAACGTGGCGGGCACGGGATGCTCCGAAGGCGGCCTGGAGTACACGCGGCCGCAACTCGGCCAGCACGGAGCCCAGGCCGTCGAGTTCGCCGCCTCGCAGCAATGGTCCGACGGCAACGTCGGTATGGTCAATTGGTCGTATGGCGGAGCGGCCCAACTCGCCACCGCCGAGTATCGGCCGCCGCATCTGCGGGCCATCGTTCCCGGCATGGTGCTGACGGACTTCCGTGACGCCCTGGTCCCGGGCGGCGTACCGGCGCCCGGTTTCATCACGCCTTTTCGCGGCGTCATGCGCGCCTATTGGCAAAAGGTCGTCGGGCAAGTGGCCAGGGAAGAGGGCGACGCACAGTGCCTGCAGCGCATCCAGAAGAATCTGGATGCGGAAGACCGGAACTCGATCATGCACCTGTTCCTGTCCCATCCCTTGCGCGACGACTACATGAAGAGCTTCGACCTGGCGCCGCTCGCTGACCGCGTCCAGGTTCCCGTGCTGTCGCTGGAAGCCTTCCAGGATCAGGCCATCACGCCTCGCAGCGGTTATTACCAGGCCCGATTGGATCCGTCCAAGCTGTGGCGGGTGCAGACCAATGGCCGGCACGATATGTACTTCGCCGCGCGTTTCCAGGCGCTGGCCGTGCGTTTTCTCGATCGCTACGTCAAGGGCGAACACAACGGCTTTGAACGCGATACCGCCCACACCACGGTGTGGATGGAGACTTACGAGGAAGGCCGGGACCCGCTACAGCGCCGCGTATCGCCCAAGCCGCGTTGGGTGGTGGAAAGAGGACCGCTGGGCGAGAGCGACTTGCAGGCCCGGACCTTTCACCTGGCCGCCGGCCAGGTTCTTGCCGATGTCCCGGGCGCGGGGGCCGCCGATGCCTACGGCTATCCCGGGGCCGGCGTGGCCGTGAACGACGTGGCCGGCAAGTCTTTCTGGGGGGCCTTGCCGGGCGACTGGAAGACGACCAGCATTGCCTATACGTCGCCGCCCTTGGACCAGGACATGATGGTCTACGGACCTGGCAGCGCCGATCTGTGGGTGACCGCCGGCGCCGGCGACGCGGACCTGCAAGTCACCGTCACCGAACTGCGGCCGGACGGCCAGGAAACCTATGTGCAGCGTGGCTGGCTGCGGCTGTCGAACCGCGCCCTCGACAGTGAGCGCTCGACGCCGCTATTACCGGTGCACCTGGAGCAGCCCCAGCAGTTCCTGCCGGTGCTGCCGGGCCAACCGGTCCTGGCCCGTGTCGAGATCCAGAAGATGGGACATTATTTTCGTGCTGGTTCCCGCTTGCGTGTCTGGATAGATACGCCGGCGCAGACAGGCGGTCTGGTGTTCGACACGTTCACGCAGAAACAGCGCATTTACGTGTTGCACAACGCGCGCTACGACTCCGTGCTGCGGCTTGGGATCCTGCAAGGCGTGCAGGGTCCCGCCGCTTATCCAGAATGCGGGACGGTGATCCTGCAGCCATGCCGGCCGGATCCTCTGGCAAATCCATAGGAGGGCAATCATGCCTACAAGGGGACAACCCATGCCTGTGACCGGACAAGCCTTGCGCTACAACCCCGCGCTCGATGGCCTGCGCGCGCTTTCCATCCTTGCCGTCCTGATGTTCCATTGCGGCGTCCCACTGGCGCGGGGCGGCTTCGTCGGCGTCGACGTTTTCTTCGTGCTATCCGGCTATCTCATTACATCGCTGCTGGCGCAGGAGCATCGCAACGGCGGGATCGAGGTGGGCCGCTTCTACCGCCGGCGCGCCTTGCGGCTATGTCCGACGCTCCTGCTCATGGTGGCGGCTTACGTGGCACTGGCGCCTTTGCTGTGGCCAGCCGACAAGCGATGGCTATCCGCCACGCTCGCGTCGCTCTACGTGTATGACTACGCGCTGGCCTTCTGGAAGCTGACCTACACCATAGGGCACACCTGGTCGCTGGGTGTGGAGCAGAAGTTCTACCTGCTGTGGCCGCTCGTCCTGCCACTCTTGCTGCGAACGCGCGCTCCGGTCCGCTGGCTGGTCTGCGCGTTTGTCCTGGCCACCGCGTGGCGCTACTTCACGGCCATGCATTGGACCTGGTCGCAGGCCTATTTCCGTTTCGACACCCGCATCAGCGGCATACTGCTCGGCGCCATTGCAGCGCTGGCCCAGGTCAGGATTCCGAGATATGCGCTGGCGCTGGCCTGGCTGGGACTCGCGGTTCTCGTCTTCTTGCCCTCACTGCCTGGCGGCCATCAGGTCCAGGCCGTCACGCTGCGGATCACGCTGGCGGAGCTGTGCGGCTTTGTGCTGGTTTGCCATGCCGCGCGGCTTGGGACGGCGTGGAACGGGGAAGTATCGATTGGGGAAGCACCAGGCGGCAGAGCGTCATTCCTGGCGGCACGCCCCCTGGTGTTCATCGGCAGGCTGTCTTATGGCATCTACATCTGGCACTTTCCCTTCGTCCTGGTGCTACGCGGGACGCAGCCGATTTGGGTACAGCTGCTCGCCACACTGGCTTTCTCCATGACGATGGCCACGATCTGCCTGTACTGGGTGGATCAGCCGATCAAGCGCTGGCGCCAGAAGATCTGGCCCCAGGTGCACGGCGCCACGTAAGTTCAAAGTCCCAGCGCCTTGGCGACGCCCGCGCCATAGGCGGGGTCGGCCTTGGCGCAGTTGTCGACGTGGCGCTGCTTGATGAACACCGGGGCATCACCCATGGCGCGGGCCGTGTTCTCGAACAGTACCTGTTGCTGCGCCGGTGTCATCAAGCGGAACAGGTCACCGGGCTGCTGGTAGTAATCGGCGTCGTCCGCGCGGAAATCCCAGAAGTCCGCATCGCCGTGCAGCTTCAGCGGCGGCTCTCGGTAAGCCGGCTGCTCCTGCCATTGGCCATGGCTGTTGGGCTCGTAGTGAGGCAGGCCGCCGTAGTTGCCGTCCACGCGCATGCTGCCGTCGCGATGGTTGCTGTGCACCGGGCACCGTGCCGCATTGACGGGAATCTGGTGATGGTTCACGCCCAAACGGTAGCGTTGCGCATCTGAATAGGCGAACATGCGCGCCTGCAGTACCTTGTCCGGCGAGATGCCTATGCCGGGCACCAGGTTGCTGGGCGCGAAGGCGCTCTGTTCGACATCGGCGAAGAAGTTTTCCGGGTTGCGGTCCAATTCCATCACGCCCACCTCGATCAGCGGATAGTCCTTCTTGGGCCAGACTTTGGTCAGGTCGAAGGGGTGGTAAGGCAGCGTGCGCGCATCGGCTTCCGGCATCACCTGGACATACAGCGTCCATCTGGGGAAATCGCCGCCGTCGATGGCGTCGTACAGGTCGCGCTGATGGCTTTCGCGATCGTCACCGATGATCTTGGCCGCTTCGGCATCCGTCAGGTTCTTGATGCCCTGCTGCGTCCTGAAATGGAACTTGACCCAGAAGCGCTCGTCACGCGCACTGATGAAGCTGTACGTATGGGAGCCGAATCCGTGCATATGGCGATAGCTCGCGGGAATGCCGCGGTCGCTCATCACGATGGTGACCTGGTGCAAGGATTCCGGCAGCAAGGTCCAGAAGTCCCAATTATTGGTGGCGCTGCGCAGATTGCTGCGGGGGTCACGCTTGACCGCTTTGTTGAGATCCGGGAATTTGCGTGGATCACGCAAGAAGAACACAGGCGTGTTGTTGCCCACCAGGTCCCAGTTGCCTTCTTCCGTGTAGAACTTCAGGGCAAAGCCGCGGATGTCACGCTCGGCGTCCGCGGCGCCGCGTTCGCCGGCTACCGTGGTGAAGCGGGCGAACATCGGCGTCTTCTTGCCCACCTCGCTGAAGATCTTCGCACGCGTAAAGCGTGTGATGTCGCACGTGACGGTGAAAGTGCCGAACGCGCCCGACCCCTTGGCATGCATGCGGCGTTCGGGAATGACTTCGCGGTTCAGGTTGGCGAGCTTCTCCAGCAGCCACACGTCCTGCATCAGTACGGGACCGTGCGGGCCGGCGGTGAGGCTGTTCTGGTTATCGGGAACCGGGGCGCCGAAGGCGGTGGTCAGTGGACTATCGTTTTTAGTGTCGGATGAGTGGCTCATGGGAATGTATTGAATGGATCCAAATGCGGAAGTGGTCTGAATGCGACCTGGCGGGCGCTGCGGTCCGCTGCGGCTCAAGCGTTGAGCCAGGATGCGATGTTGCGCACGTACTGCTGTGTGGAACGCAAGGCATCGGGAAATCGAACCATGCCGTCGCCGGCGGCCTCGGTCACGAAGGACGGACAGCCGGCCGCGGGGTCCCAGTTGTAGTCGGCGAAATGATGGAAAGTGGACTGGGCGATGGCCCGGCCAGCGTGCTCGCAGCGTTCGAACGCGACGGCGATGTTGAAGCGCCTGCCCGACACCACGCTTTGTCCTTCCATGATCACGCGGCCATGGGCGTTGTCCGACGGCGCGCTCACCGTGCCTTCATGCGGGTGCGCCGGCAGGTACTGGATCACGCCGGTCGTCGACCAGCGGTCCCGCATGACCGGGTGGATGCTGCCCACCGAGCGTATGCGCTGGAAGTCGCCATTCCTGCCCGAGTTGTAGTTGGGCCAGGAGATGTTGTGAACGCACGCGGGATCGTCGCCGCAGTGGCGGCGCGCATCGGCTTCGCGATTGTGGCTGTGGAAATGATGGGCCGTGCCTACCCCGTGCAGGCCGCGAATCGAGCTGCCCAGGTCCATGTGGTCGCGCATGACGATGAGGCCACCGCCGCGGTGCCAGAACTGGTTGATGCTGGCACAGTCTTCCGGCGTCAGTCCGTCGCCCGTATCGACGGCGAACAGCCAGACCTGGTCGAAGTCCGATTCATGCAAGGTGGACAGCACGGGGTCGGGCTTGCCGCGCGGCGCGCGGTCGCGTGCGGTCACCCGAAAGGCGGGACGGCCCAGGCCGTCCCGCAGTGTCGAGAGAAATGCACCCAGGCGGCTGAAACGTGCGATGTTCCAGTCGTCCGGGTCTGTCTCGATCGTGGTCTGCAGCAATAGATTCAGCATGATGCTACGTGAGACTCCGGGCGGGAGGGGTGAGCCTTGGTCCGCCGGCTGCTGGTCGCGGCCGGGCGCCTTGTGCGGGCCGCGCGATCAGCTGCGCAGGAACGCCAGCAGGTCCTTGTTGACCTGGTCCTGCAGCGTCGTGGTCAGCCCGTGCGGAGCGCCCGGATAGTAGATGGCCCGAGCGCCGCGGATCAGATGCACGGATTTCTTCGCGGAGTCGTTGATCGGCACGATCTGGTCGTCATCGCCATGCATGATCAGGGTCGGCACGTTGATCTTTTTCAGGTCTTCCGTGAAATCGGTCTCGGAGAATGCCTTGACGCATTCATAGGCATTCTTCTGCCCGCTCTGCATGCTCCACAGCCAGAACTGGTCCAGCATGCCTTGCGACACTTTGGAGCCCGGGCGGTTGGCACCGTAGAAGGGCACGGCCAGGTCCTTGTAGAACTGCGAGCGGTCGCCCGCCACGCCGGCACGGATACCGTCGAACACTTCGAGCGGCAGGCCTTCGGGGTTGGACGCCGACTTCACCATGACCGGGGGCACGGCGCCGATCAACACGGCCTTGGCGACTCGCGCGCTGCCATGGCGGCCGATGTAGCGGACCACTTCGCCGCCGCCGGTGGAGTGGCCCACCATGGTGACTTTCTTCAGGTCGAGGGCTTCGAATAACGCGGCAAGGTCATCGGCGTAGCCGTTCATATCGTTGTTCGACGACGACTGGGTCGAGCGGCCGTGGCCGCGCCGGTCATGGGCGATGACGCGAAAGCCCTGGCTTGCCAGGAAGTGCATCTGGCCGTCCCATGCATCGGCGTTCAACGGCCAGCCGTGCGAGAACGTGACCACGGGGCCTTCACCCCAATCCTTGTAATAGATCTGCGTGCCGTCTTGGGTGGTGATGGTGCTGTGGGTCATGGAAAGGCTCCGGGAAGATGAAGGGAGATCGTTGCGGGTCGCCGCGTCCGCGTTGCGCTTCATGCCAAGCATGAAGGCGCCGGCGGCGACGGCGCTGCCGGTCGCGATCAGGGTGCGGCGGGTAGGATTGCTTGCGGTTTTCATGGGAGTTCCTGTTGAAGAACGGGTTGCGTGGTACCTCGGTGTACGCGCGGGGACCAGCGCTTGTGCCGTGGTCCTCGGTAGTCTTGCGCTGTTTTCGCAGTGTGCTAATCCTAGGCTCGACCCACCTGCCGGAGTAGATGTGTGGAGGGACTCAGACTGGTGCCGCCATTGCACCAATCGCGGCGTTGTCCACCAGCGGGTCCGTATCGCTCAGCCGATTCAGCTCGGCGGCTCTTATCTTCATGGTCATGAAGTCGATGAACACACGCATGCGTGGCGGCAGATGGCGCCGGCTGAGGTAGCACATGTAGTGGCCGCTCTGCTCGGGCGCATATGCAGCCAGGCAGGGGAGCAGCGCGCCGCGCCTTAGCGATTCGCATGCCAGGTAACCTGGCAGCTGAGCGATGCCATGGCCGTCCAGCACGGCCTGCAGGACCAGGTCGACATCGTTGTAGGCCAGCTTGGCCGGCGGCAGGAACTTGCGTGGCTGCCCTCCCAGGCTGAACTCCCACTCGAAGATGCGGCCGTACGTGTAGCGGAAGTTGATGCAATCGTGCTCGGCCAGCGCATCCACGGTTGCGGGCAGGCCGCGAGCCGCCTGATACGCGGGCGATGCGCACACCAGCAACGGCATGGGGATGATCTGCCTGGCAATGATCTGGGCGTCTTCCATGCGGCCGTCGCGGAAGGCGATGTCGACGCGGTCCGAAGTGAAATCGGTGGGCTTGTCGTCCAGCAGCAGATCGATGGTGACGTCGGGATAGGCAGTGCGGAACTCGCCCAGCAAAGGTGCGACGACGCGGCGGCCGAAGCCGACCGGCGCGCTGATGCGCAGGTGGCCGCGCGGCGGTCCATGGCGCAAGTCGCGCATGTCCTCGACGGCGCGGACGATGCGGTCCACGCCCGAATGGCAGTTGGTGTAGAAGACTTCGCCTTCGCGCGTGAGCGTGGTGCTGCGGGTGGTGCGGCGAAAGAGTTGGACGTTCAACTGGTCTTCCAGGCGCCTTACGTTGCGGCTGACGGCGGAGCGGCCGATGCCCAGGCGATCGGCGGCGCGGGCGAAGCTGCCTTCAGTGACGACGGCGATGAAGGCGAGCACACCTGTGTAGCTGGTGGCGAAGCTGGAGGCCAACGAGTCCATCCTGGGAGCCAGGGGTGGGGAGGAAGCGGTAAGAAGGACAGGGATGCTCATGGGACGGCTCCTCGGGAGAGGGATGCGGTGAGGAAAGGGGCAGTGAAAGAATGCAGGGACGCTGCTATTTGTTGTATCTCCCCTGTAACTTTGCGCGCAAAGCCGGTGGCCGGCCAGTTAAGGCATGTCAAGGCTTGTTAAGACGGTGCGGGCGCGGTTTGCCAGGGCCGTGCCGCCGGCCCTAGGCCCTATCCCAGCTCACCTCCGTTCTTCGCTCCCGCCCGACCAGCCCGCCCTGCGGATTGATGCCATCCATGCAACACAGCGGGGACACCGCCGGGGCTACTTCAGCCTGAACGCGGAATCTAGTATTCGAGCCGTACCGCGAAGCTCGCGAACCGGAGCCCCAGCCGTACTGAGGCCATCCATCCAAGGAATCGAAATGAAGATACTTTTCAAGCTAGTGTGCGCGGTCACCCTGTTGGGCGCCCTGGCGATCACCCTTTCCGCGCCCGCCGACGCCGCTGGCGCCGCGCCGTCGTCGTCGGCGCCCGCATCGGCACAAGCCAAGCCGACCATCGTGCTGGTGCACGGCGCGTTCGCCGAGTCGGCCAGCTGGAACGATGTTGCGCGGGCCCTGCGCGCGCAGCACTATCCCGTCATCGCCGCGGCCAACCCGCTGCGGGGACTGAGGTACGACGCCGAGCACGTGGGTGCGTTGCTGGCCTCGATTCCGGGACCGGTCGTACTGGTCGGCCATTCGTATGGGGGTTCGGTCATTTCCGCCGCCGCTGCCGGCAAGGCCAATGTCCGTGCCTTGGTTTACGTCGCGGCGTTCGTGCCGGAGGCGGGCGAGGCCGCGGTGGCTATCTCGGCCAGGTTCCCGGGCAGCACGCTGGACGCGACCTTGGTGCCACCGGTGGTACAGGCGGATGGCGCCAAGGACCTGTATATCCAGCAGGATAAATTCCCCGCGCAATACGCCGCGGATGTGGCGCCGGCACTCGCCAACCTGATGGCCCTGACGCAGCGCCCCATCGCCGCGGGCGCGTTCAGCGAATCAGCGCCGGCCGTGGCGTGGAAGAACGTGCCGTCGTGGTTTATCTACGGTGACGCCGACAAGTGCATTCCGCCCGCCGCGCTGGGATACATGGCGACGCGGGCCAAATCGGTGAAGACGGTCGTGGTCAAGGGCGGTTCGCATGCGGTCATGGCATCGAACCCGAAGCAGGTCAGCAGCCTGATCGTCGAAGCGGCGAAGACGGTCGACGCGAAGGCGCGACCCTGAGAGGGAATTGCCGGATGCCGTGGCTGAAGTTGTGCGCTCGGACCGTGGGGCCAAACTGTTTGGCGGGCAATGGCGTCAGGCGCTCAGCTGCGTACGTAGCTGGTACGCCTGCGCCAGCGCGGCATTCTTGCCATCGGGCGGCGCATTGGCGCAGCTTTGGTCCAACAGCTGCATGGCTTGTTCACGGCGGCCAAGATCGGCCCACAGCCTGGCCAGGCTGAGCGCGGCGCGCAGTTCCCAAGCCACCGCGCCTTGTTCCCTAGCGGTTTCGAGCGCACGCATATAGAAGGTTTCCGCTGCTGCGCTGTCGGCAGCCTGCTCGGCGCGCCAGCCCGCCGCGCGCCAGACTTCCGCCGCCACCCAGGGACTGGCGCCAGCGCCAACCCGTGCGATCAGTTCATCGTCGACCCAATCGACGCAGAAAGTCACCAGCATTTCGCTGCGCGGCGCATCATAGGGCGCGAACGGGCAGGCCATTTCCCTCATGCGTGTGGCTTGCTTCCGCGTCATTTGCTCCATCTGCGCCATCTGTTCCATCTGCGCCTTTTGCACCCGCAAGCCCTGCGCGAACCATTCGGCATAGCGCTGCCATCCCATCAGGCCCCTGCGCTGCGCCTCGTCCAGCATCAGGCCCACCCACTTGGCGGCAAGTTCGTGCTCACCCGCCCACAGCGCGACCGGGCAGGCGCCGTACAGGGCGGAACACAGCGAAACCGCCCAGCCGGCGGCTTGCGCACGGGCTACCGCGTCGGCGGCTTCGGCCAGGGCCTTGGTCGTTTCCCCCTGTACCCAAAGCGTGCGGCACAACATCGCCTTCGCCGCGACGATGGCATTGACACCGACCATATTGGCGCGGGCATGGCCCAGGCCGCCGCCGATGCGCACCGAAGCCTCGCTGTGCTGCCTGGATACGTCGAAGTGGCCGGAGAAATGGTTCGCCATCGCCATGACCCGATGCGCCAGATTCAGCGCGGCGGGGTCGGACCATGATTGCGCGGCGGCCATCAGGGTATGCGCCTGATCCAGTGCCGGGGCATACTCGCCGCGGAACATGTCATAGGTGCAGCGCCCCCAGCGGGCTTGCAGCTCCAGTACGGGAACCTGCATCGCCAACGCACCCGCCAGGGCCTGGTCCGCGGCAGCGGCCAGCTCCGGTGTCAACCTGCCGGTGTGCAGCAAGGCACTGACCAGCGCGGTGTTCAGCCAGGTCGCCGTCTCGACATCCGGCAGCGGCTGTCCTTGCACCAATTCGAGCGCGGCGGCGACCCGGTCGCGGTATTCGACGACCTGGGCCAGGTGAAACCACAACGGCGCCGATGCCGTCAGCAGCGATGCGGCCATCTTCGCATCCGGCTGCTGTGTCAGGCAGACTTCGAGCGCGAAGCGCAGATCGTCCAGGCGGTGGGCATACCGGTCGGTCCAGGCCTGCTCGGCCAGGTCCGACAGCTCCGCCGCCACGGCCTTCATCAGGTCGCGCATCAACACGGCATGGCGTCGTAGCAGCGCGGGGCGCTCGTCGCTTTGTTCAAGCAGCGTCGCGGCATAGCTGCGCGTCGTATCAAGCAGGCGATAGGGGGCGACGGCATCGTTGCTGTCGAAGAAGACCAGCGATTTGTTGACCAATGAGATCAGGGCGTCGAAGGCCACGTCGGTATTCATGCCACTGGCGGTCACGCCCAGCGCGGAATCGACATCGAAACGGCCGCGGAACACGGATAGCCAGCGGAACAGCCGCAGCTCGTCTACGCTCAGCAAGGCGATGCTCCAATCGAGCGCCGCGGCAAGCGTGCGGTGCCTTGCGGTGGCCGCCCGGCTGAAGGCGTACAGACGCATATGGTCGTCCAGCCTTTGCGCAAGGTCGGCGACGGGTTGCACGCCCAGGCGCGCGGCCACCAGCTCGATGGCCAGGGGGATGCCGTCGACCTGCCGCGAGATATCGGCCAGCAGCGGGCCGTGGGCGTCGTCGAACGCGCCTGCGCCCGCGGCCTTGGCGCGCTCCACCAGCAACGCGACGGAGGGCCACTGCAAGGCCTGTTCGAGCGAGATCGGCGCCGTGTCCGGAACCGCCAGGGCCGACAGCCGCAAGACGTGCTCGCCGTTGATGCGCAGCGGTTCGCGGCTGGTCGCCAGAATGCGCAGGCCGGGCAACACCGACAGCAAGTTGGCGACAGGCAGCGCCAGCGTGTCCACCACGTGCTCGCAGTTGTCGATCAACAGCAGCACCTCGCGCTCCGTCAGGCGCTGGATGATGGCCTGGGCGATGTCGGGGACGTCGGCCGGGACGCCCACCGCACGGGCCAGGGTGCCGAGCACGTGATCCTGCGAGATCAGCGGCGAAAGGTCGATGAATGCGACTTCGGCGCCGTGCGTGCGTTGATGCGACTCGGCGGCGTGGATCGCCAGGCGGGTCTTGCCGATACCGCCAGTGCCGACGATCGTGACCATGCGGCAGCTTTCCAGCGATTTCAGGACGCGCTTTACATCGGGGCCGCGGCCGACCAGTTCGGTCATGCGCACGGGCAGCGGCGTGAAACGGGCTGGGGGGGCGGCAGGGGATGGGCTGGTGGCGGGCGGGTTGGCAAGGTCGGCCGCTTGCCGATGGACGCGGCCGTTGAAACGGTAGCCGCGCAAGGGCAGGGTGGATATCCATTGCGTGCAACCGTCGCCGGCCCCTGGTTCCCCCAGGGTCTTGCGCAGGGCGGACATGTGGACGCGGACGCTGGCTTCTTCGACGACCACGCCGGCCCAGACCGCCGCCAGCAGTTCGTCCTTGCCGATGAACTCGCCGGCGCGTTTGAGCAGTTGCAGCAGCAGGTCGAAAGCGCGCGGACCTACTCGGACAGCCTCGCCGGATCGTTCCAGCCGGCGCTGTGCTTCCCACAGGACGAAGGCGCCGAAATACCAGCGGACGTCCGCCGCTGCCGCTTCCGTGCTTGCGATAGGTTCAGGCTGCATGGTTTCAATCGACCGCCGTGGTCACTCCGATTTTTGTGTGATCGATTGGGCGGGTCTTCATCAACCGTGCAGCGGTAGGCTGGCGGAGCGCGCATCTGCGATTCTGATGGCGAATTTTACACAGTGAAGATTATTGCGGAAGCCCGCCGCTTCGCCACATTGAATATCCTCAGTGTCCAAGCCGAAGCCATCCTGCAAGCTGGACGGGCGGATCAGGAATGCAAAAGGGACCTGTGCGAAGCACAGGTCCCTCCCTGCCACATTGCCGCCGCGAAGCGGCGGCAATATCGTCAGTCGCTTAGAAGTCGAACGACACCGACAACTTCGTCGTGCGGGGGTCACCCTGCGTCAGGTAACCGCCCCAGGCCGAAGACCAGTAGGCCTTGTTGAACACGTTGTCCACGCCCAGGCGCCACACGACGTTATGGCTGTCCACCTTCATGGCGTAGCGCACGCCCAGATCCAGCGTGGTGTAGGGCTTGAGCTTCTGGTTGTTGGCGGCGTCCAGGTACTGCGTGCCCGCGTGGTTGAGGCGGCCTTGCAGGGTCAAGCCGGTCAGCCACGGCATATCCCATTCGCCGCCCAGGATGGCGGTGTACTTGGGCACGCCAGGGGCCTGGTTGCCTTCGGTGTCATCGCCCGTCTTGGAGAGCTTGGGATCGATGAACGTGATGCCGCTCAACAGACGCACGCCGCGCATCGGTTCACCGAAGACGTTCAGTTCGACGCCACGGTTACGCTGGCGGCCGGCCGGCGAGAAGTCGCCATTGGCGTGCAGCAGGCCGATGTCCTTTTCGATCTGGAAGACGGCCAGGGACGCACCGTAGTTACCCATGTCCAGCTTGACGCCGGCTTCGTTCTGCTTCGACTCGCCGGGAGGCAGGATCCGCCCCGGGGTGTTGGATTCGGACGGCGCGGTGTCACCCTGTTGCAGGCCTTCGATGTGGTTGGCATATAGCGACACGTGTTCGACGGGCTTGAACACCAGGCCGAACACGGGTGAATTGGCGGAGCGGTCGTAGCTGCTTTGGGTCGAGCCGTCGTAGTTGTAGTTGGTGGTGGTCAAGTCCTGATGGCGGATGCCGGCCGTGAACAAAACGCGATCGTCCAGGAACGACATGGTGTCGGACACCGACGTGCCGCTCATGCGGCTGCGCGCGGTGACGCCGGGATCGCTCATATTGCCGCCCTTGTACGGGAAGCTGGTGGGCGCGGCGACTTCGGGCGTGTCGTATAGATTGGTCGCGAAGCCCGAACTCAGGATGTAGGCAGACCGTTTCTTCAGGTAGTTGCTGGAAAAAGCGACGGTGACCGAGTGGTTGATCGGACCGGTGTCGAACTTGCCGCGCACGCCCGTCATCAGGCCGAAGGTGTCGGAGCGATAGGGCACGTCCATGCGGGTCGACGTGCTATCGCCGTTGCCATTGACGTTCAGGGACGAGTAGGAACCGGACTCATTGGCATGGTTCATGCCGAAGCCGGCGAACGCCGTCCAGTTGTCGGTGATGTCGTATTCTGCCTTCGCCATGCCGAAGGTGTTTTCGGTTTCCGAGTAAGTCCACGGCTGCGCGTAGTTGTGGCGCGCGGACGGAACGTCTGGGACGTCGAAGCCGCTCTTCACCCGGACCATCGGGCGGCCTTCGCTGGTGCGCTGCTTCTGATAACCGAAGTCCAGCGATGCACGCAGCCGTTCACCGCGATAGTCCAGCCCCACGGAGCCGAAGGTCATGCGATTGCCTTGGTCGCCGATGCCGACATCGCCTTCGCGCTGCAGGGCGTTCACGCGGATGCCGAACTGGTTGCTGGCGCCGAAGCGGCGCGCCACATCGGCGGACACGCCCACTTGGGAGGTGCTGCTGTAGTCCAGACCGACGCGGGTCAGCGGTTCGTCGCCGGCACGTTTCGGTTCGATGTTGACCATGCCGCCGATGCCCGAGCCGCCGGGCGGCACGCCATTCAGGAAGGCGCTGGGGCCCTTGAACAGTTCGACGCGCTCGATGCCCTGGGTGGAGATGATCTGGCGCGGCATGACGCCGTACAAGCCGCCATAGGAGATGTCGTCGCCGTTCAGGGCGAAGCCGCGCACGACGAAGAGCTGGGCGTCGTTGCCGTAGCCTTTCGTGACCTGCACGGAAGAATCGTTGCGCAGCACGTCGCCCAGCGATTTGGCTTGCTGGTCTTCAATCAGCTTGGACGTGAAGCTGGTGATCGCGAAGGGCACGTTGGCCGCGTCCTGTTCACCCAGCACGCCCAGGCGCCCGCCCTTGGCGACCTGGCCGCCGGCGTAGGTAGGCGGCAGCACGTCGCCCTGCGTCACCGTGGCGGTGACGTTCACCGGCGCCAGCGTGGTGGTGGCAGCGCTGGTCGACGCCCCGGAAGGAGCCGCCTGTGCCGACGGGGTCGACTGGGCCCAGGCATTGCCCAGGAACGGCGCGGCGCCCAGCGCGGCGTAGGCCAGGGCGGCGCGCAGAGCCAGCGAAGTGGGGCGCAGGGCCAGCGAAGTGGGGCCTATGGCCAATTGACGCGAACGAGCGGCGTGCATGGCGGCGCCTGCCGAGAGGACGGCGGGAGAGGGCATCAGGATTTCCTTGGCGGGGGAGGAGACGCGGCCCGGTGCTGTTGCTGCTGTGGCGCAAGCGGGCGCGATGAATGTTACGAAATGGGGACAATAATGCGATCAAACAAGAATAGTTCGCATTATTAATATAGCGATGGAATTTTGCAAATCGGTGTTGCGCCGATCAGACGCCTGGACGAGCCAAAAGGCGCTCCGAAGCGGGGAGAAATAATGAAGACTGCGCCGTAGCCGGGCGGGGGCCGCCGGCTACGGGTCGAAGCACCCGGTCAGGACCGGGGCGGCGAGCTTGGGACTGTGCTTCAGCGAGGCTGCTTGCCGCCGCCCGCCTCGGACAGCCGGCCCATGGTCTCCGGCACCACCAACGCACCGATCAGCAGCAGGGCCGATGCGCCGGCCAGGAACCATGCCAGCGTCGAGGGAATGGCCGCCGGTCCCGAGGCCACCAAGGACACCAGGGTCGGCATCATCCCGCCGAGCGCGAAGCCGATGTTCCAGGACAGGCCTGTGCCCGTGGCGCGGATCGCGGTCGGAAAGCGCTCATTCAGGAAGATCAGCACGGGCGCGAAGCCGATGCAGCCCACGATGCTCAACAGCGTCACATACACGCCCAGCGCGAAGTGGTCGGACGCGCCCGGCAGATGCGTGTAGAGCCACGGACCGGCTCCCAACTGGATCAGCGCCGTCACGATGAAGGCGCGCTTGCGGCCGATCAACGTGCTGAGGTGCCCGGCCAGTACCGACGCGATGATCACGCCGAGACTGCCCACCATCAGGATGCCGGCGGCGACTAGGTTGGGTGTTTGGGTGACCACCTTGAGTACCGTCGGCAGGTAGCCGGAGGTCAGGTAGTAGGCGCTGCCGCCGCCGATCGTCACCAGCAGGTTGGTCAGGAGGACGCCGCGGTGCGGTGGGGTGAACACCGTGCGCAACGGCGAGGCGCCCGCTTCCAGCGGCGCGTCGCGGCGCGCCTCGGCCAGGCGCGCGGCCTTCTGGGCGGCCAGCTGCTGCCACAGCGGCGACTCGTCGAGCCGGCTGAAGATCACCAGGCCCAGCACCGAGCTGATGATGCCGGTGAAGAACATGCAGCGCCAGCCCCACTCGTTGAACGCATCACCAGGGAAGATCGACGACATCGCCAGGTAGGTCAGCGACGCCAGCAGCGCGCCCAGGCCCGCGCCGGAACCGCCGATCAGGCCGGACACGGCGCCGCGGTACTTGAGCGCCACCGACTCCGTGCCGATCGTGTGCGTCGAGGCGACCACACCGCCGACGAACACGCCCTGCACCAGGCGCAGCGCCAAAAACAGCGCTGGCGCCAACAGCCCCACCTGCGCCACTGTCGGTAGCAAGCCGAAAGCCGCCGTCGACAGGCCGACGCCCATCACGGCGATCACCATGGCGCCCTTGCGGCCCTTGCGGTCCGCATACGAGCCGAACAGCGCGGAGCCGAGCGGGCGCATCAGCAGCGTCACCGCGAACGAGGCATAGACAGCTGCGAGCGACAGCATGGCATGTTCCGAAGGGAAGAACAGCTTGCCGATCACCGGTGCCACGTACAGCAGCATGAAAAGGTCGAACAGGTCCAGCGCCCAACCCATCAGCGAGGCGGTGACGGCGGTCAGCACCTGCCGTTGACTGGGGACGGGCGGTGCAGCGGCGGCTGCGCCCAATGAAATTTCGGCCATGATTGTCTCCTTGTGTATTTTTGAATTGTTGGAACCGGCGCTGCCGGTGCCGGTGTTGGTGTCTTAACTACCCTTGAATGCGGGCGCGCGCTTGCCGTGGAAGGCCTCGACGCCTTCGCGGAAGTCATCCGAGCTGCGCAGGCGGCTGTAGCAATGCCCCTCGAGCTCGATGGCCACCGCCAGGGTCGAGTCTTCGGTGTCATTGAGCAGCTTCTTGGCGGTGCGCTGGGCCAGCGGCGAGAATGCGCGCAGCTCGTCGACCAGCCGGTCCGTGGCGGCCTCCAGTTCGGCATCAGGCACGCATTCGGTAGCCACGCCCCAGTCATACGCTTGCGGGCCAGGGATGCGGCGCGAGCGCATCACGATGTCCTTGGTGCGCGTGATGCCGACCATCTTCTGCAACCGGGCCGAGCCGCCAGAACCCGGAATCTGGCCAAGCTTCTGCTCCGGCAGCGCATACTGCGTGGTGTCGGTGACGATGCGGAAATCGCAGGCCAGCGAAACCTCGAAGCCCACGCCGAAGCAGTAGCCGCGGGCCGCCGCGATCACCGGCTTGCCGCAGCGCGCCGGGGCCGCGATGTTCCAGGCCAGTTGCGACACATGCTCCGGCGAGGCTTCCAGGAAGCCCTTGATGTCGCCGCCGCTGGAAAAGTTCCGCCCTTCCGCGCGGAGCACGATGACGCGCACCGCCGGGTTGGCATCGAGCGACTCGAACACCAGCCGCAACTGGTCGCGCTGGTGCATCGAGATGATGTTGAACGGTGGCCGCTCCAGCACGATGTCGGCGCGTTCACGCGCCGCGTCGACCTCGACGCGAAAGCCGTCGAGCTTTTCCAACAGCGTCTGGGCAGGGTGCTTGAGTGAAGTCATGGATTGTTCTCCTGGTTTAAGCGCCGGATCGATGGTCCGGCAATGGTTCGATGAAGGGCGAGGCACGCTGGCACGGCGCAAGCGTTCACACCTCAGCGCTTCTCCGGTGTGTAGTCGCCGGCGATGAGCTTGCGGCGCAGCACCTTGCCGACTGGGGATTTGGGTATTTCCGTGACGAAGACGTACTCGCGCGGACGTTTGAAATTGGGCAGGTCGGAGCCGCGGCAGTGTGCATCCAGCATCTGTGCATCCAACGGACCCTGGGGGTCGCGCCGCGTGACGAAGGCCACCACGCGCTGGCCCCAGCGCTCGTCGGACAGGCCGGCGACGGCCACTTCGCCCACGCCCGGGCACAGGGAGATGACCGACTCGATGTCTACCGGCGAAACGTTCTCGCCTCCGCTGATGATCATGTCGTCGACCCGGCCCGAGACGAACAGGTCGCCGTCCGCGTCGAAGTAGCCGGTGTCGCCGGTGAAGTACCAGCCGCCGCGCAGCGCCTTGGCATTGGCGTCGTCGCGCTTCCAGTAGCCTTCGAAGGCTTCGTCGCCGCGCAGGTCCACGATGATCTGGCCTTCTTCCAGCGGCGCGGCGATGTCGTCGGCACCGGTCGGATCGAGCTTCACCACGCGCAGCCGGGTATTGATGCCGGCGCGCCCGGCGCTGCCCGGCTTGCGTAGCGGGGCTTGGTCGATCGAGCAGGTGTAGACCTCGGAAGACCCATAGTGGTTGACGAACAGGTCCGGCACGAAGGCCGCCTGCAGCCGCTGCAGCAACGCGTCGTGCATCGGTGCCCCGGCGAAGCCGAGCTTGCGCACCGAAGCCAGGTCGGCGCCCGGGCCGCTGCCGTGCCCGTTACGTTCGCGCTGCGCCAGCAGGTCGTGGTAGAGCGTCGGTACCAGGTACAGGCAGGTCAGGCGCTCCTGCGCGATCAGCGCCAGTGCCGCCTCCGTGTCGAAGCGCGGCAGGCACACGAAGCAGCCATCCACCAGTGCCATTGCCAGCAGGGAGCGCACGCCCATCGTGTGGTACAGCGGCATTACTCCCAGCGTGCGCTCACCCTGGTGGTACAGGTTCTGCGCGACATGCGCGAGCGCGGCGGCCCGTTCATGGCGGTGGCGCCGCGGCACGCCCTTGGGCTTGCCGGTGGTGCCTGAGGTGTAGAGCATCAGCGACAGGTCGTGCGCGTCGGCCCGGGGCAGCAGGTCGGCCTCGGGGCCGTCGCGCCACGTGTCCCAGGATAGGCAGGCGACCGCGCCGTCCAGCGCGCCCACGCCGATGCACGGCACCCGGGAGGCGGCGCTGCTGGACTGGGTCGCCGCCTCGCTGGCCGCTTCGAAGAACAGTACCTTGGCCTCGGCGTCGTCGAGGCAATAGTCGATCTCCTCCGGCTTGGCGCGCCAGTTCAGCGGCACGATGACGACGCCGGCGAACTGGCAGGCCCAGTGCAGCGTCGCCGCCTGGTGGCGGTTCTGCAGCACGGACAGGATGCGGTCGCCGCGGCGCAGGTCCATTCGAAGCAGCGCGCCGACGACGCGGGCGATCTCCGCGCGCCACTGGCCATAGGTCCAGCGCACGCCGTCGTCGACGAGGGCCTGCGCATGCGGCCTGCGTTCGACGCTTTGCAGGAAGGTGGTGCCGAGATCCAGCATGGTGGGTCAGTCTCCGTTGTGGTTGTTGGATGTGCCGGGTGCTGGCGCTGCTGCTGCTGCTGCTGTGCGGCGCAGCGCCGCGGTTTCCAGTACGGCGGCGACGATGGGCGTGTAGCCGGTGCAGCGGCACAAGTGGCCGGACAACATGTCGCGCACTTCGGCCTCGTCGGGATGAGGCTTGCGGCGCAGGTAGTCGTCGCAACTCATCAGGATGCCGGCGGTGCAGAAGCCGCATTGCAGCGCGTGATGGCGGCGGAAGGCCTCTTGCAGGTCGGACAGCTCGCCGTCGTGCGGGCACAGCCCTTCGACCGTCCGGATGCTGCGGCCCTCGGCCTGCACCGCCAGCGTCATGCAGGCCCGGCCGGCTACGCCGTCGATCTGCACCGTGCAGGCACCGCAGACGCCGTGTTCGCAGCCGACGTGCGTGCCGGTCGCGCCGAGATCTTCGCGCAGGAAGTCCGATAGCAATCGGCGCGGCTCGCAGCGGCCGCCGCGGATCTGGCCGTTGAGCTCGAAGCTGACGGTGTGATGGTGGTCGCGCGTGAGGATGGGGGGCCTTTCGGCTTGGGGCTTCTTCATGTCGTCGTTTCCTCGGTCACCTGGCGCAGCACCTGCGCGCCCAGCTGGCGCACCAGATGGCGGCGGAACTGGGCGCTGGCGTGCCCGTCGTCCTGGGCCTGCAGCTCCCAGGCGAAATCGTTGATCGCGCTCGCCAATTCGCCGGCGGCCAGCCCCGCCGGCCAGTGCGCGACGCGTGGCCGGTCGGCGACCCCGCCGATGGCCAGCCGCAGGCCGCGTGCATCGGCAACGGCGGCCGCGGAGACGATCGCGAAGTCGCCATGCCTTGCGGAAAATTCGGTGAATGCGGTGCGCTGGCCCGGTTGCGCCAGTGGGAAACGCACCTCCTCAACCAGCTCGTCCGGCTCGCGCGCCGTCGTCAGCATGCCCTGGAAGAAATCGGCCGCGCTAAGCGTGCGCTGCCGGGCGGCGCTGCGCAGCACGACCGTGCCGTCCAGGACGGTCAGAACCAATGGGATCTCGGCGCTGGGATCGGCGTGCGCGACCGAGCCGCAAACGGTGCCGCGGTTGCGGACCTGGAAATGCGAGATATAGGGGAAGGCCTGCGCCAACAGCGGCACTTCGGCGGCCAGGCCGGCGCGCCATTCGACGCTGCCCTGTGTGGCCGCCGCGCCGATGGCCAGCACGCCATTGCCTGCGCGTACATAGTCGAGGTCTGGCGTGCGCGAGATGTCGATCAGCACGGCAGGTTGCGCCAGCCGCATGTTCAGCACCGCCATCAGAGACTGGCCGCCGGCCAGGATGCGTGCGTCGGCACCCAGTTCGCGTAGCCGTTGGGCGGCATCGGCCGCGCTATCCGCGCGCAAGTAGTCGAAAGCAGCCGGCTTCATCGGCCCACCCCCAGACGCGCCAGCAGGCGCCGCCACCAGGCGGCACGGCCGGACACCGGCGTGCCGCCGGACCCGCCGGCCTGGCGGCCAAGTTGTTCGAACAACTGCTTCAGGACGATCTTGGCCGCGCCCTCCAGCATGCGTCCGCCGACGGCGGCGACCTTGCCGGAGACTTCGGCCTCGTAGTCGTAGCGCAGCAAGGTGCCGCCGCCGTGGGGTTCCAGTGTCACCAGGCCGCTGCCCTTGGCCGCGCCCATGCTGGACAAGCCCGATCCGGCCAGCCGCAGCCGCGATGGCGCTTCGATGTCGGACAGGGCGATCTCGGCCGCGTAGCGCGCCTTGATCATGCCGATGCCCACGGTGACGTCGGCGCGGTAGCGGTTGGGGCCGGTCGGCTCCAGCGCGTTGCAGCCAGGCACGACCTTGGCCAGAGCCACGGGGTCCAGTAGCACCGCGAAGACCGCCTCCGGCGGTGCCGTCAGGACGATTTCGCCCTGCGCCGACAGGCCCTTGCCGGACTTGCCCGACTTGCTGCCGGGCTGGTCCGTCGCCGCGCCCGCCGGAGACGGCGTGGTGAGCGGTTTCGACGGCGGCGGGTCGTCCATGCCCAGCATCGCCATCACACGCGAAGGTGTCAGAGGCAATGCGATGTCCGCGCAGCCAAGGGCGTCCGCGACCGCGTTGGCGATGCACACCGGTGTGCTCATGTTGTTGCCCTCGCCCAGGCCCTTCGCGCCCAGCGGCGTGAAGGGGCTGGGTGTCTCCAGGTGCAGGATCAGCGGGTCCGGCACCTCGCAGGTGGTCGGTACCAGGTAGTCGGCGAAGGTGCCCGACTGGAAGCTGCCGTCCGCGCCGTAGCGGAACTCCTCCATCAGCGCCGCGCCCAGGCCCTGCGCGAATGCGCCCCGGATCTGGCCGTCCGCCATGCCGGGGTTCAGGATCTTGCCGGCGTCGTGGGTGGTAATGTATTTGTCGATGCGTACGCGGCCGGTGGCCCGGTCGACCTCCACCGCGCAGATGTCGAAGGCGAAGCCGTAGGCGGCGGAGGTGTTGACGCGGTCCTCGTCGTCCGGTGCGCTCAACTGCGGCGGGCTCCAGAAGGCGGTTTCGCGCAAGGCGGCCGTCTCGCCCGGCGGCAGCAACGCCGGCGCCCAGTGCGGGCTGGCGGCGAAGCGAGCGAACGGCACGCCGCGTTCGGGTTCTCCCGGCGGATGCAGCCTGCCGCCAGCGAAGACGACGTCGGCCGCGTCACAGCCGAACCGTGCCGCCGCCAGGCGGGCGATCTTGGCCCGCAGCCGCTCGCAGGCCAGGTGCAGCGTGCCCGCGACGGCGCCGGCGAAGCGGCTGGAGTAATTGCCGGCGGCCACCGACCACGCGTCCTTGGCGGTGTCGAATTCGATGTTGACGTTGATGTCCAGCGGGTCGAGCCCGAAGGCATCGGCGGCGATCTGGGCACAGACGGTGCGGTGGCCCTGACCGGCCGGGGCGGAAGCAACCACGACGTTGATGCCGCCCAGTGGGTCGATGGACACGGTCGCCGCCGCGATGGCGCCGTTCTTCGGGCCGGCCTTGGCACGCTGCTCGCGCGATAGCGCCGTGGTGATGTAACCCATGTTGGACACCGACGGTTCGACGATGGCCGCGAAGCCGATGCCGAACAAACGGCCGGCGGCGCGTGCCTGCCGCTGCCGTTCGCGCAGCGCCTCCAGGCCACCGTCGTCGACGGCCATCCGCAGCGCCTTCTGGTAATTGCCCGAGTCGATCAGCGCGCCGGCCGCCGCACGGTACGGGAAGGCATCGGCCGCGATGAAGTTGCGGCGGTAGACGTCCAGGGGATCCAGCCCCAGCTCGACGCTGATGCGCTGCATCAGCCGCTCCAGCGCGTAATAAACCTGCGGTCCACCGAAGCCGCGCACCAGGCCCGTGGGCGTCTTGTTGGTCAGCACCACACGGTTGCGCACGCTCAGGTGGCGTACGTCGTAGCCTCCCGTCAGGCAGCCGTGCATGCGGTAGAAGGTGGCCGGCTCCGGTGCGCGCAGGTAGCCGCCGCAGTCGTCGAACTGGTCGAGCGACAGGGCGGTGATGCGGCCATCCGTCTCGACGGCGGCGGACGCGTGGCACAGCCGGCCGGTCGCCGAGGTGGCGGCGGTGAGGTGCTCCAGCCGGTCCTCCACCCACTTGACCGGCGCGGCGGCCTTGCGCGAGGCCAGGCACATCAGCACCGCCGGCGCCATCACCGCCTGCTTGACGCCGAAGCTCCCGCCCGAGTCGGGAAAGGTGCGGTGGCGCAGTTTGTTGCCCGGCACCTTCAGCGCCATGGCCATGACGGTGTGCAGTGAAAACGGTCCCATGAAATTGGACTGGATTTCGTAGCCGTCCTGCTCCGAGACGTACTCCGCGACGACGACGGCGCATTCGATCGGCGTGCAGGAGTTGCGCGGATATTCGATCGTGATGGCGATGCGGTGGGGCGCCGCGGCGAACGCGGCCTCGGGCGTGCCGTAGCGGAAGCTGCGGTCGCTGACGACATTGCTGCCGGCCTGCTCGTGCAGCAGCGGCGCATCGGCGGCGATGGCCGCCTCGATGCTCACGGCGGCCGGCAACTGCTCGTAGTCGGCTTCGAGCAGCTCCAGCGCATCCTCGGCCCGGTAGCGGCTTTCCGCGATGACGACGGCGACCGGCTCGCCGACGTAGCGGACCTTGTCGACCGCCAGTGCCCAAAGCTCCATCGGCTGCTTGACGCCGACGATGAACGGCTTGGACCAGCGCCGCACGTCGTCACCCGTAAGCACGGCGCGCACGCCAGGCAGGGCCAGCGCTGCCGCGGTACGCACGGCCAGCAGCCGGGCGTGGGCATGGGGCGAACGCAGGATGGCGGCGTGCAGCGTGTCGCTACGCACTGGCGCGTCGTCGCCGTAGCGGCCCCGTCCCGTCAGAAGGGCCCGGTCCTCGACCCGCGCCATGTCCCGGCCAACGTGCCGCGCGCCGGGACGAGGCGCTTGCTGGAGCAGACTTTCGTCGGTTTCCAACCCTGTCTCCTGTTCTTGTATCGTGTTGTCGGCCAGTGTCGGCAGAAACACGCAAGCAGCGGGAACGGGGCGGTCTGGCGATGGTCCCTGTAGTCCGGCGACCATCCAGATAGTCTGATTAAATCGATGCTGCAGCGCAGTATCGACCGCGCTCACCAGGGCCGTCGCGCGGCAACGGCCTCGGATGGTGGGAGGGCGTCAGCGGGCCAGCGTGGCCGGCTCGGAGGCGCTGGGCGGCTCGATCAGGTTCACCGCGCGGCGGTAGCCGCCGGGGGTGATGCCGAGATGCTGGCGAAAGAAGCGGGAGAAATGGCTGGTCGTCGAGAAGCCCAGTTCATGGGCGACATCGCCGACCGGATCGAAGCCCTGGCTGAGCCTGCGCACGGCTGCCTCGAAGCGCAGCACATTGGCATAGACCAGCGGCGTGACCCGGGTGGACTGTTGGAACAGCGCGAAGAAGTGGGCGCGCGACAGCCCGCAGCGCAGGGCCAACGCGTCCACGTCGAGTCCCCGGCCGAGGTCCTCGCGCATCAGCCCGATGGCGCGGCGGATCCGCGCATCCATCGCCGTGGCCGGCCGGCTGCGCAGCATGCCGACCATGTCCCGCCAGCCGGAGGCCCGCTCGATGACGGCGATGATCAGGTTGAACAGGAGTTCTTCCATGCGCCCGGCCGAAACCTCGTCAGCCCACCACATCTCGATGGCGAAGTTTTCGATGAGGCGGCGGGTCTGGCTGTCGATCTTGACCACCTTCTCCGGGAAAAAGCGCGGATGGCCCGACAGCGCCAGGGAACGTTGCAGCTCCGCAAGCCAGGCAGGCTCGATGTAGAGCGCCAGGATGACGGTACGCTCGCCCGGCGGAGCGTCGTGCAGATAGGCATGCGGCTCCCAGGCATTGACCAGTACCGCCGATTCGTCGGTCAGCGGAGCCCGCACTCCGCCCACGGAGAACGCGCCATTGGCGCCGCCCGCCTTGAGCAGGATGTGGCAGTGGTGGTGGGCGTGGCCGACCAGCGGCGCGTCCATGTCCAGCAAGGCGACACGGCCGAACCTGCCCTGGTAGATCTTGACGGCGGAGGACATGAAGCCAATGGGAAAGCGTAAACAGGCACTATATATACATCAGTCTGGCGAGTGGCATCAGGGTTTTCCATAGGCGGACACGCGACGCATCGATATCCGGACGCCAATAAAAAACCCGGCCGGGGCCGGGTTTTCAACGCGTCACGGGCAAGGAGCGGATAACTCGAAGAGGGGCGATGGGGGAATGCCCCATCATGAAAAACCCTCTGCAAAAGCACCCGCCGCCGTGCAGGACGGTTTCAAGCAATCACTCAGGCTTCAACGACATCCGCCACATCCTTGTAATCCGGGATCTGGTCGAAGTTCAAGTACTGGTAGATCTTGTCGCCGTTCTCGTTGATCACGCCGATGTCGGCCATGTACTCTTCGCGGGTCGGGATACGGCCCAGCTTGGAGCAGATGGCGGCCAGTTCCGCGGAACCCAGGTACACATTCGTGTTCTTCCCCAAGCGGTTGGGGAAGTTGCGCGTGCTGGTCGACATGACGGTCGCGCCTTCACGCACCTGGGCCTGGTTACCCATGCACAGCGAGCAGCCGGGCATTTCGGTACGCGCACCAGCGCCGCCGAAGACACCGTAGTGGCCTTCCTCGGTCAACTGCTGGGCATCCATCTTGGTCGGCGGCGCCACCCACAGCTTCACGGGAATATCGCGCTTGCCTTCGAGCAGCTTGGACGCCGCGCGGAAGTGGCCGATATTGGTCATGCAGCTGCCGATGAACACTTCGTCGATCTTGGCGCCGGCGACATCGGACAGCGTCTTCACGTCATCCGGGTCGTTGGGGCAGGCGACGATGGGCTCATGGATGTCAGCCAAGTCGATCTCGATGACAGCGGCGTATTCGGCGTCGGCATCCGGCTCCAGCAATTGCGGGTTGGCCAGCCAGGCTTCCATGGCCTGGATGCGGCGGCGGATCGAGCGCTCGTCCTGGTAGCCGTTGGCGATGAGCCACTTCAACATCACGATGTTGCTGTTGATGTATTCGATGATGGGCTCTTTGTTCAGGCGCACCGTGCAACCGGCGGCCGAACGCTCAGCCGAGGCGTCCGACAGTTCGAAAGCCTGCTCGCACTTCAGATCCGGCAGACCTTCGATTTCCAGGATGCGGCCGGAGAAGATGTTTTTCTTGTTCTGCTTTTCAACGGTCAGCAGGCCGGCCTTGATGGCGTACAGCGGAATGGCGCTGACCAGGTCGCGCAGCGTGACGCCGGGCTGCATCTTGCCCTTGAAGCGCACCAGCACCGATTCCGGCATGTCCAGCGGCATCACGCCGGTGGCGGCGGCAAAGGCGACCAGGCCCGAACCGGCCGGGAACGAAATGCCGATGGGGAAACGGGTGTGCGAGTCGCCGCCGGTGCCGACGGTGTCGGGCAACAGCATGCGGTTCAGCCACGAGTGGATCACGCCGTCACCGGGCTTGAGCGAAATACCGCCACGGTTGCTCATGAAGGCCGGCAGCGTGTGGTGCGTCTTGACGTCCACGGGCTTGGGGTAAGCGGCGGTGTGGCAGAAGGACTGCATCACCAGATCGGCCGAGAAGCCCAGGCAAGCCAGGTCCTTCAGCTCGTCGCGGGTCATGGTGCCGGTGGTGTCCTGGCTGCCGACCGACGTCATCTTCGGTTCGCAGTAGGCGCCCGGGCGCACGCCCTGGCCTTCCGGCAGGCCGCAGGCGCGGCCGACCATCTTCTGCGCCAGGGTGTAGCCCTTGGTGCTGGCGGCCGGATCGTGGTTCAGGCGGAACTGCGTCGAGGGCGGCAGGCCCAGGGCTTCGCGCGCCTTGGCGGTCAGGCCGCGGCCGATGATCAGGGGAATACGGCCACCGGCGCGCACTTCGTCGAACAGCACGTCGGACTTGACCTGGAATTCGGCGATGACCTTGCCGTCCTTCAGGGCCTTGCCTTCATAGGGGCGCAGTTCCAGTTCGTCGCCCATGTTCATGTTCGACACGTCCAGCTCGATCGGCAGGGCGCCGGCGTCTTCCATGGTGTTGTAGAAGATCGGGGCAATCTTGTTGCCCAGGCAGACGCCGCCGAAACGCTTGTTCGGCACGAAGGGGATGTCTTCGCCGGTGAACCACAGCACCGAGTTGGTGGCCGACTTGCGCGAGGAGCCGGTGCCGACCACGTCGCCGACGTAGGCGATCAGGTTGCCGCGTTGCTTCAGTTCGTTCAGGAACTTGAGCGGACCGACCTTGCCCGGCTCATCGGGTTCGATGCCGGGGCGGGCGTTTTTCAGCATGGCCAGCGCGTGCAGCGGGATGTCCGGACGGCTCCATGCATCGGGGGCGGGTGACAGGTCGTCGGTATTGGTTTCGCCGGTGACCTTGAAGACGGTCAGCGTCAGGCTTTGCGGCACTTCCGGGCGGCTGGTGAACCATTCGGCGTCGGCCCAGCTTTGCAGCACGGCCTTGGCGTTGGCATTACCCTTGTCGGCCTTTTCCTTGACGTCGTGGAATTGGTCGAACATCAGCAGGGTGGTCTTCAGGCCGTTGGCGGCGGTAGCGCCCACTTCGGCATCGTCCAGCAGTTCGATCAGCGCGCTGATGTTGTAGCCGCCCAGCATCGTGCCGAGCAGTTCCGTCGCCTTGGCGCGGCTGATCAAAGGACATGATTCCTTGCCCAGCGCAACGGCGGCCAGGTAGGAAGCCTTGACCTTGGCGGCGTCGTCGACGCCGGCGGGCACGCGGTGGGTGATGAGGTCCAGCAGGAAGGCTTCCTCGCCGGCTGGCGGCGCCTTCAGCAATTCGATCAGGTCAGCGGTCTGCTGCGCCGACAGAGGCAGCGGGGGAATTCCCAAGGCCGCGCGTTCGGCGACGTGTTGGCGATAAGTTTCTAGCATGAAAGTGCCTGCTTGACGGTTGGTGAGGGAAGAGTCTCGGCGGCGATTGTAGTAGCCCGCCCGTCCCGGATCAAGTGGTCTTATATCTTATATAAGACTTGGGTTGTTACGAAGGACGGCTTCCGCTTCCTTCTTGTTTGCTTCCACACCCTTTCCGAGGAAGAAGGGCGGATGGAAGAAAGAGAAATGGGTGGGACGATACCGACGCGTGGGAGCGTAAAAACTTCATCGGACGTACACCGTTACAATCGCGGCTCCGTATTTGGCGTGACAGAGGCGGCTGTGCGTGCGCTTAGTTTTTCCTTGCTGATGGCAGTATTGGCCGCCTTGGCCGGTTGCGCGACCTCGCCGCCGCGTGATCCTGACAATATCTGCGCCATCTTCAAGGAAAAAGACGATTGGTACGATGCCGCCGTCGCCACGCAGAAGAAGTGGGGCGTGCCGGTGCAGGTGCCGTTCGCCATCCTGTATCAGGAATCGGGCTTTCGGCAGGACGCCAAGCCGCCGCGCGACTATCTGCTGTGGATCATTCCCTGGGGCCGCGTGAGCTCCGCCTACGGCTATGCCCAAGCCAAGGATGAGACTTGGGATGACTACGTGCGCGAGAACAGCCGCTGGTTCGCCCACCGCGACAATTTCGACGATGCCATCGATTTCATGGGCTGGTACATCACCAAGGCGCAACGCCTGAACGGCGTGGCCAAATCCGATGCGTATGGGCAGTACTTGAACTATCACGAAGGCTGGGGCGGCTATCGCGCCGGGACCTACCGCAAGAAAGCCTGGCTGATCAACGTGTCACGCAAGGTGCAGGCGCGGGCTGAACGCTATCGCGTGCAATACGCCGGCTGCAAGAACGATCTGGATCGCGGGTTCTGGAGCATCTTCTAAAGAGTCATGTGTTACCAGCGCCCAAAGCACACTGGCTAACCTGCCCGGCCCTCTAGCCTTTGTCGCTCCCCGACGGAGGCTCCGCCGCAACGGTGGTTGGTGTTTGCGGCGCAGGCGAGGCCGCCGGGCCGACGGGGATCACCGGTGCCAAGGGCGCCAGCGCCGGCATCGACGCCGCGACCGGCGCGCTGACCAGCAGCGTGGGCGGCTTGCCCAGGGTGATGCCGTTTTCCGCCAATCGCTGCAGAATGTCGAACAGCAAAGCACTGCGCGTGCCGTACGCCTGGCGCGGCGACGACACATACGCGGTGGCGTTGAACTGCAAATTGCTGGCGTCTATTCCGTCCAGAAAAACATTCGGTGCCGGCGCGTCCAGCACGTCCGCGTGCGCGGCGAAAGCGGCCATGATGGTCTCCTTGACCGTGGCGGCATTGGCGCCCAAGGGCATGGGCAGCTTGATCTGCACCAGGCCCAGCGGATTGGCATGGGTGACGTTGCGCACGGTCTTGGTGATGAACTCCGAGTTCGGCACGATCACCGTGGAGCGGTCGCTCATCTGGATCTCGGTGGCACGCACATTGATGCGCCGAATGTCACCTTCCACCCCGCCCAGCGAGACCCAGTCACCCACCTTCACCGGCCGCTCGGCCAGCAGGATCAGGCCCGAGACGAAGTTCTGCACCACTGCTTGCAGGCCGAAACCTATCCCCACCGACAGGGCGCTGGCGACCCACGCCACCCGCTCCAGCCCTATGCCCAGCGCCGACATCGACAGCGCCACCGCGGTGACGATGCCCACGTAGCCGAACAGCGTCGTGGTGGACGTCTGCATGCCGGTGTCCAGCGTGGTGGTCGGCAGGAAGCGCGCGGTCAGCCAGCGCTTCAACATGCGCACCGCCAGCAGGCCCCCGGCCAGCACCAGCAGGCCTTGCATCAAGGCGGCGGGGCGCAGTTGCACTTCACCGATGGCCAGGCCGTTGCGCCACTGGTCCACGCGCTGCAGCAACTCCATCGGCCCTTCGCCGAATTGGCTCAGCACCAGGGTGATGGCAACGATGGCGATGAAGACGCGCACGATGCCGGACAACAGCACGGCCGCCTGGTCGCGCAAGCGTGGCTCGTGCTTGCTTTTCTCATTGTCCTTGTCGCCGCTGTCGCGTTTGGACCCCAGCACCGCCATGAAGAAATCGTCGGTCAGCAAGGAAAGCAGGTATGTGGCGGAAACCACCACGATGCTCCAGATCAGCTGCTTCACCAGGAAGCTGCCGAACGCCACATAGCCCACCAGCAAGGCCAGCAGCGCGCATATCAGCACTATCCAGATCGCGCTGACGATGATCACATAGAGCAGGCTGCGCGGTGGCGCCCGTCCCGTGTCTGGGTCGCGCAGGGTGTTGCGCCGCGTGCGTTCCAGGCGCACCAAACCCGCTGCCACGACACTGCCCAGCACGAGCGCGACGACGCAGTTCACCAGTATGGTGGTGCTCAGGCTGGCGCTGATGACGGACGGCAGGCGCTCCATCACCCATACGACCGACACCAGCGGCCCCAGCGTCAACGGGAACCAGCGCATGCGCGTGGCCAGTTCGTCAGGAATGCTGAGCAGACGCCAGGACGGCCGCGACGGTTCGAGCAGCGCGATGCCCAGTCCGGCAACGAAACCGCCGAAGCAGACGATACCGGCGGTGCCGGCCAGCAGGGCCCGGGTGTCGTCGGCGAGGTCGCCGCTCCAATCCAGGGCAATGAAGGCCAGTTCGGCAATCAGGCCCGGCGTGACGGTCGCCAGCAGCACGATGGTCAGGGCATGAACAGAGCGCCGTAGCCGGCCGGCGGGTACCCGCGACGCGGTTAACCTGATCAGGGCGCGGCTGATCAAGGCCCACAGGCCAATGACGATGGCCAGCGCCGCTGCCAGTGCGATCCAGGCCCAGGTAGGGGGGCCGGTCAGCGCCGTTTTCAGCTCTTCGGCCAGCTCGCCGCCACGTTCCAAATCGCGCGATCTGTCGCCGCGGAATTCGGACCAGAAATAGGCGCCGAGGATAGACGAACGCCGTTCGCCCAGGCGCGCCTGGAATTGCGCCCGGCGTAGATTGGCGACCTGCTCGGCGGTCTGTACGCCTTCGACGGACAGGAGGCGCGCCAGCTTGACCTGCGAATCCAGCGCAGTGCGGGATTTTTCCAGTTCGGCGCGTTGCGTGGCGACGTCGTGGGCTTCCTTGGTGCCATCCGCGACCGGACCCAGCTCCGTCAGGCGCGCCTGCATCGCCGCCAACGCCGGCGCAAGGCGGTCGGCGATGGCATCGGCCTTGGCCTGGATGTCGAGCGCCGCCGCGCGCCGGCGCATCAGCTCCGCGTCGTCCGCCTCTTCCGCCAGGCCTTTGCGCAGCGCGTCCATCTGCTTGCGGGCGGCGTCCAGCGCCTTTTCCGGCGATTTTTCTGCATCGGTGGCGGCAGCAGTGCCTTGGGCTTGCGCGGGCACCGCGGTCCCGGCAAGGACGAAGCCCAGGCACAGGGCGAAACAGAGCCACAGGGCCGGCATCAGGCGTAGGCCTTGGCGGCGCTGGTGGCTGGACGATACGATCGAGGCGTTCATTCTTGCGGCGGAGTGCGGAGACGGTCGGAGCATAGCAAGCCGATTTGGTCCGCGTGCAACAAACTTATGCAGCAACAGTGGAGGCAGCGGCAGCGGCAGCGGTAGCGGTAGCGGTAGCGGTAGCGGTAGCGGTAGCAGCGGTAGTACCGGTAGCGGCAGCAGAAGCGGCGCATTCGTCCCCCGCGACGCCGGCATGCGTGGCCGGAGGCAGGTACACCGGTTGCGCCCCGTTGAGCTTTCCTCATTCCTCTTACAGGAGGCGGTAATGGTCTATGACCTTTGGTATTGGACGGGCATCCCGGGACGCGGTGAATTCGTCCGCCTGGCGTTGGAGGCCGCCGGCCTGCCGTATCGCGACCGCGCGCGCGAGAAGGACGGGGAGAACGCCATGCTGCGTGACATGCGCGCCCACCCCCGCTTTCCCCCCTTCGCACCGCCATATCTGGTTGCCGGCGACCTGGTCATCGCACAGACCGCCAATATCCTGCTGTACCTGGGCGAGCAGCACGGCCTGGCGCCCGACGACCTGGCCGGCCGCTTGTGGGTCAATCAGTTGCAACTGACCATCGCCGACATGGTGACCGAAGCCCACGACAGCCATCACCCGGTGGCGTCGGCGCTTTATTACGAGGATCAGCAGGAAGAGGCCCAGCGCCGCGCCGACGATTTCCGTAATGCGCGCATGCCGAAATTCCTGGGCTACTTCGATACCATCCTGGCCGCGCGCGGCGAGTGGCTGGCGGGCGGCGAGCGTTGGACATATGCGGACCTGTCCTTGTTTGGCCTGGTCGATGGCTTGCTTTACGCCTTTCCCAAGCGCATGGCGACCTTGGCGCGGCAGTATCCGCAGGTGTTCGCGCTACATGAGCGGGTCGCCGCCCTGGCGGAATTGCAGGATTACCTTCAAAGCGACCGCCGTGTCGCTTACGGCGACGGTATTTTCCGCTACTACCGCGAACTGGACGCGGCATGAGCGTGGTTTGAATACCCATCGTCCGTCGACCCGTTGCACGATCCATTTCAGCGCGGGCGCGGCCACGGCGCCGGGCGTGATGAAGAGCGTGGCATACGCGCGGCTTGGGCGGGACTGACGGTGCCTAGGCCGTGCGGACAGGGCCGGAGTGCCGATCGCAGCGGCGGGGGCTGGCGTCCCCAGCGGCAGGGCTGGCTTCCCTGTGCTCAGTCTTTACCATTTTTGCGCGTCGCGCGGCGTTTGCCCGGCGAGCCGTATTGCAGCACGCGCCGCGACGCTTCCAGTTCCGCGCGGATCCAGTCGCGTAGCGTGAGCAAGGGCGGCCAGTCCTGCAGCGCGGCGGGATACACCAACTGATAGGCTGTGGCGGAGTCGTAGAGAATTTCGACCGGCGACAGGCGCACCAATCGGCCATCGCCCAAGGCATCCGCGGCCAAAAGTTCGCGCACGATCGCCAGCCCCAGGTTCTGCTCGACCGCCGACAGCAGCAGTCCTGCATCATTGAACACCGCGACCGTGCTCACTTTGCGTGGTGTTCCCGCCGCGGTGAACCATTGTTCCCACAGGCCGACTTCGCCCAGCAAAGGTTCGCGAGCAAAGTCGGCGGCCGGCGCACCAGCCAGCCGCCGCGCCGCCGCGGGCGATCCCACCAGGATCATGGGCATCGGATGATCGAACAGTTTTTCCGAACTCAAGCCCGGCCAGGGGCCGCGTCCTTGCCGTAAGGCGGCGTGAAATCCTTCACGCCGCACATCAACTAATTGTTGCGAGCTTTCGATTTCCAACGCGATATCGGGATGCCGTTCACGCCAGCGCCCCATGCGCGGCAATAACCAGCGTTGCGCGAACGAGGGCAGCACGCTCAAGCGCAGGCGCTGCCCCGTCGAATTGGCGGCCGCGGCAGCCGCCTGCATTCCTTCGTCCAGTTGGGCCAACGCTTCTTTCACGTAAGGCAGCAGCGCCGCGCCCGCTGCATTGAGACTCAAGCGCCGCCCGTGGCGATCGAACACGGCATGGCCCAGCTGCGTCTCCAGCACCCGCAACTGCAGGCTGACGGCACTATGCGTCAGATGCAGTGTCTCCGCCGCCGCGCGCAGGTTCTGCAACTCGGCTATGACGCGGAAGGTGGGCAATGTGTTCAAGGGCAGGCGCGGCATCTGGTAAGAATAACTGTCCAGTGTGGGCGGAACAAGTCGATTCCGCAGGGCTTCCTGGTTGTCTATCCTGAACAGCGAGTGGGCGGACTCATCTTGAGTTCTGTCCGTACGGGGACCGCGCTGCGTCTTTGCCGCCAAGTCTGTGCCGTCAAAATCAGGCGGCAATCGGGTGGTCAATCGAGACGGCGATACCTCACGCGGCAGCCGCCGGGCGCCACAGCGCGCTGCATACAGGGGAAGCTGATGAAGAGGGCTTTATCAATGAGGGAGGCAGCCATTGGGCCGGCGCCGAGCCGGATCGGGCGCATGCTGGCCCGCCTGGCGTGGTGGCGTGCCGTGCCGAAGGGCAATGCTGTTACTTACCTGGACGCCAACATGTTGCGCGACATCGGCCTGCCGGAGTCGGAAGTCGATGTGCCGGGTGTCGACGCGGATCTGGCCCGTAGCCGGGATCGAGGTCTAGGGATGTGGTGATCGACCGCAGGCGACCGATCGCGGCGCAGGCGGCGGCGGTTCGTAAAAAGAGCGCTTCGGTTACTCGACCGCGCCCAGCTCGCAAGGCTTGCCTTCCGGCGGGCGGATATCGAATACATTCAGCGTCATTGAAATCATCGTGTAGTAGCCGGCGATACCGACCAGGTCGATGACGCCCGCCTCGCCCAGCACATGGACGATGCGGTCGTAGAGTTCCTGGGCAATGGCGCGATCCGCATGCAGCACGTTCAAGAACTCATGGATCAAGGCCTCGTCCGGGTTGCCATAAGGGATGGGCTGGCCATCGCGCAGGGCTTCTATCATTTCCACACTGATGCCGGCCTTGAGTGCGGGCGGCTTGTGCGCCCACCACTCGAAGTCCGAACGCCAGTGGTGCGCCAATATCAGGATGGCCCATTCCGAAAGCCGCGCCGGCAGGCTGGTTTCGAAACGGCAATAGCGGCCCAGTGCTTGAGCGGGCTCGGCCAGGGCCGGCCGGTGCAGCCACACCGCCAGGGGGCCGCGCACCTGTCCACGCGGTCCGGAAGCGATCACGTCGTGTATGCGTTTCTGTTCGGGCGTCATTTGAGCGGGCTCCAGTATGGGCACACGGGGCAAACGGGGGGAACTCATATGACTCTCCAAAGCTTTCTGGGCCAGTTCGTCCGGCAATACCGGCGCACTCGAACTGACGCGAACTACACAACGTCTCTGCGTCATTGTGGCCGGTGCGCGCCTACATGCATCTGAAACCGCTGCGATGCGGTATGAAATAAAGAAGTTCGGACCGGCGAAACGCGTCATCTTTGTTGACGATTTCCGCCGTATCTATATATAGGGAGGCCGCGGGTTGGCTGCGGGCGGCTGGAATACGCACCGTTTGTGATGCGTGCGGTGCGGTTTGGCGCTGCTTTGCGGCCTGGCTTCCTGGCTTCCTATATATATATAGGTATAGATATAGGCCAGGCTTCGCGCATCCCTAGGTATAGCCAGGGAGAAGCCACGCATCTTCCTGCGTGCGCGGCCTCAAGGAAGCCGCCAGATCACGATTTCACAAAATTTTCCGCAGATGTCCTGCACACGCGAAAAAGCTGTGCTATAGTCTCGCTCCTTCGCTGCTCCAACACAAACAAAGCGACGACGAAACAGCAGGAATATCCTGTGATTTCCGAGGCGCGAATGTAGTTGAAGTGGTGGAGGTGAAGTGAGATAAAACGATTTTCTGGTTGAGCGCGATGCGCCGCTTGAAAATAGTTTTAGCGAGATCCGGAAACGGATCGAGCAAAGCAGGTTTCAAATGCAAGGCGGTGACTTCTAAGAAGCACGCAGCGTTTGAAAAGAAGAAAAAAGTTCAGAAATGAATTTGACAACTTCGAAAAACTGCTTCATAATCTCGTTTCTCTGCTGCTGAAACAGCAACGCGGCGAAAGCAGCGAAGCGAATCAGATAAAACGGCAGGCAAGCAGTTTGGCAGTACCGTTCTTTAACAACGAAACAACCGATAAGTGTGGGCGCTTGATGCGGATTGCGCTGTCCATTGAGAAATCGATGGCGCCAACGAAATCAAACGCTCACATAGAAGTAAGAAACACAGGACGAAGCAATTTGTCTTGGTTCTCACTTCCTTTGAGCAAATGCGAAAGATGTCCTCGGATCTGGTTTACTG